>Ga0310786_10002094_pt1 | contig 31208 bp, 17 predicted proteins | sample AusTroGonzalo_MG_FD_203881 | JGI IMG/M metagenome (GOLD analysis project Ga0310786, IMG submission 203881) | Bovine rumen microbial communities from tropical cattle in Woodstock, Queensland, Australia - Gonzalo_03 (v2) (version 2) | ecosystem: Host-associated > Mammals > Digestive system >...
TTTGTGTCCAAAGAAAACACAAAGGTGATGTCAGATTCAATGCTTTGGGGATTTTGGCAGGCGGTTTTGTCCAAAAGTTGGAAAAGGTAGTTGTCCATCACCAAATACTCGTTGGGGAACATCATCCGATAGGGTAGGATAGTGTTTCTGTCATCTTCGAGAAAATCAGTAATGGAATCCACTTTTTGGACAAAATCGGTCGGAAAACTGTATTTTTTCCACTTATATTGCATGCCTTCGGCATCTTCAACCCATTGATTGTACTTGTTTCTGGCTTCTGCATAGAAACCTTCCAGATTCAGTTGTTCGATGGAGCAGAGGCTTTTGCATAAGTCAGCCGTTTGCGCCATCAGTTGGGTGCGCATCCGAAGGGAATCCGTACCGGGGACAGTCAGATTTTCGTATTGAGCAAAAATCAGGGCATCTTCGTAGAATTTGTGGGCACTTTCAAAGTCCTCCATGGATTCCAGGATTTGCGCTTGTTGCATTAGATGGTAGTACTTTTGGTAGCATTCCATCAACAAAATCTTCTGTTTGATTTGATTTCGGGTGTCGCGGTGCGCCTTTGCGGCCTCTGCAGCATTCAGTGCATCAATATAATAGGATTTTGCGACATCGTAAATGGCACTTCGCGCCAAAATTTCCGCTTCGTAATAGAGTTCCTTATAAGATTTGGGTTTATCTTGTGCCCCAAGGGACAAGCATAAACTCATCATTATCAATAATATACCAAATCTTATAACTCTTTGCACCATGTAAATTTAACAGAAAACAGTTAATTTTTTTGTGGCTGCAAAGATAATGAAAAAAATGATACCTTTGCACGCTCATTCGGGTACACAATACCCGCGTGACATCTTTGAGTTAATAACCTGATCCTAAAGAAGTTCTGATGGAAAAGCGAATTGGCACCATAACGGTATTATTGTCAGACAGAACAGCTGCTGCGCAGGTGAACGAAGTCATCTCCGCGCATTCCGGTATTGTGTTGGCGCGCCAGGGCCTGCCCTTCCACGACCGCCCCGTCGCCGTCATCTCCCTCATCGTCGAAGGCGAGGTGGACGAAATCAATTCGCTGTCCGGAAGTTTAGGAAAAATAGCAAACGTGCTGGCAAAAGCGGTCATCACGAAGACTTAGCTGTTAGCTATTGACTTTGACTTTGACTTTTGACTTTTGACAAATGACATTAACCCTTTAACCTTCTAACCCTAAACCCTAAACCTTAAACCTTAAACCTTGAACTTTGAACTTTGAACCTTGAACCCCTTAACCTCTAACCCCTCAACCTTAAACCTTAAACCCTAAACCTTAAACCCTAAACCAAAATGCAATTCAACCCCGAAAAATGTCGCATTCCCGATGAAATAGGGAAGCCCTTTATCGACCCGGAAGAAATCTGGGATTTTATCAACAAGACCGAAAGCACGCCTGAGCGGGTGCGCGAAATCATTGCTAAATCGTTGAACAAGAATCGTTTGACGATGGAAGAGACGGCCGTCCTCATCAACACCACCGACCCTGTGTTGGTGGAGGAGATTAAGGAAGGCGCGCGCACGCTGAAGCGCAACGTCTATGGTAACCGCATTGTCCTGTTCGCGCCGCTCTACGTGGGCAACTATTGTGTGAACAACTGCAAATACTGCGGTTTCCGTTCCTCCAACAAGGAACAAGTACGTACTACGCTTACCGACGAAGAGTTCGTACGCAACATCGAAGCGTTGGAGGATGACGGTCAGAAACGTTTGATTCTCGTTTATGGTGAGTCGCCGAAATACTCTCCTGAATTCATTGCTCACACCACGAAGTTAGCTTACTCCGTGCATAAAGGCAACGGTTCCATCCGTCGTGTGAACATCAATGCCGCGCCGCTGGATGTGGAGGGCTTCCGCGTTGTAAAAGAAGCTGGTATAGGCACTTACCAAATCTTCCAGGAGACATATAGTCCCGAAGCATACGCATGGTACCATCCTGCTAACACTATCAAGGGCGATTTCAATTGGCGTCTCACCGCCATGGACCGCGCCCAGCAGGCTGGCATCGACGACAACGGTCTCGGCATCCTCTTTGGTCTCTACGACTGGCGTTTCGAGGTGCTGGCCATGATTCGTCACACCAACCACTTGGAGGCTTGTTTCAACGTTGGACCGCACACCATCTCCTTCCCGCGTATCAAGGACGCTTCGGGTTTGGATATCGACAAGAAGTATTTTGTGGATGACGAAACCTTTGAGAAGATCATCGCCATCTTCCGTCTGGCGGTGCCTTACACCGGCATGATTCTTACGGCTCGTGAGACTTCTGAGTTCCGCGCCAAAGCCATTCAATACGGTATTTCGCAAATCGACGGCGGTACAAACTTGCAGATTGGCGACTACAAATACCACCACGAAGAGACCGAGAAGAACAGCGACAAGCAGGAGGATCAGAACCTGCACCGCGAGCAGTTCAAGATCGGTGATGACCGCACTTTGGGTGAAATCATCGACGAACTTTTGGACAACAACTTTATTCCGAGCTTCTGTACGGCATGTTATCGTTTGGGCCGCACCGGCGAGCACTTCATGGAGTTTAGTGTGCCGGGTTTCATCAAACGTTATTGCACACCCAACGCCATCCTCACTTTGAGCGAGTACTTAGTGGATTACGCCACCCCTGAAGTGGCCGCCAAAGGTTGGAAAGTGATTGAGAACAACATGGTGAACGTGGATGAAAAGTTCCACGATGAGCTGTTGAAGCGCATCGAGCGCATCAAAGCCGGCGAGAGAGATTTGTATTTCTAACTTTTGGCTGTTGGCAACGTCTTAAACTATTTTTTCCATACATAAAAGGAGAGGCGGTTTCTCGAAAGGGGGACTGCCTTTTTTGGTTTCTACAACACTGTTATGCTGCCGATGAGGCGGTGCGGTTTGCCGTTTTGGTCGCGGAAGAGGATGACGTAGTTGTAAACTGCGTTGACGGAAATGCGACCTTGTATCTCACCGTTCCATCGGAACCCTTTGTCTGTGGAGTAAAACACTTGTTCGCCCCATCGGTTGAAGATGCTGATTTCGAAATCATGGATCATGTTTTGGATTCTCGGCGGAAAGCTGAAGACATCGTTCAGACCGTCACTCTTAGAGGGGGTTATGGCGTTAGGCAATTGTATGTTAAGTTCGCAAGCCTCCACTTTGACGGAGGCCGTGGCTCGGCACGCGCCTTGGGAGGCCGTCAGGGAATAAACGCCCGGTTGGGTCACCGTGATGTTCGGGGCTTCCTCACCCGTACTCCACAGATAATCTGTCAGTTCCGTTACTGCGAACAATTCCGCCGACATGCTTTCGCAAAAATCCTCTGTCAGCAGCTCGATGCGCAGGGAGGTGTCGATAACGGTGAGGTGGAGGGTGACGATGGAGTCGCAACCATCCTCGGTCAGAAGGCGGAAACTAAGAGTGGAGAGTCCAGACGTTCCGAGTTGGAAGATGGTGTCGCCGTAGGTATAAGGGAGGTCGTTCTCGCAAAGGGTCAAGGATTCTTCGGCGGTGGCGGAACGGTGGAGGGTCAGGTGCAGCGTCACAACACTGTCACAGCCCGTCGCGTTGACCTCATAGGATGTATAATCCCCTGATTCCGTGTAGGTAACATCCTTCCACGCAAAGCTGTCGCAGGCAATGGCCGTGGTGTCGCCAAAAGTGTGGTAGTTCACGGTCAAGTGAAGCGTCACCAAACTGTCGCAACCCGCAGCATTGGTCAAACGTAACGTGTAATCCCCTGATTGCGTGTGTGTTCCGCCATGCCATAGGTAGCTTTCGCAGGCGGTTTCTGAGATTTCGACGGTGTCCGCATTGTTCACGGTGAGGTGAAGGACAACCACCGAATCACAGCCTGTAGTATTGGTTGCGGAGAACGTATAATTTCCTGATTGCGTGTAGATTAAACCTTGCCACGGAAAGCTATCGCAGGCGATTTCCGTGATTTCCGTGATATCCGCATGGTTTATAGTGAGGTGGAGGGTGACCGCACTGTCACAACCTTTGGCATTGGTCAGATGGGACGTGTAATTTCCTGATTGTACGTATGTTGTGCCTTTCCACGCAAAGCTGTCGCAGGCGATGGCCGTGGTATCGCCGACGGTGGCATGGTTTACGGTGAGATGGAGGGTGACCGCACTGTCACAACCTTTGGCATTGGTCAGATGAGACGTGTAATCCCCTGATTGCGTGATGGTTTCGCCTAGCCATATAAAGCTGTCGCAGGCGACGGCCGTGGTGTCCCAAGAGGTAAGACGATTCACGGTGAGATGGAGGGTGACCGTACTGTCACAACCTGCCGCATTGGTCAGAAGGGAGGTATAATTCCCTGATTGCGTGATGGTTTCGCCTAACCAAATAAAGCTGTCACAGGCGATGGCCGTGGTGTCCCATGAGGTGGGATGGTTCACGGTGAGGTGTAGGGTGACCACACTGTCGCATCCCACCGTATTGGTCAGATGTGAGGTATAATCCCCTGATTCCATGTATGTTATCCCTTTCCACGCAAAGCTGTCGCAGGCGATGGCCGAGGTGTCCCATGAGGTGGGATGGTTCACGGTGAGGTGAAGGGTTATTACCGAATCGCAGCCCACCGCATTGGTCAGGAGGGAGGTATAATCCCCTGATTGCATGTATGTTATCCCTTTCCACGCAAATCTGTCGCAGGCGATGGCTGAGGTGTCCCATGAGGTGGGATGGTTCACGGTGAGGTGAAGGGTTACTACCGAATCGCAGCCCACTGTATTGGTCAGATGTGAGGTGTAATCTCCTGATTGCATGTATGTTATCCCTTTCCACGCAAAGCTGTCACAAACAACGGCCGTGGTGTCCCAAGAGGTGGGATGGCCTACAGTGAGGTGAAGTATTATCACACTGTCACAACCCGCACTATTGGTCAAATGTAAGGTATAATCCCCTGATTGCATGTATGTTATCCCTTTCCACGCAAAGCTGTCGCAGGCGACGGCCGTGGTATCCCAAGAGGTAGGATGGTTCACGGTCAGGTGAAGAGTGACCACACTGTCACAACCTGCGGCGTTGGTCAAACGGATGGTATAATCTCCTGATTGCGTGTAGGTTTCGCCTTTCCATGCAAAGCTGTCGCAAGCGACGGCCATGGTATCCCATGAGGTGGGATGGTTCAAGGTCAGGTGAAAGGTCACTATGCTGTCACAGCCTGCGGCATTGGTCAGGTGGGAGGTGTAATTTCCCGATTGCGTGTAAGTCATGCCGTTATATGCGAAAGACCCACAGGCGACGAACGCGGTGTCGTATGCCGTGGAATGGCTCACTGTCAAATGGATGGTGACTACGCTGTCGCAACCGTAGCGGTTGATGAATCGTTTCGTGAACGAGCCGTCCTCCCCGTACACTTCGCCATTCCATACGAAAGAGTCGCAGGCGCTGGCATCCAGTACCACCGAATCCGGTTCGTCGGTATGCAGGGAAAAGACCACGACGCTGTCGCAGCCGAGCGCGGAGGTGTACGTGATGGTCTGGGTGTTGGGGTGCGTGAAAGACAGTCCGTGCCAATCAATCGGCATGTCATCGGCGCAGACCACCGTGTCAAAGTGAGTTACAGGGAGGGTCAAGACCGTAACGTACGCCATCACAGAGCTGTCGCAGCCCGCCACATTTTGAAAAGTCTGATAGTAAACCCCACTTCGTATATAAGTAGAGCCGTTCCATTCAAAGGATTCGCAAACCGTGGTGTCGAAGCTGGTGAAACTGCTGGGGGGGACGTTCACGGTCATCATCAGCACGCTGTCGCAACCGTACATGTTTCGCAAGGTCGTGTTCGCCGTCCCGCTTGCGTTGAAAATGCGACCGTGCCATCTCAGGGGGAGCTTGCTTTGGCAGACCGTGGTGTCCAGGTAGGTGGTGTCTCTTTGGTGAACGGTCAGGTTCATCCTGCACAGATAGCTGCAGCCCTCCCCGTTGGTGAACCTTCTTTCGTATATTCCTGATTCTGAATAGAATATCCCTCTCCAATAGAGATAGTTACAAACTGCGGTGTCGATCAGTACGGTTCCGGTGTCCGACAGATCCACGTGCACAACGACCAGGCTGTCGCAGCCGAAGCTGTTGGTGAACGTTTCCCTTTGCGTGCCCGCCCCCGTGAAAGTGAATCCGTGCAACGTCACGGGAAGATTCTGCGGGCATACAATGGTGTCGATTCTTATGCTGTCGGAGTGGTGAACGGTCAGGTGGGCGGTGACAATGCTGTCGCAGCCAAATGCGTTGGTCAACAGTTGTTCGTAATCTCCTGTTTCCGTATAGGTTTCATCGTTCCACACGAAAAAGTTGCAGACGGTGGTATCAAAAGAGACGGTGTCGGAGTGGTGGACGGTCAGGTGGGCGGTGACAATGCTGTCGCAGCCGTATTGGTTGACGAATTCCTGCGTGTAAGTTCCCGATTGTGTGTAGGGTTGCCCGTTCCATATATATGAGTCACATGCCGATTCGGTGAACTGTGTCTGTTGCGAAGAGTGAACGGTAAGATGAAACGTGACAACACTGTCACAACCGTTCTGGTTGATGAAAGTTTTCGTATAATTACCTGATATAGAGTAGTTTCCGCCGTCCCATTCAAAAGTGTTGCAAACCGTGGAATCGAGATGGGTGTGTTGTGTGGGAAAAACATGCAGCGTCATCACCACCACACTGTCATGATGCTCTGCTGGATGCAGGGTTGCGATTTGCCTGCCCGCATTCATGAAAGTCATTCCGTTCCAAATCAGAGGCAATGCGTTGCCGCAGACCGTACTGTCCACAAAAACCGAATCTCGTTGAATAACAATCAGATGGATAGTGACAATACTGTCACAACCGTATTGGTTGGTATAGGCCAACCGATAGGTTCCCGTGTTGGTCCAGAGTGAATCTCCCCATGAGAGTTCGTTATACCGTACAGTATCCACCGTGATATGGTGCGAAGGATATATTGTGAGATCCAACATAATCACACTGTCGCAGCCATTGACATTGGTCAAGTTCTGTATATATTCACCTGAATAATAATATGTTACATTGTTCAAGGCATAGGAATCACAAACTGATACCGTCAGATATGCGGTGTCGGGTTGAAACAAATCAAGATGGAGTACAACCGTGCTGTCGCAGCCATCAGCACTAAGAAAATGTTGTTCATAGTCACCGCTTTCATAATAGGTCATGCCGTTCCACACGTAGAATAGGCAAGCGTCCATGCTCAACTCGGTAACGGGTTTGGACAGTACGGTAAGGTACAACGTGAGGACGGAGGTGCACCCATCAGCGATGACCGTGCAAGTGCGGGTGAGCAGCCCTGGCGTGGCTGTTTCCTCTGCTGTGACAGTGAAGCCGTTGGCATCGTAGGGTTCGCCTTGGCAGACCACATCGTAAAAATCCTGCGGTGCATTCTCAAGTACGAAAATGGTTTGCGAAGCAATTGTGCTACACCCTGTCTCATTGGTGGCCGTCACACTATAGGTAGTGGTTTGCGTTGGAGAAGGTGTTATATGCGTTTCTGTGCTGCCCGTGTTCCACTGGTAGGTCAAAGTGGTATCGTAATGAATACCATTATGTTGAAAAGTGCGCACTGCTCGCACACGACGTGGTTCAGCCTGCATTCTTTGAGAAAGAGCTCCCGCAGAAGCCGAAGTAGAAACACCAGCATTCAGTGCATAAGCAGTACCAGTGATATGAATAGTACTACTCCAATAATAATTCAATGCCAAAATCGTACCATATTGTTGTAAAACAGGTTCAACAAAAGGAAGTTGTGAAAACAGCATACTTAACTGTTTCGCGGCAGGAACATACCAACCATGATCTAAATCAACGGCATCTGCGACTCCTGAGCCAAAATTTCTCAAAAATTGAGTGTTTTGATATCCTGCTGTGTCTTGTTGGTAATCAAGGATAGCATCAGGGTTCATAAGCGCAAAGCTATCAGGGGAAATGTTCACTCCTGCTGAATCTCGCCATTTGAAAGTACCCTCAGCATCATTAAGAGCTACTACCCATCCGCCTCTGTTGTCTGGGAATACGTAAAATACTACACCCATATTCCCATCTGGTGCTGTATATAGGTCACCGATCTTGTACACCTGTTGTCCAAACACGGAGAGGAAAAACATTTGCAAAAGCCAAAACAACAGAAGACCATTATATTTCATAGGAGCAGTATTAGAAATTAATAATGCTTCGGGTTCCAGGCGTGCCGGGGATTCCATCATTAAAAGATGTACTAATTATCCTATGATGATGAATATCACCTGAAGAAGAGATGAACCATGCATCAGCATTCGACACACCACTCGAAATATAACTTGATGACGACCAATATTTTGACAAAGTAGTTGTCCAATTCGACCCTGTGGGGAAAAGTATAGAGCCTCCTATTAACTGTAAGGAAGAATCAACAGCGACCCGTTCTTCAAAAAGAATCCGTAATTGGCCGATAGCGGGAAGATACCAACCCCCGGCAAAATCAAAAAGATTCCATTGTAGATAATCTTGCATATTGTTATTAATAATGAACGAGTTCAAATAACCATTTATATCCAGCAAAGCGCTCCGTGCGGTTTGGAATACAGGAACATTAGTGGAATTTATACTGGTAGTTGTATGATAGTATGTAATATTAGGATGTACCGCCCAACCATGTTGTCCAGAGGAATCCACATAAAAAACAATTCCTTTGGCTATCTTATTGCACGGCCAATCTTCAGGTTTGACAATCGTATTGTCACTACACAAAATATCCCCAGGTTTAATGACATTTGGGTTATGGAATTGATAAAAACTCGCATTCTCCCCAAAAGCATGTATTGTGGTTTCCTCTCCTTCGCAAATCATTGTGGGCTGAGCCAAAGTGGTAAGCTCCGGTGTGACCCCTACCCATAAGCGCACCATAATATCACTGTCACACCCATTCACTGTGGAGTAATGTTGCGAGAGGTAATACAATCCTGTCTCATTTAACAGAGGTGTTTGTATGCCATACGCGGAATAACTGTTTCCCGTGCAGGACGTGTCTTTGTAGGTGAGATAGTAGGACGGAGAATGCCACACCGTCTTTGATAGCGTGTGAGGACCACAACCGTCAGACCCTGTTACCGAAATCACAACTGGGTTGGGAGCTTCCTGTGTAAAGAGCAAGTTCACTGATTGCCCGTATGCATCTGAATAATTCATTATTCCATCAGGAATGTCCCACTCGTACTGGTTAATGGTTTCAGGATAGTTCAGCCTATAATTATTAAGTTGACCGTCACACACGTACGATTCCCCAAACAACTCACCCGACAGCGATAAAGAGTGACTAACCGTAAGATGCAAATATTTATATGCCGGTGAACATCCGTTTCCTGTTTCGTAAGGGATACTGTCCACAAAGCTTCCTGCCTGAAGATGAGTATATTGAAAACCATAGTTATCGTAATCTGCTCCTTCACATGCCTCATCATAAATGTGAACATTTCGAGATAGAACAGTCAAATGCAGCATGTTCAAAGTTCCCGACATACAATCTTCTGGATTGAGATTCACATTCGGGAAATTGAAGGTTCCAATCTCCTCTTGAGCAGGCAACTGAAAACCGTGTGCATGGTAACTTTCTCCTTGGCAAATAGTGTCATACCAAGTGTTGCCTGTCGTCAAGTTTAGGTTCTCAATGGATAGAAAGTCGTAAGTATGTCCACAATCGGTCCCGATATCGTAGGAGGGAAAAGCAGAACAGGAAACGTCCGAAATGTCCTGCAAAAGATAAGTGCTTGTTGAAGTCGTGGAACCGTTGTTCCACTGGTAAAGGGCATATCCTTCCGGTGCGGCCAAAGTGACATTCTGTCCGTCGCAATCTACTACAGTCAGATGATTGCTTATGCAGGATGCTGTCAAGTAGGTATAACCAAATGTTTCATTGTGATACCCATCGATGTTATAAATCCTTATTTGAATCCGCTGACCAACATACTGAGACAAATCAAAGCTCAAGGTGTTCCACGGAGACCATATTACCGAGCCTGAAATCTGAAAATTATGGGTATTTCCACAAAGGGGTAGTATGGTATGTGTTCCATCTAAATGGACGAGATGCAAAGAAAACGTGCAGGAAGGTCTCACGTTGTCGAAAATCCTCCCCACCGTGGCATATTTGAGAAGTAAAATCGTGTGATCTGAATCCACAACAAAAGAATAAGAAATACTCTCATATCCTCTTCCGCCAAGATCATTGCCCAATTTCACTACGGCACTTTCGCCCGGCGGCAACAATGGCAACTGATGGTATGTGTAAGGGTCGGTTCCTTGAGTTGTGATTACTGCAAAACGGTCCTCTGTCACCCCAATATGTATAGTTCCGTCATTGATTCCATTGAGGGTTCCGTAAATGCAGGTCACGCCTGGTGCCGAGAAGTCGGTAATATCCAGGCACTGCGCCCGCCCGAAGGCCGTCGTCGCCAACAGAATTACCAACAACAGGAAACGTTTCATTTTTTTGTCAAGGGTTGTTTTTACATCGGCAAAAATACAAATTTTGTAAAAGGTTGGTTCAGGGACGTTTTAGGGGCGAAAAATTTTTCGCCCCTACGGCCCCGCAATTCGTTATTTTATCACAATTTTCTGGAGGTATTCTTTTCCTTCCGTGTCCGTCACGCGCAACACGTACACGCCGGCGGGCACGTTGCGCACGTTGAGGGTGGCAATGCCCTGTAAGGGCGAATCATGATTCGCCCCTACCGCGCGCCCCTGCAGGTCGTACAACGTGATGTTGGCGATGTCCGCGCCGGGCAATTCCAAATGGAGGATGTCGGCGGCGGGGTTGGGATAGACCTTGAATTCGGCGGGTTCGCGCTCTTCCAAGCCCACACACTCTTCGTAGATTAAATTATGGTAGCCGTTCCAGATCGGGGCGGACTGGTACGTTGCCGTTTCCCCACAAGGCACGCGCACAAGGATGGTGTCTCCGGTGTAAAACGTGTTCGAAAAGATGGTGGGCGGAGTTTCGGGATAGCAGTTCATGATTTCGAGGCCTCCCTCGCCATAGGTTATGAAGGCTGATTTGCCGATGAACTGTACGGAAGCAGGAATATCAATCTCCTTTAACAGAGGCGTTTCGTAGAAAGCACTTCCTTCAATGGAAACGAGTTGTCCAGGCATTACAACGTGGGACAAAGCGCTGCACCCTGCAAAACAACTCTCAGGAACAGTGTCTATCAACGAAGGTATGGTTATCTGCTCGATACCACTGAATGCAAAGCATGCATCACCCAATTTTACCGTATTGACAGGAAGGGAAACGGAGGTTAGATGATGAAAACCATAAAAACAATGATTAAACAACTCCAACGGGTTCGTGTTAGGCTTAAACTCCACGTAATGACATGCAATATCAGAAGTGGAATCGTATGAGTCAATTAAATTAGGATTTCCCAAGGCAAGTTTGCGCAATGTGCCGGGAAGCACGATTGAATCCAAACAGGTGGGTGTAATGGCATCTTCAAGAATTTCCTCAAGACCTTCGTGTAGTGTGATTTTAGTCAATGGACAATAGTAAAAGGCCATGTACGGCAGCACCGTCACCCCAGCGGGAACATCCACTTCGCGGAGAGAAGAATTGGCAAACGCCTGCTTCCCGATGTGGATCAAACCGGCAGGCAAGTCAATGGACTCCAATGGAGTGGACATGAAAGCGTAGTGGTTGATGCGTTTCACATTGGGTGACATCACGATTTCATGCAGGGTGGATCTATAGAAGGCCCCTGAGTCGATGGTTTCCACTGTGACAGGGAGAATGACGGTATGCAAGTTTTTTTGCATGTAAAAAGCCTCCTTGTCTATCGCGTTCACTGTGTAGGTCAGTCCTTCGTGGGAAACCGTGGAAGGAATCGTTACCAGTGAATCATAGTCATAAACGGGATAGAGGAAACCGGGTTGCCCGACCTCGTATGCCACTGTTGGCACGGGCAAGTGGTGATACACCGAATCATGGCATCTCGTCACAGCCACGGTATAAGGCGCTGAGGATGAGGTGATTCGGTAATAAAGAGTGTCACCGTCAGCGTTGACGGCCTTGAAGTCGTAATCCGGCCAGGAGCCTTGGGCGAATGCTGTTCCGAGACCAACGGCCAGCAGCACTGCCACCATGGTCATTCTTGACCAAAAGCTGTTGTTGTTTGTTGAATGTTTCATAACGCTATTTTTTTGATGTGAAGAAAATGACACTGCAAACATATATTTTTTGATTTCTGCCGCCGCCTGGTAGAGACGGGGCCGCGCAACGTCTCTACACCCGCGACGACTTTTCCACGCATCGCATATTCTGCATTTATTAATCAACCACCACCTTCTGATGGTATTCCTTCCCGTTGGTGTCCGTCACGCGCAACACGTACACGCCGGCGGGCACGTTGCGCACGTTGAGGGTGGCAATGCCCTGTAGGGGCGAATCATTATTCGCCCCTACCGTGCGCCCCTGCAAATCATACAACGCCACATTGGTGATGTTTGCGCCGGACAATTCGATATACAGGATGTCGGCGGTGGGGTTAGGATAGATGGTCAATGTACGGTCATTTGCAAAAGAGGTCTCCGCCTGTAGCGATTTGAGTACGGGGAGCGCGTCGGCGGGATTGTCATTATGATTATCATCATTCACGGAATAATCAGGAAGGAATGTTGCAGCAGACGAGCAAGGGGCAATGGTCGCATGGAATCTGGAGCCTACGTCAGCGAGAAATCCGTCGGTGAGAATGATCTCATTGCCCGCATGAAGATAGATTTTAGCCCCTGAGTTGATTTTATAAATATGGGAATTATTGCTAAAATTATCAACAGCCGAGAAAGTTCTAATAGCAGTATGTGCAAAAATATTGTCACATTCCATGATGATGTTTTGGAAACAGACACCAGGGGTTATGCCGAAAATGGCTCCCTGTAAATAAGAATAATTATGCACTTGCTGCCCATTATCGGGAGTTAACGCACTTAGGACAAAATATCCGTCAGCGGTCCCTGTCCAACCCCAATTGAAATGAAACCAATATAGCTGCTGGGAAGGATCCGCTATGCATCCGTCGCATACAAAGGCATGTCCGCCAGTTCCTGCCCCAAAATACAACAAGGGCCGACTCTGTTGCAGTTCGTTAATAAGGATGGATTCCCAATCCGTTTCAGAAGATTTGTATTTCAACTGCATAGATTCACTATAACCGAAAGTGTCCCTCAAGGCAATGATAACATTACACATACTGTCATAAGGAACACTTGACTCACAGCCGGAAGGACAATAATTAGTATGTACGCTTGTTCCACAATCGGAAATCAGTCTTGACGTGGCCTCCCGTTGTTGGATGTAATAGGTATTGTCATGACCTATAATTTGATTAGGCATATTTGACCAGTCAAACTGGTTACAACGCCAAGGAATATTTGTTGGGAAAGTCCAATACCTCATTATTTGTGCCATGGCTACCGCCACACAACCGGCGGGACAGCTTGGGCATATTTCTGGATGGGGGCAATGGTGATTATATGCTCCCGGACAGCTGTCATTGGAACTTGCTTGTCCCCATTTGGTGCTGACCAAAGGGTCTATGGCTATGAATGACCTGAGTATGTCTGATACATTTTCAGCCAAGAAGTAATCCCATCTTTCAGTATTGCTGTTGGAAAGTGCGTGACGACTACAATAGTCCACTTGTTCGGAATAGTTGCCCAGCAAGTCTATGAATGCATCCGGCAGTTTTTCGATATGGTCAACCAATGCGCCAGGAAAAGGCTTGCTTTTGGATGGAATGTATCCTAATATAGGGACACACTCTTTCCGTCCGGACAGCAAAACGGAACTGCCATCACATCCTACCACCTCGTAAACAGAAATGTTTTCATTACGGATTAATGTATGGACACTCAATACTGAATCTTTTGTCCAATGTGGTTTCATGTCAGACATGAATTTGACGGCTACAACAGCAGCTTCGGATTCGCTGACATTTTGGGCATAGGAGAATCCTTGTGCCAAGACCATTGACATCGCAATAATAATTTTGACTCTTGTCATCATAGGATTAAATGCTTAATTGTGTATTTCATTGACTCTCAATGCAAATCCGGGGCAATGGCATCCTCTAGGGTAACCCGTCATCATAGTAAACCAAAGGCAAGGCTCAAAGGTTAATGTGCCTACGATATAGCATTTTTTGTCCATATCAACAGATTCTAAAATGGAAGGTTGTGCTTCAAGGTGACAGAACGTGGGGTACAAAAATGTGGACGAGAAAGCCTCGGAAGAATCTGCGCATACACCGAAAGCTGCATACAGGCTGTCTGGAGACATCACTAGCACTTGGTCATTGGAATGCCGTATCCATCCGCATACTTTGAAGGTTTTCCCCTCATGCTGATAATATGGGTAATCGGGTAATGATTTCACATAATATTCATAGTTGGCCACCAGATCCTCCCAACTAATATATTGGTTGTCAGATAAAATGGGCAGATTATTTTGGTCATGAGCCTGAAGGCAGTCACACTGTTTTGTACTATTGTTGTAAACCATGCCACCGTCACATTCACAATCACCAGTCTCCAAATTATATACCATGTCGGTGCGACATTCTTTCTGTCGGTTGCATCCGTATGCCAGCAACATACTTGCTGCTATCAGAAAAATCATCATCTTTTTCATATTCTCGTTGTTTTTGTTAATGTCCTGATTTGCGTTGCAAAACTACACTTTTTTTGTTTCTGCCGCCGCCCGGCAGAGACGGGGCGCGCCCCGTCTCTACACCCGCGACGACTTTTCCATGCATCGCATATTCATCATTCATCATTCTTCATTGTGCATTGTGCATTATGCATTAATCATTGCTGTACGCCGGCGAACTGGTGATATACAGTCCCGTGAAGGTAAACTGAAGTGTGGTGCTGTCACGATAGACCTGCTGTGCGGGGATGTTCAGGAAAATGAGGTTGTTGTTCTCGTCCAAGTATTCCAGCGAACGGTCCGGCATCAGGAAAAAGTCCAGGTTAGTCAGGCCGAATGTGTCCACAGTCGTGGCGGTAATTGTGGTGCCGACTTGGTTCAACGAAACTGTAGCAGCAGCGCGACATGCATTGCCACGGCCTTGACAGTTAATGTGAATATATTTGCCATGATTCAATATGCAACCAGGACAACCTTTGGCATCATGCCCCAGATTCGTTATGAAGACGTATTCACTAACTGTTTTCTCGTCAGTCATCACAGGAATCACCCTGTCGTCCCTATTCTGTTCCGAAATAGTTTCATGACCGCATGAGGTGTTGCCTATCAATAAAGAAAAGCAGACAATCATTTTGATTTTTGTTTTGAGCCTTCTGTCCATAATTTATTTTTTTAGAATTTGCAGCACAAATATACAATCTTTACTTTTTCAGACATGCTAAACTTCGTCATTATCCTGTCATTTAGGACGAACGCATTTTTTCATAAATTCAAAGTGATAGGATAAATGTTATTTTTTCAAACGTTAACATACAGATAGTCAAATAAATATATTTTTGTATTTTTATAGTCAGAGATTTCGTCATTTTCTTGTCATTTAGGACGAACATAGGTTGTTTGGATAAAAAAAATGATTATCTTTGCAACAAAAATAGATATGAAAAACCTCAAAATTTCTATTAAATGGAATTATCTCGCAATAATCGTAATCTGCGTAGCCTTCCTTTATTTATTCTGCGACAATTCGTTGTTGCGCCCAAGTCCCGCCAGTGCCCAAGCGAAAGAGTATGGTATAGGAGTGCTGCTCCTAGTTGTTTGCTGCCTGAATGCTTTCGTCTTTCATCCACTTTTTTTTCAGAGGAACAAGCCGGTCGCTTACATGATAAGCACGTTCATCAGTATTATTATTGTCATTGTCGTCGAGTTCTCCTGGCTCTATTCCGACATTATGGACAACCTTCTTATTACCTTATCCTCAAAGGAAGCCCATTCCTATTATTGGAATTGTGTCTTTTTCGCCTCCCTAAGGGATACGGGGTTGTTTTCGTTCACTTTTCTCCTTTGTGAGCTCAATAAATATCGGAATCAGAGAAAACAGACAGAAAACCTTCTCATAGCATCGGAAAACAAGATAGAAGTCAAGGATTTTGACGACAACCTTATTCTATTAAATTATATGCAGATACGTTTTTGCGAGCAGGACAGAAATCTCACTAAAATATATGGGATCAGAAACAAAGTCTATTTTCGGTACGGCTCGCTGAAAAGTCTTCAAAATCTTGTCGGGAGCGAGCACCTCGTGCAAATTAACCGTAATACACTAGTGATGAAAAGACAAATTAGACAATATTCGGATGGACAATTATGGCTGTTTGACGAAGATACCCCTTTTGAAGTATCTTCCACGTTCCGAAATCAGAAAGATTTGATACCAATTCCGCCAAAATCCGACGTTTCCAAAATAAATAAGAGGAAAAAGAAGAAGAAAACAAAAGTGTTGGCTGCTAACAATGAAAAAACAAAGGAAGTGCAACAACTTATAGCCGACAATCCTGAAATCTCTGCGGTCAAGATTTCGGAACAGACATCCATTTCCCAGTCCACCGTCAACCGCATCCTCGCACAACTCAAGAAGGAGGGCCTCATTGAGTATGTGGGGAGCAAGAAAACTGGAGGGTATAAGGTGGTTTAGGGTTGAGGGTTTAGGGTTGAAGGTTGAGAGGTTAGGAGGTTAAAGGGTCGAGGGTCGAGGGTCGAGTCAATAGTTTAAGGGAATAGGGAATAGGGAGTAGGGAATAGGGTCAAGGGTCGAGGGTCAAGTTCAACAGTCAAAGTCAACAGTCAAAGTCAAAGTCATTAGTCAAAGTCAAAGTCAACAGTCAAAGTCAAAGTCTATGTTTAAAAAAATAGAGACGGGGCGCGCTGCGTCTCTACTGACGTGGTGGCGGTTCTGGATTGTGGATATCGTTTCCCATAAAATTGTATTTTTGCCGCCTTTTTAAGCTAAAAGCTAACAGTCAAAAGCTAACAGCTAATAGTCTTTGTCTAAGTCATTTGTCTAAATTAAATAAACAAACCATTTACAATGAAGAAACTATTATCCTTGAGCATCGTTTTGATGTTTTTCAGTATGGTGGTGGCGCAGAACGAAGCGCAGCATTATGATATCCACCCTAAATTCACGCACCATGCTTCCCCAGAGGAAAAGATGATGATTCCATATCTGTCGCAACAGGCGCATTTGCGTGATGGACAGACTCCTACAGCTCCCGTGACGGCTGTGGCGGAGTTCCAGCCCATGTCGGGCGTGATGATTGCTTATCCGCTCGGAATTCCGGTGGCTCTCGTGCGCGAACTCTCCCAAATCATCCCCGTGAAAGTGCTCGTAAACAATAATTTTGATCAAACGGAAGCGCAAAACTACTTCTCTTCCAATCAAGTGAATATGACCAATATTGAGTTTTGGGTTATTCATCACGATAGCTATTGGGTACGTGATTACGGCCCTTGGTTCATTATCGACGGTCAGGATTCTCTGGCTGTGGTAGATTTTACCTACAACCGCCCAGCAAGACCCAATGATGATGCGTCAATGATACAGGTCGCTAACAATTTGAGCCTTACTCGATATGATATGCCCATGGTGCATACGGGCGGCAACTACATGGTTGACGGTTATGGCACGGCTGCTTCCACCATGTTAGTGGAGCAGGAAAACCCTTCCGAAACCACTTCTTCTTTGCAACAAATCGCGCACGATTACTTAGGCATAGACAATTACATCTTTACGATTGACCCGCCCGGCGACTACATCGCCCATATTGACTGTTGGGGCAAGTTTTTGGATGTGGATAAGGTATTGATTGGACAGGTTCCCTCCAGTGATCCTCACTATAGCAATTATGAATCTGTGGCTCAGCTGTTTGCGAATACCGTCACACCATGGGGAAATCATTACCAGGTGTTTCGTGTTCCTATGAATCTCAATGCTTATCGTGCAACTCCTTATACGAACTCTTTGATTGTCAACGATCATGTGTTTGTTCCGATCACAGGCAACACGCACGACCAGGAGGCAATTGCGGTTTATCAACAGGCAATGCCGGGCTACACCATTGTGCCGATTATGCAAAGTGAATACACGCCATGGGAAAGCACCGACGCGCTGCATTGCCGCACGCACGAATTGGCCGACAAAGGGATGCTTTACCTGAAACACTATCCTTTATTAGGTTCCCAAAGCTTATCTGAAGAGATGAACGTTACGGCGACCATTAAAGCATTGAGCGGCAGCAACTTGGTAACAGACTCATTGTTAATATTTTATCGCATCAATGATAGCGAATGGCAAAGCAGTCCACTGATAGAGTTGAATGCCAATGAATATGGTTTCGATTTTGCGACCCTGAATTTGCAAAACAACGATGAGGTGCGGTATTACCTGTTTGCTAAAGACGAATCGGGTCGTCGCGAGAAGCACCCCTACATTGGGGCTGCAGACCCGCATGTGTTCACGATTTCGGGCGTAGGTGTACGCGATGTTGAGCCGATGTACGTAAGTGTATTTCCCAATCCTGTCACGGATTATGTAATGATACAGGGCGAAAATCTGTCGGATATAACTGTTTACAATGCTATGGGACAGATAGTTGATAGAGTTTCCGTGGAAGGAAACAGTGTGATGACCCTCTCTTGTCAATCATGGTCCAAAGGTGTCTATTATCTGAATATCCGTGACCAGCAACAGCGTACTGTTGTGCGGAAAGTATGCAAATAAGGCATAAATTAACGTTTGCAACATCTATATTCATATTTTGTGTACCTTTGCCCGCTAATTTATTCGGAATGAAAAAACTACTCTTATTATGGCTGTGTGTCGTGCTGGTAGGCGGATTATACGCGCAAGACACGACCAAAACATATTGGAAAAACGGCAAACTGATGTCCATCGGGGTGAAGAAAAAAGGGATTGAACAGGGACATTGGATTTATTACCATAATAACGGCGCGAAATGGACAGAGGGGGATTACCTAGATGGAAAAAAAATCGGCATTTGGAAGGTTTGGTACGACAATGGCAAGCTTGGTCAGGAGTATCACGCCGACAATGGCCCTTTCAAAAGCTGGTTCCAATCGGGTAAAGTGGAGTCGGAAGGACAGTTCAAAAATGGCCAGCGCGATGGCGAGTGGACGTTCAATCATCCTAATGGTCAGTTATATAAGAAAGTGATTTACATTGGCGACAGTGTCCATGGTCATGTGATTGAGTATTATGACAATGGGGACAAGCTGTTTGAGGGCACCTACGATATGGGTTTGCTGGAGGGTGAAGCTTGTTGGTGGAATCGTGGAGGCAAAAAGGACATGGAGGGCAAGCTCGTACACAATCTGCAAGAAGGATTATGGAAATTTTACGATGAGGAGGGCCGTTTGGGCAGCGAGGGCCATTTTAAGCAAGGTTTGCAGGATGGTTTGTGGACGTATTACTATGAGAATGGAAGTGTTTGGCGCAAAGGTAATTATGTGAATGGTAAACGCGAAGGAATTTGGAAAGCTTGGTATGAAGACGGCAAATTACAGCGCGAAGGTACGTTCCAAAATGATAAAGAAAACGGCCAATGGGTTTGTTATTACGAAAATGGAAAAATCCAGGACCGCGGTACTTTCAAAGATGGTGTGATGGATGGTTTTTGGGAAGGTTGGCGCGAAAATGGATATAAAAAGTATGAGAACAACTACAAAAATGGCGAATTAAACGGACTTTGCACTGCTTATTGGGAGGAGACCGGTAAGATGATGAGACAAGGCAAGTATGTTAATAACCAAAAGAGCGGGGTGTGGACCGAATATGCGCAAAATGGTCATATTTTATCGAAAGGTAAGTATGTCAATGACATGAAAGAGGGGAAATGGGTGTTTTACAACATGCATGACAAGGTTATTCGTGAACAAAACTTCGTGCATGATGTCCCCGAAGGCTCCTTTACCGAATATTATGACAATGGCGTAAAGCATACGCAGGGTGCTTTCAAGAACCGCGTGCGCCACGGCAAGTGGTCGAATTGGGACCAGCAAGGCAAGCTGACCTATAGCGCCATTTTTGAAAATGGACACAAAGTGAAAGAGGTTTATGTCACAGATCCCAAGAAAACTCCCTTTTAAACTGTTAAAAAAGCATAAAACCCTTAGGGAACTGGTGGAACAATCTCAGTTAAAAATCGTGAATATGGAGATTAAAACTTTTCATTTCAATCCGATTATGGTGAATACCTATATCTTGTCGGATGAAACGGGCGAGGCGATTATTGTGGATCCAGGTAATTACAGGACGTATGAGGACGAGCAAATTCGTGAATATGTCGCTTCTAGAAATTTGAAAATCAAGTATATCATCAATACTCATCCGCACATTGACCATATTGCGGGGAACCCGTGGTGCATGGCGGAGTATCATCCGGAATTGTTGATGCATGAGGCTGGAATGCCGATTTACAACAAGGCATTTGCATACGCTGCAGCCTTTGGTCTGGACATTGACAGTATGCCTCAACCCGACCACTTTTTACGGGAAGGCGATGAGGTTTTGTTTGGCAACCAGCGGTTGAAAGTGTTCTATACGCCTGGCCATTGCGATGGCAGTATTTGTTTGTACAGTGCTGATAACAAAGTGATTTTCACAGGCGACCTGATTTTTGAGTTGTGTGTGGGTCGCAGCGATTTGCCTACGGGCAACGAAGCTTTGTTACAGCAGAGCATTCAAACTACCATCTTCACGTTGGAGGATGATGTAACGATTTTGTCGGGCCATGGCGGCCCGACGACCGTTGGTCATGAACGTCGTGACAATTCTTATATTTGGAAAAATTAACACTATAAATATGAGTCAAATTCCTACATTTTCACAGGAGAATTTAGAGCAGTTAGCCTTCCATTATAGAGAAATCTTAAAGTGTTTAGGTGAAGACCCGGAGCGTGAGGGTTTGGTGAAAACGCCCATACGAGTGGCCAAAGCCATGGATTTCCTCACCCACGGTTATCGTCAAGATCCCAAAGCCATCCTCGAAAGTGCCTTGTTCCATGAGGATTACAAGCAAATCGTGGTGGTGAAGGACATTGAGATTTACTCGTTGTGCGAACATCACATGCTGCCATTTTTGGGAAAGGCGCATATTGGCTATATCCCTAACGGCACGATTGTGGGCTTGAGCAAAATTCCGCGCGTTGTGGAATGTTTTGCCCGCCGACTGCAACTGCAAGAGCGGCTCACCTCCCAGATCAAAGATTGTCTCCAGGAGGTTTTGAATCCGCTGGGTGTGGCCGTAGTGATTGAGGCTCAGCACCTTTGCATGTCCATGCGTGGCATCCAAAAGCAGAATTCTGTGACCACGACTTCCGAGTTCACTGGCGCGTTCCTCAAGAACGAGAACACCCGCCAGGAGTTCATGCACCTCATCGGAGCCGACCTGCACTAAACGGGAGGGTTTTTCCGCAGGCCGGTCACCAGAGAGTGTGGACACATTATAGATATTGGGTGATGCCACCTCTTTTTCTTCTCAGACGTTTCTTTCTCGGTCTCCGCCGTTTAAGTCGGTAGCGATCGGTGAGGTAGCCGATGTGATCTTCGCGCAGTTCGGAGACGTACTCCGAAGTGAGCGATAATGTCTCCTTTTCGTCAGGATGTTGCAAAATACAGACCAAAGGCTTGCCTACCCACTCCTGCGGCAGGCAGATGATCAGCGTGTCTTTTTTCGGTGTCATAATCAACTTTTTCATCTTATTGTAATTTGGTGAGAAATTGTTCGTGTATCCAAAAAATCACACAAAATGGCAATTTTAAGCACTTTTTCTGCCAAAATGCCTATCTTTTTGAAAATCCTATTTTTACTTTTTAACATACTTATTATCAATAAGATACTATGCAAATATATAAATTTTTGAGCATTTCACACGCAAAAACAAAAAATTTGATAAACTGTATAAATATCAGAATATCAATAAATTACAAAAAATAATTTTTTTTCAGAAAAACTGCCTTGGTAATCAAAAAAATTATATCTTTGCAGCCTCAAAAAAAAGGAGTTTCAGTAGCTCAGCAGGTAGAGCACATCCCTTTTAAGGATGGGGTCCTGGGTTCGAGCCCCAGCTGGAACACAAAATGCCTGAATCAGTGGATTCGGGCATTTTTTTTTGTATGAACCTCACATGTTTTTAATTTATGTACTTTTGCCGCAAAATATTACGGTTATGAAAAAAGTTCTATTTAGTTTAATGTGTTTATGCTCTGTTTTCCAATTAGTAGCGCAATCTTCGGGTGGTTTATATACGTTGCAGGATTTGGCCACTTTATTGCCCAACGCGATTCAGGTAACTTCCCCGAACCATTATCGAATTTTGCAGAATGTCACATTGGAATCACCGGACACGCTGCTTCTTCAAACCACGGATGAGCACATTATTGTGGATGGCGGCAAGGAAATCAATATTATGGGCACTTTACTGACCCAAGAACGCACCACTCCCTTGCTGATTCAAGGCGATTTCACACAGAATGACTATTTTGAAATTTACTTTGAAAGCACTTCTTTGAGCACGCTTAAAAATGTACATGTTCAATATTGTCAACATATTAAATTGATTAACAGTCAAATACATATCGAATCTTGCGAATTTGACCATTTTTCAGATCACGTTATCAGTTATTTGAACTGTGATCCTGTGATTGAGAACAGTTATTTTCATGATAATCAAGCGTGCGCTATTCAATCGGCCATTAACACCGATGGTTGCCCGAAAATATTGAATAACGTGTTTTATAACAATGTGTTAGCCAATACAAACAATCCTCAGATTAACATTGGTCCGGGCACTACCGATACGATTTTCATCGTGGGAAATCGCATTGAAGGCGTGTCCAGCACCATGTCGGGCGGTATCGGTATTTCTAATCTGACGAATCCTGCGATTACGAAAGTTGTTGTGAGAGACAATATTATCACTCACAATCGTTATGGTTACACGCAGAACGGTTATCGCATTTCTTCTTTAATTGCTGACAATCAGTTTATTGAGAACGATTTGGAAGTCAACCCGAACAACGGTGGCAGTGGTATCAGCATCTACGGTTACGACACCACTTGCGCTGCAAAACTGCGCCACAACCTCATCACGGGCAATCTTTGGGGCATAACGGCTATCTACTACCATCACGTGGATATGGGTACCGAGGACGATTACGGATACAACATATTATATAATAACGGAAATGGCGGCGTTGAGTATGAGCTGTACAACAACGCAAGCAGCAATATGAATGCGGTCGGAAACTATTGGGGTTGCGACAACGAAGCTGCAGCGGAAGCGGTGATTTTCCATCAAGTGGACAATGCTTCGTACGGACTTGTCAATTATCAGCCGATTTATTTGGTGGAACCAGAAATTACGAGGTTTGACTTACTGATGGAAAACAATCCTGAGGCTCTTTATTATTATGGGGACATGTATGGAGAAATTACCGCCGATGATACCATATTATTTTATGTGGGATGTGTAGTTCCTGATTTGACGCATATTTATCCGACCATTACCAAACCTTTTTGGGTAACAGTCACTCCGGATGAGACGGAAGCGCAAGACTTTTTGGGTGACTGGGAGAATAATAGTGTGCTTTATGTTGCTGCTACGCCTCATCAATCTACTCGTACCTACGTGGTGCGTGTCAATATAGAAGGTGCTGTTCCAGAGAACGAATTAACAAAAATTAACCTGGCTCCAAATCCAGTCACTCAGGGTTATTTCCAATTGGAGAACCCGACGGGTGAAGAATTTGCGTGGACGATGCTTTCTGTTGATGGAAAAGCCGTAATGAGCGGTGTGGCTACCCCGGGAAATCAGATAATCAGCACAAAACATCTTCAAAAAGGAATGTATTTGATCACATTTCAACAAAATAGACAGTTTTTGACAAAAAAATTGATTGTTCAATAACATATTAAGGTTGTAGAGACGCGATTTTAATATTGTTGTAGAGACGTGATTCATTAATGTTGTAGAGACGCGATTAATTAATGTTGTAGAGACGCGATTAATCGCGTCTCTACAGTTTCAAACAAAGAATATGAAAAAACAAATACTGATTGTTATAGGTTTGCTCTTATGTTTGTCCGTACAGGCGCAGCAAGAATTCCGTAATACGAACCTTTCCATTGACGAACGGGCACAACTGCTTCTGAATCAGCTTACTTTGGAGGAAAAGTTAGGGATGATGGAACACCATAACCCTGCGATTGAGCGGTTGGGGATTCCGGCGTACAGTTGGTGGAACGAAGCTTTGCATGGCGTAGCGCGCAACGGCTTCGCCACGGTCTATCCGATGCCCACAGCGTTGGCCGCCACTTTCGATGAAAAATCCGTTGAGGAGATGTTCGGGATGGTCGCCGACGAAGCTCGGGTGAAGTACTTTCGTGCCCAAAAAGCCGGACAATACGATGACTATACGGGGCTTACGTTTTTCACCCCGAACATCAACATTTTCCGCGATCCGCGCTGGGGTAGGGGTATGGAAACCTACGGTGAGGATCCTTTCCTTTCCGCGCGTATGGGTGCCGCGTGCGTGCGGGGTTTGCAGCAACAGCAGAACGGGCGTTACAAAGCGCTGGCGTGCGTGAAGCATTTTGCCGTGCACAGCGGTCCTGAAGCCGAACGCCATTCCTTCGATGTTTCCGTCAGCGGACGCGCCTTCTGGACCACCTATCTGCCTGCGTTTAAGTATATTGTCCAAAATACGGATGTTGGAATGTTGATGTGCGGTTACAATCGGCTGAATGGCGAGCCGTGCTGCACGAACGAAAGTTTGCTGGTCAACATTTTGCGTAATCAGTGGGGGTATGATCGGCTGTTTGTCACCGACTGTTGGGCTTTGAACGACTGTTGGGAGCGTGATACAGTGATTCCTCGCCACGAAACGCACGCCACTGCTGCGGATGCCGCCGCCGCTGCGTTCGGCTCCGTCATCGATTTGGAGTGCGGTAGCGGACTTAATGCACTGAAAGAGGCTGTAGAACAAGGACTTATACCTATGGACATTATCGATGCGCACGTCTTGAAAGTGCTGAAGGCTCGTTTCCAATTGGGCATGTTTGACCCTGTGCAACCTTTCAACACCGTTCCTGATACCGCTCTTTTTGCACAAAAAGCGTTGGAAATGGCGGAGAAAAGTATCGTTTTGTTGCAAAATCGAAATGGGATATTGCCGCTGCAACCTGGAAAATACAAGAATATTGCCATTTTGGGTCCTAATGCAGCCGATTCGGCGATGCTTTGCGGAAACTATAACGGTACGCCGCGACATGCAGTCACCTATTATGAAGGAATCCTGAATTATATCGAACAATTACCTAAAAATCAACGTCCGAACATCTATTTCGACACGACTTGCCACCATGTGGATGGTAAATATCGGTTGCCTAACGATTTCGACAAACAGTTGGCGAAATGCGACCTTGTCATTTTCGTTGGTGGACTTTCGCCCGAGTTGGAAGGTGAAGAGCTGAAGGTGGAGATGGATGGTTTTCACGGTGGCGACCGCACCAAGATTGATTTGCCGCGCATTCAAGAAGGTATGTTGATGAAAATCAAGAAGATGGGTAAGCCTATCGTGTTTGTGTTATGTTCGGGCGGTGCTGTAGCGTTGGATTGGGTGGATGAAAATGCGGAGGCAGTGTTAGCGGCATGGTACGGCGGTCAGTCGGCGGGCACCGCGATGGCCAACGTGCTGTTCGGCCAAACAAATCCCAGCGGAAAATTACCCGTAACGTTCTATAGTTCAAAGAATGAGCTTCCGCCATTCGACAGCTACGAAATGGAAAATCGCACGTATCGCTTCATGACCGAAAAACCGCTCTATCCGTTTGGATATGGATTGAGTTACACCACTTTTGAATATTCTGAAGGAACATATAATCCTAATAACCAAACTTTTACATTCAATATCACCAACACTGGCACTTGTGATGGCGAAGAGGTGGCGCAGCTTTATCTTACCAACAAGGGTGACAAATTGAGTCCGGTGAAAACGCTAGTCGGTTTTGAACGCGTGAATGTGCCTTACGGCAAAACCGTAAAAGTCTCTTTCCAAGTGGATGAAGCGTTTTTCCAAACATACGTTGATAAGTATCAGCATTTTGAATCGCATCCTGGTGTTTTTGTTTTCCACTATGGCGATAAACAGTTGGAAGTGAAATTGTAGAGACGCGATTCATCGTGTCTTTACAGCTGCAATTTCATTTGTATGTATTCGTAATTTATGTACTTTTGCACCCCAAAAAATTAAGAATATGTGTGTAAAACCAATTATTGCTCCTTCTTTATTGTCAGCGGATTTCAACCGTTTGGGAGAAGAAATTGAGATGTTGAATCGTTCGGAAGCGGATTGGATTCATCTGGACGTGATGGATGGCGTGTTTGTGCCGAATATTTCGTTTGGAATGCCGGTGATTAAAGCTGTGCGTCAGTTAGCGCAAAAGCCGTTGGACACTCACTTGATGATTGTGCAACCTGAGCGTTACATCCACACTTTCAAAGAGATAGGTTGCGATTTGCTGACGGTGCATTGGGAGGCTTGCACGCACCTGCACCGCACGATTGCGCAAATCAAGGAGGAGGATATGTTGGCTGGTGTTGCGCTGAATCCGCATACGCCAGTTGCTGGTTTGGAAGATATGATTCAAGACCTTGATTTAGTGTTGATTATGTCGGTGAATCCTGGTTTTGGCGGACAAAAATTCATCCCACGTTCGTTGCATCGTATCACCGAATTGCGCGAAATGATTGAACGCAACAACTCGAACGCGCTCATCGAGGTAGATGGCGGCGTGAATGTTGATAACATGAAAGATATTATCAATGCCGGAGCTGATGCAGTGGTAGCGGGTAATGCAGTTTTCAAATCCGAAAACCCTGAAGAAACAATCCAGAAATTGAGACAACTATAGTTGTTGACTTCTAATTCTTTCCATTAGAACGGATAGCCTATGCTGAAGTTGAGGCGCAGGCCATCCCAAAATGAGGGCATATTGTAATAAGAGTTGATCGGTCGTGTGAGGTCAGATGTGCCTTCCTTGGTATATTTGTAGGTCTGGTAAGGTGCGTGAATACCTATACCCAAGTCCAAGCGAATGACGAGTCCGTCGATATCAAGACGAAGTCCTGTGCCTGTACCCAAGGCTATCTGCTTTGCGATATCCGGATTTCCAATAAATCCGTCCTTAATCTCTTCGGTAAATCCCATAGCTTCGACAAGTAACTCATATTCTTCACTAGTGAGAATATCGGAGGTGTTGCGCCAGTTCCATACATTGCCGGCATCGAGGAAAAAGGCTCCATAGATTTTCCAAACAATAGGGAAGCGTAATTCAATGTTAGCTTCGAGTTTTATATCACCGGCATGGAAAAAGTTCTGGTCATATTTGGTGCTATGGAAATTACCCGGTCCGTATGCGTATGGTTCAGATGCACGTAAACTGTTGGGACCACCGGCATAGAAGGCTTCGGAAAGCGGAGCATACTTGGAGTTACCCAACGGTAAATTACCCCCTGCAAAAAGGCGCGTTGCGATGCATACTTTATCCGTCAAGTTGAATTTATTCCACAGTTCAGCCGTCACCCTGACGAACTGGTCGAAGGGGATATTGCCAATTTGTTTGTCCTGCTCACTCCATTTGTGTCCCAAGGAGCAAAAGATACCGTCAATCAGGTTACTTGCTTCTTTGATTTCAAAGTCAATCATGGTGTTGACCGGCCGTTTGGAGCGGTAATCACTATAAGTGATTCCATAGCCTATAGAGGGAATAAACTCATTTCCGTAAAGCAGTTTAAGGAGTTCTGGACGGTTAGCTGCATCATTAATCAAATCGGGAGACTCGGCCTTCACTCTGACTATAGAGAGCGATGCAGGCGTGAAGACATGTGTGACATAATTGGACGAGCGGATGAAATACGAGAAGGCTCCTGAGAACTTGTGAACACCGTATCCACCTGCTATGTTCTCGTACTTGTATCCGATTCGGTAACGGGTATCGCCGTCGGGGATGTTGTTGCCCACCCAGTGCAAATACGGGAAGATGAGCGCGGCGTCAATACCGAATTTGTAAGTATTGGATGTTTTCGGATCTTCCGAATTTTGGTTGCGCAACGACCAATAGTACGCTCCATAGCCTTTGACCGCGAATGTTTCGCCGCGTCCCAAGAGATTTCGCATCGAATGGGCGAGGGTGAGGTTCGGACCGAGACTGTTGTTGGAACGATAGGTGATATCCGCATCCGCTGTGAGATTGTATGTACGCAGAATAGAATCGCCCAATGAAGGCATGTAACGATAACGCTTCCATTGCTTGGTAGCTGCGGTACCGATACCGGATTTGGTGAGTTCGCCTTCAAAGATATTGTCGTAATCGCGCTGTGAGAACAGGCGCAGATAAACATTCCCCGATTTGGTCAATTTATAATCTGCGGAGATAAGACTGAGCAATCCATTGGCTTTATTGACCTCTGGATTGTCGGAGATGGTAGAGCCGACCGTGATACGCAGTTTATCATTGAATAGGGTTTTGCTGATGGCGATATTCATGTCGTTGGTTTTGCCGGACGCATGTACGGTTTGTCCGCTACTGATATCGATATCCACTAATTTCCCCATCTTGGAATTCGCCATAGCGGCATTTATACGGCTGTTGATGATGCTGGACAAGCTATATCCAGACCTTTGTGCAGCTACATTGCTTTCGCCCATATACATTCCGGTAGCCAGCAATACGGCTGCTATTCCTTCGCGGGTTTCCTCATCCATCGTGGCGAGTTCGCGCGTGACGGTCTCATCATTCGGTGCTTCGAGGAAGAAGCCTATGGTTTCAAGACCTATCGAATCGAGGATTCCATTAACACGCACACCCGTGTTGAAGACCACACGGCGTGTCTCTTCGCCTTCCGATTGCACATCTGATTTCACCTGTTGCGAAGCAGAAACGTTCAACATCGTCTGTCCTAAGGGACCGTTGAAGGTGACATTGCTTCCTGAATCTACATGGAAAGGCATCATGGGATATAAGTCAGGCGAATAGCGAACTTCTCCTTCGTCAATGTTGATTTTTCCGCCCAAGTTAAGTTCTCCCTCAGCGGTGCCATACTGCACGTTGATCGTACCGTACGGTTTGACTTGCGCCAGATTTTTCTTATCTATCGGATAGGTGAGATCGGTGGTGCGCAGGATCGTGACATCTACGTCAGCAAGGATACTGTCCAACGGTCCGGTCACCCGGCCGCGGATATCAGTTGCCAAGTCGCCATAGACAGGGAAAGGTCCATCCTGTTCCAGTTTCACCGGAGAGAAATTATCGGCAGTCAAATTAACATCTACAAGCATTGTGTTGAGGTTCAAACCACCGTTCAGCGACAGGTAGGAACCATTGATGCTATAGATGCGCACATCGTTGAGTTTTACATTATTATGCTCCATTACGATAGGCGTTTCTCCCAAACTAAACAGCACATCGTATGGTTTGTAGTAGGCAATGACATCCAGAGGTGTCACTTCGGCGGAGATGTCCAATTGAGCAGGCAAGCCGTCTGCAGTAGCCTTAGTCTGAACGATACCATCCAGGTCGATATCTTCCATATCAAGGATGTTGTTGATCAGCTCAAGCGGGATGTCGTCCAATCGTAAATCTGCCTTAATGGCGTTATCATACTGCTTTGATGGTGTAATCCAGATGTCGGCTGTTCGGTTTCCGAGATCCATTGCATCGTATATGAGGCTGTCCAGCGCAAGGTGTCCTGTGCCGTTCAGCTCGCGCCCGTTCCGTTCCAGATAAAGCTGTAGCGCAGCATCGGTGCAGAGGTCGTTCACACTCATCACGCCATCGGTAATGCTGGTATTGGCTGTGAGCGAGGCGATGGTCTTGCCTTCCGTCATGTTTACGCGCATTGCCGCTGTAGTAGCAGGCAGGCGTAGTCCTGTACTGTCGTCTGGATGTTCAATGTACGGGATGGAAGCATCCAAAGCCAGGTCTGATTGGAGAGAATCGGACTTCAACGACAAAGACAATTCGTTAATATTCAGTCCTGTCCGTTCGATGATAGCCTGAATGGGACTCCCTTCTGTCAGCTGTATTTCCGCCTGAAGGCCTGGGATAAGCCGTCTGAGGGTATCCAGCATCGTCAGGTCTTGTAACGAAACTATGGAATTTACAAACGAGGTGTCCGTAACGACTCCAAGCAGCGGTTGTACATTATCCACCAGTCGGAGCGCATGCATTGGACTTTGTGCATCAATGAGAAGTCCTTGCGTAGCCAAATACAACGTTGTGGAGGTATCCGTAGTAAAGTCAAGAACCAGAGAGTCGATGTCAAAATGCTCGCCCGACACGTTGGCTACCACATTCTTCATTTGCGTATGGTAGTCCACGTTTATACGCTCGGGGGTGAAGAAGTCTGATACGTGGAACTGATGCTCTGTTTCTGCATTCAGCTGCAGGTCACGATCCGTCATGTTAATCGGCAAATACAGATTTCCGGCCACTGCTTTATTGGCCAGTTCGGCGTCAAGCACCATTCCGGAAACATCGATTTGATTGTAGATGCAATGGGTCATGTTCATGGCCACTTTGCACTTCATCGCGGGAGAATGAGGATCTATGCCTTTACCTTGTGCATGTATTTCGCCGGCCAATACCACGTGGGAAGTGTCTTTGAGAAATGGTTTAAGGTTCACTTTCTCAACGTTCACCAGCATATCATACATTTCATCATCAATATCATAGAATCCTTTCAGATTTGCCTTATTGCCTTGATAATCGGCATTTCCAGACAAATCCACCCGCATTGTTTCCAGATTCAGCGTCGTGGCCGTCAGGTCCGCTTTCGCGCCAAACGAGTCGGAGCGGACGAACAATCGGTTCGAGTTAATCAGATTAGTGTTCAGATCCACCTGCGCATCTCCATGGATGGTATCAAAAGGCAGGTACAGTGTTCCGAGCGTAAGCGAAGCATTTCCGATATTCAAGCGACGTGCATCGTAGAGGTTGCCTCCTACATCTGCCAACACATTCGTGTTCAGAGAGCCGGCACGGATATCCAGTCCCATAGGATTGAGCACAAACCGTACATTGCGCAACTCCCCATCGGTCACATCGAAGGCCATCGGGGTAGAGGTTGTGTCATTCGGATCGGAGGGTGTATC
>Ga0310786_10002096_pt1 | contig 31204 bp, 65 predicted proteins | sample AusTroGonzalo_MG_FD_203881 | JGI IMG/M metagenome (GOLD analysis project Ga0310786, IMG submission 203881) | Bovine rumen microbial communities from tropical cattle in Woodstock, Queensland, Australia - Gonzalo_03 (v2) (version 2) | ecosystem: Host-associated > Mammals > Digestive system >...
CAGAATTCATTCCTGTTGTTACATTTGCTTATGATGTCTGTTATTAGTTCCTCGGTCCATATTATTGGCTTCGAATGTTTCCTGGGGATCAGGTCGAGTAGGTCGTTCCACCTGTTTTTGCGTAATACGCGAGCTGCCTGGTCATAATGGTCATGAAAATAAGCTAACGATGGGCATTGCTTTATTACCGCACTAATGGCTTCTCGGGTCCATTTTAATTTGGATTTGCTGGCGTGATATCCGATATGGGGGTGGAATCCAGGTATTTCCATTTTAAGATCTTCCCATCCATTGCGCTCCATGGTGTTGAACGCACCCCTATATTTTTTCTTGAAGTCAGATAGGCTGGTGCATTGATGCATCGCTTCCGTGATGCTATTTCGGTACCATTTTATTGACATATAATTATACCCCCGGGGTTCATAAACATAGCTTATAAGTTTTAAAAATACCCACCCCCATGGTTGAGTTTTAACCGGTGACCCCCCCCAAAAAAATTTTTTTTCTTTGAATGAGGCTTTCTTGCTTAAACTAGGGTACCCGGTAACCCAGGAAACAAGGGAGCCGTTTTTTTGAAAATACCCCCTATATAGTAAAAATTTTTAAAAATGGAAAAATCATCAAGGGGGGTCAAATGATCCTATGTACCCATAAATAAATTTTGATTTTTTCGAGCCCCTGTCCCCTCCTGTCCCGTGGTCCCAGGGGAACACGTGTTCCCGCGCCGGTGGAACGAAAGGTTCCGGGGGACCGGGGAGGGAGGGATGTGACCCCCTTGTGAAATACGTGCCCCATTATCCCTATACGGCCTTTTTACCCCCTGCCCCAAAGTATGGGGGCACCGTGTCCTACGGCCTCCCGGATCCGGCAGGACCCTGCGGCACATCGTGGGTACGTTCAACCAAACAAAGGAGTCCACCATAGCAATCAACATCATCGGAGCACCGAAAATCAGCGAACTTGACGCCAACATGGAGTTGGAGAACTTGGACTTGGAAGACCTTGAAGAGGAGGGTGGCCGCATAGTCCAATGCTAACATTCACCCTGTGAGGGGTGGCCATTTACTCCTATGGCCGCCTCTCCATTCCCCTACGGAATCCCCCGGCCACCGTGTTCCCGGGGACAGGGTTTCGCGGGCACCCTGCGATACATCGTGGTAGTGTTGAAAGGGCAAAGGGAATCGCCCACGAGAGTTCCCGAAAATTCGGAGATTTCACTATGAAGACTAAGTATGGCGTGTTCGCTAACCTCATCACCGGCAAGAACCTCTACTCCCGCCACCGCACCAAGGCGGCTGCCGAGAAGGCCATGAAAAAGGCCTCCAATAGCGGTGTCCCCTTCGTAGTCCTGCCCATCAAGTAGGCCTGCCGAATGGCGGTTTCCCGATACCCCTCGGGAACCGCCTTTTCAGGCGCCCGTGCGGTGCCCGCGACCACCGTGTGTCATGTGTGCCCGATCTGTGCGCACCCTGCGACACATCGTGGGTATGTTCATTCAACCAAGGAGATAAAACAATGGGCAAGTTCATCCGTCAGAACATCAACTACATCAAGCAACTCTGCCGCAAGGCGTGGGAGGCCTCCAAGCACTTCGGCGGGGCGTTCCTTAACAACGTGTTCGTTGACTATCGTGACGGCTCAATTTGGTATGACACCGAAGAACATCGTGTCTGCCTGACTGGATGGAAAATCGCCCGCAAGTTCAGGGACATCAAGGACAAGGCGGGAAACATTATCCGCAAGGCCTATTGGGCATTGGTGGAATGTTCCGCACTTGAAAGTCTCGGAGTGATTGGCTAGCGAAACCGGATGGCAATGCCCCCGAGAGGGGGCGTTTCCCGTTCCCTACGGGAACCTCCGGCCACCGTGTGACACCGGTGTCCGTTCGTGGGACACCCTGCGTCACATCGTGGGTATGTTCATTTAACAAAGGAGTTCAAAATGAAAAAGATTCTCTTCCTCGCAATTTCCCTGCTCGCCCTTGTCGGTTGCAGTGACAACGTGGTGGATATTTCGGGTGTCCACACCTTCTGCACCACGAAGCAAATCACGCTTAACGATGTGCTCTTGGGTGGCGACTACACCGACCGCAAGGACGAATATTACGCCCATTTTGATTGCCGAGAGGACAACTCCAAGTGCGGTGTCTACACATTTGAAGAGTGCGTAGAGGGCTACTTTAAGGACTAGGGGGTAGGTATGCTTTCGCCCGCTGAACAGATTATCCAACAGCGCAAGCGTGCCCGAGAGGTCAAGGTCACGTGCTACGGGGTCACAAAGACCTTCGCTAGCGCGTCCAAGGCCATCAATTTCTATATGCTTGCCGTGAACGGGTGCGACCCGCAAAGTTCGGAGTGCGCCCGCTATAACAACATTCTCCGCCAACTCTACGGGGGCAGACGGATAGTTTCGGACGAGGGGTAATCCCCCGTCCTTTTTTCGCCTGGGGCGCCCGACCACCGTGCGGTATCGGGGCGGGATCCAGGCGCACCCTGCGATACATCGTGGGAACGTTCAACAAAAGGAGTCATCATGAAAGCGTTTGTCACTATCGTCCTCATCGTGGTCGCAATCCTCTTCATCGTGGGTGCGGTCAATTCCAACTACAACTGCGTTTCGCACCTCTGCGGCTCGCTGACCCATGCAATCAACTTCATCGGGGACTTCCTCCACACCGAAATGGCAGGTGTGAGCGTGGTCGCCAAGGTATTCTAGGGGGTGGACTATGCCGTTCAAGGACTTCATAAATGCAGACCCGCTCTACAAGCGCCTAGTTGACTTGGGCGACCGAATGGAGGCGAAGATGGACAGGGCTCTTTACTGCCGTGGAAAGGCCGAGCTCTTCCGTTCAAGGCTCCATTGGCTCCAATGGCTCCACGGCCTTGAAATGGGCAGGCTCCGTGAACTGCGTGTTCAGTATGATTCACGGGCGGTAGCCTAGCAGAATTGGTGCTCAGCCGAGCACCATTTCCATCAATAAAAATTTTTCGGGACACCGTGTCCAAGGGGGACCGGATCCGGCCACGCCCTGCGATACATCGTGGGAATGTTCAATTCAACAAGGAGTTTAAAAATGAGAAATCTGCCTGTCATCCTCGGAATCGCTGCCGCTGCTGCATTTGCCGAACAGCTTCCCATTTGCGAAGAATTTGCGGGAGAGGACCATATCCAGTGCGTATCCACCGACCGCGCTGCCGTCATCATCAGCACGTTTGACGATGGGTCCGTGCAGTATGAATTCTACACCACCGAAGGCGGCAAGGGATACATCTACATTGATGGCGGTGTCTATGCCTCCACGGCCAAGCGGCACCTCAATGTCGCTGCCATCCCTGCCGAGAACAAGGACGAATACATTCGGGAAGTGTTCAACGCCGTCACGGACGATATCAAGTGGAACTAGGAGGGTACCATGCCATCAAAAAACTCGCCAAGAAAATCCGCCTCAAAGTTATCAAGGTAAAAGGAAAGTCCTACCTGATTGATAGTCTTGAAATAAAGCCTGATGCTTTTTTGAAAGTTTACTCCGCTGAATGAATGCCCATCGGGGACCATTGGTCCCCGATTGGTCATCCTTTCCCAGGCCGGCACCCCGCACCACCGTGCCACACGGGAGCCGGATCCGGCAGTACCCTGCGGAACATCGTGGGAACGTTCAGTTCAAAGGAGTTCACTATGGCAAAGTTGGCAGAAATTTTCGGTCGCATAATCGGGGACGAATATACGGGTATCCGCATAGCGGACTATCTCGCAGAGAACCCCCACGCAAAGGCGAATGACCTTGTGAAGTTCCGCGGTGTCGGCATGAACGTTGCCAGCACGTTGCTCATGGTCATGGAGAGTTCGGCAGAATATCTCGCAGGGACTAGGGCGGTATGTGTCACTGACCCCGCCACCATAGTAAATCACGTATCGTGGTTGAAGTGGGAACAGCAGGAAAACGTGGTTCTTGTGACCCTTGACTCGCATAACCATATCATAGGCAAGCATATCGTGACCAAGGGGCTAGTGAACGAGACGAAATTGGCGCCAAGGGAAGCGTTCCGCTTCGCCATACTTGACAATGCGGTGAGCGTTATATTCGCCCATAATCACCCGAGCGGTAACAGCGACCCCTCTCCGCAGGATATTGCATTGACCCGAATTTTGACCGCTTCGGGAAAAATTTTACAAATTCCGGTGCTTGACCATATCGTAGTAAGTCGCAGCGGTTTCACTTCTATCTGCCATATGAACCCCGAATTGTTTGATGTTCAGAGAAATTTTTAACTCCATGAATGAACAACCCATAGGGGACGTTGTCCCCTATGGTCACTTTTAACGCGGGTACGCGGTACTCGGTGGCGGAACTCCGGCTACCACCGTGCCATACGGGAACCGGATCCGGCAGGGCCCTGCGCCATATCGTGGCAACGTTCACTCAACCAAGGAGACCAACATGGCAAACAAGGAACAGACGGAAGAAAAGAACGATATGCCCAAGTGCCCGTACTGCGGGAGCGACAACGTGAGCTATGACAACGGGAGTTGGATTTGCATGGACTGCTGGGGCGAGTGGCCGCAGGACGAATAGTCCGGCCCCGAAAGGGGCATGCATAACAAGGCGCCCACCGTGCCATACAGGAACCGGATCCGGCAGGACCCTGCGGCACATCGTGGAGACGTTCATTCAACCAAGGAGGCCATCATGGCAGACGAAGAAAACTTCAGCACCACTTTCCCTCAGGACTTCACAATCGCTGACAAGTTCGGCATCAATGCCATCAAGGACACGTTCAATCGTGCGTTCAAGGAATGGAAGAGCGACTACCGCTATCTGACCCATCTCGTCATGGCTCTGAACCACAAGATTTGGGAACACTACAAAACAAATAAGGCCTATGCCACGCTCTACAACGAATTGTGGCAAAAGGCGGACGCATACGCTTGCGACAACCTCAAGGGAGACGAACTTGCCTACTTCTATCGTGTGACCGATTAACCTATATGGGGCTGTAGTCCGAATTTCCCCTTTGTTTGATCGGACTACGGCCCCTAGCCACTTCTCCCGATACCGTGTGCCTGTGGCCACGGGAACGGAGAGACCCTGCGTAATATCGTGGGAGTGTTCAAGCAAAGGAGACCGATATGCAGGAAGCACAGAAAGTTATTGATGCGATGCAGGAAGAACAGGACACCCCGATTTTCCTCGTCCGACACTATGAAGTGGAATTCCCGACCGAAGCAGAAGCGCAAGAGATGGCCTATGACCTCAACGATGGGTGGGCGCCTTTCGTGGAAGCGGAGGCGAAGGGAAAGACACTCTGTTTCCGCAACAACAAGTTCAGTATGCTCTGCTCTATGGCAAATGGGGTTGAGAAGCAGGTGAGGGACTACGCCAAGGAGGTGAACGAGAGTTGGTTTGACGGCAAGGGCGTTATGCTTGATGCATTTGAGAGCATTGGTAAATACCCGACAGAATGGGACATTGAAGTGAAAAAGAGGTATGAAGCGATGGGGGTTGCAATGAAGAAGTAATGACTCCGAATGAACAACGGCAAAGGGGTTCTCCCCCTTTGCCGATTTTTTTGTCCAGGGGCGAGACCACCGTGCCCTACGCGGATGCGGAACGGCAGGCACCCTGCGATACATCGTGGGAACGTTCATTCAACAAGGAGACCGATATGGCTACAACGATTATCCGCTACACCAACCGCTACGCATTTGAAATCAAGGGCGAGGTTGATGTTAATTCCGATGAAGTAAAAGTGGAAGACTATGCCCATGTGGAGCAGGACAAGCTCTATTTCGTCTTGGCTAAGAAGTCAAGCTACTCCCATCGTCACGAACTCGGCATTCAGACCATTGGGAAGGAGGGCTATAAAAGTTGCCTGCTCCATTGCTACACCCCCGAAATCTTTGATGCGAGTGACCACATGGACGAATTGCTGAGCACGGGGCACTGCGCTTTTAGCAAAAACAACTACGGGGTGGAAGTGTACGTAGGCATGCATTTTGCCCCGTTCTTGGAAAAGGAAGGGGAAGAGAGCCTTGCCAAGTGCTACGCCATCATCGCCCAAAGGCGCAAGGAACACGCTGACGAACTTGACCAAACAAAAAAGTTGCTTGCCGTTGGCGCCAATGCCACCGCAACGGAAGACCCTGCCGAAAATTTGGTGGAAGACATCAAGTGGTTCCTTGACAACCGCAAGCAAATCAAGGCGATGTGCAAATGATGAAATCGGGCGAAAGCCCGAATTTCATTTTTCATTTTTGACCCCGCGCCCACCGTGTATCACCGGTGTCAGGATCGGGGACACCCAGCGATACATCGTGGGAACGTTCATTCAACAAAGGAGCCGACTATGGCAAAACTCTCCCTCGTAAAGCAATTTGAAGAAAAGGTCAAGTCCATCGCAGAAATCAAGACGATGAAGACCCCGAAACGCAGGACTAATCGTGGCGGTCACACGGAATACATTTCCGAAGTGGTGTTCAGCGGCCATGAGAACAACGCTTTCAGTATCTATTGGGATAGCGTCACCGACCGCTATTTCGTGAGCCGTTCGGTCATTGAACGCAAGGACGGATGGATTAGCCACCGCACCGAAGTGTTCAGCCCCGAATACTACGTGAACGGCTCCCTTGAAACCGCCACGCAGTTCATCAAGGACACGTGGGACAAGTTGTGGCGTGAGTAGGGACTCGGGGCACCCCGCCCCCTTTCCCCTGCCGTGACACGTGACCACCGTGTTCCCCGTGTGCCCGATCGGATGGCACCCTGCGGAACATCGTGGGTATGTTCAATTCAAAAAGGAGTCTCGTATGAGCAAAAAAGAAGAAAAGTATCAGTCCAGTGCATTTGACTGCCTTGCAGTCACTAACTGTCAGGTTTTCCCGTTCCAAGAAACCCCGAACATGGGGCACATGAAGGGATTGGCGCAGATTGTTCTCAATGACCAATTCGTACTTCGTGGCCTCCGAATCATGGATGGCGAAAACGGCCTTTACGTGGGCTACCCGAATGACCCGTTCTACAAGGGCGAAGATTTCCGTAGCGTCTGCAATCCCCTCACGAAGCAGTTGCGTGAGCACATCGAGAACTGCGTCCTTGAAAAGTACAAGGCGACCCTTGAACCCCGTGAATGGTCTGTCAAGTTCGGGCAGTCGGGTGAACACCCGAATGACCAAATCAACATGTCCATCTCCATCAAGGTCACCGAATGTACTCGGGAAGACGCCATTGAAAAGGCGAAGGCGGTTCTCCGCAGGGAATACGGGAACTTTGCCGACAGGGTGGACGTGCTTTGTGCTGAATAGGGTCGGGGGAAACTCCCCCTTTCCCCTTGATTTCTAACTTTTAACAAGGAGCATGCGATGCGTAGACTCGTCGGATACCACGGCTAATTCATGTGATGGTGCCCATCGGGGCACCTTCTTTTTATGCCCAAGTTGGGCCGCAGACCACCGTGCATCACCGGTGCCCGTTATGCACGCACCCTGCGTCATATCGTGAGAGCGTTCAAACAAAAGGAGTCAACCATGCGAAAGTTTACTGACGAAGAAATCAAAGCCCTCAATATCGTAAAGGGTATGTTCAGCGAAGAGGCCTCTTTCAGTGAATGGCCGAACGAATGTCCCACGGCAGAGGGCGACCAGTCCGTTGGCGCAACCCTTGAATATGCGGTGCACCTCATTGATGACCTGTTCAAGGCACAGAAGGACGTGGCGCTCAAAGACAAGGTGTCTGCCACCCTGCTCTCGCAGGACTTCACCGACAAGTGCAAGGAAATCCAACGGCTCTACGCCCCGCTGTCAAACAAGCTGGCGGAATACAACTTGGAACTTGCCTTGGACACCCGAGGCGACTATTCCCTAGTCATTATCCCCGATGGGCTGTTCTTCGGCAACGGCAACGGCAAGGACTATGACCACGGGGTCAGCTCCGACTTCCTGCTTGACAACTGCATTGACCTTGACGAAAGCAAGAATGACTTGGTGACCGTCCTTGACGGAAAGGAAAGGATTCTCTCCTACAAAACGAAATAGACTCCGAATGAACACGGGGGAGCATCGCTCCCCCAATTTTTAATTTTCAATTTTGACCCCAGGCCACCGTGTATCACCGGTGCCCGAACTGGATGCACCCTGCGTCATATCGTGGGAATGTTCATTCAACCAAGGAGTCCAATATGGGAAACAACGAACTTATGGCTATCGCCAACGCAAGGGAGATTGAAAAACTCCCCTATGAAACCTTAAAGGCGATGTTCCCCTCCGTTCGCTACCACGTACAGGGCGAGAAATGGCATCGCAAGTTCATCGGCCACCGCACCAACGAGATTACGGGCAAGGAAGAGACCTATGCCTCGGGCGAATGGCTGACCGACATTAACGGCCAAACCTTTGAGAACCCGACAATGGCTCATATGTGGGCGGAGATGACCTACTCCAAGGGTCACTACAAGGTCTATGCGTTCGTTCCCGAACTCCATAAGGTCTGCAACCAAATCGTTAGCGAATAGGGGGTAATGATGGCTGACAAGTGCATAAACGGACAAATCATGCCCTGCGAGCGGTGCAGGTTCTTCAAAAACTCTAATGGCGCAAGGTTCTGCCATTTTGGACTAGACGGAGACGGCTATCCCGAGAATGGGTATATTCAAGGGGAGACCTACTCCTGCGACCTTTGTGGTGCGCCCATTGACGAATATACCTATTTCCACAACAACGAATTGTGCCACGAATGTTCGCGGTCGCACTAGGGAACATATGTCACAAAAAGTGTAGGCTTTTTGTGACAAAATTTTCTAATTTTGACCCGTGCCCACCGTGTATCACCGGTGCCCGATCCGAACGCACCCTGCGATACATCGTGGGAACGTTCAACAAAAGGAGTCATTACCATGCAAATCAAGATAATCAGTGACGAAATTAAATATCAGAGTGATGACAGCATTGCTCGGTATAATGGCAGGGCCACACTTAAATACCACAATTTTAACGAGAATCCCGCTATTGAGCAACGGGTCAACGAGTTCTGCAAGAAACATGACGTGGTCAGTATCACTCCGTCTGTGGCAATTCTCGGGAACAACCCGCCCTGCGCCTGCATGATTTACACCATTGTCTATAAGGGCTAGTTTTCCCAAAAAGGAGTCTACTATGGATATCAAGTTCAAACGTGAAGAGTTTTTCAAGAAGTGCAAGGATGACCATGACCGCCTTGTCAAGTTGATTATGGATGCGGGCGAAGTGTCCGTGTCTAGTGGCATTGTGGGCGTTGTCAAGACACAAACCAAGACGGGCACACGCACCTATCCCGTCTACCTTTACAAGATTGGCGACAAGGAATACCGAGTTAGCAAGAAACTCCACGAGTTTCTTGTGGAGCACGGGGCGCTTGAACGTGAGGGGGACGGCCATGAAGCATAACCGCCCGCCCGTATACGCACCGCCCGCTGTATTCAAGGGGTTCTTCTCCGTGTCCCCCAAGTGGACGGACGTGCTGTTTGCCGACCTGCTCATCGTGTGGAGAACGCTAATGGGCAAGTAGACCGACCGTGATCGGGGTGCGCCGGATTGCCGGACACCCTGCTGCACATCGTGGGTATGTTCAAAACGAAAAGGAGTTAATCATGAGCAAGACCAAGATTGTGTATCAGAGGCACGGCAGTGGCGAACGCTATGCAGGTCTTACCACCACGCAGGTTGCAAAGGCGATGTGGGGTGAATGGAAGAAGCTGCCCAGCGACAACAAGAGGCAGGTGCTGGTGGACTTCGCCTCCGACACTGACGAGAAGGACGATGTGTCAAGCCACCACGGACTGCTCTTGCAGGCGCCATTTGACAGCCCTATCCTAATCACCGGCGGCTATGGCGGCTATGACTTCGGTTCTGCGGAACTTGTGGACGCCGAGGACGAGTTTGGCTACGGCACCGATTGGCAGGACGACTATCCCGACATGACGAGGAACGAGGCAGTCCTCCAAAAGTCCATTGACGGCATCCTGTGGGACGAATGGAAGGACGAGGACGGACTTCTGTGGTGCGAGGTCAAGGGTTGCATTGAAACCTACCTTGAAGCCCTGCCCGAAAGCGAACTTGAAGTAATCAACAATACGTAATTTACGACTCCGAATGAACAACCCCCTCGGGATTTATCCCGAGGGGCGTTTTTTAAATTTTATTTTTCAATTTTGCCCCATTCCCACCGTGTATCACCGGTGTCCGATCCGGTGACACCCTGCGATACATCGTGGGGACATCATTCAGCAAGGAGACCTACATGGCAGAAAGCATTTGGGTAGTAGTGAACTGGTGCGAACCCACACCGGAATCGGACGCAGGTTGCTTCGGGACATTCTTCCCGACATTTGACGCGGCATTTTCCTTCGCAAAGAAGGACGCAGCCGCCTTCAAGGAAACCAACTGCATAGATGGCGAAATTGCCGTCAATGATGACGATGGCAGGGTGGAACTCGAATGGGGTGACATCATGCACCATTGGCTCGTTGAAGAACTCAAACCCGCAAAGGAAGCATAGGCCGACCGTGTGTCATGGGTGTCCGTTCAGGCGACACCCTGCGACACATCGTGGGCATGTTCAACAAAAGGAGCAAACAATGACTTTCAACGAATTGACCGAAGAACAGAAACTTGAACTGAAACAGAATTTCCTCACCAAAGACCACGATGTGTCCTATGGTGAATTGGCCGATGCCGATGAACTCGTCTCCGATGAGGAACTTGAAGCCGAATATGGCCACGTGGAATTCAGCAACGATGACTTCTGCTGTACGGCAGGGAGGTAATAATGCCCGTCATCACCATCACGATTTCCATTGACACCGGAAAGGAAACTCCGGCGCAGCGCAAGGTGCGTATCGCCGAAACACAGAACGGGCGCAAGACCCGCACCCGTGCAATACCCGACAAGCGCCACAAGGCGCCGAAACACAAAAAGAACCCCATTGACGGGGAATAGGAGACCATTATGCTCAAACTCTTCAACAGCAAGTTCATCAAGTTCGCCAAGTTCGCCGCAAGTGCAAACGGAATAAATGTTCAGCCGTCCGTGGTGGTAGTCCACCGCAACGGAACTTCTGACATGTTTGGTAGGTTCGGCAAGCACCGCTAGGCCGAGCATGTTCAACCAACAAAGGAGGCAAATATGGGTTGTCTTGCTTTCATCGGGGGCTTGTGCCTCTTCTGTTTCCTCTACACCATACATCCTGTCTTTGCTCTCCTGTTCATCGTGTTCATGATTGGGGTATGGGTGGGGAAGAAAAGGTAAACGGAAGTTTACTTTTTTTAATTTTTGATTTCCGACCACCGTGTACCTGGGGCATGCCGAACAGCTGGCACCCTGCGATACATCGTGGATACGTTCAACAAAAGGAGCAACAACATGAATCCAACGTACCATATTGAAGTGATAGATTGGTGTGGCCGTTCTTACAAGGTCAATGTGTTCGATATTCCCCATGTGGGCGATGATTTGCAGATTGGATATTCCGACGATAAGCGTGTACGTGGCATCGTGTCTAAGGTGGAGCGTACCATTGGCGAATTTTCCAACGCAATACGTGTCTATATCGCTGACAACGAAGACGCATTGAATGACGGCTCCTCGTTTGAGGAGAGCCAATGGTGGAGCCGTCAGTTAAAGTGATTAACCAAAGGAGCAACAACATGACACAAGAACTCTTCGTGGTGGTGGAAACCATTGACTACAACAATGGTGAAACTTTGGCCGAAAGCAACATCGTATGCATCGGCAGCGAAACGGACTGCAAGGCCAAGGTTGCCGAATTGCAGAAAGCGTGGGAAAAGGTGGCCGACCTCAATGATGTGTCCGAAACTTACTTTTGGGTTGAGGGCGATGATGAAATCAAGCACTCGTTTGCGGTCAAGCGTCCGCTTTAAGGAGGTAAACAATGGAAAAACTTTTTTCAATGATTTCCGAAGATTCCAAGCGCATCGTGGGCTATATCCAAACCTTTGTCGGTTCGCAGGGACTCTATGGCCGTCTGCTCAACAACCTCATTGAAAATGCCGAGCAAGCGGAAGAATGGCTCTCTCAGTACCATCACTGCAAGGACTGCCTTGGCTTCGTCATGGAATTTGAAGGAGGGTAAATCCACTTACTCCAACCGTGTTCCCGGTGTGCCCCGGTGATGGGCACCCTGCGATACATCGTGGTGATACATTCAACCAAGGAGATTACATGAACCAATCTTTACAGCACATCAGCACCGACCGCCTTGAAGCCGCCCACAAGGACGCGGTGGAACTCAATGACATCGTAGCCGGTATCTACGCGGAATACGGCGGGTGGAATATCCGTTCCATCGAGAAACTTATCAGCACGTTCGGTGAGCAGATCGAAATCAACGGGGACACCTACTTCGAGGGGCATACCCGCTATGCGGATTCCAAGTGCTTCTATTGGAACGGAGACCCCGCCAAGTTGAACATGCTCCGCATGGGCGCATACAAGTCCCTCGCCTACATCTACTTCAAGATGAAGCCGGGTCTCGGTGGCCTGCTTATCGACCACTTCGACATCGGCTACGAGGATATGCCGGAATGGGGTGATTCGGTCAGTTTCGCTGCAATCGCCGAGGAAATCAAGGAACGCAAGCCCCTCATCAACAAGGAAGTGTTGGCGAAGGCGGTAACTCTTTTCACCGACTTGCAGCAGTTTCTCTCGATTAACGAACTTTCCCTCTGCTATGATGAGGACAATGCAGCCGTGTTCATTGGCCCGAAGGACATGGCATGGAATGTAAGTCAGAAGCCCGGTGAACCCGGCTCCCTCCGGGACCCGAAACTCCGCAAGTTCGTCACGAACGAGATGATTAACGAATACGCGGAGGGGGGACACATTGCGAGCGAAGCAATCTGCCACCTCCACATCAGCGACCCCGACGATACCTTCCGCGACTGCGACCTCACCTACGCAGTCTAACCTAGTGCCCGCATGGGCACTTATTTTTCCTTACGGAACCTTCAGCCCACCGTGTGACAGGATGTGTCCGATCGAGTGACACCCTGCGTCACATCGTGGGAACGTTCAACAAAAGGAGACCGATATGGCTTACAAGACCCCGAAATTTGCACCTACAGGAAAGTGGCACACCGAATGGTGGTCTTTCCGTCACTGCGACGCCCGTCGCGAAATCAGTTTCATTCACTCTGCCGCCCTCGTTGACCCCAACGGCGACATCGTAGTCCGAGCCAACATCGGCTACTGCAACCGCACATGGGAGTGCTACTCGGGCGACTCCGTGCGCTCCAAGTTGGCCGACACCATCAAGCGCAAGCACCCGACCATCGCTGCCATGGCCGAAGTCAAGCCCCTCGTGGAGCAGCTTGAAGTCAGTCAGCCCGTCCCCTCGGTCTCCTGCGACCCCGGCACGAGCATCGGCCTCTCGCTCTCCATGTGCTGCCCCATGTAGCCCAAGCCCCGCAAGGGGCTTTTGCCCCATGCGCCCCCATGTCCCACCATGTGTCAGAAGTGCCGGATTCAGGTGCACCCTGCGACACATCGTGGAATCGTTCAACCAAAGGAGATACACAATGCAGAATATCAAGACCAACGGACAGAAGTTCCTCGTAGAAATGAAGAATGACCTGGGCGAATATGAACCGCTCGGGGTTTTGGAGTTTAAGCAGGCCACCGAACTGCAATTCAAGACCCATAGGGCCGTGCGCTTGCAGTCTGTGAAGCCTATTGAAGAGGAATCCGACTTTGCCGTCAAGAACTCCCGCGACCCCGTAGGCCATCAGTTGTTCACCCGCGGTGAACTCAACATGGCCATCAACAGCCTTATCGACTGCATCAAGCGCGACCCAGGCTTCGACGGCAACCTTGCCCGCCTAGACCTCCGCAATGGCTACTCCCTCACCGAGCAGCGAGACCTCTGCGAGAACGAATGGTGCAACTCCGGCATGACTATCGACTTCGGATCCGCGCTCCGCGCATTGGAAGAACCGGACAAGGTGATTACCGAGGGCAACCTGGAAGTCTACTATAACGACAAGGAGACCGAGTCCGCGTACCCCGAAAACCACGGCATTTGGATTACCGACGGAAAGATTACAAAAATTTACTAATGGCTCCTGTTAGGGGGCGGGCTTCGGCCTGTCCCCTTTTTGCCGTTCCTGGAACCTGATGCCCACCGTGTTCCAGGATGTGTCAGATCCGCGGACACCCTGCGGAACATCGTGGGCACACTTTCAACACGGGAGAAACCATGAAAAAAATTTTAATTTTGCCAATCGTCCTCCTCATGTGGGCGTGTGCCACTAGCCCGACCCAGGCGGGTCAGTCCACTAGGGTAATCGGTAGCAGTTCCACTAGCTACACCACGATAGCCCGTATCGGCTGTATCGACCGCGTCCCGCGTGAAGAGGCCGTCCACTATCGCTCCCACGTGGAGATTACCAAGTACGAGGATAGGTCATGGGTGTGCTTCCGCTTCCAAAGCGACGAGAGGTGCTTCGAGGCCACAACGCCCTACGATGACCACGGGGTATGGGAGGTCTACTACACCGACATGGGAGACACCCTCGCATTGGGCGTGGACTCGTTCCGTGTGACGGGAGGCAGGGGTTGCTACGTGCTCGGCAGGTAGCCACCGCCCGGCTTGCCGGAGAAAAATTTTAATTTTTAATTTTACATTTTTGATTTTCGCTACGATATACCAAGTGACACCGTGTTCCCCGCACGGCAAATCCGCTGACACCCTGCGTCACATCGTGGGAACGTTCAACAAAAGGAGATTACATGAATAGAGAACTCAAAACCATCAAGACCGAAACCCTCAACGCGGTCGCGAAAGAAGTCCGTGAACTTGAAACCCGCCTCACCGAGATTTTCGACGAGTTCGGCGGTATCAACATTCGTTCCATCACCAAGTTAATTCATGAGTTCAACACGCAGATTGAGGTGAACGGCGATCTCTATTGGGAAGGCAAAAAACTCTACGCCGATTGCAAGGAGTTCAGGTGGGACGGCTCCCCGAACAATGTGGAAAGCCTCCGCCTGCTTGAATATGGCCACATTTCCTACATCTACATCGCCCCCAAGAGCGCAGACCACCCGAACTACATCGACTGCTTCGACATCGGCTTCGAGGCAGATGGCGACCAATGGGGCAACGGGGTGAATGTTCCATCCCTCGTCTACGAACTCAACGAGAGGGTGAACATGACGGAATTTCTGACCGACCTCGGAAACCGCGTTGTAAATTTCCATGGAATTGCCGCCCTCAACGGCGAGCCGGAAATGGTCGGGGACGATGAAGCCGCCCGTGCCAAGTATATCAAGGATAACGCGGAGTTCATCTACAAGGTCATGTGCCCGATTTTCGAACACATCAAGTGCAACCTCGCCGATGAAATCATCGACATGGTGTCGGGAAAACTCCATGAACATTATGGCGACCCCCAAAACCGCAAGTAGAACATAGTGCCCATATGGGCACTATTTTATTTTTCATTTTTGCCTTCAGCCCACCGTGTGACAGGATGTGTCCGATCCGTGGACACCCTGCGTCACATCGTGGAATCGTTCAACATTCAGCCAAGGAGACATCATGAGCACCGGATATGGCGCTAACAGCGCACACACAATCAGCACCGAGAATCTTATCAAGGTGGTGGGTGACGAGAAACTCGTCAATACGTTCATCGCGAAGTTCAACAACTACAAGTTTGCTGAATATGACGTGCATGACTACGATGTTCTTGCACAAACAATCAGCCTTGAAAATCCAGGCGACATCGACCGCGAACGCAAGGAGTTCAAGGAACTCTATTCCCTTTGGGACGAGATTTCCGGCAAGTTCACCAATGAGACCAACATCAGCATTTGGCCGGAATACCACGATCGCGCCAGCGAGGGCGATTGCTATGACATGGTGAACGGGCTCTATTTCTCGGTCAGCTTTGGCGACATCTACGAACCCACCAAGGAATACAAGAACTTGCAGGAGAAGTATGGCGACATCGTTGACGATGTGTTCTTTGTCCGCTACGGCTAACCGATAAAGTCCCGACCGTGTGACAGGAGTGTCCATTCACAGGACACCCTGCGTCACATCGTGGAATCGTTCAACCAAAGGAGACATACCATGAAAATGACTTACCAACAGATTGAGGAGAGGCTGCGTGCTGCCTTTGAAACCCTCGACCCCGAAAACCCGATATTCGTGACCCACCAGGATTTCCTCTGCGAATTGGGCAAGATTGCCCGCGAACAGTTCGATGTGGACACAGTGGTGTTCCCCGGGCCAAACCCAACGATGCCTGAACACGAGGGGCTTCACCAGTATTCGTGGTCGGTGCATTTCCGCAAGGAACTCCCGCCTATCCAAACGGGTGAGCACGGAGAACCCGTCCATGTGCCGAACGCCCATGTTTGGCGCGATGCCTTCGAAGTTGAAGCCATGGTCGAGATTGACTGCTGTCACTCGTTCAAGGTGTTCAGCATCAGAGTGTACTAACCCCCGCTTCCCTCGGGGGCGCCCACGGGTGACTTTGGCACACTTTGCCACAACACAATGCAGTCACCCGTGGGCAACCGTGTTTACCGGGTGTCCATTCACAGGACACCCTGCGTCACATCGTGGATTCAGTTCAACCAAGGAGACAACAATGTCCAACACCATCAAGATTACCAAACTCTGCGTAGACGCAAGAACCCCGTATCGCACCTGCGACAATTTCAGTTCCCTTTTGAACCGCGTGAACAAGATGTTCAACGATGCGGTCAAGGAAGCGGGTTCCAAATATCCCGACCACCGCAGCAAGTTCCATTGTGCCCCGTTCTACGATGAACACGATACCGAAAAGGTCTATGCCGATGAATGGTTCCTGCCGGAAGCCATCGCCAAGGCAACCATGGACAAGGTGAACACGATGCTCCAAGAGAACGAACGGCTGCTCTCCTCCTCGTCCTACATCAAGGTGGACGAACTCGGAAGCGAGGAAGTGGTGCTCAACGAAGTCACGGAAGCCGACCGTCTTGCACAGAAGTATGCCAACAAGTCCCCCGCGCTCTTTACCAAGGCCGTTCGCCGAATTGACGGGCACAAGTCTTGTTTCATTGACCGCACGTTGGAAAGCCACATCAAGGAGTTCATCAAAATTGAAAGTTTTGAAGTTCGTGGAGTAGGTTTTTACTCTACCAACGGTGCCAAAACCGTCTATGATTTTGACCTTCTCGCATATGTTTATAACGGCGTATCCGCTGATAGTCGAAAGCGCTACATCGAATACGCCCGTGCCTATCCCGATGATGTTATCATCGCCGAGGACTACGAGAGCGACAAGGTATTCCCCAAGGACATTCCTCTCGGAAATGTCACAAAGGCCGAGTTCCTTGAAGCCTATTGGAAACTAGCGGACGAACTTGGTAGGTAATCGTCCGACCGTGTCCCAGGTGTCCCCGTTCCAGGGACACCCTGCGACATATCGTGAAAGTACAATCAACCAAGGAGGCAACCATGAGAAATATCTCAATCATCACCATCATGCTTCTCGCACTCCTGCTCCTTGTGGGCTGTGGCGAGGATTCCAAGAACGCAGCCAAGGAAGCAGCCAAGGCCACGGGCAAACTCGTAGGCGCGGTTGTCACCGACGCAGCCAAGTCCACCCTTGACATGGCCACCGAAGTCGCCTCCGGCGCAGGCGAAGTGGTCAAGGAAAAGGGCGAGGAAGCCCTTGACAAGGCAAGCGAAAAGGCCATGGAAGTCGCCGTAGACACCAAGGAAGCTATCGCCAAGAAAGCCAAGGAGACGGCAGACAGCGCCAAGAAGGCCATGACCAAGAAGTAAGCCGACCGTGTGAGGGGGGTGTCCGATCACTGGACACCCTGCGTCACATCGTGAAAGCAATTCAACCAAGGAGACAACGATGCGTAAACTTCCCGAATAACAAATCAAGGCTATTCAGGACAAAGCCAAAGAACTCATGGAACTTGTAGGCAAGGCCGATTGCCGTCTTATCGCATACCTTGACGGCAGCGATTGGGGCTTTGGCTTGAAAGTGGTGCCCTGCGAGGTCGAAATGGGCGAATACCCTATCGAAAAGGGTGATTCCGAGGCTGAGGCTATCGACGGCGATGAACTCCAAACCACGGGCATTTACGGAACCGTCTGCAACTGTGAAATCAACTCCCTCTATGAAGAGGGTGAGTGTCAAGACCCTTACAAATTCTAAGGAGGATACCATGCTCTCTACAATCATGATTGCGGTCGCCTGCCACGATACCGCAGCGGGTGAACCCCTAACCGCCTACGCCCACATCTGCAAGGACAAGGCAGATGCCGCGAAATGGATGGAGCAGGACTTCAACATCGAAGCTGGATTTCACGATTGGAAAAAAGTCCAGGTGACGGAAGCGCAAATCGAGGACGGATTTGAAATCCGTTCCCCCTCCGACGATTCCGACCATGACTACGTGTGGAGAGTAATTTTTCAATTAGTCAAGTAATCAAGGAGAACCCATGAAAACACCCAAGAAAAAATTTGATTTTATCGTCCACCGCAACGGCTTTGACGAGAACGTGGCGGTGTTCGATGAATCCAAATGGCTCGCCATGGCGCAAATGCGCGACCTCTATCCGGGGACTGCGTTCACCCTCGTCGCGGGAGCTAGAAAATAATTTTTCACTTTCAACCCCGCGGGAGACCCCCGTGGGCTTTTTCTGCATCCTGGACCCATTGACCCACCGTGTGCTATAGGTGTTCCGATCCGTTGACACCCTGCTGCACATCGTGGTCACATCATTCAGCAACAAGGAGACACGAAATGAAAAAGCAGGAAATCAAGATTGGAAACCGAATCCCGTTTGCGGAACTCGGCAAGGCAATCGGAACTACCGACAAGGAATACAAGGCACACATGGACAAGGGCTTTGCCGTCAAGGACCCGGTGAAGCCGAAGCGCAAGCACGAAATTTGCCGTTCCGACTTCGAAGATGTGTTCGAACCGATGCAGTGCTGGTTCCTCTCCGATGAAACCATGCAGACCATCGCCGACCAAATGACACAGGCCATGGCCCAATACGAGAAGGACTATATCCGTTCCAACGATGACTTCGATGCCGCGTTTTGGCGTGAAGAGGAAGAGGCTCTCCGTGCGTTCGGTGTCCCCTACTACTCCGACGAGGTGAAGGCACCGAAGAAGGGCGCAAGGGTGTTCAGTGTGGACTATGGCTATGCAACCTACCTCGGGAAGAACAAAGAGGGCAAAGCGAAAATCCTTACCGATGATGGACAGAAGAAAACCACCTATATCGGGCTTATCGTGGAGGAATACTAAAATGCAAGAATTTGAAGTGCAGGTTGAAGTTTCGGTGAAACTTACCTTGAAAGTCACAGCCCCTACCCGTGCAGAGGCAATCGCAGGGGCCGAGGAACAGGCTTGCAGGGAATATCTCACGGCTGAACCCGATTCCATAGACGCACATGGTGTGTGGTGCAACGGCGAAATCGTTGACTGATGTTCCAACCGTGTCCCAGGTGTCCCCGTTCGAGGGACACCCTGCGGCACATCGTGGGTCTGAACAAACAAAGGAGACAACTATGGCTACTTTCACCAACAGAAAGAGATTCACCACCCGTGAAATCGGGGCAATCCGCAAGAAGTTCCACGAATTGGAAAATGCCGTTCCGGGTCTTGACTTCAAGATGTGCGTGGACGGACATTACATCGGAAAGGTGGACTACGGACACGAAACATTCTTCCGCTTCTCAACCGAGAAGTATGCGATTGAACTCTGCCCGTGCAACGTGCGCCACAAGAAGAACGAACCCGCCATCAGCGTGATTATCCGTTCCTATGACCCCGGTGCCACCACTGTCGCGGACTATTACATCACCACGGCACAACGGAAGCCCGAAGAAATCCTTGATGATGCCTTTTTCATCGTGGCACAACTTGAACTGATGAGGGCATATCAAAACAACTCGTAGCACGACCGTGTGACAGGTGTGTCCGACCCACGGACACCCCGCGTCACATCGTGGATATGTTCTTAACAAGGAGACAACGATGAAACTTCTCACTTCCTATTCCTATGGCGACAACATTGATGGCGACCTCATACCTGTGGTAATCATGGCGCACGGGGAAACCACCGATGACCTCATTCCCGCACTTTCCGACGACATTGCTGCCACCCTCGCGATGGACGACATCAAGGAGAGCACAATCGAGGACAACGAGGGGAACGCAATCGACCCCTGCGTGGCTGCGGTATGCGAAGCCATCGCCAATGGCGCCACTACCATCATGGTGAAGCAGACCTACATCGCTGACGGATCCACCCGCACCGATGTTTACACCATCAACGACTTCAACCCGTAAGGAGACATAGACATGACAACCTACTACATTGTGACCCAGGCGGACACCGACGAGAACGGGCATATCCAGTACGCGACGGGCGTGTTTGCCAACGATGATGGACATACCGAACTCTATATCAACGGGGAAGAAGCCCGTGAATCCATTGCCCAAGATGTAGCGAATATGGTGGGCGAGGATAGCCTTGATTTCTCCATCAACGATGAAGATGAATTTACGGCTACCTCCTGGAAAGAAGCCTACGAATATGTGATGAAGAACATGAAACCCGAAGCGAGCCAGTATGTGCTTCTCACGTGGAGTGACGGCTCCGAGAGAACCTACACCATCAACGCAATTCAAATTTAATTTTTTAATTTTGGAGAACTATGAAAGAAGAAAAGAAATACAGCGCCCCTATGCTCGTAGCGGGTGCAGACGGACAGCTCAAAGTGGCAAGGGTCAAGGCCCCGAGCAGATCCAAGTAGCCGACCGTGTGCCAGGTGTGTCCGAACCGTGGACACCCTGCTGCACATCGTGAGTATGTTCTTAACAAGGAGACCAACATGGAACACTTTATTGTTGTAAAGCACTACGATGACCCGGAAGTCACCACCGTGGACACTTACAAGAGACTTTTCGACTCTGCCACCAAGGCCAAAGCGTTCGCCAAGCGCGTTGCCGCACGTGAGCAGGAGGACAATGACGGCACAATCATCGTATTCAAGGAAGAAGTTGTCCTCGACCGCGCTGAATTTAACAAGCCGAATATCCGTTGGTCAATCAGTTCCGTGGTGGACGATGCAGATGAACACCGCCACTGTCCGCATTGCGGTTGCAAGTTAGTCCCGTCCCAGGTGGGCGAGTACCGATGGACGTGCCGCAAGTGCGACGAGGACTTCTACGACTTCGAGTGCAGGGACTAGAATAGAATTTAGGCCCCCGGCAGCAGGTTGAACAAAAGCCGTTCCCCCTTGCGATGCTGCCGGTGGCTCCTTAAGCGCAAGGGGGGACGCACCCCCGGTCCCATCGTCTAGTGGCCAAGGACACCGGATTCTCATTCCGGCAACGGCGGTTCGAATCCGCCTGGGACTACTACCGTGTACAGGGGTCCCCGGTTCCGGGGACACCCTGCGTTACATCGTGCAGGCAGCAAAACAAAAAAGGAGAACACTATGTTCAAGAAGGCAATCTTATTGCTCGTGTGCCTGGCAGCGTTCGCGTTCGCGCAGGTAGACTCGTTGGCAGCACCCGACTCGTTCCTTTGGAAGCCGGGAACCGACACCCACTACCCCGGCTATGTATGGTGGTCGGGAAAAGCACACCCTATGTCCAACCTCTGTGCCGACAGCGTGGCATATCCTTATGCCAGCGAACGCCTCTTCGACTGCTCTACCGTCAAAACGGTGGTTAGGCCGAAAGACACGCTGATGGCAGATGTCCGCCTCGCCAAGAACGACCTCGCCTATGTAGACTCGGTCATAGCAGACCACCCGACAATGAATTGGTGGGACCCCGCTGCCCTAATTGACACCCTAGCCTACGCATACATTACAATGGAGTTCGGTGAACACAAGGCCGACCTGTCCAAGTGGGGCGGGATATGCTTTGAATACACCGCCGATATGGATTTCGATTTCAAGGTCAAGGCCAACGCAATAGTGGAAATGTATGACTCCCCTGCGGAATTTAACCCGACTTTCACTGTAAAGGTGCCGAAGTCAGACTCCCCGAACATCGTATCCATCAAGTGGGACGAGATATACGGGAAAAATGTCCCCGAATACTTTGAAACGGTTTTCAACAGCATTGCGAATTTTAAAATCGTGTTCAAGGGTGACGGGGTGTTCAAGATGACCCAGTTCGGCTCTTTGGGCCAATGTGTCAAGGAGGAAAAGACCGAAATCGTTGCCCATAGGACACATACGGCCCCCTCGCTCTCCATTTCGGGCAGGAAACTGCACCTAGACGGAATTGACAACGGCAAGGTAGCCATATTCACCGCAACGGGCAAGGCTGTTCTCTCGGGCAGGGCAACGGGCACGATAGACCTCTCCTCGCTCAAATCGGGAGTGTATATGGTCAAGGTGGTAGCCCCGAACTACAACCGAGCCGAAAGGATTGTGATTAGATAAGTGGTGGCGGGCTAGACCCGCACCTCTTTTTTGGCTACCGGGCGCCATACCCACCGTGCCGGGAAAGGATCGATCAATCGGGCACCCCGCGTCACATCGTGAGTACGTTCAATCAACCAAAGGAGACAGCACAATGCTTACCGAAAATTACTACTACCTCGGTCGTGACCTTAAAACCAAGCGCAAGATGTGGCTCCAAAAGCCGTCCTGGGACTGCGGGTGGTACTGGGGCTTCGGCTACGTCCAGTCCATGCAGGGCGACCGCGAGCCGTCCAAGGCCAAGGACATCGACTTCCACACGCACTGGGATTCCCTGGTACGCGACAGCCGCAACAACGCACACGACTGGTTCGAGAGCCGCTTCGGCAAGTGCACCACCGACTTGTGGAACGAGAAGCGCAAGGACAATGAACCGAAGTGCCGTTTCACCGATGCCCAGTTGTGGAAGCTCTGCGAACTGATGGCTACTGCCTACACCCTCCGCGATACTGCCGAAGTCCTCGGTCGCGGTGGTGCCCACTACACCACAAACCCCTGCGCCAAGATTATCAAGAACACCCGCGAGGTCGACCGAATCAACTCCAAGGTGCTCCCGGCAATCTTTGCCGAAATCGGCAAGATTTTCGACGAGGTGGACAAGGTGTCCGAACCCTCCAAGCCCATCAAGGGGGCAGGGTGGACAAAGCCGTCCAATAAATAACAATAGTGCCCACATGGGCACTTTAATTTTTATTTTTCAATTTTGGAGATTCAAATGGATTGGTTTGACAACTCCCACCCCCGTCCCGTGATAGATACGAGTTATGGGGAGACCGGATTCAAGAAGAGGGGAGATACTGCGGGGACGAAATACCGATGCAAGCACTGCGGTCGCCCGACTTACAGGTTCGTAGGCTCGACGCCTGTGTGTTCCTATTGCACCTCCAAGGAAAACGACAAGTGGCCCTCGGCCAACCGTGCACAGTAGCCTCCCGATCCCGGGAGACCCTGCGGCACATCGTGGACACATGAAAACAAGGAGACGACATCATGAGAACTTTCAAGACAGGCCCCCTGGGGCTTTCAGACCCGGAAATCGACAAGGAAAAACGTGAACTATTCGTAGCCATGTGCAAGCGCAACAACCTCGACCCCGATGACTGCGGGTCGCAGATTGGCTGCGGATGCAAATACACCCCGACCGAAATCCATCGAGAGCAGGTCCTATGGGCCATGAAGATGGCGAACACGATACTCTGCTATGATGGCGCCTTCTACGGCAAGTCCAAGTGGGACACCTATGCCTACAAGTATCAGACACAGCAGGCGTGGGACGACCGAGGCTACGGCCCGGTCCGCAAGTTTGGCTACAACAAGGTGCAGAACGAGGCTTACCACCTGACCCAGGAAGAGACGGATGCCATCTGGAAAGCCCAGGGCGAACGTATCTCCAAGGCCAAGATTCTCACCGGGGTCCATACCGACGAGGACGGATTCTCATACAACGCTGTCCAATGGGACGCAAAGGCGGGTTAGTAAAATGAAATTTACAGTCAAGTTCAAGACCCTCGGCATGACTTTCATCGCCGGGGAAGTGGAAGCGGACAAGGTGGACAATGCCAAGCGCAGGGCCACCGAACTCCTGGAAGCCAGGCGCATCAAGCGTATCGAATATGCGGCCATCCTGGCCCCCGACTTCACCGAAGCCGCCCTGCTCAACGTGGCGAGGTTCAACCTGCCTATCCGTAGCGTGGAGTGGCTGACCGTACACAAGTGAATCCACCGTGTAGACGGTGTCCCCGTTGCACGGGGACCCCGCGGCACATCGTGATGGCATCAATCAACAAGGAGACAACAATGGACAAGATTGAACAGAAGGTCATCAGGGCCGCAAAGAAATATTACGGTGTCAAGACTGACAAGGAAGCCCGCGAAGCCGTGGTTTCCGAATGGGACAACATCGGACTTCGTGGCTATGCCGTGTTCTCCGGTGGCATCTCGCAGGTCGCCGATCTGAACGACAAAGTGGAATACATCGCCAGGCTCGACGACTTCGGTGTCTACAAGAATGACATCGAGGCAGCGAAGCAGGCGAAGAAGGACGGCATCAGGGTAATCCCCTATGCTGAACAGCCGAAGTCCGGCGACCTCAAATACTTCCGCTTCGTGGACACCCCCATGAACCGCAAACTGCTCGGGATTTAACCAAAGGAGATACAACCATGCCGACCAAGTCCAAGCCAAAGAAACCCAAGTCGACTTTCAGAATCACCTACCGAATGGAAGTCTACATCCAGGCCGATACCCAGGAAGAGGCCGAGGAAAAGTTCGAAGAACTCGACCTCACCAACGTTCCCGATGCACGATGGGTTGAAACCTGCTCCGTCGAAAAACAGTAAAAAATATTTTAATTTTGTTGTCTCCCGCCCGACCTGGTTCACCAGGCCGGGCTTTTTGCGTTCCCCCGGAATCGATCTGTTCCCCGGGCGCCCGGTCCCCACCGTGCCCCGTGTCTCTACGGTTTCATGGACACCCTGCGGCACATCGTGACTGCATCAACCAACAAGGAGACAATAATATGGCCGTGACCCTATGGATTCTTCGCCACAACGGCGAACCGATTTTAAAATTTGGCCCCTCGCGCTACACTGTCGATAGCGAGAAAAAACTTTTAATCGACTATGTATGCAAGGAAATCCACAAGCACCCCGGTTGCAAGGTTTCCCTTAACCACACCTGGTATGAGGGCAAGCCGAGCATTTCCGGCAAGGTCGCCATGGACTACAATGGCCCCCAGGACAACCGCAAACTGCGCTACATGATTAAGCACCAATGCCTATGGTTTTGGTCGCATGTCTACAACATCTTTGTCGATAGTCCCGATGGTCGCCGTATCATCGACTTCGAACTGGAATACATAGACCTATAGTCCAACCGTGTCCCAGGCGCCCCGGATCCACCGGGACCCTGCGGCACATCGTGACTGCATAAATCAACAAGGAGACAACACATGAGCAACTTCACTACATTCTTCAACAACATGGCGAAGGTGGACCTGGAACACCAGGACCTCGATGCCCTTAGCAACCTTGCCCAGTTGGTCGTGAAAGATGACCTCGGCAGTGATTCCAAGGCCCTCATTACCGCATGGGCAGAAAAGAACGACATCTACTATGACTTCTCCTTCGCGCTTCGCCCTGATTATCTCGTCGGTACCCCTGACGACAAGCAGGTGAAGATGCGCGTGACCTTCAATGACGGGGACTGGTATGCCTACATGGTCATGGACTGCGAGAATGGCGAATGTGAATCCTGGGGTGAAAAGGAGTTCAAGCGCGAGGAACTGGAAGAATACTCCATGCCTGTCAAGTTCATGCTCGAAGAAATCCGCAAGCAGTACAATGCGAAACTTGAACAGGAGAACGCCCGTGCCGACGATGACATCAAAATCGCGGTTAAAGCCAAGAAAAAGATGATCAAACACGTCGAGGCCATCAATGCCATCGCGAAAGAAATGGGGGTGAAACTCCATGTGGACCGCAACCTGGATGGAACGAACTGCATCTACGTGGTCCCGGACACCTTCACCATGGAAGAATCCGACCAGGACGAGGTTGCATTGGACACCATCCCGTACATCGACCTCGAAGCCAGCGGTTTCGACTCGAACTATGACCACTTCACCCGAATTGTAAAATAAAAATTTCAATTTTGGAGGTACACCATGTCCGACATCAACGTAATGAGCCTGGCCGATGGAAAGGTCATCGCCGCCATCCGATACTACACCGGGGAGGAACAGCACATGTCCCTGGCAGAAACCATGGGCAAATACTGGTTCGAGCATGATGTCCTCTTGCCGCTCTGCGCCAGGTACAAGCCCGAAAGTACCATCGCCGCGGTCTACTTCAACTCATCGCACTACTTCATCAAGGGCGCGGCCAGGTATGGAATTGGCGACACCCCCGAGGAAGCGGTCAAGGACGCGCTCAAAGGTGTACTGGAACAGGTGAAGCCAGTGGTCACACAGGTCGAGCGGATATTGAAGAAACTCTCTTAACTTTTGTTGTCTCCCAAGGGGCGCCTGGTTCCAGGCGCCCCTTTTCCGTACCTGGGGGCACCAGACCCACCGTGTCCCCGGTTCCTACGGTTCCATGGACACCCTGCGGCACATCGTGACTGCATCAACTCAACCAAGGAGACAACATCATGGCAACTATCACTTTCAAGAAGTTCCTCGAACTGAGCGACTACACGCTGACCTTCCTCATTTCCGACATGTTCACCGGGACCGGGTACGCCATCAACGAGAAGAACGAAGGCGAATACGACCAGGTGAAGAAGGAACTCAAAGAAACCTGGCCCAAGGATGACAAGTTCGGCCCGTGCATTGAGGACATCTTCGCCGGGATGCTCGAACGCGGCATGACCATCCTCGTCACCGACCCGGAAGGCAAGGACCACGATGTCACCCTGGCCGACTTCGAGAAGGGTCTCCAAGCCCTTATCGACCATGCCAAGGAGTACGATGCGTTCGCCGACTACCTCAAAGGTAATGCCGATATGTGCTCCGCACTGAACTTCATCGACTGCATCATCTTTGGAGAACCTGTCTATGGCTAATACCCCGGTAATCAAGAAAATCAGGTCCTGGACAATTCCCATGTTCGGAAACACCCACATGTTCCCCTACGGGGTCCTCGTGGTTTCCGATGGCGAAACGACAAAGGAATGCCGTACGAGGGAAGAAGGCCCAATGACCTTCATTTCCTTCAAGCGCAAGCGTTATGAGGTGGTGAACACCGGGCACCTCTATCAGCCCGCCCTGGCCCTCCGGCCCATCTAGCTCCACCGTGTCCCAGGCGCCCCGGAAACACCGGGACCCTGCGGCACATCGTGACTGCATCAATTCAACCAAGGAGACAACATGGCTAAGAACTCTGAAACCAAGGAATGCCGCATCAACTTCTCGACCCTCCCCAAGGACAAGAAGATTGTCTACATCACCTCTGACACCCCGGAATACGAGGACTTCAAGAGCAACTGGCTTGAATGCCACGACGAAGCCGACGAATCCGAATGCCCGGCGGAAAACTCTGCCGCATACTGGCAGGAAGTGGCCGATGAACAGGCACGCGACTGGGACGACTTCAAGACCAACATGGAATCCAGCCCCCTCATGGGCAAGACCTGTCTGTTCTTCGGTCGCTACAACAGCCGCTACCCGGACTTTCAGCCCTCCGGCCCCGCAGGCAAGGTCATCGAGGTCAATTCCGTGTATGACTTCCTCAAATTCTGCAGCGACTCCTCCGACGCACAGGACATCTACATCGACAAGGACGGCCTCCATGTGGCAGACTACCACCATGACGGCTCTCTCCAACTCGATGTCCTTGTCCTCACCAAGAAGGGCGAGGAATACTGGAAGCGGCATGACACCCAGTCCTACGAGGTCCACAAGCACCTCGCCGAGACCAAGGGCCTCACCCGAAAGGTGAACTTCTACCTGTTCTAAAAATATTTTTTGAAAACGGCATCGGTAGCCCAAAAATCCGTGGAAAGAGGCGGGACCGTAAACACCGTGCCCTTCGGTAAGGCACGGGGTCCGTTCCAGGACTACCTGGTCAACAGTTGCGGGTTCGAAGCCCGCCCGGTGTCCTATGCCCACCGTGTATCCAATGTGTCCGATCGTCTGACACCCCGCGATACATCGTGTGGCCAGTTAAACAAAAGGAGACAACCATGGCTATCAATATGAACAAGGGTTCCTGGTTCGGCCAGACCGAAATCGGCAAGGAAGGAATGGTGAACCTGGTCGGCAAGGAACTGTTCCAGGAATACGTCGATTCCTATATCGACATCGGCGACCTCTTCGACACTGGCGACGACCTCTGCCGCATCCTCTCCGGCCTCGCCCCCGAACGCGGCATACCCACTTCGGCCCGCGGTCGCCTCCAACGCTTCTACGATGCAGTCAAGGCCATCAAGGAAAAGGCCGAGAAAAACGGAATCTTCCTGAACATCGGCTACATCGACAACGACAACGAACTCTCGCCGACATGGCTCATTGACACCGACGAGGATCGAGACGTGTTCGAACTCCGACTCACCGCCTACGGTCGCAAGGTCGCAAGGCTCCTGGGTAGCCAGAGCGCCTTCGCCTTCAACACCGAAGCCATTGAATGTAAAGGACTCTAAACAAAAAGGGCCCGCACGGTTCGGAGGGTAATGGTCACCCATCGCCGGGCCGTACGGGCCCAAAGTCAAGCCAAAACCCCGGCGACATTTTAAAACTAGATTTTTAATTTTACCGCACAGGTAAAATTATTTTTGGCTATGTCCACCCAAAGTGTTGCTGACTAGCCGCAAGTAAACATTTAATAACAAAAGGAGACAACAATGGCTGTGACCCTTTACATTCTGCGTGAAAATGGCGAAAAGGTCATGTATGATGGCCCGTGCCGTTCACCTAGTTACGAAATCATTGACGATATGTGTGAGTACATCACCAAGCGGTGCGAGGAGCTTGCCCCGTGCAAGATTACCCTGCGTACTTACATCTACGAAGGTGAAACCACGGTTCCTGGGTTGAACGAACTCATGTATGACCCAAGCACCGATGACCCGACCAAGTTGATGATGTTCATGGAACATTTGAAGCCCCATTATTGGGACCACATCATGAACATCTTTGTCACCAAGCCAAATGGTGACCAAACTGACTTCGAGTTCGAGGACATGGACCTCTAGTCCTACCGTGTGCCCGGAGTGACCCGAACGTGATTACCCGGTGGCACATCGTGAAGGCACAATCCAAGGCCGGCAAGATATTGAAGGTCATAGACATATCGTGCGATATTATCGAAATTTCAACAATCATTTATAGCGCAATTAAGCGCAAGTCTTAACCTAGCAACACTTTGGGTGGACATAGCCTTATTTTTTCATTTCTCGCACCCAGTCCCCACCGTGACCGGGGCCCTGCAGTTTCATGGACACCCGGCGGCATATCGTGTGGTCATCGCAAAAAAGGAGACAACCATGAGCATTTCAACCCACATCAACGAATATACCTCCGTGCCCGACTTCCTCTCGGAAGTGTCCGCGTACGACGGCACCGACACCGAAGCGGTGGAACAGTTCCTCCGCGGATTCTACCCGGACGACAGCAGTGACGACGGCTACGACATGGACAAGGGCCTCGACGACCCCAAGTTCACCATCAAGGTCATCGACAACTCCATGGACGATTACGTGGAGGAGAACTACCTCACCATCAACCTCCCCTCCCGTAAGGATGCCGACGAACTGGCCTACATGCTCAACGGCACGGTGACCTTCGACAGTTCCAAGCCGAAGCAGCCCAAGGCCAAGAAGCACAAGCCCCTGTACATCGTCAGCGTGGCCCGCTATACCAAGAACGCCAGGAGCCTCCTCGCGGCGAATGACAAGAATGCCAAACTCTGGGTCCTGCCCCCGACCGTCCACCATACCCTCGAAGATGCACAGAAATACTTCGACTCCTTCGTCAAGAGCTATTCCAAGCAGACCACGTTCGTCAAGGTCCACAATGACCCCAATGACCCCCAGTACACGGTCATCGAACTCACCGACCAAATCTGCATCGTGCGACTAACCGAGGATACCCCGGAGGACTAGCCACTACCGTGTCCCGGGTGTCCCCGTTCCAGGGACACCCTGCGACACATCGTGTGGCCAGTTCAACCAACAAGGAGACTACCATGAAAGTTATCGACCTCCACTCCATGATTAAGGGCCGCACCTGCTACCGCTCCACCTGGGCCCGTGGCATCCAAGCCTACATGCTCGAAATGCTCGATTCCATCATCAACGGTGACTACAGCGAGGTGAACGGGGATTCCGATGTCTCCCAGGTGAAACTCTCCCACCTAATCAACCACTGCGGGGGCGACTTCCTCTCCCTTACCGACACGACCGACACCGAATCCTGGCGTAAAGTCAAGGACCTCTGCCGCGATGCATCCAACGGCGGGAACTTCCTCATCTATAACGAGGACATCATGGAACGACTGTTCCCCAAGTCCGCAAGGACCAGGTCCCGCGAGAACAACGCAATCTACTTCCAGGGTCTCGCGGTTACCGAGGCCGTCAGCACCCTCCGCAGGGCCGTCAAGATTCACCTCCAAATCACCGAACCCGAAACCTACGCCAAACTCTACGGAAAGAAGAACTAGGAGGTCCCCATGCTCACCTTTACACAGGTTGTCGCCAAGAAAATTTTTGATTACACAAAGGCCAACAAGCGCAAGGAACGCGAATCCGTCTGGGGCTTCGGCTTCACCAAGAACCCACCGAGACAGATTTTCTCCCTGTCCAAGATGTTCATCGCCGTCCCAGGCGTCTCCTACGGGTTCACCATGAAACCCACGGAAGAACCGCTCCGCTTCATTGTTTCATTCTTTGAACAACGGGGAGAAGAGGGAATGAGGAACCTCGGGGACGAGGTGCACCACATCTCCCTGATCGACGATGTCTCGAAGGTAATCTCCAACGCGGCCAACCAGGCCAAGAACCTCGCCGATGCCCTGCGCATGGAAGCGGGCCTCCCACTCTAGCCACCGTGTCCCGGGTGTCCATGTTCCAGGGACACCCTGCGGCATATCGTAGGGATATAATTCAACCAAGGAGACAACCATGGCTAAGAAAACAAAAGTTTACACAGTATCCGGAATGAAGCGTGTTTGCATGCATATCGAACCGATTAAAT
>Ga0310786_10002097_pt1 | contig 31201 bp, 23 predicted proteins | sample AusTroGonzalo_MG_FD_203881 | JGI IMG/M metagenome (GOLD analysis project Ga0310786, IMG submission 203881) | Bovine rumen microbial communities from tropical cattle in Woodstock, Queensland, Australia - Gonzalo_03 (v2) (version 2) | ecosystem: Host-associated > Mammals > Digestive system >...
GGTCCTTGATGCCGCCAATGCTTCCCATGAGGTTCGTAGCCTCGTAAGGCAGATAGACCGTCTTCTGAGCCGGGCCTTGTGCCAGCTCCTGTAGCATCTGAATGTATTTCTGTGCCAACAGATAGTTGGCAGGGTTGGTGCTCTTGCCGACCGCCTCGGTGATGAGTTCGATAGCCTTGGCTTCTGCCTCAGCCTTGCGGATACGGGCCATGGCCTCACCCTCGGCATTGAGGATGGCTTCTTGCTTGGCAGCCTCAGCTTTGTTGATGATGGCAGTCTTCTCACCTTCCGACTGCAGGATGTCGGCAGCCTTCTTACCCTCGGAGGTCAGGATGGTGGCACGTTTGTTACGCTCTGCCTGCATCTGCTTCTCCATAGCGGTGAGCACGCTCTCGGGCGGTGTAATGTCCTGCAGTTCCACGCGGTTCACCTTCACGCCCCACTTGTCGGTAGCCTCGTCCAGCACCAGTCCAAGTTTCTTATTAATAGTATCGCGCGAGGTCAGCGTCTCGTCAAGTTCCAGCTCACCGATGATATTACGCAGTGTCGTCTGCGTCAGCTTCTCGATGGCGTTGGGCAGGTTCGATATCTCGTAAGCAGCCTTGAAAGGATCAACAATCTGGAAGTAGAGCAACGCATTGATCTCCGTCTGCACGTTATCCTTCGTAATCACGTTCTGCTTGGGGAAGTCATAAACCTGTTCACGCAGGTCGATGGTGGTGGAGTACATGTAGCGTCCACGGCTCAGTATGACGATGTCCTTGGCACGGTCAATGAAGGGAATGATAATGTTGATACCCGGGTTGAGTGTGGCATGGTAACGACCGAGGCGCTCAACGATTTTGGTTTCCGACTGCGGGATGATGACAAGCGCCTTCTTGACCAACACCAACGCCAGTAATACGATGACTATCAATACATAGAAAATAGGTTCCATAATTGTAATTCTATTTATTTCTTAACAGTTTGATTCATAGTTTCTCCACAGTCAGAATGGTGCTCTTGCGATCAACCACCTTCACCGTAGTGCCCTCGGGGATGGCTGCATTATCGGCAGACTTGGCCTTCCAAACGTCACCGTCGATAGCCACATAACCGAAACCACCAGCCTCGATAGCGTCGCGCACTCGTCCTTCGCGTCCCAACAGTGCATCGGCATTGCTCAAGCGGTCGGAGTCATCCTTATGAAACCACCGCAGCACAATCGGACGCACCGTGAACAGACAAGCCACGCTGACAACGGCGAACAGAGCCAGCTGCACATAGAAGCTCGTGAACGGAGACGCCGCGGCGGCCACAAAGCCTCCGATGGCGAAGCACATAATAAAGAAATCACCCGAAGTAAGTTCGAGAATCAGGCAGATAACGGCTACTATAGCCCATAGCTGCCACAGGTTTTCGGAGATATACTGTATCATACCACTGCAAAGGTACGGCTTTTTTCGTTAACCACCAAATAATACAGTTCAAAAAACATATTTTGCTTTGTTTTTTTGGAACTGTCATATTTTTGTCGTATTTTTGCAAGCAGCGATGAAACGACCATGCATGATTATAAGAGCTATGAACCGTAATAAGTTGCACGAAATGATACGCTTCTGCATCGTAGGCGTCGTGGCAACGATGATACAGTATGCGGTGTACTACGTGCTGTTGCCCTACATAGACGAGCGGGTAGCGCTGACCGTAGGATATATTATAAGCTTCTGCTGCAACTACATCATGACCACGCATTTCACCTTCCGCGTTAAAGCCAGCACCAGGAATGCCGGAGGCTTTGCCCTCAGCCACTTCATTAACTGGGGGCTACAGGTGACATCCCTCAGTTTCTTCATCTGGATTGGAGTTCCCAAGGAGTGGGCTCCCATTCCCATGTACATGGTCTGCGTACCCGTGAACTTCCTGATGGTCCGCTATTTCGTCAAGCGTTGAGCGCGGCATCCTCTTCACCGCAGCTTATCGGCGGCTACGGGTGATCATCGTCTTCACCTTATTATTATAGCGCGTGGCAGCAAGCAGCTCTTCTATGGTCAAATGCATACGCCATTGCCAGCGGTTATAGGGGTCGCTGGGCACGTTGATTCGCTCCGCACGGACGTCCTTGCCTCGCAGGGTGCCGTCCATGGCCAGCCAATCCTGTAGCGACAGCAGGCAGAACATCGACGGACAGTACAGGTGACGGGCGATGATCTCCTCGGCGAGGTGGGCTGGCAACTGCTGCGGCGCCCTACCCTCCTTCTGCAACATAGTGATGTAATAGCGTTGCGCACGTTCCGGACTTTCCTCCCACCACAGGCGCAAGGGTGCCATGTCGTGCGTGGAGATGGTGCAGACGCTCCGCTTGGGATAGGCATCCACATGGCCAAACTCCTGTCCCTGCTGCTTAGGCATGGCCTGAATCTCGAGCGTCAGGATGCGTAACTGGTCAAGCACGGGCTGCACGCAATCGGGCAGCATACCAAGGTCCTCGGCACAAATGAGCATACGCGTATCATGAAGCATAGCGGGCAGGCGTTTCAGCGCCTGCGTTCCCCAATAGAAGTTGTGGCGCTGGTAGAAATAGTTGTTATAGAGCCGCATGTAGGCATCCTTCTGTTCGTCGCTGAGCGAGTGGAAGATGGGCTCGCTGATGGCACCGATACGCGGATGGTACATGTCTGCCTGTCGCGGGTCTTCCACAAAGAGCACGTTGCTGATGAGACGGTAGAGCCCGTCACGAATCCACACGCTATGCTCGTCGGTCTTCCCCTCAAAAAACTTCTCTACCAGACGCTGCGTACGGTACTCTGCCTTCAGGTCGTACATGCCATAGGCCTTCGGCATCAGGAAGTGCTCGCGGACATACTGCGCATGGATGCCGAAGATGCGTTCCACGATGCGGTCGTTGACGTAGGGCTGCGTATAAAGCTCCTTGCGGAAAGGCAATCCGAAATACTCTATCTCGCCAACGGTCAGCGGTAATGCGGGCGAGAAGTGGCCGAGCACACCATGAACGGCATCGGTTGGTATTTCCCAGATGCGGAAGAAACCCAGCACATGGTCTATGCGCAACGCATCGAAGTACTGCTCCATGTGACGAAGGCGGACCCTCAGCATGCGAGGCAGTTCCTTGGTCTCCCAGTTATACGTCGGGAAGCCCCAGTTCTGTCCGTTCACGGAGAAGGCATCGGGCGGTGCCCCTGTCTGCATGTCCATATGGAACAGCTCCGGATGGGCCTTTGTCTCCACACTCTCACGGTTCACACCGATGGGCAGGTCACCTTTCAAGATGACACCTTTCTCTCGGGCATAGTCGGCAGCAGCCTTCAACTGAATATGCAAGTGATATTGGATAAAGGCTGTCAGTTGAGGGTGAAGGGTTGAGGGTGAAGGATTGAGGGGGGAGAGTTCTGCGCAGAAGTGGGAATAGTCCTTCAGCCAATAGCCGTTCTCCTCCTCCCATTGCTTGAAGTCAGCAGACTGGAGCGTCTGCTTTCCCCGCTCCTCGAAACACTCACGGACATAAGCTATCTTTACACGGTCAACGGCCTCATAGTCGCTATACGGAAGATTGTTCAGCTCCTGACGCTGACGCAGATAAGCCGTCATGCGCTGCTTCGACTTCAACGGGCCGAGTGCCTCCAGATCCAGGTAATGGGGATGCAGGGCAAAGCAGCTCACGATGTTGTATGGATACGAGTCGCCCCAGCGGTGAGTCAGCGTGGTGTCACAGACAGGTAGCGTCTGAATAACCTTCATACCCGTTGCCACAGCCCAATCCACGAGGCGTCGCAGGTCACCGAAGTCGCCCACGCCACAGCTATGCTCGCTACGTAGCGAGAACACAGGCACCACAACTCCCGCCGCACGCCACTCGTCTTCACGCACACGCAGCTGTTCACCATAGAGTACAAGGACATTACCGTCATCGACTTCCTGCTCACCCACACGGTTGTCGCCCTCTTCCCACGCCACGAAGGCATGCGTCGCATCATCCACTATGACATATTTATACTCCATGGGGAAGAGCATGCCCAGCGCGTTCACCGAAAGCATCCACTCATGCTGTCCGGCATATTCCATACGCAGGTAGCGACTGGTGTTCCATGAGCCGATGGCAGGATGGCTGCCACAGATGGCAACAGCCTGTCCGGGCTTCAACTGCGGGGCCGACACGCGGAAGATAATCGTCCGGCGGAACAGCGGCAGACGTAGCGTCTCCACCTGTTCACCCACGGACCGATGCATCATGGCAGCATAGGCATTGGTATAGAGGTGGAAGCACAGCGGCTGGTCGCGCCACTGGTCGGGGAAGAAATAGTCCTTCGAAGAGTCGAAACTGTAACGTCTGGGCACCATGTCCCATTCACGGCGCAGCACGTGGTCGTCAGCATCGTGCACCTCATAGCAGTAGCTGATTTCCGTGACAGGATGCTGGCGGCTCTCCAAAGCGGCCGTTTCCAGCGTCCAAAGCTGTCCGTCGTCGGTCTGCATCAGCAGGTCATGCTGTCTTACTGTCCCATCCTGGCTGCGATATTCTATGATGACGTGCAGGCTCTCACCCCACGCCGTTCCGTATTCTATGCTGAATTTGAGTTTCATATCTGCAAAGGTACGATTAAGTAAGCGAAATGCAAAACAAAAAACAAAAGTTTTTTTGAGAAAAGAAAATAAATAGCAAATCGTAATTCTTTTTTCGCAAATAATTATTACCTTTGTCGCCAATATGGCAAACGAGAAAATCAGAATCAAAGATATTGCAGAACGCGCGGGTGTCAGCGTAGGCACCGTTGACCGTGTACTGCACAAGCGCCCCAACGTCAGTCCCAAGGCACTCGAGAAAGTGAACAAGGCCCTCGAGGAGATGGACTACAAACCGAACATGTACGCCTCGGCGCTGGCCTACAACAAACGCTACACCTTCTACTTCCTCATCCCCAAGCATGCCAGCGAGGCATATTGGGAAGAGATTGAGGAAGGTGCCCAGGCAGCCTGCGAACGGCGCAGCGACTTCGGAATATCCATCAAAATGATGTATTACAAGCGCTTCCAGCCCGACACCTTCGTACAGGCAACGAACGAGGTCCTGCATCAGAAACCCGCAGGAGTTATCGTAGTTCCCTCAACGCTGGAACTGACGCGCAAGTTCACCGACCAGCTGCACAACCAGCAGATTCCGTTCATCCTGCTCGACTCTTTCATGCCCGACCTGAAGCCCCTGTCCTTCTACGGCCAGGACTCCTTCCAGAGCGGCTATTTCGCTGCACGCATGCTGATGATGCTGGCACCAAACGAAAAGGAAATCATGCTCATGAAGCAGATGCTGAACGGCAACGTCGCTTCCAAACAACAGGAGAACCGCGAGACAGGATTCCGTCACTACATGCGCGATCACTTCCCCGAGGTGGTCATCAACGAGCTTGACCTGCCACTGGGCGAAAGCCGTGCTAAATACGACACCCTGCTGGAACGTTTCTTCAAAAAACATCCGCTGGTGCACCATTGCATCACATTCAATTCGAAAGCACACATCGTAGGAGAGTTCCTGCTGCGCTCTAACCTGCGCAACATCCAGATCATGGGCTATGACATGGTTGAGAAGAATGCCGAGTGCGTACGCCGAGGCAGCATCTCGTTCCTCATCGCTCAGCACGCCTACATGCAAGGCTACGAATGCGTGGAGACGCTCTTCGATGCCATCGTGCTGAAACGCGAGGTAACGCCAATCAATTACATGCCCATCGAGCTGCTGACAAGGGAGAACATCGACTTCTACCGCCGTAAGAATATCGGATAGACGTTTTTGAATGAGAGGGGGGAAGATGAAGGATTACAGATTATTAATTATTAAATAAGAACAAATGGAACAAACTACTTATCTGAAAATTAATCCCGCCGACTCTGTTGTCGTGTGCCTGCAAGCCAAGAAGCAGGGCGACATCATTGAAGCAGACGGCAAGCAAATCACAATTCTGCAGGACACTCCTGCCGGCCACAAGGTACTCATCAGCGACAAGAAGCAGGGTGAGGACATTATCAAATACGGCTACCCCATCGGACATGCACGCGAGGACCTGAAGGCCGGCCAATGGGTAAACGAGAACAACCTGAAGACCAACCTCAGCGGAACACTCGAGTATACATACAAACCTACAAATGAAGAACTTAACATTAAAGACGAAAAGCGATACTTTAAGGGATTCGTACGCAAGAACGGTGAAGTAGGCATCCGCAATGAGATATGGATTGTACCCACCGTCGGCTGCGTGAACGGCATAGCCGAGCGACTGGCCAGCCAGCTACGCGAGGAGACCGGATGCAAGGGCATCGATAGCGTCTATGCATGGCATCACAACTACGGATGCTCACAGTTGTCGGGCGACCATGAGAACACGCGCAAGGTGCTGCGTGACCTGGTACTGCACCCCAATGCAGGTGCCGTGCTCGTACTGAGTCTGGGCTGCGAGAACAACCAGCCGGAGGAGTTCATGAAGTTGTTGGGCGACTACGACAAGGAGCGCATCCGACTGCTGGTGACGCAGCAGGTAGATGGCGACGAGGTGGAAGCAGGCATGAAGATTCTGCGTGAGCTCTACGCTATTGCCTCGAAGGACCAGCGCGAGGAGGTCAGCGTGTCGAAACTGCGCGTAGGACTGAAGTGCGGCGGCTCTGACGGTTTCAGCGGCATCACGGCCAACCCGCTTGTCGGCGAGTTCAGCGACTGGCTCGTGGCACAGGGCGGAACATCCATCCTGACCGAGGTGCCAGAGATGTTCGGTGCGGAAACCATCCTCATGAACCGCTGCAAGACGCCCGAACTATTCGAGCAGACCGTAGCGATGATTAACAACTTCAAGGAATACTTCCTCAGCCACGGTGAGCCCGTAGGTGAGAACCCGTCACCCGGCAACAAGGCCGGCGGCATCTCGACTCTCGAGGACAAGGCCCTGGGATGTACTCAGAAATGCGGACGCGCCCCTGTAAGTGGTGTATTGGAATATGGCGACCGTCTGCAGACCAACGGACTGAACCTGCTCTCAGCTCCCGGTAACGACCTTGTGGCAGCAACGGCGCTGGCCTCGGCTGGCTGTCAGATTGTGCTATTCACCACAGGACGCGGTACGCCCTTCGGCACGTTTGTCCCCACCATGAAGATAGCCACTAACCCTACCCTTGCCACCCGCAAGCCCAACTGGATAGACTTCTCGGCCGGTCAGCTGATCGAGGGACGCACCATGCAGGAACTGGTGCCCGAGTTCATCGACAAGATCCTACGTGTGGCCAGCGGCGAACCCGCCCGCAACGAGGAGAACGGATACCGCGAGATCTCCATCTTCAAGAACGGTGTGACCCTGTAAGAACAAAAGGCATCATTTGCCAACGCATATTCGGAACATGAAAAAAGGACTCTTGGCCTTGTCACCGCTGGCAGTCTTCATTCTGCTCTATCTGGTGACGAGCATCGTGGCAGGCGACTTCTATAAGGTACCCATCACGGTGGCCTTCATGGTGGCGTCCGTCTATGCCGTCATCATAACCGGCGGACTGCCGCTCAGAAAACGCATCGACGTGTTCAGCCAAGGAGCCGGCACAGGGCAGATGATGCTCATGCTCTGGATATTCGTGCTGGCAGGTGCCTTTGCCAACTCGGCAAAGACCATGGGAGCCATCGATGCCACGGTGAACCTCGCCCTGACGCTACTGCCCGGTAACATGCTATTGGCTGGGCTGTTCGTCGCAGCCTGCTTCATCTCGCTCAGCATTGGCACCAGCGTAGGCACTATCGTCGCCCTGACCCCCATTGCAGCAGGTGTGGCAACACAAACAGGAACCAGCATCCCACTCATGACGGCAATTGTAGTAGGCGGTAGTTTCTTCGGCGACAACCTGTCGTTTATCAGCGATACCACCATCGTAGCCACCTCGACACAGGGCTGCCGCCTGAGCGACAAGTTCCGCGTCAACTCCTTCATCGTCGTGCCCGCGGCCATCATCATCCTGGTGGTCTATCTCTTGATGGGAAGCGGCGTGGAGTCTCCCCAGCACATTGCCAAGGTGGAGTACCTGAAGGTCATTCCCTACGTTGTTGTCCTGATTACGGCCATCTTCGGCATGAACGTCATGGCTGTGCTCACGTTAGGCGTGCTGTTGACGGGCATCATTGGCATGACAGAAGGGGCGTTCGACGTCTTCGGATGGTTCGGCTCCATGGGCGAAGGTATTACGGGAATGGGCGAACTTATCATCATCACCATGATGGCGGGCGGACTGCTGGAAGTCATCAAACAGAATGGCGGCATTGACTTCATCATTGAGCACATGACACGGCACATACAGGGCAAGCGCGGTGCCGAGATGTCCATCGGTGCCCTGGTAGCCATCGTCGATATTTGCACAGCGAACAACACGGTGGCTATCCTCACGGTAGGCGGCATAGCCAAGCAGATAGGCGACAAATACGGTGTTGACAACCGTAAGTGCGCCTCCATCCTGGACACCTACTCGTGCATGATGCAAGGCCTGATACCCTACGGTGCACAGATTCTCATGGCTGCGGGACTTGCTGAGCTGAACCCCATCAGCATTGTACCTTATTTGTATTACCCGATGGTCATCGGCATCGCTGCCACGCTGTCCATCCTATTCAGATACCCAAGACGCTATTCATGACAGTTATCGAACGAGATTTCTTCCGGTTGCTGCGTACCGGACTTTTCGGAACGCGCGAACCGATTGAGCCGCTTTCCCCTTGGAAGTGGCGCAGGCTCTACCAGCTATCACTCCTCCACGGTGTAACCGACATCATCTGGCAAGGCATCAACACGTGCCAGGACGACTACTTCGTCACATTGATAGCACCGGAGTTCAAAGACAAATGGGCAAAGACCATCATTCAGGTGGTGGAGGATGTCGAAGAGGAAACGGCGGACACGAGCCTCACCAACCCGCTGCTCGACCATAAGCTGCAGGAAATCATCGACCAGGAAAGCGCCAAGGAGGAGACCCCTACCCGCCTCATCCTGCTCAACATCGTGAACAATGCCCGCACCATCCTGAACGAGGGGGTGTCGCTGCCCCTGCTCATCGAACTGGCCAGGATGATACGGAAGCCCGACAACGGCATCGACTACGAGAAACTGCAGACATGGATTGCCCAACTGCACATGCAGCCGATGGCAGACCTGACGGGCACACTCCTCATACTGTCACTGGACTTTTCGCAAGAGGAAATGCCTTTCATGAAAAAGAACCTTGAGAAGACCGCCCACCAGCTGATGGCCGAGATGTTCGTCCTGGACAGCGCGACAACAGACGAATGGTATTTCACCCAGAAGGAGGACCAGATATTCGTACGCACCCACAACTCGCGGGCCATGCTGTGGCACGTAGGACACTCTGCGCGGTACTCACACCTCTACCCGTCGGAAGCCGTGACGAACTTCTTCAAGAGCTTTGCCAAATCGCTGACCCACATCGAGGAGTAACCACGTACAGGTTACTTCTTCTTGGTCTCTGCCGGTTTCTTATTTTCCGTATTTTTCTTGGTTTCGGGCTTCTTCGCCTCAGCGGGTTTCTTGGCCTCTACAGGAGTACCCTGCTCTGCCTTTGCCTTCTCCTCGGCAGCAGCGATGCTGTCCTGACGTGCCTTCTCCTCAGCAGCGAGACGGACCTTGATTTCATCCATCCGCATGGTGGCCTCGTCAGAATGCTCTCCCTGATTGGAGTATTCCTTCAGGTAGGCCTCGAACGACTCCACGCTGTTTCCCTCGCAGGCTTGTACCCAAGCTAATGAGTCGAGCGTGAGGCGTGCCTCGCGCACATGCTTGTTCTGCGGGTACTTCTCGACGAAGGCGGCAATCCTGGCGCGGTCCTTGCTGGCGATGGCGTTCTGCCAGTCCTGCTCTATCTGCTGCAGCTGGCTGAGAATCTTCTGCACACTGTCACGACGCTCGGGAGCGGCCTGCGGATAGCGCAACAGGTAGTCCTGCAGGATCAGGGGCTCGCCGCTGATGACCGCCCGCTCGTAGGCATCAGTCTCGTTCTGACGGTCCATCTTGTCCATCAGGTAGATGCCCAGGAAGACGACGGCCAGCGAGGCAACCAAAGCCACGACGAAGGCAATGGCTACCGGATGGCGTTTCTTCTTCTCCTCCTTCTGCTGCTGCGGTTCTGTGGCGGCAAACTGCTGAATTCTTGGCTGACGAACGGTCACCTCCTCTTCCCTGCCGGAAGCCTTCTGCGGCTCCACGACAACAGGACGTGACAGCGCACGGTGGCAGTTGGGACACACCTCCTGATAGGCAAAGGTCAGTTCGCCACACTCAGGGCAACGTACAATATTCCCTGCAATATCCACTCCACAACTGGGACATGTTTTCGCATGGTCGCTAACCTGATGACCACACTCCGGACACTTTATTATAGCCATTTTTCTTACTCTTCTATAAATTTGCCTGCAAAGATACAAATAATTCATAATTCATAATTCATAATTCATAATTATTTTTTACCTTTGTCCGAAAATTAGCAGGAGATGAAAAAATTATTGATATTTATCAGCGCCATGCTTCTACTTGCCGCATGCGGAAAGGACGACCCGACGCCCGTGCAGAAGCCAGCCAAGCGCACCGTTATCGTCTATATGTCGGCAGAAAACGACCTGTCAACAATGGCAGGCATGGATACCACCGAGATGATTGCCGGTTCGAAGTCCTTGTCAAGTGACTATAATTACATTGCCTACATCGACATGGCGGAGAGCGACAAAAAACCGAGCATCTGGAAATTTGAAGGCGGCAAGAGAGAACTGCTCAAGGAATACGACGAGGACTTCTACAGCAGCGACCCTGAGAAGATGTACGAAATACTCAGTTGGATCATCAAGAAGTATCCTGCCGAGAGCTATGGCCTTACGCTGTGGGGACACGGCACCGGCTGGGAAATACAGAGCGACACCATACCCGTGGCTGCTGACAGCAACCTGCGACGAGCGTATGGGCGTGACACAGGCGACAACCAAAAACACCAGAACGAGAACTACGGCAAGTGGATGAACATTCCCACGCTGGCCAATGTGCTGGGCCATCTGAACGTACACTTCGACTTCATTTTCTGCGACTGCTGCAACATGGCCAATGCCGAGACAGCCTACGAGCTGAGGAAGTTGACCGACTACCTGATAGCCTCGCCGGCAGAAATTCCAGGCCTGGGTGCTCCCTACGACAAGATTACTCCCCACCTGTTCAACACTTCCGGTACTACAGCATACAAGAACCTCATAGACACTTATGCCGACGAATATAGCAGCAGACTACCTTTGGCACTTGTCAAGATGAGCGAGATGGATCAGCTTGCAAATGCTACCCGCATCATCCTACAGACCCTTGCTCCAACGGTTGACAAGGAGTTTGACCTGAGCGGTCTGATGTACTACGACGGAGTGAGATCTGAAGGCCTTCGCGTGCTTTTCGACATGAACGACTTCCTGTTGCAGAATGCCTCTGCCGACGAATACGCGCAATGGAAGCAGGCCTTCGACCGTACCGTCATTTACAAGCGCATCGCCAGTAGTTGGCAGACTGCCGGCCACGTCAACTTCAAGGCCTTCACGGCTACTGACAAAAAATACGGCGGTATGTCCATGTATATTCCCCGCGATTTCTATGGGGCTTACGTCTATAGCGTAAACTACAATTCCTGCTACCACCAGATGCAATGGTACTGGGCCGTCAACTGGGACAGTTACGGTTGGTAATCAGGCTGTTTTGCTGTTATCGTGGATGATGACCTTGACCTTCGAGATACGACGTTCGTCCATCTCCAGAATCTCGAAGGTGAAGTTCAGATAGTCAATCTTCTCATGCAGACTCGGGAACTCGCCCTTGATTTCCAGCAGCAGGCCCGCCAGCGTGTCGGCGTCGCCCTCAACGTCTTCGAACGTCTCGTCGTCCAGCCCCAGAATCTTGTAGAAGTCACTCAGCAGCGTCTTGCCCTCGAACACGAAGGTGTTGCTGTTGATACGCACGTAGCTCTTCTCCTCCTCGTCGTACTCGTCGTTGATCTCGCCGACAATCTCCTCCAGCACGTCCTCCAAGGTTACGATACCGCTCGTGCCGCCAAACTCATCGACAACGACAGCAATGTGTACCTTGTTCGACTGGAACTCGCGCAGCAAGTCATCAATCTTCTTGGTCTCGGGAACGAAGTACGGGGGACGTATCAGCGTCTGCCAACGGAAATTAGCCGACTTGTTCAGGTGCGGCAACAGGTCCTTGATGTAGAGGATGCCGCGAATGTTGTCGATGCTGCCCTGATAGACGGGAATACGCGAGTAGTTGTTCTCGACAATGCACTTCAGCACATCGGCGAAGGATGAGGTGAAGTCAAGGTCAACCACGTCCTGACGGCTGGTCATGATCTCCTTGGCGGTCTCGTCGCCGAAGCGAACGATGCCCTCCAGGATGCGCTGCTCCTCCTTGATGTCCTCCTTGTCGGTCAGTTCCAGCGCCTGCTCCAGGTCGTCAACGCTCAACACGCGTTTCTCCTGCGGCACCACCTTCTCGGCCAGCAGTCCCGAACGTATCAGGATGGTGGCGAACGGATAGAACAGTTTGCGGCAGGTCAGTATGCTACCGGCTGTCTTGCGGCAGAAGGACAGCGCATGCTGGTTGCAATAGACCTTGGGCATGATCTCGCCGAAGAGCAGCAGCAGGAAGGTCAGCAGGATGGTAATGCAGACAAATTGTATCCAGTAGGCATTGCCGAAATCAACCACGCGTGCGAAGAAGTAGTTGCACAGCATGATGATGGTCACATTTACCAAGTTGTTGGTAATCAGGATGGTGGCCAGTGTGCGTTCGGAGTCGTTGCGCAGCTTCATAATCTGCTGGTCGCGCTCGTCCTTGCTGTCCTCCAACTCATTCAGGTCTGCGGGCGACAGCGAAAAGAAGGCTATCTCGGCTCCTGAGGCGAATCCTGAAAGGACCAGCAGCAAGGCTGCCAGCACAATGGCAATAATGGCCCCGAGGGACGGGGCATAGAAATGAACTTCGGAAAACAGTCGTAGGAACTCTTCCATAACGCCTTAGAATGGTAATGCACCGTCAGGGCCGTCTGTTGTGCCTGATGCCGGGGGGTCACTGGCCATTCCCTCCCCAGCGGGTGATGCCGTACGGGGTGTGAGCATCTCCATGTTTTCAGCCCAGATCTCGGTGACGGTATGGCGCTTGCCCTGCTTGTCGTCGTACGATGAATAGCGCAGACGGCCTTCAATGTACAGTTTGTCGCCCTTGTGGACGTACTTCTCCACAATCTCGGCCAGACGACGCCACAACAGCACGGTATGCCAGTCGGTACGGTCGGGGACCTGCGTGCCGTTCTGAAGCGTGTAGCCCTTCTCGGTCGTCGCAAAGCGGAAACGTGCCACAGCGACACCTGCATCAACGTACCTTACCTCAGGCTCGGTACCCACATTGCCAATCAGCATTACCTTATTCATTGCAAAACCTTTTTATTTAGTTACCGTTAAGGTTAGGTTATCGTTAACGTTATCGTTTATCATTACTTCGCCATTCCCAGATAGCGGAACTTGAAGTTCTTGCCCTTGGCCGAGGGGAACTGGCTGCGGTCGTCAACACGTGAGCGAAGATACTCCACGATGCGGTTGTAGCAGTCTATGCCTGACATAGCCTTGCACTGGGCGACGAAGTGGGTGTCACGGTACTGGAACTTGCCCGTCCCGGGAACCAGCGACACGCGCTTGAAATCGATGGCGCCCTCGTACCATCCGGGCATCTCCTCGTTCAGCCGCACCACCTGCGGCGAAACAGCCTTTGCACGTGCCGACTCATTGGGGCTATGCACGGCCTTCTTCTCCTTGAAGTCCTGCATCGTAGCAGCCTCGGTCTTGATGATGATAAAATACACGCGGGGACGGATCTTATAACGCTTGGGATAGAAAACATCACTGGCTGCATAGTCACGGATATCATCCTCAAGCATGGGGTTCATGCCGATTTCGTCTATATCTGCAAGGAAAGCGATGGCGTCGTCAACATTAGACACTAATGTCTCCCTATCAAAATAACGTAAGTATAAATTCATTTAAGTTTTTGTAAGTTGTTGTTTTCCTATAACAAAAAAGGGAGAGCGGAAAACGGGACTCGGACCCGCGACCCCAACCTTGGCAAGGTTGTGCTCTACCAACTGAGCTATTTCCGCCTGTCTGCGACAGTCGAGATTTTCAGCGGCGCCTTGGCATAAAACAAACTTTTCTGCACTCGGCTTGCATGAAAATTCCGCGTGTGAAGAGGAGGAGACTCGAACTCCCACGTCGCAATTGACACTACCCCCTCAAAGTAGCGCGTCTACCAATTCCGCCACCTCTCCATCAAAAACACCATTGAATAAAAAAGAGTGCCCAGAACAGGACTCGAACCTGCACGCCTCGCGGCACACGCACCTGAAACGTGCGCGTCTACCAATTCCGCCACCTGGGCATTTTAACCATCAGGGCCATTCCCCGACGCTCTTTTTTGTTCAACATGTCGAGCGGAAAACGGGACTCGGACCCGCGACCCCAACCTTGGCAAGGTTGTGCTCTACCAACTGAGCTATTTCCGCATGTTTTCCCTTGGAATCCAATCGGCATTCTTGCAAGAATTCCGCGCTTCCTGAGGAGCATCTCTCTCGATTGCGGATGCAAAGGTAATGCTTTTTTCGGAACTGACAAATTTTTCGGCTGTTTTTTTGCGAAAAAAGTTTCAAAGGGCACAAAATACCACCCTAATCCATCCTGTTCCGGTAGTCCTCGTAGCCGAATTGGCGCAGTATTTCGAGTTTTCCGTCGCAATGAAGCATGCCGATGGCAGGGTGCGAAATGCCGTTGAACGTGTTCGTCTTCACCGTCGTGTAGTGTATCATGTCCTCGAAGATGACCTCCTCGCCCACCTGCAGCTCGTGATCGAAGTGCCACATACCCATGAAGTCGCCGCTCAGACAACTGTTGCCACCCAGCCGGTATTGGTGGAGGGTTGAAGGTGAAAGGTTGAGAGTGGAAGGTTCCTCCACATGCTCGGCACCGCGGACGTCAGGATAGTACGGCATCTCCAGGCAGTCGGGCATGTGACAGGTGAAGCTCACGTCCAGGATGGCCGTGCGGATGCCCTTGTCCTCCACCACATCCACCACGTGCGACACCAGCGGTCCCGTCTGCCAAGCAAAGGCACTGCCCGGCTCGAAGATGACCTTCAGGTGCGGATGGCGCTCGTGGAAGCCGTCCATCAGGCGTACCAGCAGCTCCACGTCGTAGTCCTTACGCGTCACCAGATGACCGCCGCCGAAGTTGATCCATTTCAGTTGCGGAAACCACGGCGAGAACTTTTCCTCGATATGCCTCAAGGTACGCTCGAAGACATCCGCCCCACTCTCGCAATGGCAGTGGCAATGGAATCCCTCCACGTCGGCAGGCAGTTCCTTGGGCAGCTTGTCAGCGGTAACACCGAAGCGCGTACCCGGAGCACAGGGGTTGTAGAGCGCCGTGCCCACCTCGGAATACTCAGGATTCACGCGCAGGCCTATGGAGCACTCCCCCGCTCGTTCATGGAACCGCTCGTACTGCGAAAGCGAGTTGAACGTCAAATGACTCGAACAACGCACTATCTCATCAAACTCATAGTCAGTATAAGCAGGCGAATACGTGTGACACTTGGCACCGAACTCCTCCAGCGCCAGCCGTGCCTCACTCAGCGAACTGGCAGTTGTAGCGTTGATGTACTCACGGAAAATGGGGAACGTCTTCCACAGCGCGAATGCCTTGAAGGCCAGTATCCACTCTGCCCGCGTCCGCCGTGCCACGTCGCTGATCAGCTGCAGGTTCCTCCGCAGTTTCTCCTCCTCTATTATATATATAGGTGTATTCATGCCGCGAAGGTACGAACATATTTTGGAATAACCAAATCTAGGGCCACAAAAAAGCCTCGCCATTTGGCGGGGCTTCTTTTTTCATTCCTGTTTTTATTCACGCAATACTTAAATACTTTTCATGCCATGAAAAGGTAGGTTTCCCGTAATCAAAAGGGTAGTTTCATGGCATGAAAGTCGGGGAGTTTGGGGAAATAATGTGTCGCTTTCGGGAGTTCCTGTAGCGTTTTCGGGATGTGAGACCGACTTATATGTTACATTCCCCCCTTCAAACGAGCTTTAGGAGTAAATTCCGCAGCGTTAATATGTGCGCCAAGGATAGGGAAAAGCATCGGAACCAGCGGTTCGTACATGTCTTTTGATGCCTGCGAAAGCAGAATTTTGATACATTCTGTGCCCTTACCGAGTGTCGGCATCATGGACGCTGTCCGTTTAGAAATGTCGTATCTCATTGATTTTCTGCTTTTTAGATGAAACATACTCTGGCCAAGCGTTTCAGCGTTTCGCGTTTCAGCATAGGTAATGAGGGGTTTTAAATCTCTTATCTATTATATAACTTATTAATTATTAAATAGTTATAAATATTTAAGAAAAGGATATGATACCCTGCTGACCCCTGAAACGCTGAAACGCTGAAACACCTTGGTGTCTTTTCCTGATTTCGGTTGACAGTTTTCTACTCTTTTCCTGATGTGGTTGACAGTCGCTTTCCTGGAATCGTTGACACCTTTACTGAAAAGGTTGACTTTTTCCTGAAGTCGTTGACAACTATGAAAAACACTGCGGTGGTTTGCCAAGCGGCTGGAGGCGCAAAGCCTCCAAAGAGCGTCCTCCAACATTCCGCCTGCAAAGTTATGGATTATTCTGCAAACTCTGCTCATTCCTGCTATAAATTTTGTTCTTCCACATCTTTTTCTGCTCACCAGTCTGCTCATGGACGGCATTTGGTGTCTGCAATCCGATGCTGTAGTGAGGGCGCTTGCTGTTGTAGAACAGGATGAAGCGCTCTGTCTGCTCCAGAGCCTCCTCATACGTTGCGAAACGCCTTTCCTGACGGTAGATGCTCTCATACTTGATCGTCTCGTTCACGCGCTCTGCAACGCCGTTGTCAGTAGGCTTATAGTCCTCTGTCATCGATATCAGGATGTTGTGCTTCTGCAGTTCCTCGACGTAGAGGTCACAGCAGTACTGCACACCACGGTCAGAGTGATGGATGAGTCCTGAGAGGTCGCCGCCGCCAGCCTGTTCTATGGCCATGCGGAGCGCCTTGAGTGTAAAAACGGCTGCCAGCGATTCTGCCAGGCACCAACCGACAATCTTCTTCGAATAGGCATCCGTAATGAGATGCAGATAGCAGCATCCGCAATTGAGCTCGATATAGGTGATGTCGATCACCCACAGCTGATTGGCACGCGTTGGTACGAATCCCTTGATGAGGTTCTTCCACTTGTGGTAACGGTGGTTGGAATTCGTCGTGGAGCGGCTCTTGCGAGGCTTCTGCATCAGTCCGTGTTGGCGTAGCAGGTTCATAAACTTGTCGCGCCCGGGCATCCATCCCGTATTGAACATCACCGATAGCATCAACCAGAGTTTCACGCCGCCGATGCCTGGATCAATCTCACGTATCTCATGCACTGCATCAAGAATACGAATCTCGCGGGCTAGCTGCTCTGCCTCGTCCGTCTTCTTCTTGTAAAAGGCCTGCCTGCTATGACCAAGCAGATCACAGGCAGCAGTCACCGTCAGGCCGTGCTGCCCGTGAAGTTCCTCTACTGCTTGGCCCCAGATTTTTTTCTGATATCAATGCCGTTCCTCTCGGCAACGTCAATCAGCGTGTTCAGGGCAAGATTCTGCAACTCTAACTCGCGAACACGGGCTTCGAGTGCCAGTACCTCAGGAGATTTCTCCTCTTTTTTCTTACGTGCCATATCTTCAAGCGGTTTGGTATCCGCCTGCAAAGATACAACATAACTTCCCCCACTATTCCTTGTCAGAGTGGTGGGGGATATTACTAATTATCTAATTCTCTGAGAGAAAAAAAACGTTAAAAAAAGTACAACGTATTGATTTTTTTAGTAATTTTGCATCGTTTTAGGGTATAATTTTATAATATTGGGCTGAATATCAAAGAGTTAAGGCCGTTTTAAGGAAGGAAAGATGAGACAGTTAAAGATTCAGAAAAGTATTACAAACCGTTCGAGCGAAGCACTGGATAAGTATCTGGTGGAGATTGGTCGTGCACCGCTTATTTCGATCGACGAGGAAATCGAGTTGGCACAGAAGATCCGTAAGGGTGGTCCCGAGGGTGAACGTGCCAAGGACAAACTGGTGACCGCAAACTTGCGTTTTGTGGTCTCCGTAGCTAAGCAGTACCAACACCAGGGACTGACGCTGACCGACTTGATTGACGAGGGTAATATCGGACTGATCAAGGCTGCACAGAAGTTCGACGAGACACGCGGCTTCAAGTTCATCTCGTATGCCGTATGGTGGATTCGCCAGAGCATTCTGCAGGCCATTGCCGAACAGAGCCGCATCGTGCGACTCCCCCTGAACCAGGTGGGTTCGCTCAATAAGATTAGCCACGAGATCAACAAATTCGAACAGGAGAATCAACGCCATCCCTCTGTCACTGAGCTCAGTATGGTCACCAACCTCGACGAGGAGAAAATCAGCCAGAGCCTCATGGCCGATGGACACCACGTCAGCATTGACGCTCCGTTCCAGGATGGTGAGGACAACTGCATGCTCGACGTTATGGCCAGTGGCGATGACAGTCGTACCGACCGTCAGGTTGATCATGAGTCGATGGCTCAAGAACTCAACTCCGTACTCCATAAGGTACTGAAGGACCGCGAGATTCAGATTCTGACACAGTGCTTTGGCATTGGCTGTCACGAGAAGGGTCTGGAGGAAATTGGCGACCAGCTGGGATTAACGCGTGAGCGTGTGCGCCAGATTCGCGAAAAGAGCATCGCCAAGCTGCGCGACAGCGGCAATGCGAAGATTCTAATGAAATATTTGGGTTAAAAAGTATTGTTTTCTTGTCACACTCGAAAAATTATAGTACTTTTGGGGTGTGAAAGTAAATCAACTGAACATAGCCTTAATCGGAATGCTGGGTGTGATGTTTTTCACACCTGGCATTCTTTTTGCGCGGAACCCTGTTGACTCCGTGCTTATCAACCGTGTGTTTGACTATCGTCGCAACTATGCACACGGCATTAAGGGACATCAGCAGAACGCCTACCTGAAATACTCCTTCATATCGGATCGTAGGAACTTCACGCTTTTCGTCATACCCCACATGTACTCCATTGCACAGGACGAGAAAGCATACTTCGGTGAGTCCTACTGCCGCATGACCTACAAGAACGCCGAGGACATTGTCTTGCATCGGCAGGTCAGCGTGGGCAACATCTCGCACTATGGCAAGGCACTGCCCACCGCCACTGAGCTTATGACGCCTAACCTTTATAACGTCTGTCTTTTCAAACGTCACATTCTGTCGCCCTTCAACCGCAGTAACGAACGCTTCTACCACTACCGCGTTACCATCATCGGCAACGGTATGGCGGTCATCGCCTTCAAGCCCAAGAACAACAACACGCAACTCGTTTCCGGACAGGCATACGTCAGGTACGAGACGGGACGCATCACCACCGTGGAGATAGAAGGAGAGTACGACATGCTGGACTTTAAACTCTTCATTGAGCAGAGTGATACCGATCCGCAAACCATACTACCGAAGCATTGTCAGCTGGACGCACGTTTCGATTTCATGGGTAACCACATTAGGGCCAAGTTCGAGGCACTCTATGACCTCCCCACCAAACTGCCGGACTCCCTCAACTCCGTTCGCGACATGTCCCTCATGGACAGCATACGGCCCTTGCCTCTCGAGGAAGAGGAAAAAGCCATCTACGCGGAATACTGTCCTCCACCTTCAACCTTACCATCAGACACCCTTCTCACTCCACCCTCATCCATCACTCCTTCACCTTCCACTCATAAATTTAACTTCTGGACAGACTTCATGTGGGATGTCATTGGCGACCATGTCTTCAATGGCATTGGTATGCGCAGTCAGACTGCCTCCTTCAAGCTGTCGCCTCTGCTCAACCCGCAGTACTTCAGTTACAGCAAGCGTCACGGCCTGTCGTATAAGATGAAGATCGGCGCACAGTACAACTTCTCGGAACACCGCTATCTCACGCTCAACCCGAAGCTGGGTTACAACTTCAAGTACCGCCAGTTTTACTTTACCGCACCGCTGCGCATGACCTACAACCCCAAGCGTAACGGATATGCCGAAGTGGAAATCGGTAACGGAAACCGCATCACCAACTCCAGCGTCCTTGAGACCATCATCGACGAGCGTGGAGACACCACAGGACTCAACGACCAAGGACTCGACCTTTTCACCGATAATTATATCACCGTCAAGAACAACGTTGAGGCGTTCGACTGGCTAGAAATCATGACCAGTTTCTCCTACCACCACCGCAAGGCCATTAACCCCGAGTACATGATTGCCATGAAACGGCCTACGCACTTCCGCAGCTTCTCCCCCGTTCTGACGTTGAAAATCACACCCTGGCACGACGGTCCCACGTTCACCTTCGACTACGAGCGGGGCATCGAGAACTTCTTCAAGTCCAATATCGGCTACGAGCGCTGGGAGATGGACGGTGTGTGGAAGATTCCCATGCGAAGTCTCTCGTTGCTCAACGTCAGAATCGGCGCAGGATTTTATACTGCCAAGAAATCCAGTTACTTCGTCGATTACGCCAACTTCCGCGACAATAACGTGCCTGGAGGATGGGAGGACGATTGGACAGGACAGTTCCAGTTGCTGAACAGTTCATGGTACAACGCCTCCGACTACTATGTGCGTACCAACCTCTCATATGACACACCGCTCTTCCTCTCAACTTGGCTACCACTCGTTGGACGGTACATCGAGAACGAGCGCATCTACTTCAGTGCCCTGCTCCTTGATCATACACGTCCATACTACGAGGTGGGCTACGGACTGACCAACCGCTACTTCTCGGCTGGTGTCTTCGCCAGTTTCCTCAATTCGAAGTTCCAGGAGTGCGGCACCAAGATCTCCTTTGAATTATTTAGGAAATGGTAACATTCAACTCTATACTCTATACTCTACACTCAATATGTCCTCCCTCACTGTCTATAAGGCTAGCGCAGGCAGCGGAAAGACCTTCACGCTAGCATCGCAGTACATACGGCTGCTCGTGGAGAATCCGCAGCAGTATCGCAGCATACTGGCTGTCACCTTCACCAACAAGGCTACCGAAGAGATGAAGATGCGCATACTCAGTCAGCTCTACGGCATCTGGAAGAAACTATCCGACTCTGCCGACTACACACAACACATCTGTCAACAGCTCGGATACAGCCCGCAGGTAGTCAGCGAACGTGCTGGCAAGGCATTGCACAACCTGTTGCACCACTACAGCTACTTCCGCGTCAGTACCATAGATACCTTCTTCCAGAGTGTGTTGCGCAACCTTGCACGCGAGCTGGAACTTACCGCCAACCTACGCGTGGAACTCAATGACAAGCAGGTGGAGGAACAGGCCGTTGATGAACTCATACAGGACCTGAAAAATACGGACCTACTACTGCAATGGATTCTGAAGTATGTCATGGAGAACATCGACGAAGACCGCTCATGGAACGTCATGGGCAGCATCAAGAACTTTGGTACTACTATCTTCAGGGACTATTACAAGGAACACAGCGATGCCCTGAGCAAGAAGATGGAAGAACAGGGATTCTTCGAGTTATATACGCAACGGCTGCGCCAGCAGATGAGCGACGCACAGCAACGCATGAAGGCCATCGGCGAACGCTTTACTCTGCAGTTGCAGGAGGCTGGATTCGATATCAGCGACATCAAGAACGGACGTAACATCGGCTCTTTCTTCGAGAAACTCAAAAACGGCATTTTCGACGATTCTATCGTCACAAAAACCGTAACCAGCTATCATGATGACGCGGCGAACTGGTGCAAGAAGGGCACCGAGAGCACCGTAGGACCCGTGGTTAGCGAACACCTGTTGCCCCTGCTCAATGAGGCGCTCATCGAACGCCCCCGTCAGTACAGCCTACAGCAGTCGGCAGCACTCACGCTACGTCACCTCAACCAGTTACGGCTGCTCGGCGCGATAGAACAAAAGGTCAGGACACTCAACAGTGAGGCCAACCGTTTCTTGCTCAGCGACACGCAGCAGCTGCTGTACCGACTGATAGACCACAGCGACTCGCCCTTTATCTTCGAGAAGATCGGTGCACAGTTGGAACACATCATGATAGATGAGTTCCAGGACACCAGTACCGTACAGTGGCAGAATTTCAAGGTGCTGCTTGAGGAGTGTATGAGTCACGAAGGTACTCAAAACCTCATCGTAGGTGATGTCAAACAGAGTATCTACCGATGGCGTTCGGGTGATTGGCGGTTGCTGAATAACATCGAACAGCACTTCCCCCTGCCGCAAAGGCAGCTTGAAGTGAAGTCACTTGATACCAACTACCGTTCGCAACGTAACATTATACAGTTCAACAACGCCTTCTTCCGTGTTGCCACACAGTACGAGCACGAACAGCTGCAGCAGAAGGTGGGCGACAACATGGCACGTCAGGTGCTGAAAGCTTACGACGACGTGGAACAGCTGATACCATCGGGAAGAGACTACACAGGAAAGGTCTGCATTACCCTGCTGCCCGCCGAAGACTATCGCCAGCAGGTAATCCAACAGACCTGTGACACTGTCAGTATGCTGCTGCAGCAAGGTGCGAAGCCAGCCGACATCGCCATACTGATACGCGCCAAAGACGTGGTGCCCGATATCATAGACAGTTTCGCCAGACAACTGCCCGGCATTGACATCGTATCGGACGAGGCATTCCGCTTGGATGCTTCCAAGGCCGTACGAACGCTGGTCAATGCGCTGCGCCTACTCGTACGTCCTGACGACTGTATCGTCAAGGCCTCGTTATCGAAGGACTATCAGATAGAGGAATTGCTCGACAACGCAGTCGAACTGCTACGCATGCCCCTGCTCGACCTCTGCGAACGGCTGCATGCACTCTTCCACCTCGAACGGCTTAAGGACGAGAATGCCTATCTCTGTGCCTTCCTTGACTATATGAGCAGCTATGTGGCCGACAATGCCGCTGACATCTACTCTTTCCTGAACTACTGGGAAGAGACGCTCTGCAAGAAGACCATACAGAGCGATGCCGTCAACGGCATACGCCTGCTCACCATACACAAAAGCAAGGGACTGGAGTTTTCGCATGTCATCATGCCTTTCGCTGACTGGAAGATGGAACGCACGCAAGGGAACATCATCTGGTGCCATACCGAACAACAACCCTATGCCGAGATGCCGCTCATTCCTGTAGATTACAGTAGCAAGCTTACTGGGACAGTGTTCGAACAGCAGTACTTTGATGAGTTTCTGCAAAACCGTGTGGACAACCTGAACCTGCTCTACGTGGCGTTTACCCGTGCACGCAACAACCTCTTCGTCATTGGTCGCCGACATGCCGCTGCCACCCGCTCGCAACTCATCGAACAGGTATTGCCACAGGTACAGCAGGTGCTGGATGCAGACAATACCGTCGGCCAGCCTGTCCTTATGGGAACCGAAGATGAACTGCAGCCGCTGGTATTTGAATATGGTGTACTTTGCATGAAGGTGAAGGAACAGCATGCTACGCAAAACGTTTTCATGCAGCCGAAGCAGCCCTGCGACGTGGAAATCAGGGCTTACGCCAACAACACCAGCTTCAGGCAGAGCAACAAAAGCCGAGATTTCATCGAAGGAGAGAACGATAACGTTAGCAATAACTACATAAAGACAGGTTGCGTGCTGCATGACGTACTCTCACATATCCGTACGAGTGACGACATCGATGCAGCCTTGCAACAGATGCAAATGGACGGCGTGCTCTACGACACGAATCTTACCTACGAGCGCATCAGTAACATGTTGCGAAAACGACTGGAGTCCCCGCGTGCTAAGGACTGGTTCTCTGGACGTTGGAAAATCTTTAACGAATGTACAATTCTTTCAGTCAATCAAGAAGATAACGCCGTACAGGAGCGGCGACCAGACCGCGTTATGTATGACGGCAAAGAGATGGTGGTCGTCGATTTCAAGTTCGGTACCCCCAAACGTGAACACCAGGAACAGGTCTGCCAGTATATGGAACTACTCCGCCGGATGGGATTCGATGAGGTAAAGGGCTACCTGTGGTATGTATATAGCAACAAGATTATGGAGGTAATATGAAGACATTTTTGGAATATGTGGCCCAGGACCTGTTAAGGAAGCAGGGAACCGACCTCGCCCGTACGGCGGTGGTATTCCCCAACAAGCGTGCGTCGCTCTTTTTCAGCGAGTGTTTGGCCAAACAGGTAGGAAAACCTATTTGGAGCCCTGCCTACATCACCATCAGCGAGCTGTTCCGCAATCATTCGCAGCTCATGGCAGCCGACCAGATTAAGCTGATAAGCGACCTGCATAAGTGCTTCGTGGAGGGCACGGGCATCCATGAGACGCTTGATCACTTCTACGGCTGGGGACAGTTGTTGTTGGCCGACTTCGATGACATTGACAAGAACATGGCCGATGCCGACAAGGTGTTTGCCAACGTCAGAGACATCCATGAACTCGACGACCTGTCATACCTCACCAAGGAACAGAAGGACATCATCCGTAAGTTCTTCAGCAACTTCTCTGATGACCACCATACGGAATTGAAAGAACGTTTCCTGAAGCTGTGGAGCCACTTCGGTCATATCTATCATGCTTTCAATCAGCGCCTTGAGGAACAGGGACTGGCTTATGAGGGGGCTCTCTACAGGCGCGTGGCTTGCGATGAAACCATCACTTTTGAGTATGACTGTTATGTCTTCGTGGGTTTCAACCTGCTGCAAAAGGTAGAACAGCAGCTCTTCCGTAGAATCAAGCAGGATGGCAAAGCCCGTTTCTATTGGGACTTTGACCATTATTATATGGACGACAACGAGGCAGGCTTCTACATCAAGCAGTATTTGGACTGTTTCCCCAACGAACTGGACAACCAATGCGATGAAATCTACAGAAACTTCCAATCAAAGAAGCAGATATCCTATGTAGCAGCTACCACCGAGAACATACAAGCACGCTATATAGCCCAATGGCTGAAGGAAGGCAGTCGCATCAGCGACGGTAAGCGTACAGCCGTGGTGCTATGCAACGAGGCACTACTACCTATGGCCATACACGGACTGCCCGACGAGGTGGAAAAGATGAATATCACCACCGGCTATCCGCTGAGTCAGTCGCCAGTATCGTCGTTCATCATGCTACTCTACTCCCTGCAGACAGCGGGGTTCGTTGCGAAGACGAAACGTTTCCGCCTGCCCTATATTAATAAGGTACTGCGACATCCCTATGCGCCATTTGTGTCGCCGCTATACCAAGAGTTACTCGACACCCTGAACCGTGAGCACTTTTATTATGCTGAACCGCAACAGTTGGCTAGGGACGAGGGCTTGACGCAGCTCTTCCGTCATCTGCCTAATACCAGTGCCCCACAGTTGTGCGAATGGATGATGGACGTGTTACGCCTCGTAGCTACCAACAGCGGGAAACAGAAGGAGAACGGTAACGACCCGCTCTTTGGTGAGGCCATATTCAGGGCCTATACGCTAATGAATCGACTCAGTGGACTGATGCGAAGTGGTGACTTGGACATCGACACGACCACACTACACCGCCTGCTGACACAGCTGATACAGGCAACCACCGTACCCTTCCATGGGGAACCAGCCATCGGCCTGCAGTTGATGGGCGTGTTGGAGACCAGAAACTTGGACTTCGACCATGTGCTACTGCTTTCCTGTAACGAGGGTAACATGCCGAGGGGTGTCAACGACACCTCATTCATTCCCTACAGCATCAGAAAGGCATTTGACCTGACCACCATCGACCACAAGGTGGCCATCTACTCCTATTACTTCCACCGACTGCTGCAACGTGCCACGGACATCACGCTGGTCTATAATAACGCCACCGAAGACGGCAAAACGGGCGAAATGAGCCGTTTCATGCTACAGATGCTCGTGGAAAGCGGCCATTCCATCGGACAGTTCACCCTGCATGCAGGACAGGGTGTCAGTCTACCACAGCGCAGGTTCATGGAGAAGACACCTGAGGTCATGGAACAGTTGCGGAAGCGTTTCAACATCAAGTACGTGTCTGGCGAATTAGCCAATAAACCGTTGCTAACCCCGTCGGCCATCAACCGCTACATGAGCTGTCCGCTGAAATTCTACTACCGCTATGTCAGCGGGCTTTCAGAACTAGATGACAGCGAAGATGACACAATTGATGGCCGTATCTTCGGCAATATCTTTCACGAAGCGGCACATCGTATCTATGAGCAGTTGGGATTTCATCTGACGGCTTCCCCCATCGACGCGCTGCTGAAAAACAAGACCGAGATAGAACGAGCGGTAGATAGCGCCATCAGAAAGGAACTCTTCAAATTGAAGGAACAGGAGAAAATGCCCGAACTCAACGGCATGCAGATCATCAACCGCGCGGTCATCATACGCTACCTCTATCAACTATTGAAGATTGACCGCCAGATGGTTCCCTTCGATATTCTGGGGCTGGAAACACCCGTAAAGTTCGACTGGCTGATAGAACCGGCAGGAGCGGAAGCCTTCCATACCACCATTGGTGGTACTATCGACAGGCTTGACTGTGTCATGGATCAAGGCGAGGAGAAAATTCGCGTGGTAGATTACAAAACGGGACGGGCGAAACTGGATAGCATGCTCGACGTTGCAGCCATCTTCGACGGAGAGAAGATTGAGAAGCATAGCGACTACTACCTACAAACGTTCCTTTACAGCCTCATTGCCTGCCTTCCCGAGTACAACCAGCGGGGACTGAAGGTGATTCCTGCCCTGTTTTTTGTCCAGCAGTCCAGTCAGGAAGATTACAACCCGACGCTGAAACTGGGCAGGGAGACAGTCAGCGACATCAGCCAAATACATGCGGAGTTTGAGGAGCGGCTCAAAAAGGTGGTCAACGAGATATTCAGTCCAGAAATTCCCTTCTTGCCAACTGAGAAGATAACACGTTGTGCAATTTGCCCCTTTGCAGAACTCTGCAACGGTTAGCGATTCTTGTGGGACATGAACCAATGGTGCGTAAAGAAGTTATACAGCAGCAATGCAACGACAATGATGATCAGAGCAATGGTGTATAACAGTTGGGAATCATTGCCCAGGAAGGCATAGCCGATAAAAAGGCCTAATGACAATCCCGTCTCCCAGCTTAGCATGAACATACTCTGCGATGTTCCGCGCTGGCAATGACGACTCAGCTTGATGAAAAACAGTAGGAAGCGCGAGCCGATGATACCGATACCCAAGCCCATGAACAAGGGAGGGATGTACGATAATACATGTCCGGCCTGTAGTTGCAGGAACACCACGGAAGCACCCATCAGAATGAGACCGCAGATAATCTCGCTCTTCAGCTCTGCCTCGGGGAACACAAAACGCTGGGCAAGGATGGCCAGGAAGAAACCACCCATCATCATGACATAGAACCATTCCGAGAGTCCCGTCGTCAGCAACAGGCCAACAACGGTCGTCACCAACAGCATATTGACGTAGAGCCACATGCCATGAGGCAGGAAAAAACGGTCAAGGCTTACCTTCTTGATGACATCTTCGGGCGCACGGAAGGGAAAGCGTACCAAGTAAATCAATATGATGGCCAGCACACAGCAACCGGCAGACACCAGAATAGTGGGCAGAAAGCCCATGTGGCGATAGACCAATATGCCCGCTATGGGTCCTAGTGCCAATGCAAAGCGTGAGAACCATGCTGCAGAGTAGTTGGCCTCCGTACGCTGGAATGACTCGCTGGTATCAATAATCAGGGTACTTGACAGCACCATTTGTGCTAGTCCGAAGAAAGCACCGAATAGCAGGCGCTGCAGAAACACAATGTGTTTGTCAACAATGGTGGTTGAATGACTTTCAGCATAGTACAGCAGTCCGATGCTCAGCATCATAGCAAGGATGGCCAGAAGGCAAACATGATTACGACGGTAATGCTGTACCAGGAATGAGCAGAAACAGCCTAACACATAGACACCAACACCAAACACGCCCATGCAGAGACCTGTTTCGACAGGCGTGAAATGCATGGTACTCATCAGCCAGAGAGGAAGGACAGGAATAAGCATATAGGCTGACATGTTAAGCAGCCAATTTGCTATAGACATCTGCCAAAACTCTCTATGCCACAGATGAATATGAACGGGGGTGTTCTGTGTATTCATTTACTTAGTAGGATTCCTGTTCGTTGGGGAAGTCGCCGGATTTCACGTCAGTAACGTACTGTCCAATAGCATCGGTCATAATGGTGTTCAGGTTGGCATAGCGACGCAGGAAGCGAGGACTGAAGCCCTGGTTCATGCCAAGCATGTCTGCTATTACCAGCACTTGACCGTCTGTACCGTTACCGGCTCCGATGCCAATGGTGGGAATCTTGATTTCCTGTGTCACCTCGGTGGCCAACTTAGCAGGCACCTTTTCTAATACTACCGAGAAGCAACCTACTTCTGCCAGTGCTTTGGCATCAGACATCAGCTTAGCGGCCTCCTCTTCGTCTTTGGCACGTACAGCATAGGTACCGAACTTGTTGATACTTTGCGGCGTCAGTCCCAGGTGTCCCATGACGGGAATGCCTGCATCGAGGATGCGCTTGATGGTATCGATAATCTCAATGCCACCTTCCAGTTTCAAAGCGTCGCAACCGCTCTCCTTCATGATGCGGATGGCGTTCTTCACACCGTCGTGCGAACCAATCTGGTAACTGCCGAAGGGCATGTCGCAGACCACCAGCGCACGCTGTACGGCACGAACCACCGAACTGGCGTGGTAAATCATCTGGTCAACGGTAATGGGTAGCGTTGTCTGGTTGCCAGCCATTACGTTCGATGCCGAGTCGCCAATCAAAATGGCGTCGATACCTGCCTTATCTACAATGCCTGCTGTCGTGAAGTCATACGACGTGAGCATAGAAATCTTCTCGCCTTTCTGCTTCATTTCGATGAAGCGTTGTGTTGTAACCTTGCGAGTGTCACTTACTAAATAGCCTGCCATAATAAATATGTTTGTACAACTTAAATCTCAAAGCTCAAATAATCAGGAATCACCTGATCACAGAGTGGTGCGATGGCGTCGGCAGCGTTGGTCGTGGAGAGTCCGATGACCGTCATGCCTGCTGCCCTGCCCGATTTCAGCCCGTTGAAGCTGTCCTCGAACACTACGCACTCCTCGGGTGTGGCTCCGAACCGCTGTGCAGCCTTCAAGTAGCAGTCGGGATCTGGCTTGCTGCGCTCAAAGTCCTCAGAAGTCAAGATTTCATCGAACAGTTCCCGAAACTCAGGACGTTGTCGATAGACGCTCTGCATCTTGGGCACGTTCGAACTGGTTACCACAACCGTCTTGATGCCTCGTTGGCGCAGGTCGCGTACAAAGTCCTCGAATCCATCGACATAGTCATAACTCATCTGTGCCTCGTATTCGTTCAGGCGTTGGGTAATGAGCGGCTGTTTCTCTGCTAGTCCGTCAGCGGTAAAGTATTTCTCGTATATCTGTGTCAGCGTCTGTCCCTTGATTTCGTGCTCCAGCCCTGGATGTTCCGGATGAAACTCACGGCATTGTGCACCCCAGAATACCGTGTATTGGGGTTCCGTATCGAAGACCACTCCATCGAGGTCAAACAATGCTGCTTTCACTTCTTTCTTCATTCGGGGTGCAAAGGTAGTGCAAACCGAGCGAAATGCAAAATAAATTAGTATTTATTTTCAATTTCGAGGTGCTGCCTACTATGAGCGACTAAAGTTCAAATATATAAAATGAATATACAAATTAAAAGCCAAATTTTTCAAATAGAATTTGCTTTTCTCGTCATTATGCACTATCTTTGTCGGCAGAAAAAGGAATCAGAGAATATTTGATGAACCATGTTCAAATGATCAGAAGGAAGAATGACTAATGAGTGATATGTTAATTCTTGGATTTAGTATTCATGCTTGGATAACGATTGCAACAGTACTCACGATGTTCAGTGTGCTGCTGTTTACCAAGTTACGTGCAGATGCAGTTTTTCTGGGTGCCATTGCCATCCTTTTCGTAACAGGAGTGTTGGATGCTAAAGAGGCATTCTCAGGCTATAGTAGTACATCAGTTATTGTTATCGGAGTGCTGTTTGTGGTTGTGGCGGGCCTGACGCATACGGGTGTGCTGCAATGGATTGTGAAACACCTGCTTGGCCAGCCCAATTCTTATTGCAAAGCTGTGGTGCGTCTGATGTTACCAGTGGCTCTCCTCAGTTCGTTCCTCAGTAACACGACGGTGGTGGCCCTCTTCGTGGGCATAGTCAAGATATGGTCGAAGAAACTTGGTGTCTCACCTTCTAAACTACTGATACCGTTGAGCTATGCCTCGGGCATGGGTGGCGTGTGTACGTTGATAGGTACACCGCCCAACCTGATCATTTCTGGACTCTATGCCGACAATACAGGCACAGCCATGAATGTACTAACGACGACGATACCTGGTCTGTTTTGTCTGTTCGTCGGTGTGCTTTCTATCATTGCCTTGCGTCGTTTGTTGCCAGACCGGAAGGCTCCTGAGACAGCTTTCGAGGCAACAGCCGAGTATACTGTCGAGCTGTTGGTGCCATCGGATAATCCGCATGTCGGAGAGACTATTTCAGAAGCAGGTTTGTCCAATATACGTGGTGGTCATCTGATAGAAATCATCCATTTCGATGAAATGATAGTTCCCGCGATTGATGATGAGCCGATAATGGGGGGAGACCGCCTGATTTTTTCTGGTCAAATTGACGAGATACTCGATTTGAAGAAAAGCCACGGTTTTGTGAATGCCAATCATCTGGTCTTTTCGATGAGCGAGGTGGACAGTAACCGTCAGCTTCGTACGGCCTACGTTACCTTCGGCAGCCGTCTCATCAACACGACTATCGGCCACTCCACTTTCGAAAAAGACAATAATATGACGCTGGTAGCTGTGGCCCGCAGGGGCAAGCGTATCGACGAGTCGCCCCGCGAGGTGCAGCTGCAGGCTGGTGACACACTACTCTTCGAGTGTCCGCCACGACTGAATCTCAATACCGACCGACTATCCTCGCAACTGCAGTTCTTCGACTCGGAAGAAGTACCCAAC
>Ga0310786_10002099_pt1 | contig 31195 bp, 18 predicted proteins | sample AusTroGonzalo_MG_FD_203881 | JGI IMG/M metagenome (GOLD analysis project Ga0310786, IMG submission 203881) | Bovine rumen microbial communities from tropical cattle in Woodstock, Queensland, Australia - Gonzalo_03 (v2) (version 2) | ecosystem: Host-associated > Mammals > Digestive system >...
AATGGAGAAAGTCTATGCACATCGGACATTTGGGTTGGAAGCCAACATAATTGGCTGCGCAACATATGAGCTGTTATGTTGTGCACAACATAACAAATCAATTGCAATTAATCGGCGGAGTTTGCGATGATAGAATAGAAGATCAAGATAATAGTCCTCTCCGTCAATAATCATCCGCTTTTGTCGCTCAACAAAGGTGAAACCATTGCCCAGTTCCATGATGAACTGCTGCAACCCCGTAATCAGCATATCTTCCAAGTCGCGTTCGCTGTAATATCCCTTCAGTCCTGTGAAGTCAAGAAAATAGGGATTCTTAAATACCAGGTCTGGGTTCATTACATTATTCTCACGCAGATTGGCCAATTCTTGTTTAATCCGTACATCATCCTTTCCTGCAATGATAGTGCGCTCGTAAAGCATGCCGTCAATTTGCTTCCGAAGTAAATTACGCCCCCATTTACCTGAGGCAGCCATAGTCAAATAAAACTCTCTTGACAAGCCATCTTTTATTGGAAGTATCTCCAAAAAATGTGACCATGTTAATTGTGTCGCCAGTTGCGACACAATTTGAATGTCTGGAAATTCTTCTGCAAACTGCATCATCCTTCGAAGACTCCGCAACGAGAATTGTCCGGTATGAAAATGCTCATGTAATTGTTGCGCCAGTGTCTCGACAATTTGTTTTCCATACTCTGCCCGCTTGTTTCCAAGCACATCTGTATTGATGCGATGGCCAATGTTCCAGTACATCAATGTTAGTTCGGCGTTGGCTTTGACAGCAACTCGATTCTTTGCTGACTCTATAATCTGACAGATATCAGAAAAAAGCTGTTTGTTTTGAGGTTGGATATCCATATTTATATAATGTATGTTTCTTCTAACCATTGATTATCTATCGACAATCCCGTGGCAATAGGCTGGGCAATGAACGGTGCAATCTGAGGATATTGTTTTTGTGCGATGCAGGCTCCTACGTATGCGTGGTGTGGTCCACTTTTTATGTGCGCATATTCCTTATTATACCCCGTCACTCCTTGGATATACCTCTGCCACTCCACCTGCTCTTTGCCTATATCGTGCAGCAACCCCATCACCTTGCCACAATCACCCATACCAAATTCAGCAGCAAAGGTTTCTGCCCTCTGCGCCACCCCCTGTTGGTGTTCCTCGTTCGATTGAACAGCCAAATCGGGTTGCCTTATATGTGAGATAATTGTTTCAGGTCTTTCTTTCATTATTTGTTTGTTATTATGACGGCAAAGGTACGAATTATTCCTGTTATTTCAAAATCTTTTCCTGTTTTATTCAATCGAACTCACAAAATTGCTTGACATAAATTGTTCGGGATTACAAATCCCAATACTCGATGCAGCCGAATTACAAATTCGGCTGAACGTGTGGATGGTAAATGAAATTCGCCCGCTTCGGCAGCAGAGGTTGCGGAAGCGGGCGAAAGGCTGGCGGCGAAACCGCCGGAATAGTGGCGGTAGAAGCGCCTGTTATAGAGCTGTGAGAAGTTACTACTTGAAGGGCAAGTACCAGTTCTTCTCATCGTTGAGGTCGACAACGGGATGCTTGTAGGCAAGCTTGTTGGCGAGCCACTTGCTGCCGGAACCGGGTGCGACATTGTTCTTATGGCGTGCTATGCGGGTGAGGTCGCCAAAGCGGTTGCCCTCAAAGGCGAGTTCCAGGGCCATCTCGTCGCAGAGAATGTCCTCCATGACGTCGATGGTATCAGCCATGGTGAACGATGTCTTATTGAGAAGTGCCAGTTTCTTTCCGATTTCAGTAGTGTATTGATAGGGCGAGAATGCTCCGCGTGTGTAGTAGGTTCCACGGCTATGGATGCCCCAGCTGTCCTCGAAGTTAGCTTCGTTCTCAGCCGAGAGGAATGGAACGGTTGTCATCAGCATGGTCTCCGTCTCAGGGCGCAGGTAACGTCCAGCCTCTATGTCGGTACTGTCGCCCACCATGACATAGCTGAAGAGATTGTCGCTGATACCGTCTTTGAGAATGGCAAAGGCTGCATCGGGATAACCCATGCGGTTGATGGCCTCTGCGAGTCGCAGATAGACGGTGGCGTTGCGGTAGAGGGGGATGTTAGCGCTGGTAAACTTCGTCATGACATAGAACAGTGAATCGTCCTTGGAAATCTGCTGCATCGTGATATAACGGCGCAGGTCGCCCAATTCTGCTGTCCGGACGACGGTGGAACCGCCCGTAGCCTCAGTAGGTGTGTAGTAATAGTCCTGCGCATTTGATAGTGCTATATACGACGGCGACGCATCAATCTGGCGATCTACCATATAGCGCTCGTTAGACGAAGCCGTGCCGCTGGTAGTGCTGTAGAAGTCGTAGCCGAAGTAACGTGGCAGTTCCGTGACAGCACCGCGCATCTTGTTTGCAGCCAGCGGAATGTAGGTAATGATATCGTTGGGATTGGAAATCCTAAAGATGCTTTGCCAGTTGAATCCGCTGTACTGTGCATAGTACGTCGAGGGCATCTTATCTTCAAGCAGACGGCTCATGTCAGAGAGCATGATGTAAGCCTCCTCTAACGGCAGTTTGTTAATGTTCAAGTAGTTGAAGTAGTACTTGGCAGCCTGTTCATACTGGTGCGTCTCGAGGAAGAGGTCGCCCAAGACGAGGTCAACGGGAATCATGGCCTTACTCGACTGAACCTTCTTCTCCTCGGGATTCTCAGAGGTACTGCTGTTGAGCACGCCGGCACTGATTTCACCGTATGTAGGAACGGGCGTTCCGCTGAACTTGATCAGCTCTGGAGCGAGTGCGTCACAGATGCCCTGCAGGTCTTTCTTGTCCTTCAGGCTGTTGGCATCGCCAATGCTGACGAGAGGGTCGGTGTAGAAAGGCACCTCGCCGTAGTTCTTGGCCAACTGCATATAAGCCCATGCGCGGACGGCCAAAGCCTCGGCATATTCGGGAATGGCAACGTAACGGCTGCCTGTACGCAGCGTGGTGTCACGGTGGGCGATGTAATAGTTGCAGTTGTTGATGATGCGATAGTAGGCGTATGCCGAGTCGTACTTGTTGGTGACATCAGCAGAGAAGTCGGCCAGCTTGCGGAGGTCTATTTCCGTATACTGGTTCGTGGCTGTGAGGTCGCCACGCATTTCGCCGGTCATGACGTACTGGTCAGCCACAAGTTGCAGGCTTTTCAAAATGCCGAGCGTATAGAACATTGAGTCAGTCTTCTGGTCGAGGTCGGGGTCGAAGATCTGGCGGTCGCTGTCTGTCTCGAACATGTCTTCACATGATGTGAGCATCATGCTAAGTGATAAAGTACAAAGTATAAATGATAAATATTTGAGTTTCATATCCTTTATCTTCTTTTATATTTCCTTTTTCTTTATTCTTTAGGGCGAAGCCCGCTTAGAGGTTAATCCTTAAGCCCATGGTGAAGGTGCGTCCCAGCGCGACATTACCTGGATCGATGCCCTGATAGAGCACGGCGTTGGCGGCCGATGCCTCAGGATCGTTGCCTATGTAATGGGTCAGCGTGAGCAAGTTGTTTGCCTCTGCCCAAAGACTCAGCCCCTGGAGCCATGACAGATTGACGGGAACCTTATAGCTGAGTCTGACCGTCTTCAACCGCAGATAAGAGCCGTCCTCAATCCAACGGTCGCTGAACCGCGAGTTACCCATGGGGTCGCAGTAGCTGGCTCTGGGAATATCGGTCAACTGTCCTTCGGCACGCCAGCGGTTTGTCATGGCAGTGCTCTGGTTGTAGAAGTTGAATCCACCCTCGATGATGCTGCGCTGGTAGTTGTAAATGTCGTTGCCGAGTGAGTAGTTCAAACCGACATAGAGCTGAAGGTTACGCCAGGCGAGGTTAGCAAAGATGTTTCCGTAGAGGTCGGGGTTAGGATCGCCGATGATGGTCTTGTCGGCCTCGCTGATCTCACCGTCGCCGTTAATGTCGACGAAGTGCATGTCACCGGCCCTGAAGTCCTGACGGGCACCTGTCTCGTCGGTCAGGTAGAGATAACCGTCTTTACCTGCCTTGACAGCCTCCTGGTCAGAGGCGAACACGCCAGCGGTCTTGTAGCCGTAGAACATGCCGACAGGCTGGTCAACGATAGTGGCAATGTTGTCGGTGCCATAGATGCTGGATGTGTAGCCTTGGGCCGACTTCTTTCCGTCAAGATAGATGCGGCTGTCGTTGGGCAGCGACTTCACCTTGTTGGCGTAATGGCCGGCGCTGACACCTAACTCTAAGCTCAGGTCGCGTGCCACGATAGGCTTGCCAGTCACCTTGACCTCGAAGCCGGTGTTGTCGAGCGAACCGCCATTGCTCCAGTAGTTGTTAATACCTGCCACGGGATTGTCGAACGACTTCAGCGTCAACAGGTTCTTGGTGTGGTTCATATAGAAGTCGAAATCGACACCTACGCGGTTATTCAGCAGATAAGCCTTCAACCCTACGCTGGCCTTATTGGTCTGTTCCCAGGTAATCTCCTCATTGCCGATGTTGTCGAGGATGGCTGCCGTAGCCCTCCACAAATACTTGCTGACTCCAAATGACGTACGTGCGGCATAATTGGAGATGTCGTCGTTGCCGCTGATGTCGTAGCCAGCCTTGATAAGCAGGTAGTTGAGAATATTGGACTTGGGGAACCATGCTTCGTTAGAGAGCACCCATCCGAGCTGGATACTTGGGAACAATCCCCACTTGACGCCGCCGATACCGATACCGCCATCGGCTTCCTTACCAAAACGGCTGCAGCTCTCCAATGAGACGGTAAGCTGAGCATAGTAACGACCCATGTAGTTATAGTCGGCATTGGCATACCACGTCAAGCTGCGCCAGGCGTCATCTGAACCTGTAGCATCGACGAAGTCCATGCCGGCGCTGATGTTTGGCGTCTTATCGTTACCAGCAGAGGCATACTGTCCCTCAGGCTCGTTGTCGTCGAAAGCAAACGATGTGTACCTGACGCCGGCGAAGATGTCGGCGTGATGGCGTCCCAGCTGCTTTGTCCACTGCAGGCGTGTATCGCTGCTGACACTTGTCTCCTTGGAGAACATAGACATTGCCATGTTCTGAACACGGCCTATGCCTTCAATGAGGAATGTAGGCATGCCACCCACCGGACGATAATAGCGCTGTGACACGCGGTCGAGGGTATAGCTGAAGGTCTCTGTCAGCGAGAGCGACGGGTTGAACTCGTAGCGCGGTGCAATGACGGTATTGAAATGCGTCATCTCGACACGGTTCTTGTTGATGGCGCTACCGTTCTCGAGAAGAGCCGTCGGGTTACCGAGCGTCAGGTCCTGGTCGAGCACAGTCAGGTAGTCGTCAGCATCGGCCAGCGTTGACGACAGTGTTCCCGTCACATTATTATATGTATAAGGATTGAGGAACGGCGACTTGATGAGCGCCAGGAATGTCGGCGATGACACGGTTCCCGTTGTAAGGCTCTCAGGAGCACCGTTGTCGAAGACGTCGCGGTTGATTTTCGTGTACGACATGTCGAAGCGGGTTGTCAACTTCCTAATCACATTGATGTCAGTATTGAAACGGACGTTCAGGCGGTTGAAGCCGTTCTTACGCGCCGTACTTTGTCCGTCGGTGTAACCCAGCGAGAGGTTGTACATACCCACGTCATCACCACCTTGCACGTTAATATTGTAGTTCTGGTTGAGCGCCGTGCGATAGACCTCTTCCGTCCAGTCGGTATCGTTATGATACTTGGAATAGTAGTACTTCGTCGGGTCGTCAATGAGGAACTTGAACGTTGCCGGGTCTGTATATTTACTGATGGTTGGATAGGTACCCAGCATTTCGGAAGCATAGATACGATATTGTGCTGCGTCCATCATTGTGGGAATCCGCGGCTCCAGCGTCACGCCGATGCCAACGTTGGCATCAATGCGCGTAGCCATGCTGTGTCCACGCTTGGTATCAATCATGATAACACCGTTGGCACCCTTGGCACCATAGAGCGCTGTGGCGTTCTTCAGCACTGTCACTTTCTCGATGTCCTCTGGGTTGATGTTGAGCATCATGTTAGTATAGTCACCATAGTGCAGTGCCCCACGTGTCTGCTGCATGTCCTGCACCACACCGTCAACAACTATCAGCGGCTGAGCATTGGCATTGAGCGAGTTCAAACCGCGCATGAACATGGCTGCACCATATCCAGGACCGCCTGAACGGGTAATGCTACGCACGTCGGCACCCATCAGGTTTTCAATGTCGGTCTCAATAGTCTGCGACGTGGTGTTGCTCATGGTGGCACTGGCCGAAGCTGCGACAGAGACTGACTTGTCGTACATGGGTCTGAACTTGTCGGCCAGCATCTCTATCCTAATCTCACGGTCCTTCTTTCCAAGACCCACCTGCTGGCTGATAAACTCAGGAGCATGGACGTAAAGGGCAGTAACAAACGTCGGCACCTTGATGGTAAAGCGTCCAGCTTCGTCGGTCATGGCGGTGTAGGTAGCAAAGCCCTGCGCCTGAATCAAAATACCGGCAAGTGGCTGCTTGGAAGCGGCATCGACACAGATTCCGCTTACCTCAGTCGTCGGATAGGCAGGTGTCTTCACCGTCACTTTCTTCGGAGCGACAGTTATCTCATCATCAAACGTCTCGTCATCCTGTGCATAAGCCGCTTGGAAGCACAGAGACAGGGAAAGCGCGAATATATATAAAAACTGTTTTTTCATAATCTTCATCATTACAGAGTTACTCAATATCCTTGTAATATTTATAATCCGGATGCAACTTCAAGTAGTCGTCAAGTTCCTTCGGCCGGAGGATGATGCAGTCGATGCGCAAGGTACGGTCGAATTCAGAACGCTCTTTCGACTTGACGTCGCTGTTCACACGCAGATAAGGATAGTAGTTACCAGTACCGGCGTATGCCATTGGGAAGGTGAAGTCGCCCAGATAGATGGTATCGACCTTGGCCACATTGCTGTCAAAGTTTGACTCGATGGCCCACTTGGTGTTCTTGTCGTCGTTATTACCATTCTCGTCGGCATAACCCATAGACACCTTGATACGGTTCGGCAGCACTGACTCCAGATTTGTGTTCTCGATGTTTGCAGGTACCATGACGATATAAACACTATAGGTCGTGGAGCGCACATCGGGCAGATAGAAGACCACACCCGGATTGGTACTGGCGCTGACGGGTTGAACCGTGATATACCTGTTCTTCGACACGTGTCCCTGTACCGTCGGGTTCTGCGTGCCTGGAACGACGAATGTCTGATCAGGCTGACCAGCCACACTGACGGTACTGGCCAGTGTCCTGGTGTTCTCAGCCTCGACGACGATTTCGGGATTCCATGTCGTCCAACTGCGCATTCTCAAACTGTCAGTAATCCAAACGCTGCCGTTGCTCTTTTCTAAGCGCCGTGCTCCCTCAAACAGCCGTGCGGCATCTTCTGAGTAGATGATTGTCCGGTTTGTGTTGTAGAGCGAGTCACACTGCAAGGTCTGGCCAGTCGTCAGACTACCTAACTTCTTGTTGTCGTAGAGATTATTGTTGTAGAACAAGTCGCTCAGCATGATCATGTTGACAATAGAGTCCTTGAGGTATTTCACGTCCTTAATGTTGACTTTAACCTTCTTCGGCTCGTCGGCTGACGTGTTCTCCATAAACTCGAACGTCTGCAGATAGTTGAAATACTTGCTGATTTGGGCTTTGGCCTTGTTCCACGCATTGTTTGTAGGAACCAGCATGGTGTAGTTACTGTCCTCACGGTTGATATAGGCGAAGAAACGGCTGAACAGGTCGTTGTGCTCATCGAAGATAGAATCAAGATAAGTAATCTCACCGTTCAACGTCGGGCCCTTTATGCTCTTGTTCTCGTTCAACTTCTTCACGTCGTAGCTGTGAAAGAAATTAGCGATGGAGTCGATGGGGTAATCGTAGGAATTGAGCGACTCGTAGATGTTCTGCACGAAAGGAATGCGCCCTTTAAGCGTATGGATGACGCCGTTGTGGCTGGCTACGTTGCTGTTTTCGACTTCAACTCCCTGCATGGCGTAGCTATTGTTGCCGGAGAAGTGCATGAGCTTTTCGTTAAGCGTAAAGATGCGCTCATCGAGAAGACCGGAAGCCGGATAATTGTTGCGTGCAATGTGATTCTCGATGAACTCTTTCTGCAGCCGCTCGTCACTGAGCTCAGACACAGTCTCAAAGTCGAAGCTGCCATTCACGGGCGCCCAGACAGTGTAAGTCTGCGAGGCGTCGAGCACGGCATCGTAACCGCCCTTCTTGAGCAGCGAGGCGAACTGCGACAGGTTCTCGTTCTTCTGAATGTTCTTCCACAAGCTTGACTCCTGAGAGCCCAAGAGCGACGAGTCTGCCTCGTAGTGGTCGTCCCAGTCGGCGCAAGCGGCAAGGGCAAGGGTTGCGACAGCGCCAAAGCACAGCCGGCCTGCCCACTTCTTATATTGCTTGAATGTAACCATAATGTTCAATATTCAATGTTCAACGTTCAATTTAATACATGTCCTCCGCGTAGCGTGTATTGTTGTAGACATTCTCCGGGCAGAACTCAATATAGTCAAGATGGAACTGGTGGTGGTCGGCGTCGAGCACACTCTTGAAACGCAGCCAGTATTCACCCTGGTCAAAGTGCTGGCGAGTAAGAATACGTCGCAAGTCCTTCGGATTGTTGCGTGCATAGTTGCCGGAGTTAACACCTACCGTGTAGTAGAGTGGTCCGCGCATATAACCCATGTTGCGCATGTTGGCATCGCTCTCCACGCCTTTGTCGTCGAGCTTCGTCCAGTCGCACCAGCCTGTTATGACGTCAGGCTCAAGATTGGAGTTGTTAGCCGGAACGAGACGCATATCCAGAGGAATGTCGAGGGCTTTCATCGTGCCAAGGTCAGAAGACGAACCTAAATAGAACTGCAACATACCGCGCTGCTCGTTACCCTCAGCCGTATAGCCGATACGAAGCTCGTATGTGCCTTCGGGTACGGGCGGCAGACGCATGGCAAAATCATAGTGTCCCTTACAGTTGAACTCGTCACCTTGATAGTTACTCCATCCGCTGCTCTGTCCTGAGAGATAGTACAAGCGGGTATCGTCGCCATTGTAGATGACAATGTCCTCAAGGTATTTCGGCGGTATGCGAATGTAACTTCCGCTGAGGTCACCGTCAGTACCGGTCTTACCACCATTCAAGGCATTCACCTGACTGTCGCTGATGCGGCGGAAGGAGTTTGACATCATCTCGCCGAAGAGCGCCGTGTCGTCAATGCGCAACCGTTCGTTCAGAGCGCCGAGGGGCACGTTCTTGTCGTAGACCAGCAAGTCGAGGATGGGGTGAATGTATCCGTTCACTGCCGACACTTGACCGTTCTGGCCCTTCAGTTCTACACCGCTAAAGAGTACAGTATGCATAGCTTCCGAACCCAACTCAGCCACCATGTCAGTCAGAGAGCTGTTGGCCGTCCATCGATTCAGCATCAGCTTATTGCTGTTGCGCGTAATCTTAAGAAGCGTGTAGGGAAGCATCGTCTCGCAATACTCCACGAGCGTAACCTTGGAAATCTGATTGTGCGAGTGTACCAGCTTGTCGTATGGCACCTTGTACTTAAGAATATGGTAGCGAATGAACATGCTCAGAGCGTTCCAGGGGTTCTTATAGTCGTTACTGGTACTCACGGTAATGTGGTTTTTACGAGCGTAGTCGTACCAACCCGAACCTTCCTCATTACATTTCGCATAGACTTCATTGGCATAGCTAATCAGCTGCTCAATGTCCTCAATGCCCTTATCGGCCAGCACTTGGTCGGTCTCGGCAAAGATGGTGTATCCCATCTCACACTTTTCGGGTACGTAGAATCCGCGACGGTTGTCCACGGGATCCCAGCCAGTGCGTGAAATCTCCGAGAGCGAGTCGGCCAGACCTGTCAACTTCAAGGCTTGCGAGAAGATAGTGAACTGGTCGGCATGATTTTCCATCTCACCAGCAATAAGCATGTTCGAACGGCGAATCACGCAGTCAATCTCATGCAGCACTCCGTTCTCAAGTTCGTTGTCCATGCTGGTCACCGATGATGCACGGCTGATGAGCACCTGTCCGGTCTCTGGGTCAATGGAAGTGTTGATGTCGCGTCCCAGCAAGGTCTTGATGGTCATGCCATTACCCATATTGACGCCCATCACCTTTGTGCTCAACAGGTGGAACAGTGCAATGTCCTCGCAAAGCGAGTCGGTGAGTCCCTCCAGTCCACGTGCCGTCATGCCGTTGTGTATGAGATCGGTATTGACGGGATCGTCGTACAGGCTGTCAATGTATTCCATAACGGCATCGTTGGTCGGCGCGAAGCAGGTGTAGGTGCCGTATGCCGAAAGGATCTTGTCATATCCGATTCTTTTCAGAATATAGTTGAACGAGCTGAACTGCTCACTGCGGTTCGTCAGGTAGTCCTCAATGGTCTCGCCCGTAAACGTATAGAGATTCGACTCGTCAATGTCTTCCTTGCAGGAGAAGAAGAATGATGACTGGATGATGACGAACGCTGCGAACAGCCACTTCATCGTCATCGCCATGCTTCTTCCCTTAACTGAAAACTTATCCATAATGCTTATTTTTGCGCTCCGTCGTACGGTAGCAAATACTTCATTATTCATGCTTCACTCATCATTTTAGTTCTTCGCGGTAGATTTCTCCACAATGTACACAGGGTTCTGTTTGAGCAGATTGTTCACCTTCACCTCACTTTCCAGAATGGGCCAGTAGAGGTAGGGTTCACTCTTCATCTTGTAGGATACGGCGTCGCCTTCACCGCTCTCACCGTATTTCCTTACAATCATGTGCAACATGGGGGCATAGAGACTTGGCCATGTGCCCATGTCGGCCAGTTTCTGGCGAATGTCCACACCCTCCATGTGACGGTAGCAGAAGCGCATGAGGTCGAACCAACGCTTGCCCTCGAAGCAAAGCTCACGTTCGCGCTCAGCCAGCACTAACAGTTCCATGGCATCCTTTGAATTATAGCTTTCAAACTTCAGGGTGTCAGTAGAGTTCTTCTTCATGGAGCGCTTGTTTACAGCTTGAACCAGGTCGAAAGCTTTCTTCAACGTGACTTCGTCGCTGTCGTTGGCAGCAGTCTCAACCAGTGCCTCAGCCTTCATCAGCATGACGTCTGTCAGGCGATAGACAATCCAGTTCTGACGGAACTCACCGTAACTACGACTGTTGCTCTTAGCAACGCCTACAGTATTCGTGACGTCAACGAGTGATCCCGTGGCATCAACCATCTTCCTGATACTCAGCTGCTGAGCCTCCTCGTTATTGGCATCGTAGACATTATTCCAGAAACGGTAGTCGTTCTTCGTCAGATAGATTTTCTTTCCCTGATCGGTATCACCATTCTTATCAACGGCGTTGAAAATCTGAGAAGCCATGAGCATACTATTAATGTTGTTGTCACTCATCTCATAGTAGTATTTTGCTAATGCTTCGTTAGAGTTGTTGCGTCCATTATACTGCCATTCCAAGATACTCTCATGTGAGTTACCCTGGTTGGAGTTGAAGATGGTATAGAGAGCATCCTGTCCTTCTTCCAAGTGGTAGATGTCCTCTTCTTGTTCAGTAATATCCAGTTCCTTGTAGAGCTTGTAATACGCATCCTTTGCATTGATGACCGAGTCGGAATAGGCGATAACCTCCCTATAGTCACTACTGTTGTGAGCCATGGAGGCGCGCCACAGGTAAATGTCGGCCATTAGGGCGTGAACGGCATCACGGGTCATGTAGCCCCAGTTTTTCCAATCATTGCGGCCGTAAGCTCCTGAACGCATGATATAGAGGCGAGCTTCCTGAAGGTCGTTGAGACAATTCTGCAGCACTGTTTCCGGACTACTCTGTTCTATCGGTGCGACCTGACTGTCATCCTCGTACGACTGGGTGACGTATGGAACGTCGCGGAACGTCCTGACGAGGTAGAAATAGCACAGTGAGCGCAATGCCAACATCTGTGCACGTACAACCTGATAATCGCCTTCAGTGAATTCTGGGTCTTCGACCATTACATCGGGGGCATGGTTCAGTACGATGTTGCAGTTGTTGATGACCTTGTACAAGGCACTCCAGTCGTTATACCTGTTTGTAGGCAACAGGTTCACGGCACTGATATTGTCGAGTGTATTGTCGTTTAAGTCAGGCAGCTTTACCAACTCGTCAGAACGGTAAGCTCCCCACATGATGGCTCGTTCCTGTATGTTGTAATCCAGCATGCTCTTGTAGCAACCGTCCACCATCTGGTCAACATCCGACCTTGTCTTCCAAAAGTCCTCACCGACGATGCGGTCGGTAGGATAGATGGTCAGGAAGTCGTTGCATGAGGTGAGGATTGCAGCGACGCCGCAGCACAGAAGACCGGCGGCAATGTGTTTCTTTATCTTTATAATCATATCCATGATATCTTTATCATTTATCATTTGCAATTGTCAATTAGGCCGAAGCCGCTTTAGAATCCCACTTGGATGTTCATTGTCACCGACTTGCTTCGCGGTGTCTGCGAGCCGTCGTATGCAATGCCCCAGGAGCCTGGTGAGTGTTCAGGGTCTGTTCCGCTGTACTTGCTCCAACAGAACAGGTTCTGTCCTGACAGGCTTGTCGTCAATCTGTTCAAACCTATACTCTTCAGCAATTTCTTCTTGAAGGTATATGAAAGCTGAATGTAGCTCATACGCACAAACGAGGCATCCTCGACATAGCGGTCGCTACCTAACCAGTTGTAGCCTGTATCGAACATTGCACGCGGAATCTCGGTCACATCGCCGTTCTTACGCCAGCGCCAGTTCACGGCTGAACTCTGATTGTAGGCATTGAACATTTCCTCAAGACCCATCTTAGCCGTATTTACGACCTTGACGCCCTGACGGTAGCTGAAACTGGTACGCAGCGACCAGTCGCCGTAGGTCAAGCTTACTCCGAAACCACCGTTCAGGTGGGGGTTAGAGTTACCTAAGTAGACAATGTCGAGCGAGTTGATCTGTCCGTCGTGGTTCACGTCCTCATAGATAGCGTCACCACCTTGGAATTCGTAAGTAGAGACACCGTCGGTAAAGTTATAGACCTGACGGATGGGGTTGCCTTTAGAGTCCATCATCACCATGCCCTGATCGTCGATAGCCACGGGAGCAGTCTTTCCCTTGGCCAGGAATTCGTTGTTGATGTAGTCGCGCAGCTGCTCTCCCGTCCATCCATTGCTTTGTTTCATGTTGGTCAGATACTCATAGGAGTACTGGTAGACCCCTTTGTAGCGCAGGCCGTAGATAGAACCCAGCGGATTGCCTTTCTGAATACGGTTCAGGTATTGTCCGCGTTTGCTGGAGTCCCATTCACCGTTGATACTTTCGAGCACGCTCTCGTCCATCTCGACAATCTCGTTGAAGTTCTGCGAAATATTGAAGTTAGCACTCACAGAGAACTTGTTTATCTGGACAATCCTGTTGACAGAGAGGTTCAGTTCCCAACCACGGTTGGTCATTTCGCCGACGTTGCTCCAAGAAAGTGAACTGAAGCCTGTGGACGACGGTATGCGTACATTACCCATCAGCAGGTCTTTTGTGCGCTTGAAATAGTAGTTGAAGTCACCGGTTATACGGTCATCATAAAAACCGAAGTCGCCACCTATATTATACTGTGTGGTACGTTCCCACTTCAGTTGATCCAGTCGCAAGCCTTCCAGATATGTTACAGCACGCTTGTCAAGGACGCTACCATACACACCAGACGTATTGTATTTGGCATACTGCAAATACTGACCGTCTGGCTGACGGCCTACAATACCCCAGGAAGGACGAAATGCCAGCATCGAAACGATGGGCTTGAATTTCTTCATAAATGGCTCATCGGAAATAATCCACTTAGCTGACACGCCAGGGAACCATCCCCATTTCTTCGAATCGCCAAACTTGGTCGTTCCGTCGGCACGCATGGAGAAATCCAGAATGTAACGTCCCTTGTAGGAATAGTGACCTGTATAGGTCATTGACATGCTGCGCCACTCTCCGTTGCCAGTGCCCATGCTCTCGATGGCGGTGTCCACTGTGGGCGATGTCGTGCCGTTGGGAGCATTATAGTTGACGACGGTCTGGCTGTTGTCGTTACCACTGGTCATTTCCCATCTGGCCAACATGGTTACCAAGAAATCTTCATTGGTGAAATGTGGCGTGAACGTCATAGTATGACGTGTTGTAAACGCCAAGGAATTATAGTCATACACCTGGCTGCGGTTGTAATTGTGGTCATTATCATTCCAGCCACGGGTTGACAGTGAGCCAGGCCAGTACTTGGGCTCGTTCTTCGAGAAGATATCCATATAAACCAGACCCGTGTAATTCAGCTGTGTTTGATCTCCGCTCTTACCCATAAGGTAATAATCCAGTCGGAACTCTGGCGAAATTCGATAGGTCTTCTCGTCACGCCATGCCAGATTGGCAATGGCGACAGGGTTGCCCAAATCGCGAATGGCACTGAGCTGAGGCGACGAGGTGCCAGGAGCCGAAGAACCGGTTTCGTTGTTGGCACCCTGCGGCAGCATGATGTAGAATTCGCCGGTGTCGTTACCCTGTGCATCCTGACGATAGACAGCCATGTTAGGTGCCAGCTTCTGGGCACGTCCCAGGATGTTGTCGTCGTAGTTACGATGATTCGACGTGTAAGTCAATGGGAATGTTGTGCGGAACGTAATACGGTCGGAAACGAAATAGTCGAGTGCCAGCTTCGTAGTGAAACGATCCAGAGTCTGCTTGATGATGGTACCGTTCTGGTGGTCGTAACCTGCCGAGACGCGGAAGTTTGCCTTCTCACCACCACCGGTGATGGTCAGGTAGTGGTACTGGTTCCAGCCAACCTGCTGCACTTCGTCTACCCAGTCTGTATTATTGTTCCAGTTTTCAAACTCAGCCCACGAACGGTTATAGTTAATCTCGTTGATGTTAGTTGTGGCTGTGGCGCTTTGTGCTGGGTTGTAATACATTTCCTTCAGCATCATGGTGTAGTCGTCACCACTCAGCAAGTTGTATCCCTTCGGCTGCCAGCTGGTTTGAATGCGCAGTGAGTAGTCAACGCGGGTAGCACCACGTGCACCGCGCTTGGTACGGATTTGTATGACACCGTTGGCACCACGCGAACCCCAAATGGCGGTGGCGGCAGCATCCTTCAGAACTTGGATGTCCTCGATGTCTGACGGGTTGACGGACAGCAGCGAGGCATAAGTCTCCTCATTGGCGTTCTGGAAGTCGAAATTTGCATCGGGATTGTCGAAGATATTACCGTCGACGACGATGAGCGGCTCGGCCGAGCCATTGATGCTGGTTACACCACGCAGGCGCATCGTAGTACCAGCACCCAGGTTACCTGAGTTCGACACGATGTCAAGACCGGCAATCTGTCCTTGCAGAGCTTCGTCGGCCGATGTAAAAGCCAAACCCTCGACTTCTTTCATGTTGAATGTCTGTGCTGCCACAGATACTTCGCGCTCAGGGATGGCCAGGCCGCCCTGATTGAACTTGCGCTTAGCAGTGACCGTCACCTCCTTAATCTGCGTAGCATCCTCAAGCTTAATGTCGAAACGAGTGCGTGTACCTATCGGCAGCGTCACTGTCTTGTAACCTACGTAGGATATGCGCAGTTTGTTCTTTGTGTTCTTGACGGCCATTGAGAAGTTACCGTTTATGTCGGTCTGCGTAAACGAAATGTTACGGTTGTTACCGTCCACCTCGATGACATTACACATCATCACCGGTCCCAAGTTATCATTGACCGTACCTGATATGCGCGCTTCCTGCGCCATGACTGGGGAAATGAGGAATAGTGAAAATGAGAGAATGAGAAAAGCTGCGCGTTCCCATCGGTTCATGTTCCTTAGCCTCATGGTTCCTTCTGTTATTCTTGTTGTATTCATATCGTGCTATCTTTAATGTCTCATTATCTCTTTATCTCCATTTCATGGTCATACCTCTTATATAAATATGAGTCAAACATCCGGCGGTATGCGCTCATTCGTTTTCTTGCACCACTACCTGTCCATGCACCATCATATCGATCGGTGTCGGCATGAATGTTCAGTGGCGTGCTAATCTGGTGTACTACGGCAAACGACGAAGTGGAAATAGAGTGTTTCTTGCTGTCGATCACGTAGTCGCGTACCATTTCGTTAACCACATTTCCACTGTTTGCAGCGTCTATCACGATGTTCTGACCGCGTTTGTCGGTAACGATAATCCGTCCATCGCCACCACTGACAGTGAGTTTCTCACGAATACCCAGTGTATCGGAGAATGTGGTCGGGAAAACACCTGATTCCACAATATTGTCTGCATAGATGGAATTATCCTGGAAGTGATAGCGTATGAAGGCATTGATTTCCTCGACCATGACCAAAGCCTTGTCACGGGCGGCTTGAACCTCTTCACTGACGGAACCTCCTGCTTTCTCACGGTCCAACCGCTCACTGTACTGGTTATAAAGCTTTTTGATGTCACTCCAGTGTGGCAGTCCCCGGTCGTAGGCTTTCTTCATAGCCTCGTTGTCAGGAGCATAAACGGTATAGTTATACGAGTTGAAATAGTTCACGTTGTCCGTCAGACCGCCCTTGGCTGCGAAGGTGTGGTAAGCCTCCATACGCTTCTTGCGCGTCACGGGGTTCACCTCAACCAGTTTGTCACTGGCAAATTCCATCACGCTGTCCATATCGAAGTCGGTGCAGATTTCCAGGAACTCGCTGAAACGCGGGTCACTCTCAAGCACATCGAGCACAGAGCGTTGCGGTGACTGAATCACATGGTCTATAGCGTATGCCGTACCGTTTGCCTGATTGTAAACCTGGGTTATTTCAGATATCGGAGCCTTGCCCTCAATCTGCCCACCACTATAGACACGATTGTTCTCAAAGCATATCTCACCGCCGTGTTTCGTCTTGTAGTACTTGTTTGCGCCCAATTTTTCACCGTCCTTCAACACAATGGTGTGATAGTTCAGAATATCGATGAACTGCGTACGGAACTGGTCGGCTGATACACGGCCTATGGAGTCCGATGGCTCAGTGCCGACAGTACCCGTCGCAACATCATACTTCCATGCCGAGCAGTAAACGTAAGGTGAACGTGGCTCATAGTAGAATTTCAGCGCACGCGGCTGATTGGTATTCAGGTAGGCGGGGTCTACATAGAAGCGGCTGAAAGCATCATCCGTCGGAATAAAGAACGCATAGTTGGCACTCATAGCCAGCAAATAGGCAAAGTAGTTGACATTAAGTGCCAGTGGCTTTCTTCCACCCTTACCATCATTTACTGCCTCGTTCATAATCTTCATATTGCTACTCAGTGTCACAGGGGCTGAAACGGCAATAAGTGAGGGGGGAGCGAATACAGTATTCAACATGTAGAGCACACCGTTATTAGCAATCTTCACATCGTAGGTGCCATCGGCATTGCGGTTCAGCACGTCAAGCGACAGTCCCATGGGGTCGTTGGCTTCATCCATAACACGGTTGAACTTGCTGGGAACGGTTCCTACAAATGAGTTTTTCATCAGGTTACCAATAATCTGCTGCACATTCTGCAAAGGAATGGAATCAATGTTCTCGGGCAGGTTTTCAACTGTGTTGGGCTTTTTGCCGAAAGCATTGATAAGGAACTCACCGCCGCCACCAGGCAGGAAGTAATTCTGAATGGCCTCATCAGTAGGAACAAACATGGCAGCAATATCCTTGCTGGTGTTTTCACCGGCAGCACCTGAACTGTAGTTGTTCCACCCTGGATCGAAGGGCAAAAGATACTGTGCCTTCGTGCGGTTGGGGTCTTCTTCAAGTGTACCACCCTGTGAGCGATAACTCATGTAGCGCTTCTGGAAAATAGAGTCTATCTCCGGCAGATTATTCACCGCTGCATAGTCATTGTAGTTCTTCGTCGTGGTGACATCATAGTAAGGGGCAGAGAAACGGTCCAGCATACGGCTGAAAAGATTGCTCTCGCCATTGGTGCGTATGACTTCGGCCAGGTTGCCCGGCGGCACAAGCACATCTTCCATCTGGTGGATGTAACCGTTCTTACACGTCACGTCGGCACAGATGATTTTGTCTCTGAAAATGTAGGCCGATTTCTCGTCAACATTGTACGGCGTGCCGGTAATCACCTCGAAGTCACTGTTTTCTCCACGGGTGGTGATGTTGTTCGACGTCATCTGCTCTTCCGTGAAATGAATCATCATGGGGCGGGTGGCATCCATCACCATGTGAAGACCACGGTCATAATACTTCTCCCAGTAGGGGTTGTTCACCGGCATGTCAGCCTTTCCGCGCAGCCAGGTGATGGTGTCGATGACATTGGCACCTGTCGTGTGCTTCAGCGACTGACCTTGCATCACTGCCGTGGAACCGTCGGAGATGTTCGATAGCATCTCCACCAATAGCGCATTGTCAAGCATGGACGCATAGAGCAACTGGCGCTTCATGGCATCGGTCAGGTCCTCGTACTTAGTTACTCCCCAAGGGTTGTTCTGGTAGAAACGGGCAAAGGCTTCGTCGTTAGCCGGGAAGACCGTTTTAGAGCCGGTCTTCGCCAGGGTTTCGGCATAGCCCAAGTCGTCAATCAGGCGCAGATAGTTAGTGAACGTACCCTTCAGCACGTTCCCCTGCGCACTCGTTAAGCTTTCAGGATTCTTCATGGCGTCGTAGATACTACCACCTAACCACGACGGATAATTGTCGGGATCGTCTAGGTCGTAGCTGTCCTTACACGCAGTGAACCCTCCACATACAACAGCAAGACACACACCAACGCACGTTTTACTGATTGTTTCAACAAAGCGGTTCTTCATACACAATTATTTTATATCAATTACTTTTTAGGCTTTCAGCATACCCCGTCTAATGGGTAAAATTGCTTAAGATGGTGCAAAATTACAAAAAATTTGCGGATTACGTGCAAAAAAAGAAAGAAAAATACAGTCCCCATGAAGAAAAAATTCATTTTAGTATAGAAAATGAAATAAAAATGGCTATGTCCGTGCCTGTTACGGAGCCCAGAACATGTTTTTTTTCCAAAAGTATTTCCGTTTTCCGATTATTCTTCGTAATTTTGCAGCCAGAAAGAGAAATAACAAAGAATTATGGCAAACGCATTGACAAGAACAGACTTCCACTTCGATGGACAGAAAAGCGTGTACCACGGTAAGGTGCGCGATGTGTACGATATTGACAACGACCTGTTGGTGATGGTAGCCACCGACCGTATTTCTGCGTTCGACGTGGTGCTGCCGAAAGGCATTCCCTACAAGGGACAGGTGCTGAACCAGATTGCTGCAAAGTTCCTTGACGCAACGACGGACATCTGTCCAAACTGGAAACTGGCAACGCCCGACCCGATGGTAACCGTAGGGTTGAAATGCGAAGGTTTCCGTGTGGAGATGATTATCCGTTCTATATTAACGGGTTCTGCCTGGCGAGAGTATAAAAACGGTACGCGCGAGCTGTGCGGTGTCCGTCTCCCTGATGGCATGAAAGAGAACGAACGGTTCCCTGAGCCTATCATCACACCAACAACGAAGGCCGACGAGGGACACGACCTAAATATCTCTAAAGAAGAAATCATCGCCCAGGGCTTGGTGTCGGCTGAGGACTATGCTGTGATGGAGGATTATACGCGCCGCATCTTCCAGCGTGGTCAGGAGATTGCCGCCAAGCGCGGCCTCATCCTCGTTGACACGAAATACGAGTTCGGCAAGCGCGACGGCAAGGTCATACTCATAGACGAGATTCATACACCTGACTCCAGCCGTTACTTCTACGCCGACGGCTACGAAGAGAAGCTGGCAAAGGGTGAACCGCAGCGCCAACTGTCGAAGGAGTTCGTGCGCCAGTGGCTCATTGAGCATAACTTCATGAACGAACCAGGACAAGTGATGCCCGAAATAACAGACCAGTACGCCGAGAGCGTCAGCGAACGTTACATCGAGCTGTATGAGCACATCGTCGGCGAGAAGTTCAATAAGGTAGCCGTGGAAGGCGACATCGCCCAGCGCATAGAGCGCAATGTCACCGCCTGGCTGAAGACCAGATAACCCAGCCCTCCCAGTAGTCCCATCATTCCCAGTAGTCCCATTATTCCCAGTAGCCCCATTGCCCCCATGACCTACCAACAGGAAAAGATTAAGCCCTACGGAGCCGGCGGCGGGAAAGCCGCACAGGTAGAGGCGATGTTCGACAACATCGCACCGACCTACGACCGGCTAAATCACCGCCTGTCATGGGACATTGACCGTGGATGGCGCCGCAAGGCTATTGAGCAGTTGAAGCCCTACGGGCCGCAGACGATGCTCGACATCGCCACGGGCACGGGCGACTTTGCCATCCTTGCTGCACAGATGCTCCACCCTACCCGACTCGTCGGCGCCGACATCAGCGAAGGCATGATGGAGATAGGACGCCAGAAGGTGGAGCAGGCCGGACTCGGTGCTGTCATCAGTTTCGAAAAGGAAGACTGCTTGGCAATCTCCTACCCCGACGGAAGCTTCGATGCAGTGACGGCGGCCTTTGGCATCCGCAATTTCGCCGACTTAGACCGCGGCCTTTGGGAAATGTGCCGCGTGCTGCGACAGGGCGGCCACTTGAGCATCGTCGAGCTAACCACGCCTCCGCGATTCCCCATGCGCCAGCTCTTCCACGTCTACTCACACACGGTGCTGCCCCTGTACGGACGGCTCGTCTCGAAGGACAGCAGTGCCTATACATATCTTACACAGACCATCGAAGCCTTCCCACAGGGCGAGCAGATGGTGAAGATTCTGAAAAAAGCCGGATTCCGCGAGGCTGCCTTCCAAAGGCTGACGTTCGGCATTTGCACGATGTATTTCGCAACAAAATAACACCTTGACGATTATGGATAAGTACGGACTAATTGGCTACCCCCTGGGGCATTCGTTTTCCATCAGCTACTTCAACCAGAAGTTTGCTGACGAGGGAATCGATGCTGAATATGTAAACTTCGAGATCCCCAGCATCGATCAGCTACAGGAGATTCTTGACATCACCCCGAATCTGCGGGGATTGAATGTCACCATTCCTTATAAGCAAAAGGTAATGGAGTTTTTAGACTATATCACTCCCGAAGCACAGGCTATCGGTGCAGTCAACGTCATCCGTGTTACCCATGATGGGAGGAAAGTCCGTTTAAAAGGCTATAACAGCGATGTCATAGGCTTCACACAGAGCATTGAACCGATGCTTGAAAAGAAATGGCACAAAAAAGCACTGATTCTTGGAACGGGCGGAGCATCGAAGGCGATTAATTACGGACTGAAGTCACTCGGATTGGAAACGGTATATGTCAGCCGCTACCAGCGTCCGGGCACCATTCAGTATGAAAACATCACACCAGAAGTCATCAAGGAATACAATGTCATTGTTAACTGCACGCCTTTGGGCATGTATCCTCATGCAGACGAATGTCCCATGCTCCCATATGAGGCAATGGACTCCCATACTATACTCTACGACCTCATCTATAACCCAGACGAAACGCTCTTCATGAAGCGCGGAGCGGAACATGGTGCCGAGGTGAAGAATGGTCTTGAGATGCTCCTCCTACAGGCCTTCGCCTCATGGGAATTTTGGCACGATAAGGAAAAGTAAACCATTAAAAATCAAGAATATGGAAGAAAAGGCTCAAGCAAATAATACGCAGAAAAGCAGCTTTGGGAAAAACGAGCGACGAATTGCCTTAGGGGCTATAGCTGCTCTTGGTCTATGTCCTGCCTGGCTGGTTTCTGACTACAGCCTCACCCCCTATACCGATGCCTTCGTAAACTTCGCTGTCTATATTGCTGCCGTACTAACGGGTAGTAGTTTGCTGACAAAACGATACAGTGGAGGCGAGAAAAACGAACTGGAACGGCAGAAAGCCGACCTTGCTCAGCTGTGTACACAATACAACGACCAAGTGTTACAGCTGAAGTCGGACTATAACAAAGATAAAAGTCTACTGATAATCCCAGGCAAAGACAGCAAACGACAGTTAAAATCCCAATACAGTGATAAATACATGGAGGTGGCGCGGCTGTTCAACGATGCCAAACGCAATTACATGGCATCACGTAAGACCGAAGCTGCACCGTTCTATGCCCTGCGCTCGTTCTGGGGTTGGGTCTTGGCCATCACGTTCTGTGCTGCTATCGTGACCTGTGCTGGTTCTGCCACTGCTGATATTGACCAACCGACAGCCACCACCCAGCAACGACTGGCAGCTAACACTGAGACCACCTACTGGAACGCTGAGAACATCCCAATCCCCTATCTGCAAGACTCTACCCAATACGTGTCAAATCCCGACTACGTGCTAACGCCAGAGGCTGTTGGACGCATCAATAAAACCATGAGCAATATCGAACATGAGTTTGATGTTCAGTCAGTTGTCATCGTCGTAAACCATATCGAGAACGATGACCCTTACCGCATGGCACAGGATGTCGGTAACCGTTATGGCGTGGGTCGCAAGGACCGTGGACTGGTTATAGTCGTCGGTTACGAAGACCACAGCATCAACATGTCGCCGGGCCGTGAACTCGAGGGCGACCTGACCGATGCAGAGTGCCGACAGCTGCAACAGCAGTATGTCATTCCTGCCATGAAAGCCGAAATGCCTGACTCTGCCATGATTTATCTGAGTGAGGCCGTCTACTCCACTCTGAAAAAGAAAGAGCTGCCACAGATGTCGCAACTCATCGACACCTCCAAGGAAGATAACATGTTAAGTGGCATGGGGCTTTTCTCGTGCTTCTACCTATTGTGGCTTATCTTCTTCACCTATATGAACAAGAAGTATCGTTGGATAGGCAGTGCCTTAGCCGCCTCACAGCTTATGGCGAACCCATTTGAAGAAATTGTCTACGCCAGTTCCCATCATAGTAGCGGTGGCGGTTTTGGCGGCTTCTCGGGCGGTGGCTTCAGCAGAGGCGGCGGAGGAGGTTTCTCCGGCGGCTCGTTCGGCGGAGGCAGCTTCGGCGGTGGCGGTGCCACGTCAAGGTGGTAGCAATGATAGAAACATTATTATTATAAAACAACCCTAATAAAAAAACAAAATTATGAAACTAAGTAAAGGAACCATCGGAATTATCGCAGCCGTCGTCATCATCGCCATGTGGGCTGCAAGTGCTTACAACTCAATGGTTGGTGTGCAGGAAGACGCCACAACCGCCTTGGCCAATGTACAGTCGGCCTACCAGCGCCGTGCTGACCTCATCCCTAACCTCGTAGAAACAGTCAAGGGCTATGCCGCCCACGAGCAGGGAACGTTTGAGGCTGTGGTTAACGCCCGTGCCAAGGCCACACAGATTACCCTCGACCCCACAAACCTCACACCTGAGAAACTGAAGGAATTCCAGCAGGCACAGGGTGAGCTCGGCTCAGCTCTCGGCAGACTGATTGCAGTGCAGGAAAACTATCCCGACCTGAAAGCCAACGAGAACTTCAAGGATCTGCAGGTACAGTTAGAAGGTACTGAGAACCGCATCAACGAGTCGCGTAACAAGTTCAACACGGCCGTACAGAACTACAACGTCACCATCCGTTCGTTCCCCAAGAACATTCTGGCCGGCATCTTCGGCTTTAGACAGATGGAGAAGTTCGAGGCTGACGCTGATGCTCAGAATGCACCGAAGGTAAAGTTCTAAGTGGTGGTAGTTGCGATGATGAACGCAACCTATAATATTTTATGAGTAATAACCGCTATATGATGCGCGGCGTGAGCGCTGCAAAAGAAGACGTTCACGCCGCCATTAAAAACATAGACAAGGGTATCTTCCCGCAGGCTTTCTGCAAGATTATCCCTGACATACTCGGAGGTGACCCTGAGTATTGTAACATCATGCATGCTGACGGCGCGGGTACGAAGTCAAGCCTCGCTTACATGTATTGGAAGGAGACGGGCGACCTTTCCGTATGGAAAGGCATTGCCCAGGATGCCATCGTCATGAACACCGACGACCTGCTCTGCGTGGGTGCCGTCGACAACATCCTCGTCTCCTCAACCATCGGGCGTAACAAGCTACTCATCCCAGGCGAGGTGATCTCAGCCATCATCAATGGTACCGACGAGCTGCTGGCAGAACTACGCGAGATGGGCATTGGCATCTGGCCGACAGGCGGAGAGACAGCCGATGTGGGCGACCTTGTTAGAACCATTATTGTAGACTCTACCGTCACATGCCGCATGAAGCGTAGCGATGTCATTGACAATGCAAACATCCGTCCGGGAGATGTCATCGTAGGACTCTCGTCCACAGGACAGGCTACCTACGAGAAACGTTATAACGGCGGTATGGGCTCCAACGGATTGACCTCTGCACGCCATGACGTGTTTGCCAAGTATCTGGCAGAGAACTATCCTGAAAGCTTCGATCATGCCGTACCCGACGAACTCGTATATAGTGGAAAGTACAAGCTGACTGACGCTGTAGAGGGTTCTCCAGTTGATGCTGGCCAGCTCGTTCTCTCCCCCACCCGCTCCTATGCTCCGGTCATCAAGCGATTGCTCGACGAACTGCGACCGGAGATTCATGGCATGGTACACTGTACGGGCGGTGCGCAGACTAAAGTGCTGCATTTTGTCGGCGACAACTGCCGCGTCATAAAGGACAATATGTTCCCTATGCCACCGTTGTTCCAGATTATCCATGACTGCAGCGGCACCGATTGGCGCGAAATGTACCAGGTATTTAACATGGGGCATCGCATGGAGATTTATGTGCGTCCTGAGGTAGCCGACCAGGTCATCACCCTTTCCAAGTCGTTCAACATTGATGCCCAAGTCGTCGGCCATATCGAGGAAGGCCCCCGCTCATTGACCATCAAATCTGAATTTGGAATATTTGACTATTGAATATGGCAGAAACAACAAATAGCATATTACAGAAGCTCGACGGCCTGGAGGCCCGTTTTCAGGAGGTATCGACACTAATTACCGACCCCGCCGTGATTGCCGACCAGCAGCGGTTTGTGAAACTCACCAAGGAGTACAAAGACCTTGGCGATATCATGGATGCCCGCAAGCGTTACATCGCCTGTCTGAACGGCATCCGTGAGGCCAAGGACATCCTGGCCAACGAAGATGACCCGGAGATGAAGGAGATGGCCCGTGAGGAATTGGCCATGAACGAGGAACTGCAGCCGCAGTTAGAAGAAGAAATCAAGATTGCCTTGATTCCGAAAGACCCGGAGGACGCTAAGAACGTGCAGATGGAGATACGTGCTGGTACGGGTGGTGACGAGGCCTGTCTCTTTGCCGGCGACTTGTTCAAGATGTACAAGAGCTTCTGCGACTCCAAGGGTTGGCAGCTCTCCGTGACCAGTGTCAGCGAGGGAGCCGTCGGTGGATACAAGGAGATAGACTTTGCCGTCAGTGGTGCCGATGTCTACGGAACGCTGAAGTATGAGTCGGGTGTCCACCGCGTACAGCGTGTGCCGGCCACCGAGACACAGGGCCGTATGCACACCAGCGCCGCCACTGTGGCTGTACTGCCAGAGGCTGACAAGTTCGAGGTACACATCAACGAAGGCGAAATCAAATGGGACACTTTCCGCTCCAGTGGTGCTGGTGGTCAGAACGTCAATAAGGTGGAGTCAGGTGTCCGCCTACGCTATATGTGGAAGAATCCGAATACTGGCGAAACAGAGGAAATACTCATCGAGTGTACTGAGACCCGCGACCAGCCAAAGAATAAGGAGCGTGCCCTCTCGCGCCTATATACCTTTATATATGATAAAGAGCATCAGAAGTATATGGACGACATCGCCTCCCGCCGTAAGACGCTCGTTTCAACCGGTGACCGCTCAGCAAAGATTCGCACCTACAACTTCCCGCAGGGACGCGTCACCGACCACCGTATCGGTTACACCACCCACGACCTCCAAGGTTTCCTTGGTGGCGATATTCAGGCGATGATTGATGCCCTCACCGTGGCCGAGAACGCAGAGCGCATGAAAGAATCAGAATTGTAATATGAAGAAATTCTTCGCGCCATTAAGAGAAGAGTATAAATGGAATCCACATGGAATCCTCAACATCATTGGCAGCTTAGGAGTTTTCCCCGCTGTCATGCTTGCCAGAGAAGTTGATAATATATGGATTCTGTTTGGAATAGTCATATTATGGTGGCTGATTGTCGCTTTCGTCTATCTCGTCTATTGCTATTTCAAGAACAAATAGACAACTATGAATAAAACATTGTTTGGTATTACCTTGCGCGAGTATCTCTGCATCTTCTCTGGTGCCCTTTTAGCCCATTGGGAAGCACATGCTTTGATTTAAGCGGTTGGAAATACCATGCTTTAGTCATCTTGGGATGGCTGGTTGGCTATGGACTTTGCAATAATCTTATTAAACTGATTACGACATGAAAAGAAAAGAACTGATAAAACAAATCCGGATGAAGGATTCGTTCCTCTGTGTTGGCCTCGATCCCGACATGGACAAGATTCCGCAGTCACTCAAAGACAACGTGAACAAGCTGACAGGGAAAAAATCCGACCAAGACCAGTTGACGGCCACTCTGCTGCTGACGTTCAACCGTGCCATCATCGATGCCACTGCTCCCTATTGCGTGGCCTACAAACCCAATCTGGCTTTCTATGAAGCTTACGGCGTAGGCGGATTGGTGGCTTTCAAGCTGACCGTACGCTATCTCCGCGAGTTTTATCCCAACCATTTTATCATTGCTGACGCCAAGCGCGGCGATATCGGCAACACGTCGAAGATGTATGCCCGCAGCTTCTTCGAGGGCGACATGCAGGTCGATGCACTCACCGTTGCTCCCTACATGGGTGAGGACTCCGTAACACCCTTCCTCGGTTACGAGGGGAAGTGGGTCATTCTCTTGGCACTAACTTCGAACAAAGGTAGCCAAGACTTCCAGTTGACGACCGACTCCGATGGTGAACGCCTTTTCGAAAAGGTACTACGCGTATCACAGCAATGGGGCAACGCAGAGAACATGATGTTCGTCGTCGGTGCTACGCAGGGCCGTATGTTCGAAGACATTCGCAAGATTGCTCCCGACCACTTCCTGCTCGTCCCCGGTGTCGGTGCCCAGGGTGGTTCACTGCAAGAAGTCTGCCGCTACGGCATGACCCGTGACTGTGGTCTGCTCGTCAACTCCAGCCGCGGCATCATTTACGCCTCCCAAGGTGAAGACTTTGCCGCCGCCGCCGCCACCGCTGCCCGCGACCTGCAACAGCAAATGGCTGATGAATTGTCACGGTTCGCCGAAAACGATTAGACATGACACAAGCCCTCATACTTTGTGGAAGAGACGTCGATTAACATTTTTTTCTTTCATTTATGGTGTTGGAATGAAATAACTTTTGTATCTTTGTACCCGAATATCGTCCTTTAAACGGAGGACAACAACTATTAAATAATTTATTAACTAAAAAACATGCTTATGAAAATCAAGAAACTACTTGTTCTGGGCGCGCTCTGCCTGACGGCTTCGAGCGCAGTGGCCGAGATTGTGGACGGTGTGCGTCAGCGCCCTGCCGCCACGTGGATGGCCGAGTATCCTGAGGCAGAGCAGATTGTCTACCTCTACAATGTGGCTGCCCGCCAGTTCTTCTGTGGTGGTAACGACTGGAATACCCGTGCCAGCGTTTCACCGAAGGGCTACCAGGTGAAGCTCGTCGATGCCGGTGACGGAACCGTCGAGATTGTGGACTATGTGGAAACACAGAGCGAATGGAAGAGCACTTTCTCGACTGAGGATGCCGGTGCCATTTGGGTGGACAACAGTACGGAGACCTATCGCTTCTGGACCTTCGAATTGGTCGACGGTGCCTATCGTATTTCCAATATCGTGGCCGAGAACAAATTCCTCGGATGGAACGGCAACGAAGGCGACACCCGCCTCTATTTCCTCGATGCCACAGTTCCCGGCATCAACTGGCAGTTTGTGGACGAAGCTGCCCACCAGGCCTATCAAGAAGCCTGGGCTGGCATGAAAGACCAGTATGAGGCAGCTGCTGAGCTGAAGACATACCTCGATGCCGCCAAGGCTGAGGGTGTTGACGTAGCCCAGTGGGAAGCCGTCTATCTGAACGAGGACGCCAGCGTCGAGGAGCTGCAGGCGGCACTTGCTGCCGTGCAGAAGGCCATCAACGACAAGGCTGCCGGCGGTGCATCCGTTGACAACCCCTCGGACATGACTTCGAGCATCATGAACCCGACATTCGACAATGCCAGCTACGACGGTTGGAAGGGTACTGCTCCCAACATGGTGGGTAGCGGTGCACACGGTCCTGCCAACGTGGCCGAGCACTACAACAAGACGTTCGATACCTATCAGGAGTTGAGCAACATGCCGAAGGGTGTTTATGCCTTAGAGGCTAATGCTGTCTTCCGCGGTTCGTGGGAAGACCATGTGAACCACACCAACTATGTAGCATACCTTTATGCTACTGTCGACGATGAGACTCTGGAAGTAGAGATTCCCAACCCTTGGGATGCCATGAATACTGAGCCGTTGGGTGGTCCGACGGAATGGGGCGTCGATGCCGTTGAGAGCACGCACGAAGAAGACGGCGTGACCTACTACTGCCCCAACGACCCGTCAGCTGGACGTCTCTACTTCGAGAAGGGCTTCTATAAGAAGCAGGTGTTCTTCGCACTCGACAGCGACAATCCTTTCCGCATTGGCGTGAAGAAGGAAGAGAAGATTACCAACATCGACTGGGTGATGTTCGACAACTTCCGCCTGACCTATTACGGCGATGCTCCCGAAGCTTACCAGTTCTGGCTCGACGAGATGAAGAAGGATGCTATCGACTACAGCAATTCTGCCGCATCTATACAGTACAAGCAGGCTTATCTTGATGCTTACGATGCCAAGGTGAGCAACAAGGAAGAGGCTATGGCAGCTATGCTTGCCGTACAGGATGCCATCGACGCCATCACCACCAACCTCAGCCTCTGGAATCAGCTGGCCGAGGCACGTGAACAGGCTATGAAGTACATCCTGGGCGATGACTACCAGGGACTCAACGCCACTGGTGATCTGGATGACTACATCAGCGAAGTAGACGACGACATGTTGGACATTGACGTTGAAAAGCGTACTGCCTCGAACGAAGAGCTGCAGACCGCCATCGACACCATCATGCAGATGATTGAGGCTGTCAAGGAAGAGGCCAAGACCGCACTCAGACCTGGTGGCGACGCTACGTCATATATGGTGAACCCCGACTTCTCTGAGGGTACCAATGGTTGGACCATCGAGTCGAACGGCGGCGGCAATGTGCAGAGCACTGCTGGAACCTTCGAGGCATGGCACAGCACCAACTTCGACATCTATCAGGAAGTGATGGACCTGCCCCTCGGCGTTTATGAAATCAGCGTACAAGGCTACGTTCGCTATCTCGACGGACAGAGGTCAATCGACGCCAAGGGCAACACGCCTGAGGACATCCCCATCTACATCTACATGAACGAGGCTAAGACACAGTTCCCCAACTGGTTCGACTACCCACAGGAGCCGGGATTCTTCGCTGAGATCCAGGGCGCTACCTACCTGTCCGACGATTCCGGTTACGAATATCCTGACAACACCACCGCTGCTGCTGCTGCCTTTGCCAAGGGCGACTATAAGGTGAGTGCCTACGGACTGGTTGCCAACCAGGGAGACATCCTCCGCGTAGGTGTCAAGGGTAATCCTTCGGCTGCTGAGTTCTGGCCATGCTTCGACAACTTCAAGCTCACCTACCGCGGCTATTCTGCCGACGTTGTGAAGCCCATCCTCGAAGAGAGCCTGGCTGCGGCACAGGAAAAGGCCGTCGGCATGACTACCAAGTCGGCAAAGGCTCAGATGGACTGGGCTATTTCATCCGCTCAGGCAGCCATCAATGCTGATGACGGTAAGGCTATGTTCGATGCTCTGTCACTGCTCACCAAGGCTGTCAACGCCGTTGAGGAGGGTGCTGTGATTTGCCGTCAGCTGAGTAACGCCATTGATGAACTGTTGGCCATTGTCAGCGAGTCATCATCGTCGAAAATCGCCGACGCACAGAACCTCGTCAATGAGATCCTGCCCAAGCTTGAAGCTTCAGAACTTGAGGAAGACGAGATTGCTGCCTACCAGGAACAGATTGCCAGGATGAAGATTGAGCTGCAGCTGCCTGATGACTACCTGAACGCCACCGACGAAAATCCTGCTGACGTTACTGCTTTCATCCAGACACCGGGATTCTCGAAGATTGTTGACGGTGAGGAGACCAACTCCATCGAAGGATGGACCGCTACGGGCTACAAGTTCGGTAACTCCGACCAGCTGTCAGCATTCGCACTGGAGTCATGGGAGAGCGAGCTCGATATGTATCAGGACATCGTCGGTCTGCCTAACGGAATCTACGTGCTGAAAGTCAATGCATGGCAGCGCACGACTACTCCTACCTACCTCTATGCTATCTCTGAAGGACAGTACTACTCCAAGGAGCTTCTCACCCAGGAGGCCGGACTGCCTGAAGGCTACAGCGCACCCAGCTCACTGATTGAGGCCGCCGGTATGTTCGACGAGTACACATACGTGAATGAACTCGTGCTGAAGGTTACCGACGAGACACTGCGCATCGGTATCATCAAGGAGGAAAAGAACAGTGCCGACTGGATTGTCATGGACAACTTCCAGCTGTTCTACCACGGTACAGAAAGTACGCTTGAGCCTGAACTCGGACCGCTGTCCGTCAACGACATCGTCGGCCAGACTGTCCAAAAGGTTGAGTACTTCACCATCGACGGACGCAAAGCCAACGCCCAGACCAAGGGTCTTGTCATTCGCAAGACTACACTCGGCAACGGCACCATCATCGTGAAGAAGATACGGAAGTAATAATACGTATATTTCCCTAAAAAGAGGATGTGTCCGCTCCGGGCACATCCTTTTATTGTCTAAGTGCCATACTTTTCCCCTGCGAACATATTTATGCGCACATGTACGCAGGAGACTTTTCTCAGAAAACATCTGTAACATCTGTATCTCAAGAAATATTCCGAACTATGCGGTTGTAGGAGGCCACGTTTCCAAGCGTGGCAGCCGCTAAGGTAGTGGGTGAAGCTTCCAAGCTTTGCGGCAGGCATCGCAACATCGTTTCACCCAACTACTGCCGTTGTCGGGCTCGGAGGCCCGACCTCCTACAGTTGCAAAG
>Ga0310786_10002101_pt1 | contig 31180 bp, 38 predicted proteins | sample AusTroGonzalo_MG_FD_203881 | JGI IMG/M metagenome (GOLD analysis project Ga0310786, IMG submission 203881) | Bovine rumen microbial communities from tropical cattle in Woodstock, Queensland, Australia - Gonzalo_03 (v2) (version 2) | ecosystem: Host-associated > Mammals > Digestive system >...
GTCTGTATCTGTGCTACAAGCGTGACGGATAAAATCACAGATTTCCTTGCAGATTGCTTGCTCATGTGCTTCCTGCTCTTTCAGCAGGGCAACAATTGTCCTTATAGCATCTGGTGTAAACATCGGATTTCCCATACATTCCTCTGCAACCTTGATTCTTTCTTCAAGCTCTTTGATAACCTTCTCAATGTCTGCCACGAAACACACTCCTTACGCAAAGTTAATCAAAATCATCTTCGATCTCTTTTTCCTTCTCTTCACAGAATTTAAGAATCATGTTAATTACTGCTTCAGAAGGTTTTTCTTCTAACCATCGCAATCCGACAGAATGAAATTCAAAACATGGTTCATGACTATTCCATTCCAAAGTAGCAACGGAATAACAATGCTCTGTAATCAGTTCCTCGTTTGATGTCCAACCGATTGGAGTACTACGATAAACTGTTCCGATATATGGTTTCTTTTCCGGAAACCACTTCACGATATCGAACCTTATTGGAGCATCTACAGGCGGTTTTCCAAAGTATGAAATATCTCTGATTTGAAATCCATCAATGCGTTCTGTGTATTCTGTCATGTTCGCAATACTCCCATAAAGCTAAATATACTGATCCGATTCCTCAAAAGCTTGAACCATTTCATCCTCGTCTTCCCGGAATACGGCTTCCATTTCTTCTACCTCGAAATGGCCGTCTTTCCATTTGTCATGATAGACAAGCGATGACAATTCACGTCCATCTTCACCAGTAAACCGTACCAGGAGCAGACTGAAATCAGAATTTTTGTTCTTTACAAGCCTGACAGGCACCGCTTTCGATTCACCATGCCATTTATAGTATTCCTTCAGTGTCTTCTTCAGCTTTCTGTTTCTAACGTCGGATTCTTTTATCATGTTCTGGCACCTCCATCAAACATGATCGCCGACAGGTATATATCCGACAGCTTCGTACCTGGCGTTCCATCTGTTCACCGCTGCGTCAACGGCTTTCCGCTGGCCCAGAGAAACCGGGAACCGTTCTGTCCTGCTCTCGCAGTCCGTACACCTGACATAAGCTGCCCTGGTAGATTCATCATTGATATAACAACGGCTGTGTGATTCGATATAAGGCCTGCCACCACAAAACGGACAGGCCTTCAGATTATGCATCATTTCCTTTCTCCTCCTCTTCCATTCTATCCAGGATTTCCTGGGCCTTGACCAGCGCCCAACCATGAGCACGGTATACGCTGTTCGGATCGTCATACTTCAGCTCGTCACTGATGGACCGGAACGACCACTGGCACAGGTACCGGTACGACAGGATCTTCCGGTACTTCTCCTGTTTGATCTGATCGATAATGGCCTCTGCCTTCGCTATAATTGCCATATACTCCCGTCTCTTATCAGCCAGGGCTGACAGTGCATCCGCATGGCCGCAGGCGGCTAATTCGACGCGAGAAGTGCCTCTGTTGCTGTGTCCTATAGCGCCGGTAGTCCCGCCAAACGAGAAACCAAGATCCTCATAGTGACTGAGCTTGGCATTCAGGACCTTCAGCTCACTTTCCGCAAATCTCACCTGCCGGAAGAATTCCTTTATTCTCATCGGCATTACCTCCATCAGCGGGAACAGTATCCCGGAACTTCAGCATCCACTCATCGCAGCCCTTGCCGGCTTCCTTTGCCTGGAGCTGGCATTCAACCTGATCATTGCACCAGTCGCAGGGGCTTCCGCCCTTGATCATGTGCTCAATACAGCCGTTATAGGCCTTAATATCCGCAGTGGCTTCCTGCTTGTAATATTCCAGCTCCCTGATTTCCTTTTCAGCATTTTCTCTGTATGCTTTCAGCGCCTGTCTTGCGTTCATACGCTTCTCCCTTCTCTGTTTCCGGACAATCCGGTTTATCTCTTTCCGTTCTTTTCTTGTCAGGCCCCGGAGGCTGATATAACCATCCATACTGTCACCTCACCATCGCCTTCTGTGCTCTTTTTTTCCGGTAGGCAATGGTATCCCGGTCCAGCCGGCGGATCACAGCTTCCGGATCTTCAATCATTGTCAGCCGTCTGGCTCCACGTCCACGGATGAATTTCCTGATCATCTGCTGGCCACGCTCTTCTCCCTTGATGTAGTCATCCCGGGCAACCTCCAGCACTCTCTCCACCAGCTTCAGGCAGCCATCCGTGTCCAGGTTCCGGTTCTTGTTCTCCTCCGTTTCCTGAACGAACTGCGGACAGGCCAGGACCTTGTAGCTCTCAATCCCGCCACAGAGGATATGGTATTCCGCTTTCCAGCCGTCAACCGGCGTTTGATCATCAGACCAGCTGCATCCCCTGTTGCAGGCATTGATGCAGTGCAGGCACAATGTGTCACATATTTCTTTGCTCATTCCTCATGGCCTCCATCATTCTCTGTATGGCTTCTTCCTGTTCGTTTTCGTAGTCCCTCTGGGTATATCTCTGAGCTATTACTTCTTTCACCTGTGCCGGCCTTGCATTCTGAGCTGGAACCATGGCATCCCGCTTTGCCCAGTTCCGGATCGTCGCCCTGAAATCTTTCATACGGTTTCGCCCGACCATCCACCCGTTTGACGTGTAGTAGTCGATGAACCTGTCCACGTCGATCTGTATGCCGGCCTCCTGGCAGTAAGAGAGGATTTCCTCCCGGGAGGGCGGGGTGAACCGCTTGGCGGTTTTCCCCTCTCTCTCCGTAGGAGAGTCTATCTTTCTATCTCCTTCTATATCTTCTATATATTCTATACTTGCTGCCCCTTGACTGCCGTTTTGCCTGCCCTCTGCCTGCCCTTTGTCTGCCCTTTGGCTGCCGTTTTGCCTGCCGTCCTTCTGGTACTCATCGTACTTAACCACAGTAATTATGCGGTATCTGTTGGTTGAGTAGTCTGCCACTTCGCCTGTCTCTATCAGATGACCAAGCGCAGTGCGGACTTCTTTAATTGACTGCCCAGTTTCACGCGCCAATACCGGCAGGCTGGTGACAAGCTGACCGCGATGGATTGTCCGCCCCTCAAACGTCAGGTCACAGTAATTTGCTTTCAGTAGCAGATAAATGAAAAGGCTCAGTGTGTTTGGCTTCTTAAACCAGCCCCAGGTCAGCAGCTTGTCATAAAGCTTTATGAACCGCCCTGCCATCCATCAGACCGCCTTCCTGTACCGCATATACCGGACAATCTCGCCGTCCTCGTCGCGTTCCCGGACCCACTCATGCTGGATCTTGGTGCCTCCGCCTTCAATTTCCTTTATCCTGGCAGCCAGCCGCATGATCCGCAGCCTGGTCTGTGCTTCCCATGGTGTTATGCTTCCATGTTCCTCCAGATAACGGAGGATCTTGCTGTTCTGCGTGGCCTTACTCATGTCCGTTCTCCTTTCAGATATTCAATCAATTGCTTCCCGGTCGATCTGCCGTCACAGAATCGGAACTTTACGCCGTACTTTTCCTGCATCGTCAGCATGGCCTTCTTCAGCGTCACAGGGTTGAACAGATACCTGGGCTTCCCGTCCCGCCCCAGGGGAGACCTCCAGTTCTCCAGCAGTCCCCCGGGCAGGGCCTCTTCCGTCAGGACGATCAGTTGTATTCCGCACCGCTGTGCCCTCTCCATCTCATCCCGGAAGCGCTCGTGTTCCTGGAAGCAGCAGGAGGCCAGCTCCCCGACCCCCATCTTGCTATCAACTGAGACCTGCTGGACCGTTCCGTCCGGCATGGTGATCATTCCCTCCGGGCCGGCGATCATATAGTCGCCGACGTTCAGCGCCTGACGGATGATCTCAATGCCGTTCATTTCGCAGTAGGCATGGATGTTCTTGTGCTTCCCCGCCTGCTGGCGGGTGTCCTCATACAGGATCATGGCCTTAAAACGGAAGCTCTACAACTTCCACAGGAGTGAATCCGGAAGGCTGGTCCGCCTCTCCCGCCGGCATAGCCATGGAAGGCGTAGCGGTTCCCTGGCGCTGCCGGGGCTTCATCGGTTTCACCTTGCCGTCACGGACATCCTGAACGTTGGCAAGCCTTCCAACCCGGGTGAACATATTTCCGTTATAGGAATCTTCCTGCATATTAATGCCCACCAGCAGGCCTACAAGCCTGGTCTCGTCACCATCCCAACGGAATCCGTTGTTGCTCTTCTCAAAGCGGAAAATCATGTCGTTAAAGCGCGAATACGTGGTATCCGGATACGGATCTTCCTTGTTGTCCGGATTCGGAATCCGGAGCCGGTACGTACCCTTGAACTTCACTTCGCCGAACTTGCTGCCGGCAGCCTTCGCGGACAGGAACTTGTTCATGAAGAAGTTTTCAAATTTTCCCTCCGCGACATCCAGGCCGATCACCAGGTACTGATTGGGCTTGTCCCCGACGATCTCCGTTTTCAGAACCTTGGCCACATAGGCCCCGACGGGCAGCTGTCCGTAGCTTTCGCTCCTGCTCTCTTCCGCTTTCATTCCTGCATACTGAATCATTTGTTATTCCTCCTCAAAAATCGTTATGTTCTGTTCAATCGGTAACGGGCATCTCCGCCCTGTGTCCTTGTTGTGATATGGCAGGATCTCTCCTGTCTCCGTACAGCGGAACCTGGTGCCGCTGTTCTCTGTGTGGCAGAACGGGCACAGGTCGCAGATCACCATTTCCTTGGGGAATCCGATCCGCATCGGGTATTCACAGGTAACGTACTCAATGCATCCCCTGTCGTATCCTCTGGCCATGCGGCACCTCCTCAATCCATCTGCCGGTCGCGCCATTCTTCGTACTTCCGGTCCTCCATGATGGCCCTGGCATTCTCTTCCTGCTCCGCAGCCCATTCGCCGGCATCCTGTGTGCACATACAGCAGTCACATCCGACCACGTCACCGGCCCTGTTGATGTAAACCTCGGAGCATTCCTCTTCGCAGATCGGGCACTTTACAGGGGCCGGGTCTTCCGGGGGATTCAGCCAGTCTTCATACATTTCCGTCATCCTCCCCGAAAAAATCTTCCCAGACTGCATCCGGATTCGGTCCGCTCCAGTCCTCGCAGCAGTCTGACGGTTTCTTGGAATCCCGCCAGGTGACCTTGTAGCACTCGTCCATGTTGTTCCAGCACTTCGTGCAGAAGTCGCCGTTATAGTCATTGCAGTTCCAGCAGCCGTCCTCCGGCGGATCGGTAAACGGGAGTGGTTCTTCAGCGGCCTTCATCTCTGCCCGGTCCAGATATACCGTCGGGTTGTGGCCTATATCAAAGACATCGTCGTTCATCGGGACGTTGTCTTCATCGTTGTAGATGATGTGCTTACCCATCTTTCTTCCCCTCCAGCCTCGCGATCAGCGCCTCCGGATCGAAAATCTCGCACGCCGTCTGGAAGGCGATGTCCAGGTTTTCCAGAACGGTCTTCTGCTTCAGCTCATGCTCAAAGTCCTTGTGGATCAGATCACCCACCGGCTCCTCAAAAATCGTTGACAGGTCCATAAGCATATCCACGGAAATCTTCCGGTTCTTCCGGCTGAGATATCCGGCGCTCTTTCCGATCTTTTCCTCCACGGCCTTCATGTCCATGCCGTTGATCGCGGCCAGGGCTTTCACGTTCCTGTAAATCTGTTCACTGACGTTCATTTCTTTTCAGCCTCCATTCCGTAATACTCTCGGATCTTCGCGTCCACGATTGCCAGGTCGTTCGGGATCAGGTCATCCTCAAACATTTCCATCGGGGTCTTCACCGGATCATTGCCGGCGCTGTGCGTCCGGAACCACCAGCCATCCTGGTTCCGTTCGGTCTTCAGGACGATATCGAAGCACCCTTCCACCGTCAGCTTCTCGTCCAACATCTTCCCGATGGTCTTGGCCTTCAGCCTGCCGTAGTCATCCGTCTGGGTGTGGTGCAGGAAATAGACGATCACGTCATCCGGGCAGACCACGTTCACCCAATGGATCAGATTCCGGAAATTCAGCGCAATGCTGGTGAACTTGTCGTAGCCCTTCTCCGCAGCCTTGTCGAAAAACTCATTGACCAGCAGGTACTGGCTGTCATCGATGACGTACTGCTTCAGTTTGTGCTCCTGGAGCGCCTTCTGGATGTGCGCATATCCGGCCTTGGGCACTACCATCGGAAACTGTGTCCGGAACGGGAGCCTCTGCTTTTCCACCATGAAGATGGCGACCTTCTTGGGGTCCATATTTCGGATTGCGGTCGTTTTGCCGCTTCCGCTTTCACCTAAAACCAACACAGGGATACCCATTGTTTTTTCCTCCTTACAAGTTATGAATCACTTTCAAGAGCCTTCTCTTGGTGCTGTCAATCCTATACAGTCTGTATTGCAGCTTTCCGTTGTCCTCCGGGTTGTGGATCACTTCCCGCAGGATTCCGTCCAGCAATGCGGAATTTTCTCCGTTTACCCGGAAATACTCGTTTTCCAGCGTCAGGCAGCGGCATTCATGGACATAGGCAAGGGAATCCCGGCCTTCATCTTCCAGCTTCAGCCGTACTGCATACTCCTCAAGGTAATCGCTGACGGCCTGGGCGATTATCGCCGCTGACAGAGCCTTGTATCCTTCCAGGATCGGATCGAATTCGGTCTTGTCCTGATATTCAGCCTTTGGAACGACCGGATACTCCGGGAGTGCTTCCTTTGCTGCCTGCTGTGTCTCAAAGCCTTTGACCATCAATGTCAGCAAATGGTTTTCAAACTTCTCCGATCCTATGGGGCGAACGCCGTATGGATTAAACACAGCACGTCACCGCCTTCAAGCATCTCATTGCTTGTTCTCCTTTTCTGTGCTACAATGAGCACGGTTATTTCTGCTGATTGGCCGGTTGATGTTGCAGCATCGCCGGTCTTTTCAAATGCTTCGGTTGATACTCTTCTTGCCGGGGATATCCGATGATTTCCCGGATCGGTCGCCATGGTTTCCATTTAGGAATCGCATCACGTCGCCAGAACGTCCCGATCTGCCCGTTTGTCAATGCAACTTTTACCCGGGAAGGAATTGGTCCGCACCCTTCGTCCCAAATCGGCACAACATTCGATAGCGGCTCGATTCTTTTTTCTTCCATTCTGCTACCTCCATAACCAGACGAGCATCAGCAGGACAGTCCCGAAGAACGGAAGCGCGAACAGCGCCAGCCGGAACAGATCACGTTCCACAATCTCGTCCTCGGTCATCCGCACCCGGTATTTCCGGCCCATGGTGGTTCTCAATGTCTTGTAGTACATACTCACCCTCCTATCAACTTGATAACCGGTTCTTTCCAGATCCGCAGGTTCCGGCCCCGCCACAGATGCGGCAGGTCAAGCTTTCCTTCCTTGGCGGCGATGTTGTAGCTGTACGGATCGCCGCCGTCTACCATGGCAAGCTGCCGGGGGCTGATGGTTTCCGTCGGAAGCGACCGCAGCCATTCCAGCTTCTCCTCCCGGGTCACTGATCATCGCCTCCCGGTTCGGCCAGGTAGCCTCCGGTATGCCTGGGCTTCAGCCAGCGACAGTCATTGCAGGCACCCAGGTGCTCTTCGTGATAGTTTCCGCACTTCAGGCACAGCTCGTTCACGCAGTCCTTGAATTCCCTGCGCAGGCGATCAATGTATGCATCCCTTTTGTGGATGTGGAGAAGCAGATCGTCTACGGCCTTTTGTTTTTCTTCGTATGCCATAAACGCTTCATTCTTGTAGTCATCAATAACTTTCTTCATGACCTCACTCATTTTGCGGCCTCTCTTTCTGTCCCGTTATCTTTCTTTATTGTTTGTTCTGTTCCGTTGTGTCTTTTAAGGACACGTCATTTTCAAAAAAAATATCCACAGTCTGTTGCGCTGAAAGTTTGTACATTCTACGGATACGATTAATTTCACTTAATCTGAAATCAACTTTTCCGTTAAGCCGGTTACTAACAGCAGACTGTGGAAGATCCAGAAGGATTGCCAACGTACCTTGATCATCACCATGGATAGCCAAAATAGACTTCATCATGGGCTTATTCAACGAATTCACCTCCTCCATATACTTTTTATTGTGTCCAACCAGGACACAGTATACTCGATATCGATGTGTCCTGTCAAGACATTTTTTGCTTGCAAACCAAAATTATTTTTGCTACAATAAATACGTCTGGAGGAAAACGCTATGAAAACAGGAGAAAAGATACGTAACCGACGAATCGAACTAAAAATGACCATGGAGGACCTGGGGAATGCCATAGGGGTCCAGCGGTCTGCCATAAACAAATATGAAAAGGGCCTGATCGATATCAAAAGCAGTACTTTGCAGGCAATCGCAAACGCACTGAACATCTCCCCTGTCCTGCTTCTTGACGATGTGGAAGGGGAAGACGTGGAACAGTATGTGACCGAAGTACCGAAAAATGAAAAGATCCGGTTCCTTACTCATGGCTTCAGTAAGATGCCCATGGAAGACCTGGACAAGGTCACACAGATGATGCAGATCATGTATGCAAAATACTTTGATGAGAAGGAGAAGTCCGATGAAACCTGATTACGACCGCGCCGCCACCAAGGCCATGGAGCTGCTGGTAAAGTTCGGAATTGATTCCGCGCCGATTGATCCATTCCCGATCATCCGGGAAACGCCGGATACGGTCCTCGTCACGTTCACGGAATTCTCCGATGACGTAGGGATCGCCAGATCAAAGCTGATGAATACGCCGGATGCGTTTTCCTCGGTCCGTCTGATCGACGGAAAGCAACAGTACATCATTGCGTACAACAAAAAACTCGGAGAGCACAACCATTCCCTGCATTGCGCCCTGGCCAGGGAGCTTGGCCATGCCATTCTCGGGCATGATGGTTCATTACCATATGATGTCCGGATGGAGGAAGTCCGGTGCTTTCACCATCACCTGCTGTGTCCCCGTCCTTTGGTCAACCTGATCCAGGCATCCGGTATCCGGCTGACAAACGCAGCGCTGAATTTCATGACAGGCTGCAATGAACAGTGTCTGGAAAGCATGAGGACACTTCCGGAAACGCACGTCCCTGCAGAACTGAACCGGCAGGTCCGGGATCAGTTCATGGATTACTTCATGAATCATTTTGAATGCCAGCGGGTCCGGAAGCTGACAGACGGCACCGCCCTGGCGTACTTTGGGACATACATGACTGGCTATGAGGAGTGATCAGGATGAAAAAAAACAAGAAAACTATTATTGTCGCTCTGATATTCTGGATTCCTCTTGCGATTGTAGTCTGGAATCATTCATCAGAAGAATCAATAATTATGAAAATTGGATTGGCTATTGCTTCCGGTCCGATTGTATTCTTTGAGGCCGGAGTTGCTGCATTGCTTGTGGCAGCTCTGTTTGCCGGATCATTCTATCTTATCCGTAATTTGGAAGTGTTTAAAAGCGAAGGAAAAGACGTTGTCGCAGATATGTTCATCTATGCTTTTAATGGTGCTTACGGAATTGTTTTTCTGATCCTTTATTATATGTACATCACAAATCAGCAGATATACATGACTCTTTACGGAGGATGGTAAAAAGAAATGAACTGCGCAAAGTGCGGGAAATCCTTCCAGGATGATGCGCTTTTCTGCCCGTATTGTGGAAAAAAGACGGTGAATTTTCCAAAAAAGATCCATACAAAGCAGCGCGGTAACGGTCAGGGCTCCGCATTCCTCTCTCCGAACAAAAAGTCCTGGACAGCTTTTGTTACGGTATACAATCCACGAAAAAAGCAAAAGAAAAAAAGCGGCTTCCCATCGAGAGCCGCTGCGCTTGCTTACTGTCCGATCATGCGTTCGGAGTTGCTGAATGGTGCCCCAAAAACGGAACCGAAGACTTTACAGCAGATTTATGATGAATGGGAGCCATGGTACGAACCACGGGTAAAATCCATGTCCGGTTATAAGGCCGCTTATAGCCACTTCCAGCCGCTTCATGATCGTCTGATAGAGACAATCACAGCAGGTGAGCTGCAGGCCTGTATGGACGATTGTGAGGCCGGAAAACGTACACATCAGGTCATGAAAGTTGTCGCCGGCCTACTGTGGGGATACGCCTTTGACAGAAAGTATGTCGAGCGCAAGATCACGGACAACCTGTATACGGGAAAAGGTCAGTCAGTAAAACGGGATGCCCTGACGGAAAAAGAAGTAGAAGCCATCCACAAAGCAATCGGAAAGTACCGTTATGCTGAGTATATTTATTGCCTATGCTTCCTTGGATATCGTCCAGGGGAAATGCTGGAACTGAGAAAGGACCAGCTCCATCATGACGATGAGAATGACATCTGGTACCTGGTAGAAGGGAAAAAGACAGATGCAGGTCGGGACAGGATCGTAACGATCCCTCCGAAGATCCTTCCTATTATTATAGACAGATCATATGTTCCAGGAACAAATCTTCTTTTCCCGCAGTACAGTTTTACCAGGGTGTCGAAGAAAAAGCCGATTCCTCTTTTTATTGAATTCAAAGAGATGACTGACAATTATTTCCGGGAGTTTGTGTTTAAGCCCATGATGAAGAAGCTCGGAATCGCTGAAGGAAAAGTCCCATATTCCGCCCGTCATACGTTCACGAACAAACTGAAGAAGGCCGAAGGTGATGACCGGGACAAAGCAGCTCTGGCCGGCCACAGTGACTACACATTCACCCAGACGAAGTATCAGTCAACCGACCTGGTTGAACTGGACAACATCACAAAATCCTTCTGAAATTTGGTAGTAATAAGGTAGTAGTAGCGACCAATAACAAGCCATAACGGGCAATAATCACGAAATGCCAAAAACGCAAAGAAAAATCCCGGAAGTCTTGATTTCATTGACTTTCCGGGGTTCTTTCATGGTGAGCCCGGCGGGATTCGAACCCACGACCTTTTGATTCGTAGTCGACGTAGATATATTGATTTTAAAGGCTTCTAAAGATTTTTGGTAGTAATAGCGAAGTAATAGCAATAAAAAAAGAGGGGCCGAAGCCCCTCAGTTTTACCGGTTGTACTTCCAGTTTTGTCTGTTGTGCAGCATCATGGAGTACTCGTCCGCATCATGCCAGTCATCGAACATTCCAAGATGTTCACCGGTCTCATAATAGTGATTCTTTGCTTCCTGTTCACTGACGATCCGTCCATTTACTACTTGCGGAATCAGCACCTCTTTACCGATTCTATTATCCCAGAAGGAGAAACTGTATTCCGTACTGATGGAACCGTCTTCGTTGTGAACAACTTGGCGATCATTCAGGTCGATTGTTCCATTATAGTTTTGTTCCGTGGGATCATTCCGGCTGAAATCATAGCTTGCCCAATAGTTGTCAAGATCATCCATGTATTGATCCCAATCATTGTCTGAAGCTGGGCGTTCTGGAATCGCTGTCGGTCTTCCACCGCCACCACCGCCTGTGCTATTACCATTGCTCATGTTCAGCCAGCGCTCATCGATCTCCGTTTCTTCTTCTTCAGAGGGTAACCAGGAGCGGATATCTTTTTCCTTGAATCCAACATCGGCATCCAGAAGTTTTTCCTCAATCAGTTCCATTGTGTTCTTATCGTTTTCTTCAAACGCAACCTGATAGAGAGGTTTGAAGTAATCGCGAAGCGCACCACGGATTTCTGTATCTGTCGCACCGGCTTCTTCAAGAGCCGTAACGCTCAGATCGAACATCTCGCTGTCATTGGAATCCAAAGCTTCAGCCATGGTCTGTCCATAGCCTTTGATGTAATCAGTTCTGTTAGAATCGGCTGCACGTTCGATAGCGACATCAACGAAGTTTCCATTGTGTTCTGCATTCGCCACCCAAGAGTCCTTCTTGATCCGGTTATCCACGTTATGCCGTCCGATCTGGTTCGCATAGTTCCATGCATCAGTAATCATCAAAGCCCGTGTATCATCATCACAAATCTGCCACACAGGGGATTCCATCAGGTCCTTAATGCAATTGTATGCTGTCTGTCCGCGATCCACAACGTACTGGTCATACTGTTCCGCAGTCAAAGGAGTATTCTTTCCGTTGATTGTTACAGTCTTCCCAGCCGCCTTCGGGATCATGCTTGGATTGCCGGTCTCCTGATAGATACGCTTCAGTTCGTTCGTAACAGGATCGTTCTTCAGCGTATTCCCGTATCCGGGACTCAGGAAGTTTTCAATCGCCGCCCATCCTTGCGGAGATACATCTGCTTCACCCCATACATTCCTGTACGGAATGTTTTTCTGGGAGAGGAACGGGATCTTGTTTTCCACCTGTTCCAAAGCACTGCGGAACACTTTCAGGTCCGCACCGGATTCCACAAAGTTTCTCCGTCTTGTGGTGTCAATGGTTCTGGCAACCTGTCCAAGGAGAGTCGGCACATAGCTTGTTGCATAGTTCGTGATTACCTTTTCACCAACCTGGATAAGGCTGTCTGTATCGCCGTAATTGCTTGGATTCAGTACAGAGTTCAGACCATCAAGCATGGACAGCTGCGTTACAGGTTCCGCAATTCCTAGGACAGCATCCAGAACAGAACCAATGCTTACGTCTTCACCTCTTCCGGAAGCAGCCTTCTTTACTTCATCCATGATGGTAGCGCCAACAAAGAGAGGCATACAAATCGGAGCTGCCCAATCAATCGTAAAGGATACGCCACCGATTTCAAGCGAGTATTCCTGACTGCCGTTGAGCTTGTCGAGTTCATCGTCATCGTCATCCATACCGCTTCTAAGGAAACCAAGGCTACTGAGCAAAGCACCGAGTGCAACAAACGCAGTACCGCTTAATCCGGCAGATAGTCTGTCAATATATTGTGAAGGCGAAATTGCCTTCTCAGGCAATACTGACAGCTCTCCGTTCTGATACGCCTGCCATTGCTTCAGATGTTTTGCATCGGAAGTGAGAGACCGGATAATGCTGACAGGACTGTACTCAACGCCACGCTTCAGAATGTTCATAGGCGTTTTCTTGAAAGGCAAAACCGCATTGATAACAAATTTCGCAGCAGGATTCTTTACTTTATTCATCCAGTTGGCTACTTCGTTTGCATCACGATACGTTGCTTTATGCGCTTCGTTGACGGCATAAGCAGTTGCTTTGTCGAGGGTATCGCCTTTCATGTCAGCTTCCGTAAGTCCGTTTGCTGTCATATATCCAGCAAGGGCATTCCGGAAATGTCTGTTCAGGAAAACCCAGTCTTCAGCTTCAAGAGCGTTTCCATTCGCATCCACAAGGAACTGTGTTAAGCGCCCCAAGGATTTTGAAAGGATACCGTTGCCCTGTCCGAAGATCTTTCTTTCCTGCTGGACGGCATTGCCTTCATTGTATTTGCTTTCGCCGCGCAGTAAGCCTTCGATCTGTTTTGCATACTGCTTCGCAAAAGATCTGGATTCAGGCGTTGCAAGTCCGATGGTCTTTGTTCTGTCTCCATTTTTGACAAACGCAGCTTCAAGACCAGCACCGATCTTGTTCTTCAAACCAACCGCTGGCATGAACGCAAGGTTGCCGACAAAGTTTCTGATGTGAGTACGCGGGTTCCCAAGCATACTGAGCATACGGATAGCAGTGAACTTCTCTTTCCAGTTGGCAGGCATCTGTGAGGCAAGTTCTTCCGCCGCAGCTTTCTGTACCTTCTGGAAGTCTTCTTCGGATTCTGCAACGGCAGCGGCCTGCAATGTCCAGTCGGAAAGGCGAACTCTGTGTTCGTTACCTTTCTTTCCGTACTCTTCATTGATCTGATCTGCCATCTTGTTCAGCGTTGCCATCCTGCCAACAGGAGTCATCAGACGGAACATCTTCCGGGCCTGCAATGCGCGACCGGCTTCTGTTCCCTGTTTGTTGAACAGATCAGCAAGCGTAAGCTCCGCAGAATGATCTCCGGTCTCTTCGCCTTTCAGCGCAGCCATCCCCATAAGGGTAAGCATTCTCGCCTGCCCGTCAGCAGAAATGGAATCGAAGTCACCATTCTGTGCTTTCTGCAAGGAAGAGAAGAAGCCGTCCGGATCGCTCTGGCTGGAGTTGCTCTGCACCCAAGAGATGGCCCGGTCGATTTGCGCCTGGTTCGTGTCCGGAGTGTAGGAACTGTGTTTGTACAAATATTCCTTCACATCGTCATGGAGTGCGTCGCTTTCTTGCGCAGTTTTTCTGCCGAACTGACGATAGGCGTTTCCGCCCTCTGTAACAGGCATTCCGGGCAGATTTCCATGGAAAGAATCCACTTCGTCCTGCGTGACGATCCCGGAACTTACAAGGCGCTGTTCCATATCAGCGGGAGTCAGTTCGCCTTCGGCAGAATACCGGATGTCATTATTGCCGGTATTGAAACGTTCGGAAAGAGGAATCACGTTTCCGTTGTCATCGTATGTGACAGGGTCGGCGGACTTTACATCGCTTTGCTTCAGCGCAATATAACTGTACGAGTTTTTATCACCTTCAAACGTGTTCAGATATTTAATTCCATCGAATCCGCTTTTGTCAAGCACATCAGATAATGCGTCCCAAGCCGCATCACCTCTGATATCGCCATCCTTAATTTGCTGAAGTGTATTTTTTTGTTCGTCAGTCAATGCGATATCAGATCCGGTAATGTCCACTTTGTTTGAGTAAATGTTTTGTTCTGTTTGGCCTTCAGACCTTGCCATTACAAGATCCGCAATATTGATCGGAGACCACACACGGATATCGCCATTGATCACAAACGGATTATTGATCTTTGTGTATAAGTGCATCAGATTACGTCCGACTTTTCGATCAAATGTAGGTATACGGACTTTTGTGTCTGTTTCCCATGTTTCATCTTCGTATCTGTTGACAATCGAATCAACCCATGAAACAACTGCATCCGAATCGTTTATATCGCCGTCAAAATTAGAAAGACCGTTTTTGTCGCTTATATCGCCGTCAAGAATAGTTTCTGCATATCTAACCAGACTTTCCCTTTGTTCTGGAGTCATGTCACTCACAGAATCCCGGATATCATTCCAAACATAATCCGTTCTCTCGGATCTTGTGGAATATCTCATGTCCGCTACTTGTTCAGCCTGTTCTCTATTGCCAAGGTGAATGCCTTCTTCACCGCGATTGAAAACAGTAAAAGTCTCTCCGGTTCCGTGAAATGTCTCCAGCGTATACCCGGCCTGCTGCGCCGCAAAGTCCACAACTTCCTGCGCGGCTTCCATATCTCCGCGTTCAACGGCGTTGCTGTAGTCCTCGTTTGCCTGCGCCAGCATCTGCTCCATGTCCGCAACAGTAACGTCGCCGTACACGCTATACTGCCCTTCGGTTCCTTCATCATAAGGTTCGTCAAGAGCAGCCTTGGCATTTTCAATGGCATCCTTCTCGGCCTGCGTGTACTTCTCATAGTTGGCGTTCCTTGGATCTTTGGGAGCGTACTTCGCCTGTGCCTGTGTCGGCAGATCACTGTCTACGAGTTTGCCTTCCTCGTCGAGGTTACCGATCCGGGCGTTCGTGACATCAACCGCCTGTTGCTGATGATATGTGCCGTCGTTGTTGTACATCGGCCTGTCAATAAGCAGTTTCCAATAGCCGGGATCGTCCTTGAACTGGCTGAAGCGGGGAACAATGCCCATTGCATCGCAGTACTCAGTAAACCGTTTGCCATTCTCATCAGCCTTGTCCTTTGTCAGAGAAGTATCCCAATACTCGTAGGGGAAGATCTGCTCTGCCTGCGCTTTTGCAAGTTTCACATTATAGCAGTCAGGATCAACGCCTTTCTCCGTGAACCGCCTGTACAGATCAGCCGTGTACGGATTCGCCAGCAGGGCGTTCCGCTCGTCCAGGGTCAGTTTGTCACCGCCCTTTGTCAGCAGTTTCATCCGGGCATCCCAAAGCGCCTTCTGTTCGGGAGTCCTGTTCTCAGAGACTTTATCCGTCTGCGTTTCTGAATAGTCAACGCTGGAATCAAGTTTCTCTCCAACCGCTTTGATCAGCCCGGAAAGCACTTCCTTGGAGTTTCCGGAAGAATGCCACGGAATGATAAAGTCGATGTCGCTGTTCGCCATTGCCAGCCGGATGTGTTCATCGTTCATGCCGACAAGAATCATCTGCACGTTGTTGTACTTGTTCTTCAACGCCTTGGCGGCATCATAATCCATGCCTGTAATATTGGAGAAGTCAAGCACCTTGTTTCCGTTCTCGTCAACGTGCCATCCCTGTCCTTTGCCCATGATGCTCAGATTGACATCGGCACCAACGCTGGCAAAGAAGTCAACTGCTTCGGGAACCTTGGTGTACATCTGAACCTTGCTCCCGGCAGCCTGAAGCTCAAGGAAGGACATGATGTAGTCCAGGCCCCACTCAGGACGGAAGTCCGAAGTACTCTGCAACCGCTGTCCGCCGACAAGGTTCTGCTTCTTCGCACGGTCCTGTGCGTTTTTCAGTTGGCGCTCGGCTGCTTTGCCGTCCATGTTCAGCCACGGATTCTTGATCTGCCGTCCGCCCTTCTTCACGCCGTACAGGATATCGCCGATTGTTTCACCGCTATAGGGCATGATTGCCTTTCCCATGCCAGCACCGCGAGTATTTCTATATGTCCAGTTCTTTTCGTACTTGGCAAACTCGCCGGTCCGGTTCAGGTCAAACAGGATCTCGTCCGGGGTAAGCCGGAACTTATCGTCAACAACATAGTTTCCGTTCTTGTCCTTCTTGCAGAGCGCCTGCGTTACCCAGTTGTACGCACTCACTTCACCGATCTGTTTGTCAACATCGGTCATCTTCTTGAGCACGTCATCGATCTGTCCACGGATCTCATCTTTCTGCTCATTGGTCAAACCCTTGGCATACAGGCTCCCTGTGAGTTCTTCACGCTGTGTTTCAAGTCTGGTAAGCGTTGAGATAAATTTCGCCTTTTCACTATTTATGGCTTTCGCATCGCCATACTTGGCTTCGGCATTCTTGATGTATTCGTCAACCTTCTTCTGCGTGGCTTTTATGTCAATAGTGCCAACCTTGTCTGCGACAACAAAGTCGTTCTGATACTGGCTCATCTGCCCAAGCAGAGAAGGTACGCCCATCCACCGGCTGAACACATAGCAAACAGGGCAAGGCACAGAAAGGCCAGCCTTGTTCACCTCGTTGTATACCTTCATGATCTCTTCACGAGTCAGTCCGCCGGTCTTGCCTTCACTCACCCGGTCAAGCATAACCCGGCTCATGACATCAATGATGGCCTGTGTCTTTGCACAGACAGTACCGAAGTCAACAGTAGTTTTGTACTGCGGATCGGAGTTGCTCTTCAAAGCGCTGAATGTGGAAGAAAGCGTGGATGCACCGATTTCCCAGACGAGATTGCTGTCCTTGTACTTGGCAACCATGCTCATCAGCCCAGCCATCATTTCTTTGGCTTTCTGATTCTGCTCACCTTTTAATCCGTGATCGATCAGAAGCCCGACAGGAGTGCTTTGGATCATATCCGGTGTTACTTCCGTAACGATTACCCTGTTGCCGTTTTCATCCACGTCGTACAATTCTCTTGAATACTCATCGAACTGCAAACCTGTGGCCTGGGCAATCTGCGCAACAGAGAACTGCCCACCTTCAGGATGAACCGATGTCTTCGCAACTTCGTCCATAGCCTTTTGGAAAGCACGTTCCGCCCTGCGAAGATATTCAGCCGTTGTTCTTTCTTCGCCTTTCAGCCGGAAATTCTTTAACGCTTGGTTAATGTTATGGAGTGTGTTCCGCATCTTTCCGCCAAGTCCGGCATCCATAAACCGCTGGACAACATCCTTGGCGTTCAGATGTGTTCTCGCAAAGTCCGCGACAATTTCCTGCTCTGCCTGAACATCTGTCAGTTCCTGCCCAACTGCATTCCTGTAGTCAGCCTTCTTCTGGTCAATCGCAGCCCTGTATTCCGATTCGCTTCCTTTAAACAGGCAATCCAATACTACCTTTCTGTAAGTCTGATAGTTTTTGGTATTTTCCATGCTGTGAGGGATCTCATGCAGAGAAGCTTCAACAAGAGCCTGCCCGACAGTCATCTTGCCGTTCTTGATCAGGTTGCTGTTCAAATAAATAACGCCATTCTCGTACTTGCCACGGGCGCTTTCCGGGAGATTATCCGACAGAACGAAGTCAATTCCGAGCTTCCGTCCGAAGGCTGCTACGGCAAGATATCCTTCCGTGTTGTTCATCAAACCGGACATATCAATCTTGCTCAGTTTGATCTGGTCAGCCATGTTCGTCAATTCCTGCTGACGTGCATCGCGTTCTTCGCCTTCAAGATGCTCGTTGTCCAAGATGTTCTCGATCAGATTGTCACGGGAATCTTCCCAAGCCTTGCCGGAACGTTCGTCTTCCTCGGCCTGTGCCTGTACAGCCTGTTCAGCTTCGATCCTCTGCTGTTCAGCAATCTTTGCGTCGCGTTCGGCTCTCTGCTGATCCTGTTCAACAACCACCTGTTCCGCCTGCTGGCGAACATCCTTGACGGCAGTTTCCTTTACAGTATTCAGTTTATCCTGCGCTTCGGCATTTGCTCTTGTGACTGAGTCAAGATGCTGTTCGTATTCCTGTGCAACAATATCTGCCTTGTCATATTCGTTGATTGCGCGATCCAGCATATGCTGATTGTCAGCAGAAGGCTCCTGATTGAAAACTTTCGTAGCAACATTGAGCGCATCCGCCTTTGCTTGCAGTTCAGAATGCTTCTCATCAAGGGATTCCTGTGCCATTCGCACATTCTCTTTCGCCTGTTCCGCTCTCGCCTGTGCATCGCGAATCGCATCAAGAGCGCCATTGGCGATCAGTTCCTTCTCGACTTCGGCAACCCGGTTCTCATAGACGGATTTGTCGATTTCCTGTGCAACTGTTTCGTTCTGCTGATCCGCTTCCACGGTCCCGGCAAGCGTTTCAGCCTGTTCAACAGGAGTCGCCTGAATAAATCCTTCGCTTTGTACAAGTTCGGCTGCGGAACTGCTTGCAGACAGGGCAGCCGTCTGAAGTGCGGACTTTACATTCGTATAGTCAACAGAAGCCGAATTGGCAGCGGTCAAAATGTTCTTGATATTGTTGACAGCTTCCGCCATAGAACCAAACACATTCGTCATGGATGCCGCTGCGGCCTTCGCCATATCGCCGGTCTTTGTTTCCTCAACTCCACCAAACAGGGAGCCGATAGCAGCAGCCTGTGTGGAACTGTCGGAATTCTGCACGGCATCAAGACGGCTGAGATCCGTAAGGAATATCTGATCCGCTTCAGATACAGGCTTTGTTGCCGTCTTCTGCTCAACGGCTGATGCCTTCAGGAACTTTGGCCCTTCTTCGGTCGCTTTTGCTTCCTGATCAGGAGCGGTTTCCGTCTGTTCCTGTTCGGCAGGAGTTTCTGCGGTCGCCTGCATCGGGGCTTCCTGTGCCTTCTGTTTCCACGCCTTGTATTCCTTCCATGTGTTCGCCATGTTTGCTTCGGCGTTGCCATTCTTCTGCTGTTCCCTTGTCAAAAGACGAACATTCTGAAGGTCACGGGCGAAGTCCGTAACAGTGCCGGAAACGACGTCAAGTCCGGGGCTGAGATAGGAAATCAATGCCGTATGCAGGATGCTTCCCAGTTCATCTCTCCGCGCATACTCTTCTGCCTTGGCACGGTCCACGGGATTGTCAGGATCAAGTCCGAGCTTTTCAATATAACTTGCGATCAGGGATTCATGATCCGAATAGGCACCGAGGATCTGCTCATCAGCAAGTTTTTCGACAATCTCTGTTACAGTTTCACCAGCCATTTCCTCAATACCGCTCTTTTTGAGCCAGTTGATGAGGAGATCCTTCGTGCTTCTGATAACCTCGTCATCAGTTCCCTGCAAGGCTTCCTGAATGTTTCCGTATGTGATCGCTTCGGACAGGCTTTCTGCAAAGAACGTGATACCGCCGTAGAGATAAGCATTCGTATCGTCAATGTTCTTCTCTTTTGCATCCGCAATCGCCATGCCCATTGCTTCTGTAGCCATAGGAATGGAACCAAGGAATTCATTGATAAGAGCCGTGTCTGTAAGGTTGCCGAGGAAGCTGAACATGAACTGGTTTGCCATGCTTCTGCCACGGTTATACACAATCTCATAGGCACCGGAAGCAAGCTGGTCGAGGAAAGTGCCTTCGCCAAGCGTGTCGTGGATGGACTGCATGGTCGCTTCGTTAACGGCATTCGCGTATCTGCCGAGTCCGAGTGCCATATTGTGCGGATTGTATTCCTCGCCGGACAAAATTGTTTCCAGCGTATATGCACCGGATGCAATCGCACTGAACGGAGCAGAACCGATTGCCTTCAGGTTCGCCCACGCACCGCTCCAGAAACCGGCATCGACTTCTTCCTTGGCTCGTTTCTGGATCTCCTCGTCCAGCCGTGTATGCAGTACGCCGTAGGAATCGTCGGCGAGATGGTTGTAATACTCCTGTGCCTTCATCGGATCAAGATCGCACAGATAGTAGAACGTCTTTTTCTCATCCTCTGTCATAACATCATTGAGAGGATTCTTTTCCGTTCCGATATATGTGCCTTCGATGAAATTCCTGCCGATCTTTTCTCCTCTGGCGGCACGTTCTTCAAAGTCATCCGCTCCACGGATCTGAAAGTATTCATAGTCAGCCAGCGTCCGCTCCAGTTTTCCGATGTAGCGGTTAAGGTTCGTCATGTAGTTCTCAGGAACCTCAATATTGTTCTCCTCAAGATAGTTCTTGAGTTCCATCATGTTTCCGAGCTGGTACTGATATGTTTCTGTGTCTTCCTTTGTGGCTTCGATGACGGCATCATAGGTCGCGTCATCTCCCATAGCTCTCATGGCAGAATCGTACAGGCTGTAGGAATCCCATTGTGTAGGCTCGTACTCGGCAAAGTATTCCATGTACGCAGCCACATCACGGGCAGTCCGAAGCCCTGTACTGTCAATCCCGAAGGAATCGTACAACTGAATCCGGGCATCCCACATGGCCTGCTCGTTCTCATAAGCAGCCTGTGCCCCTGCGGTACGCTCAATCTCCGCTTCGTATCCTTTCTTCAGGTTGGTGTATTCCGGCATCAGCCACGGAACTTCTTCGTCCTCTTCGTAGGAAGCATTTCCGTTCATGATGTAGTCGTAGTACAGAAGCGCATCGCTCATTACATTCTGCTTGATTCCGCCGTCCTCATCAATGGCGGACTCGCCTGTAACCGCTTCATACAGTTCGGCAAGGGCAGGAGCATAACGGCTGTTCGCGACATCGGCATCCCCACGTTTCACAGTAGGGCCATCCTCAATGTCATACATAAAGCCAAACACGCCGGAGCCTGAAGTATATCCGTTCCGAATCTCATCGCACCTGTCAACGATCTCCAGATTGGCAGCGTTCATTTTATCGAGGTTGTCCTGTGCCTGCCGGTTCGCATAGATATCATTGGAAAGCGGAAGGATGGAGTTCGTATAGGCATTGGTAACCGCAGGCTCGTTCTTCTGAATGATCCCGGCAGGATCTTTCGCAAACTCTGTAAAGCCTTTGATAAACGCAGAATACATCGTGGAAGGAGTGTTCGCCGTCGCGTTGTGTTCTGCATCCGTCTGCATATCGTCGATCATGGAACTGTCGTTGACAACCTTCTGATCGTTCGCCCTTGTGACGGCAGTTGACTGGTCAGTTCCTGTATTGATTCCGTTGTTCGACAGTGTCTGATCTCCGTCAAGGAGTCCGGCATTCTTCGCGCAGGCTTCGTTAACCTTGTTCCTGATGTCGTATCTGCTGAACGCGATTGCTTCAGACGTGCCAATAAGGGAGTCGATCTTGTTCGTACTCTTGTCGAGCTTCTGAAGATACGGATAGTCCTCCAGCATGGAGTCAAGACCATTCATTACCTTTTCAGGATCGGTCGCGTTCTGAAGTTTCCGGTCGAGACGCTTGTTGAACATCTCAAGTTCTTCTTTCGCCTTCTCCGTGAAATCAGCGGCATCCCATCCCTTGTTCCACATATCAACGGCGGTCTGATCGTTTTTGTCAGGCCTGTTGTTGTTCAGCCATTCCTTATCATAGGAAGGAACGTTGAAGTACATCAGCACATCGTCCGTTGTGCTGCCGACAGTGTACGGAGCGTATGTGTCAGGATTGGAATCGTCAAGACGGGCAGAAATATCCTTGTTCTCTACCCACTGATTGCCTTCGCCGAGAGCGCTTCGCCCCATGTCCTGCCAATAGTTCCCGGTACCGCCGTCATTCCTGGCCGCCCAGATATTTCCGTATACCCAGTCCTTAGAGTAAGGAATCGGCTCATTGAACTGAAGGATGGCTTTGCCGGGTTCCATGCTTTCGTCCATCGCAGCCAGCGTAGGATACTTCTTCTTGAATTTTTCGCCGTCATTGCCGTAAATGTACTCCATGATATCGTCATCGGAGTAGTTCCGGTCCTGCCATGTGGCGAGGAAATTGATCTCTTCCTGAAGGGCAGCGCATTCGGTCTTTGCTTTCGTGGTCTGATCCTGCCATTTCCCAACCTGAAAACGAGCATAGGCAGCGTTCTCGTTGGCAGAAGCCTTCTTTCCGGGAGAACTCGGAGTGTTAGTCGTGCCATTGTACTGCAAGTACTCATCAAGCCCGGACGTGGCATTAAACCAATCATCGTCGATATTGCTGATGTCATAGCCCATGTCTCCGAGCTGTGTCACATACTTGTTCGTGATCTGCGTGTACGGAGCATAGAATATGCTTGTCGGGTCCTGCTGGCGAATCTGGAAATCATTCTGAAGCTGAATGCCCCTTGCCTTGTCCTGCTGTGTGGCAAGGATCAACTGCCCGACAGCTTCTCTTGTTGTCGGCTGGCTTCCCTTATACCATTTATCATTGACAGGCTGAGATACATTTTGCTGGTATGGTGTTTTCTCGTTTTTCTCAATCTTTCTCAACAGATCAAAAGCCATTGTCTATCCTCCTAAATGTTTTATTGTTGAGGATTAGTTATTATGTTTTCTACTTGGTTCCAAGCCCAAGCCATGTAGACTTCTTTTCATCATTTGTTTTCTTCTTGGTTTCAAACTTTGGATTTTCTCCAAGCCCAAGCCATGTAGACTTCTTTCCATCATTCCCGGAAACAGCACCAATAAATCCCTCATCGGATGAAGAAGAATTCGCATTCTGCGCTGCCTTCCATTCTGCTTCAGATTTATATCCGGCTCTCTGCCACTCAGGCCGTGTATCCCAATAGGCAGTACTCCCACCTCCGCCGGAAGAAGATCCTGTATCCGCAGAACCGCCACCGGCAAGGCCCCACTTATACTTAAATTCATCCTGCTGATATTCCATATTGAGATCAAACTGCCGCTTGTTCTCCGCCATCTGCTCGTTGAACTGCCGAAGTTTTTCCTGATACTCTTTCTCCCACTGAGCATCGGAAACGTTCGCTCTCTCGCGCTGATAGGCCATCTGTTCATTGAACTCGTTAAGCGCCCGCTGGTATTCTTTCTCCCACTGAGCATCCGCGACCGCAGCCCTGGATTCCTGATAGTTCCTGTTCCACTCGTTCTGCTTCTGCGTCTCGCCAAACTCGCTTTCCCATCTCGCTTGTGTCCTGTTTGCTTCATTCTGCTGAAAATTTCTGCTCCATTCATTCTGCTTTTGCGTCTCACCAAACTCGGCTTCCCACTGCTGATCTGCTTTTTCATCACGTTCGATTTGATACAGCCTGTTTTCATAATCAGCAATCTGCTGGTCGTAGATATCGTTCTGGGCATCGATCTTCTGCTTGTCGATATTCGCCAGCGTCTGAGCGCCGTAGGATGAGCGCTGCATTCCGGTCTTAATTCCCTGATTCACTGCCTGGGAATACGCCTTTGCAAAACTCTTATCAGAGTCCTCCCTCTTCTTCCCGTAGGAATAATTCAGAGAGTCCCACAACCTGTCCCGGACATTCATGTTTTCAACATCCTGCTGGTTCCTTGCCGTCGTAGTCGCCATATCATCCACTCCTTTATTCTTCGGTAACTTCCGCCTGCGGATAGTTCCGTTTTATTTCGTCAGCCTGCGTTTTATCCAGGTGCTGAATGCACACCGTATAAAGCCCCGATCCGGATTCTTCGTAATAGGTCAGGAACTTGCTCATCACATAGCCGGTCTGATTGTTCCACTTGACCTTCGACCACTCGCCATTGTTGGAAAGTACTTCCACCGGATATCCGACGGGAATCCGGTCAATCAGGTCTGCGTAAACATTCGGCTTTTTCCGAAAGTTCACGTCCTGTCTGTTCCCGGCAGGAACATTCCCGATGAGCGCCCAGTCATGCGTAGGTTCCGGTTCTGGTTCTGGTTCAGGCGAACTGCCACCGCCACCGCTGCTTCCGCCGCCGTAGTCGTAGTCAACCTTGTTCCACAGGCCAACCTTGTTCCATCCGCCCTTGATCGTCTTCCCTTTGAACTTGCTCTCGCAGACGCATCCCCGGCTGTAGGAGGAATTGATCGCGCCCTCTCCTCGCGGAATCGTGCAAAGCCCGATATGGCTGGCGTTGCCAAGTCCGTCCGGCTTGTATTTCTCCGGCTCCCCGCCGTCAAATGCATGGATAAACAGGAAAGCGCCTTTCGGCACGCATCCGAGCTGTGCCACGCATTCTTCCGGCGAGAGGATTGTTCCGTTCTTCATCACTTCCCGGTACCATGCGTTGCTGCCAGCAAGATCCTTGCTGCATCCGCACTGCCGCAGGCACCATTCCACAAACGCCTGACAGTCCATCTCTCTGTACGGCGTTCCGATTTTCTGGAAACCGACATCGCCAAGCTTGTTTCCGTCAACCATATCTTCACCTCCAAAAATGAAACACGCCGCCTTGTGGCGACGTGCTGCGGGGAATTATTTACCTGTAGTAACCATCCCGGGATTCATAGCCGTCACGGCTGATGTATCTCCCGGTCATCCGGCTGCGGCCACGGGCGTAGGAACCGCCGTCGTAGCTTCCGCCGTACTCGCTGTTGCCCTTCATGGCATCGTAGGTTGCCAGGGACTTCAGCGCATGAGCCATCTTGTCGATGTGCTCCAGGTCCTGTCCGGAAAGCTGGGTGCCTTTGGAATACTTATCCTCCAGCATATCCATTTCCTTATGGATGGCTTCGCAGATTGCTTCAAACATTCAGCAACCCTCCTTACACAGCCGGGGTGACGGTGGTCAGAGCCGCGAGGATCTGAGCCGTCTGAGCCGTCTGGCTGGCAGCCAGGTTGGCCATGTTCAGGCTGTTCTGGAGTTCAAGGATCTTCTCGTCCTTGCGGTTGATGTCATCCTGGCACATCTTGTCGAGGATCGCCTGCGTCTGGTTCTGGATCGCCAGCCGGGTGGCAGCGCCTTCGCTCTGAACGACAGCCTGCGTCTGCGCTGTCGCCAGCCGGTTGTCACAGCAGCACTGAGAGAGCTGGCTGGACAGGCCAAACATCTGGTTCATGTTCGCCATCTGACGGGCGTTTTCTCCGATCTCCGCCTGGGCAAAGCCGTTGGCAATGTTGCTGTTCACGCCGGCAAAGCCGCCGCACAGAGCAGTCTGAATGTCGCCGAAACCGGAAGTCAGGGTGTTCTGGATGCCGGAAACGCCGGTCATCACGGCACTCTGGTCGAATCCGCGCTGAATGTCAGCGTTCATGAATCCGCCACCGTTGCCGCCGAAGCCGCCCCATCCGAATCCACCGCCGGCAAACAGGAACAGCAGAATAATCCACCATCCGTTGCCGAAGCCGTCACCGAAGCCGCCACCGTAATTGGCGGGAGCCACCGGCATATACATAGGGGTACCAGTAGAATCCATTTTGTTGTCTCCTTTTTTGATATTTACAAGCCGCCTGCGCACTGCGGGTTGTAGCTTGACAAATATCCTGGAAACAACGTATAATTTACTTGCTTATTTGGGGGGCATTCGTGTTCCCAGGATGACCGGAGTGTTGGTAGCACTTCGGTTATTCTTTTATTTAAATCCAAGCCGCTGCAATAACGGCCTGATTTTCTGCAGCATCGGAGGATTAACCTGTCCGGTCTGCAGCAGATGCATCACCATCGCCTGTGGATTAGTCGCAAGATTGTCCGGTATCTGATACCCTTTTTCCCGTCCGATTCCAACAGGATCTTGCTGTACATCCTGCATCGTAATCTGCCTTGCAGGCGTTCCGCTCACACGGTCAAACAGGCTCATTCTGCCACCTCCGTTTTAACGGCTTTTTTAGCCGGTTTCAGCGCCTCCAGCATCTGGGTGAGTTCTTCCCTCGTCACATAGTCAGAGGCCTGTGGAACGGGCGATGGTGCCCTTCTGTCGAAGATATCCAGCGTGGACTGTCCGTTCATGCTCACACACTTGACGAAAACCGTCTTATCATCCGGTGTAAACATGATCTTGGAACTGCCGGCAGCAACGTATGCGTTGATCGCTTCCTGTTCGCTGTTCACCTGGCCGATGTCCGTTCTCGGCATCATCGGGTTCACCTGGGGATACATCGGATAACCTGTGTTGTACATTTACTTCACCCTCCAGAAATAGCTCGGAATCTCATTCCCGGAATCCCAGGAGTCATAGTAGTCGCCGTCAATGACGGCCACCGCATGACTGCCGGTTCCGATCACGTAGATTCCTTCGGGATACTTTTCACAGAAGGCGCGGACCGTAATGCACATCGGACAGGTCTCCGGGAGCAGGAACTGATTCGCCCCAAGGGACCGAAGGTCAAGACCCCAGATATAGTTTGAGTTCGGCATTTCCGCTTCGATCTCGCCCAGGTCGCACAGATCGCGGTAGGTGTTCTTCCAGCTCCGCTCTGTGGCTATGGCAAGTGCGCGGACAACACAGTCGCTTGTCTGTTTACCCAGCGGGTTCGGGTTGCATCTGATCCACAAAAGGTCCTCGCCTCCTTCTGGGATCAGATTATCAAAAAGGAAGCCCGTTGACGATGAAATCAACGGGCAGTTTTGGTGCAATGTTTGAACAGTACACTCTCGTTTTTATAGACAATGGTTTTGATCTGTCTGGTTGACATCTGGAATTCCTCTGCAAGCCGCTCAAAGGTTATTCCGTCAATCAGCCTGCGGGAAAGAATCTCCCGGTCCCGCTCTGAATGTATATACTCTGCAATGGCTTCACGGGCCTGACTGTTGCTGTACTCCATCAGCCACCTCCGTGATCCGCCGGGTCACCATTTCAAGAATCTGTGCTTCTCTCTTTGTATTGTTATTTACAAGCGTATCAACAATGAATGAAACAGTAATGCACATAATAAGAAGCAAGGCGGAAAACAACAGCATGATTCTTTTGTTCACCCTGTTCAGATGCATAACCGTATTTTCATGTACAAAAAAAGGCACACACGCCTGTCTGTCTTCACAGCCTTTGCATTTCTCATCCATATTACTGATCCTCCGGGATTTCCTCCGGTTCCACCTCAGGCAGTCCGGCCAGCGCAAACAGCCATGCCAGCACAAAACCCATCGCACCGGCTGACAGCGCAGCCAGCCAGTTCACGTCGCCAAGAACCACGGCCCCGGTTCCGATGTACGCCAGCGCAGACTGCGCAAAAGTACGGATCGCACGGATCAGTGCAGCCTTCGCCCATTTTCCCCAGTCAATCATCCTTTTTTTCTCCCTTCTTGATACCCAGCAGTGTCTCGATCACGATCAGCCGCCGGTCAAAATTGTTATGCTTCTCAACCTTGTCAGAAAGACTTTTGATGGTTCCTTCCACCTGGTCCATCCGGTATTCAATCAGATGGCTCTGCTGCCGGATCGTCAGGATGGTTCCGATCAGAGGCCCGATCGCAGCGATCAATGCTACGATGATGGTTTCCCAGTTCATGATCAGTCACCCTCTCCCTCTTCTTCGATCAGCGTCACGGCCAGCTCCGGAGTATCGCCGGAAGCATCCACCGTTATCAGGTACTCGTTGTCGCTCTCGTCCTTCAGCGTGATGGCTTCGTCGTTGATGTTCGTTGGGATACTGGCAACCGCCGTGCCAAGCTCTGAAATCGAGCTGTTAATGCTCGTCAGCATACCGTGGAACATCAGCACCGCATCCTGGAGCGGACCGATGACCCGTCCCCAGTACAGCGTATCATGGCAGGGAGTTCCTGCTACGGCAGGTTTTTGAAGCCAGTAGGCGACGTTGTCGGTGTAGACCACCACATCGCCAACACTGTAAGAGGTCCCAGAACTATAGGCTCCTTTGTAATTCATTCGTCTTCATCTCCTTATATTGGATCATTCATATTTGCAAAAGCCAAAGCTTTTACTCATCGTTGTTTGCGGCACAAATGCAGATAATTCCGATTCCTGCAAATACGCCAACAAAGAAAGCAACAGGAATCCATATCCAGCCAACCAAATAACCACCCCCCGTAGTGAGTTAAAGATTCCATTAACTTAATTGTGGGATCGGGTTGATTTCAACAGGAGGTATTCTATCTTCTACGGCAATTCTGTCTGTGTAGATAGTGGTTCCAAGTACATTGCATCCAATGGCAGTTACTTTGTATCCCTGCTTAATTGCACTTGTTCCGCTTTCAGAACTAAACGAGATCCTGCTCAATGAACAGTTGTTCATCCTTACATTGTCAATTCTTCCGGATGTATCAGATGAAGAAAAACGGACTCCTCCTTTGTTGCTATTGTCAGTCCTCCCAAACACACACGAATCAAATACGAACATGCTACTTTCATTTTCTGCAGCATTCCAATCGTGTGTTGACCATACATCCCCGTATGCTGCTTCAAATACGCAATCCTTAAAGTACAGTTTCATATTCCTGTTGTGGCCTGCACCATATGCGTATTTATTGCCATATGTGCTTGCGTTGTACTGTACATTTACATTGATATATTCATGCACCGCACCGTTATTTGCAAAGGCTCCGCTTGTTTCGTCATGGATTCCATACCGACAATTTGAGCATACAATGCTAATGTTTTCGATCCTGCATGATCCGTATACATTCAATGGACTGAATATATTTGCGTGTGCATTGTCAATAATTTCTGAATCAGTGGGTTGCCACTTCAAAACAACATTTCCAATCCCTACGATGTGCGTGTTCCTTGGCACCACAAAATTGTACTCTTCCCATGATTTTGTTGTGTCAACAGTGGCAATGAAATCAGCACCACCCATCTCCTCAAAAATATCATATTCGCCAGGATAGACATAAACAGTTTTTTTGTTTCCGTTGTTTTTCAGTGCGTCAAGCATCTCCATAAACGATTCAAATTGACGTCCAGTTCCAACTGTATACGTTTCGCCATCATTAAACTGTCTTGTATTGACTGTGACAGCTTTCGCATCCACATCTGAAATGACAGCATCTCCTGAAGCGATTTTGATAAATTGCAGTCTGAAAATATGTTCCTGTGGATTGTATGCCAACAGATTGACAGGATTTGCTACATTTTTAGCATCCTGCCAGTTTTTCGTATATCCGCCGTTCCCATCCGGTTGTCCGATAAATTTACCGTTGCCACCATCATACACATACAACGCACATTTGTATTTTGTGTTATCAAACGATACACCTATAATGTCCTGCCGTAAATAGCCGATTGTCCTAACGCTTGTTGTTATATCATAATTGCTCCCTGTGTTGGAATACATCCCGCCAAGTTCCAGATCTTCCAGAGCATCGGTTGATTTAGATGCATCCGTCCACGTTAAACTTGCAATACCATCTCTTGTGTCCGTTTCCAGATAATACACTGCGTTTATTGTCGCAGTATTTACGCAAGTGAACTCAAGATATCCGTCAAAAGATGCTGTGAACACCTTGCGTCCTGTTGATGTCATCGCAAGCACCCCAGACGATGTGTGGCCGTGCGTATAAGCATTTACGGTTCCAGTAATTGCAGAAACGTCTATGATAGCCTTTTCGCCTGTTTTTAAATACAAGGATGTCAGGACGTTTCCGGTCACCTCACCAATTTTCTCAAGTGCTGTTATTCTGTTCAGCGCAAAGTCAACATCAGCATTCCGGTCAACAGCTTTTATTTCGTCACGCAACTCAGCATCGGTAATATAACAAAACGCATTTGTGAAACCGGATGCAATCGCATTGCTCAATTCATCCGGTGTTATTGCATTCCCATTATCTTTTCGGATGACAAAACGATAGTACCGTTCCGATGATGTTAACGTTTTTGATGTTCCCCAGGAATCATCCCTTGCATAGAAAGAAAAGTCCTTATAATAGTTTCGTACTATTGCACTGTATCCGCTGTTAAGGGTTACTGTTACAGGATATTCAGAGAACTGAATGAATCCGGTTGATATGCGTGTTGTAGATGCTGATTCCTGACCGCTTGAATTGATTACAATGTTTTTGGCAGTTGCGCCAGAAGCACCTTGCCCTGTGCAATTATAAATAATTACGCTCTTTAAATCACCAACCATGTCTGCCGGAGCCGCAGAAGAAGACGATGCGAGATTCCTGTCCAGTGGAGGACTGTCTGGATTTGTAAAATTGTTATCTCCAAGCCATTCGTCCACGGCTTGATAAAGATTATCAAGCGGAGCCGGATCTCCCTTATCTCCCTTATCTCCCTTGGGAATGCCAAATGCAAGATTATAATATCCACCTTCGCTGTGCGTAACATTAACAGTAGGACTTGCTCCAGCCGCAAGCCCTGTTACTGATGCAGATAAATCTTGAAAATTCCCAGCCGCCGCCTGTGCCGCATCCCTCGCGGTTTCTGCCGCAGTCTTCGCCGCCTGTGCCGCAGTATTCGCGTTCACAGCCGCAGTCCCGGCATTCAGCACGTTCGTGACCCAGCCGGCCTGTACCTCTGGCGGATCAGTCTCGTTTCCGCTTACGCTTTCCTCAACGGAAGTAGGAATAATCCTCGTCTTCTTTACAAGGCCGGAGGTGGCTTCCTGTGCGCGGACTTCCGTGTATCCTACGCCGGGAGTCTGCGTAGCCGCACTGCCGATCTTCCATGTGAGGATTTTATTGGTGCTGTTATAAGTAGTCACCATCGGGTATTTATTCGGATCATTGTACGGCCTAAAAATGACATTGAACGAATAACCGGAAACATTATCCGCTTCCAGTTCCTGTACCCATTTCGTCATGTCAATTTCAATTTTCCGGGCGATATTCTCTCCCTGTACACCGATCTGGAGATAATTAATTTTGTCGATTTCGTATGCCATAAAAACCACCTCTTTACGGTCTGTTTACAGGGAAAGATTCCCCGGTTATGTCTTCATAATTCTGGGATGTTATCCACTGCATGGAAACTGCATCCCAGACCATCTGTTTGTTCCACAATTCATTGGCGTAATAACCGCTGACCTTTTTCACCTTGTCAGATGTATCGGTTGGGATATCAATTTCAGCCATCATGGAAAT
>Ga0310786_10002103_pt1 | contig 31175 bp, 47 predicted proteins | sample AusTroGonzalo_MG_FD_203881 | JGI IMG/M metagenome (GOLD analysis project Ga0310786, IMG submission 203881) | Bovine rumen microbial communities from tropical cattle in Woodstock, Queensland, Australia - Gonzalo_03 (v2) (version 2) | ecosystem: Host-associated > Mammals > Digestive system >...
GCAGTACGGCGACTTCGAGCCGGATGTGAAGCAACATGAAGAAACACTAGAGATAAAGCAATATGACCCAGCAGCACAAACCGCAGAATGACGCGAAGGCCGCGAAGTATGTGCGCTTCGCCGCCATTGACAAGTACATAGACAAGAACATCGTCCTGCCGACGGAGAAGGCCTCCTCCGGCGACGATGACATGGTGACCTGGGGCGAGAACAACGGCTATCCGGAGTACCTCCTCGACCTCTACAAGAATGTGGCCACCCTGCGCTCCATCATCAACGGCTGCGTGGACTTCGTGACCGGCGACTCGGTGACGGCGAATGTGACGCCGCAGGAGAACGGCGAGATGAACCTCGCGCATGAATCCGCGCGCGACATCGTGATGCGGTGCGCCGAGTCCTTCTACCACTACGGCGGCTTCGCGCTCCAGGTGACGCGCGACATGGCCGGACGCGTGGCGGAGATCATCCCGCTCGACCTCCGCTATGTCCGCGCGAACAAGGACTTCGATGTGTTCTACTACTCCGAGGACTTCGGCAAGAAGTACACGCGCTCGGCGAACATGCTGACCTATCCGGCCTTCATGCCGAATGCAGACCATCCCATCTCCGTCCTCTTCGTGAAGAACACCACCACCCAGGTCTACCCTGCGCCGCTCTACGCCGCGTCGGTGAAGGCCTGCGAGACGGAGCGCGCCATCGATGACTTCCACCTCAACTCCATCAAGAACGGCTTCGTGCCTTCGGTCATCATCAACTTCAACAACGGCGAGCCGGAAGACCCCATCAAGGACGAGATCGAGAAGGATGTGAAGGCGAAGTACTGCTCTCCGGAGAACGCCGGCCGTCCCATCCTCTCGTTCAACAAGGACAAGGAATCGGCTGCGACCTTCGAGGTGCTGAAGACCGAGGACTTCGGCGACAAGTACGAGGCCCTTGCGAAGCACTGCCGCCAGCAGATCTTCACCAGCTTCCGAGCGAACCCGAACCTCTTCGGCATCCCCACGGAGAACCTCGGATTCTCTGCGGAGGAATACGCCTCATCCTTCGCCCTCTTCAACCGCACGGAAATCGTTCCGGTGCAGCAGATGATAGTGGACGCCATCGACTACATCCTCGGCATGAAGGGCGCAATCACCATCGAGCCGTTCTCGCTCCTGGACGAGGCGGAAGGCACCCTCGCCGACCGCGTCGATGTGGAGCAGCTCGTCGGCATCGTCACGAACGCCGCCCTCACGCAGGCGCAGAAGCGCAACATCCTCATCACCGCCTACGGCCTCACCGAGGAGGAGGCGGCTTCGTTCCTCCCTACCGAATAACGGAAACACGGCGAATTATATATCTATTTAGAATGGAAATCCTACTTACATCTGAGCAGTTCGTCAAGTCCGCGACCAATGTCTCGGACAACCTCTCCGGCAAGTTCCTCCTGCCCTCCGTCCGCGAGGCGCAGGAAATCAACCTCCGGCAGATCCTCGGCGACTGCCTCCTCGACAAGCTGAAGAGCCTTGTCGCGGACGATTCCATATACGGAGAAGGCAACGAGGCCTACGCAGACCTCCTCAACCATTGTCAGTACTACCTCGCCTACAAGTCCATCGTGGACATCATCATGAAGGCCTCGTACAAGATTGCGAACGCGGGCCTCACGAAGACGAGCGACGAGAATGTGCAGAACGCGTCCTTCGACGAGATAGTCAGGAACCAGTCCTACTACCAGGCGAAGGCCGACTCTCACTGCCTCATGCTGCAGCAGTGGATACTCAACAACAAGCAGGCGTTCCCTGAGCTGAAGGCCTGCGACTGCGCCCGCATCAAGTCGAACCTCTACAGCGCGGCCACCTGCGGCATCTGGCTCGGCGGCGCGCGCGGCAAATCAAGATAGACATGACACTCGCTCAAGTCATAGACCTCATCAAGGAATGCGCGCTCGCGCAGCCTGCGGTGCAGATAGTGGTGGAGAACGATCCCAGCCGCCTCAACCACATCGCAGACGCGAGGTACGGCGCGTTCATGTTCGTCCAGCGGGAACACCGCGAGACCATCGACGGCCTCATCACCTACTCCTTCTCGTTCATCTATGCCGACCGCCTCACCGGCGAGCCGGACAACGAGATCGCGGTGCAGTCCGTCGGCATCCGCGTGTTGAGCAACATCCTGCGCGCCCTGGACGAGCGCGGCCTGCATTCGGACGCCTGGAACTTCACCACCTTCCGGCAGCGGTTCACCGACCTCTGCGCCGGTGCCTTCTGCAATGTCGACCTCGAGACCGAGGTGGACTACATCTGCAATGACAAAATAGACGAATAGAGATATGGCAGCTTATGATAACCTTCGGGCGGTGATTGCCGCCAACGTGTACCAGAACAACAACAACGAGATCACCGCCGATATGGTCAAGGCGGCTATGAATGCGATGGTCAATTCCCTGGGCGCGGAGTTCCAATATGGCGGTGTGGCCGAGCCGAGCGACAATCCCGGCACCCCGGATTACAAGGTCGCGTACCTTGCAAGCACCCCCGGCACCTACACCAACTTCGGCGGCATCGTCGTCGCCGCTGGAGAGGTGGCCAATCTCAAATGGAACGGCACCGCCTGGAGCAAAAGTAAGGTGTTTGCCGGCCTTTTATCGCTTGGCGTGTTGCCCGTTGGGGACTTGAACGATGTTAAAACTGACGGGCTGTGGCTATTGACCGGCGGAGAGTATACCAATTTGCCGTCAACATCGAAATACGGCTATTTGCGCGTTACGCGCTTGGGTACGTATGTTTTCCAAGAATTTATTTCACAAACGGGCGGAAACGTCTATAAGCGACGTTTTCAGTCTTCCGGCGCAAATATGGAAGCTTGGCAACTCGTCGGCCGCGATGCGACAATGCGCGGTGCGCTTCCATCTTGCGACCTTAACGATGTAACGGAAACCGGAACGTGGATATTGATTGACACCAATAGCTACACGAATGTTCCGGGCGGTTCGATTGCCGGATTCTTGCGCGTGTCAAACATAGGAATTAACAATTGGGTTCTTCAAGAGTTCATCGGGTTCTCAAATGCGAATTTTTACAAGCGCAAATTCCGCGCGGGTATAACAATTGAGGATTGGACGCAGATCAGCGGTAGCGGCACAATTATCAACAATTACAACACGTATGAGGTTACGGCAACGCCGACGATTACAACGGACACAAACCAATTCTTGTCCGCGACGGGGGACACAACGGATAGGACGTTGGATATTTTGACGATGTTGCAGACAACGGGCGTTTGTCGGCTTGGCCCCGGTGATTTCTATGTTGATGGGATCGAAATGCCGGACAATACGCAAATTATCGGAAGCGGCCCGACAACGAAAGTATATTTGATTGCAGGCGCAAACAAATTTGCAATCAAGATGCGCAAGCACTGCGCCGTTAAGAATTTCGCGCTGATTGGAGCAAGTTCTCACACTCCGGCGTCAACTGTCGGAACGCGCCACGGAATCTTGTGGGAGGGCAACTATTCGGAAACGGAATCAAGCGCGCAACAACCGAATCAGGGCGTTGTTGATACGATGTGGATTTCCAATTTCGCGGGCGGAGGGATAACCTGCACAAATACCGGATATGCGACCGACAAGGCAATTGAATGCACGGATTGTTGGATAACGGCGTGTGACGCAGGCATTAACATTTCGTATTGGTCAGAGTTCCATAAATTCACGAATGTTAGGACGGCCGGGTGTTGGTATGGTTGCATCAACAACGGCGGCAACAACGTATTTGTGAATTGCGACTTTTCAGGTTGCAAAGAGGGTTTTTTGATGGACAATTCGCTGAATCAAAGTCCGAACAATTCGCACGGGTCTTGCGTCGGGTGTGTGTTCAACCATTCCAATTCAAACGCGGGTGTTGGCATCCGCATATTGGGGTGTGCGAATGGCTTTGTTTTCATCGGGTGTCAGATATTCTTCTCGCAGATAGTCATTGAAAATTCGGAGGGCGTTACGTTCAGTGCGTGCAACTATGGCAACGTGAATTGCGACATTTCCATCGACGGCGGCGGTGCCATCCTTTTTATCGGGAATATGCACCAGGCCACCCCGGCAATCAGTGTTGTGAACAATACGCACGTAGTCTTTGCGAATTGCTACGTGCGTAGCACGGGCGCGGCCGTCACGAACTAAAAACATCTCACAAAACTAAATACCTATGACCACACAAAGAACTTTAGCGAGGTTTCGCGCACTCACCAGGAATGTGCGGCCGACCACCACAATCGGATTGTGGGTGTGTACCATCTGCGCCATCGGACTCTTCATCGCGTCATTCTTCTGGCCACCCTGCGGAGTGATCGACGAGTCCGTCATCAAAGCCGCCGGCTACTGCTTCGCCTTCGCGGGCCTCTTCGAGGTTCGCGAGGCAATCCTTGAAGGACTCGGCATCAAACTCGTCCACGGCAACACCACCATCGAGGTGAAAGACCAGGACGGCAATCCGGAAGACAATGGTGAAGTTGACTCTTAAGCGCGAGATCCGGTCGGACAAGTCCACCATCAGCCGCCTCTCCGTCGAGGAGTGCGGCAGGCTGTGCGACATCCTCGAACCGGTCGACCGCGGACTCCGCAAGGACATGAGCCTGGCGGAGATCAAGAAGCTGAAGGTGGCGGGTGCGACGGCCATCCCCTCCGGAGAGTACGAGGTCACACTCGCGGTCTCTCCCACCTTCAAGGACAAGTACTACGCGAAGAAGTACGGAGGGCGTTTCCCTCTCATCAAGGATGTCCCCGGCTTCTCCGGCGTCCTCATCCACCCCGGCAACTCGCCGAAGGACACGAAGGCCTGCCAGCTCCCAGGCGTCTATGACGCAGGACGGCCGGACTATGTGCGCGACTCGGTGATGGCCTTCCAGGACTTGATGGACTTCTACATCTGGCCGGCCTTCCTCCGCAAAGACAAGATCACCCTCAAAATCGAATAAGCCATGTTCAAGCCAATCGCAGAATTCTTCGGCCTGCTCGGCTGCGCCACCGGAGTCATCGGCGGCATCCTGCTCTCCATCCTCGGTTCCGACTACTGGTACATTGCCGTCGGCATCGCAGTACTCGCCTACGCCGCCTTCCCCCGCTTGAAAGAGTGGTGGGATGATCTCAACGGACTCCGCAAGCAAGCACCCGAAGTGAAGGTCGAAGAGGATGAGTAAGACACTCCAATGGATAGGACTCGCGGCCATCGTCGCGAGTCTTTTGTTCCTCGCCTGCTGCGTGTCCTATAGGATAGGCAGAAATAGGGCGGAAATCGTCACGGAGACCGACACCCTTGTCATCGTCCGTCTCGACACCATACGCGAAAAATATCCGGTCTACATCGCGGAGCGCGTGGTGGATTCGGTGCGGATTCCGGTATACTGCCATGACACCACCTATGTGGAGGTGCCGATCACGCAGAAGCACTACCATCAGGACTCGCTCTATGACGCGTGGGTGTCCGGCTTCCTGCCGCAGCTCGACTCTATCGAGGTGATGCAGCGGACGGAGACCATCGAGGTGACGAGGTATGTGCAGCTGCCGGTGCCGCGGTGGTCATTCGGCGTGACGGCTGGGCCGTCAGTGTTGTATGACTGCTTCGGGGAGGCGCACATGGGCCTCGGCGTGACCGCCGGACTGCAGTATAGGTTTTGACGAAGGAATTCACTATCTTTGCAGGACATCGTACATTGTATTTGGTAGGAGGAGGCTCGGAGAAATCCGGTCTCCTCCGCTCGTTTCTTGTCGGATGTTTAACAATTGGAAACGGCCTCGCGTCCGGTCACATTTGTAACTTATTGATACAAAGATAGTCCGCATCTCGCGACGCGGACTACAAGCAATTCTAACCTAAACAAGGTCTACTGCCTTGAATCCTGCGTGCGTGTGCGCAGGATTGCGGTATCACCCGCAGGACTGACAAACGGCCGCTTTCATTTTACGGAGTATATGTTTACATTTGTAACCGATACGATTGTAGTCAGTTTGTCAGTACGCCTCCGTTAAACGATGGTCACCATCCACCCTTGCATCCTCCGGCACCACCGGAAGCAGGACGGCACCTGGAATGTGAAGGTGCGCGTCTCCTTCGACCGCAAGTCGGTCTACATCCCCACCAACATCTTCTGCACGAAGGCAGACCTCAACGCGAAGTACCGCATCCGCAGCGCGGAGATCCTCGACCGCTGCGACGCACTCGTCCGCCGGATGCGCGACGCCGTCGCCGGCCTCTCGATGATAGAGCTGGAAGGGCGCGATGTCTATTGGGTCGCCGACTACATCAAGGACGCGCTCCGCGGCCAGGAGTTCCGCCTGGACTTCTTCGCCTTCGCGGATTCCTATGTGTCCACCAAGAAGCCGTCCACGCGCTGCGCCTACACCGCCGCCCTCAACGCGCTCGAGCGGTTCCTCGGCAGGCGCGAGCTGGACATCAACGCCATCACGCACACCATGATGGTGCGCTTCATGGAGGCGGTGGACAAGGAGCCGAAGATGGTGTGGAGCAAGGGCGCGCGCGGCATCGTACCATCCGGCCGTGCGAAGATACCACACGGCGCATCGACCAGGCATGTGATGAAACTCGCGAACATCTTCAACGAGGCGAAGCTGCGGTACAACGATGACGATGCAGGGAGGGTGGTGATACCACGCAGTCCGTTCGACCGCCTGCGGAAGGTGTTCCCTCCGTCGGAAGGGCAGAAGAGCATCGGCGCGGAGACGATGCAGGCCGTCCTCGACGCGCAGACGGATGACCGCCTGGAGCGGCTGGCCCTCGACGCATTCGTGGTCTCCTTCGGACTGATGGGCGCGAACATGGCCGACCTCTACCTCGCGAAGCCGGTGAAGGGCGAGTGGATCTACAACCGGCAGAAGACGGCGTCCAGGAGGGCGGACAAGGCCGAGATGAGGGTGCCGGTGCCGGAGTGCCTGCAGGAGTACATCGCGCGCCTGCAGGACGGCCCTTCCGGCTGGTGGCTCCCCGCGCTCCACAAGGCGGCAGGCCGAAAGGATCTGGCCACGCAGAAGGTCAACGCGGGCCTCGCGAGGTGGTGCAGCCGGAACGGAGTTCCGCGCTTCACCTTCTACGCCGCGCGCCATACCTGGGCGAGCATCGCGAGGAGCCGTGCGGTGGGCGTCGAGAAGGCCCTCGTCGACGAGTGCCTCGGACATGTGGGCGAGTTCCAGATGGCGGACATCTACGCCGAGCGCGACTGGTCTCTTCTCGCCGACGCGAACCGCCGCGTCCTCGCCTCCCTGAGGTGGTGAGGGTTTCCACTTCGGCGGGATTCTATATCTATAAGTGGAGCAGAAGAATCTTTCATAAGACATTAAGGTGTTATAACTACAATCGCAGGACGGCCTCGCAGTGATGCAAGGCCGTTTCCATTTTTTCGACTTATTATATTTATATACGGAAGCAACAGATCTTTCATTGTTTGGATATGTTTTAGGTTATTTCAGAAATGCTCACCTGGACGGCAGTGATGTCCTCCGGTTTTTCAAGACCACTTTTTCATTTTGAACAATAAATATTGAACGGAGAGTCCCGCCGGCAGAGATGTCCGCGGGATTTTTTCATGAAGGGAGGCAGGGTGTTCCGAGTTCGAGGCCGGAGAAGAGGATCTCGACGAGCTGCGCCACCAGCTCGCGCTCCCTCTCGTCGATGGCGGTGTTTCCGCTCGCGGCGGAATTTATATCCTTTGATGACAAGATTTCTTCCGTCATAATGAATTGGTATTGGTTAGATCGGACGAGGGCCGCAGTGATGCGGTCTTCTTCTATTTGAGGGCGAGTACCATCAGGACGCGGTACCATCCGCGGATGAACTTGGTCGGTATGGTGAACGGCTGGTACTGCGGATTGACGGAGACGCACTCCACCACGGCCGGATCGTCGGTCTTGAGTATGCGCTTGATGACGGCTCCGTTCTCGGTGTCGAGGACATAGACCTTGCCCCATTCGACGAAGGCGGCTTCGTTGATGCGCTTGATGATGAGGTGCGCGCCGGCGGGATAGTCCGGAGCCATGGAGTCGCCGGTGACCTGGATGGCGTAGTCGGCCCCGCGGATGGGCGAGACGATGCGCTCGCACTCGTAGTCCTTCACCGCGTCGGAGAAGTCCGCCAGGGTGCCGGCCCTCGCTCCGGTGGGGATGACGAGGATTCTCTCTTGTTCCACATTTGTGTCACATCCTTCCGCCTCAAATCTCATCGCCTTCGCAAGAAGGGAAGCTGTCAAATATCTCTCATTCCCATTGATGGCAGCGGACAACACTTTTTCATTGATTCCTAAGGTGTTAGCAAAATCCCGCTGCGATGTCACCCGACCAGAATCAAGGGCGTTCTGGTAGATGTTCCGCAAGCGGAGCAATCGTTCTTCCATAATTTTTCCGTAAATTTTCCTCAAAAAGGTTGCAAGTGTAATATTTTTTACATACATTTGCACCAACAACACTACAAAGATATGACAAAAAACTCATTCCGCCAACAAGTCATCGACATGGAAGTCGGGCAGGAGCTGATAGTTCCGGTCTCCGAGGTGGGATACACCACCATACGGAGTTACGCGTCCGACCTCGGCTTTGCGTTCAACCGCAAGTACACAACCGCCCGCGACCGCGAGGCGCGCACCTACACCATCAAACGGATCTCGTAGCCATGGAAGACATCAGGGAGATAGTCAAGACCGCCTCGGCACTCGGCGCCACGGAAACGATGCGCGCCCTGGGTGTCACCGCCGGCGAGCTGTCCGAACGCCAGGCCATCCGCGTCTACGGAGGCTGGTTCAAGGAGGCCGTCGAGCGCAAGGAGATTCTCCCCTGCCGCCGAGGCTCCGGCAAGACCGGCACCAAGAGATACGATGTCCGCGACATCCTGCAGTACAAACTCGCCCGCCAGATCCGGCGCGTAACACTGATACTCAAGTAACCATGAAACGATTCAAGAAGACCCTCGGAGCGATCCTCTCCACCATCGGATTCATCGGCTTCTTCGCCACCTCGGAATCCGTCAACCAGCTCCTCGTCACCGGAGCGGCCATCATCCTCTTCTACACCGGCTACCGCCTCCTCGAGGCTTCCGGCGCACTGCAAAGCTAAACCCCTTAACACCTTATACAATGGACACAAAGATTCTTTATCACCTCGCCACGATCGGCATGTCGAAATTTGACCTCCTCGCCTATCGTTACGGCTTCCTTACCACCTCCACCTTCGTGGAGGGCGAGCTGCGGCTCTGCGCCTTCGACCAGAGTTCGCCCGACTGCATGACAATCGTCTCAGACATGTTTCCTCTCGACGATGATGCGACTGAAGAGAGCATCAACGAGTTTGTCGACTCCGCCATCGTCCGCCTCAAGGAAGGCATCCTCCGCATCCTGGAGGCGCGCTCCGAGGCCATCAACAAGCAGATTGAACAACTCAAGCGCAAGTAGCCATGGCCGAGAAGAAGACACCCGCCACCCTCGCCTTGTGGGAGACCTTCCGTTCCGTTCCGGATGCCGCGATGAAGAGCATCCAGGCCGGCAAGCTCAAGGGCATGACCGACATCAATCCGGTATGGAGGATGAAGGTGCTGACCGAGCGGTTCGGCCCGATCGGCTTCGGATGGAATGTCCGCGAGGTGGAGCGGTGGACGAACGAGTGCGCCGGCGAGACCGCCGCATTCGTGAAGGTCGAACTCCGCGTCAAGGACGGAGACCAGTGGTCGGAGCCTATCGAAGGCACCGGCGGCTCGAAGCTCTGCGGAAAGGGATTCGGGGACGGCATCAACGATGAGGCCTGGAAGATGGCCACCACCGACGCCATCTCCGTCGCCTGCAAGTCGCTCGGCATCGCGGCCGACATCTACTTCTCCAAGGACGCCGACTTCGGCACGAAGTACGAGCCGAGGATGAATGCGCCCAGATCGACGCATCCCGCTCCTGCTCCTGCAGTTCCGGCCGGATATGTTCCCATGCCGAATGACAAGTACTGGAAGTGCATCGACGCCTTTGCCCGCGGCCAGCTCACCAAGGACGGCGAATCCGTCTTCGACTATTGGAAGCGCGTCACGAACGCCGGCAAGGACGAGAGCGACGCCTTCATGCACGATGTAGAGAATTTCAAGATAGCAAACCAAATCCAATAACACGATGAACAAGCAAGAATTCCTTGACCTGGCCGCTCGCCTCTACGATGCGATGGCCGAACCGCAGCTCTTCGCAGGAAGCGAGGAGAAGACGATCGAAGTCCCGATGGTGGAGGCCGCGCCTGCCGCCGAGCGGATCACCACCTACAAGCCGCGTGTGCGCAAGAACTCCGACGAGCCTCTGCGCCTGGACAACATCTCCGCCCACTACGGCCAGAACCTCGGCGAACTCGTCCGCATCTGCTCCGAGTGCGGAGTCCGGGTGCAGCTCATCAACTCCCACCGCTACATCGACCGCCGCGACATTCCCTTCCTGACGGCCTTCGTGGAGCGCAAGTACAACAACTTCAACAAGTCATAGCCATGGAGACACGCAAGGAAGTCGGCGGTGGTATCTACCGCCTCAACGAGACCCTCGCCCTCGTCAACGAGGAGCTGATGGAGAACGGCGGCGAACTGACGCCGGAGCTGGAGGAGAAGATGGCCTCCGCCGCCCTCACGCAGGTGGAGGTGGTGGACGGCCTGCAGACCCTCATCACCAAGGTCAAGTCCGAGGACGAGGCCATCGCGGCCGAGATTAAGCGGCTGCAGGCCTTGAAGAAGAGCCGCGCGAACGGCCTCGAAGGCTTGAAGCGGTATCTTCTCACCTACATGCTGAACAACGGCATCAAGACGATAGAGGGCGCGTTCTGCAAGGTCTCCGTCGCGGAGGGCAAGGAGTCGGTCGAAGCCGACGAGGACGCCATCCTGGAGGCCGGATCGGTGAAGTCCATCATCGATGTGGCGCGGAAGAACCTTCCGTCCTATGTGACCCTCGAGGCGAAGGTCTCGAAGACGGCCCTGCTGCAGAGCATCAAGGCCGGAGAGCCGGTGCCGGAGGTCGAAGTTGTACGCCGTCCCTACCTTCTCATCAAGTAACCATGGCACGGCTGAACAACACCGATAGCTTCACCACTTCCGGGTGGATGCGGACTGAACTCGGACTCGAAGGAGCGGAACTCGTCACCTTCGCCATCGTCCATCAGTTCAGCCAATCTAACGCGGGCATCTACAAGGGCGGCACCTCTTATGTATCCGCCTGGCTTGGATGCTCCGACAACTCCGCCCGGAAGTACTTGAAGTCTTTGGTGGCCCGCGGCCTCGTCAAGGAAACCTCCGGAAAGGAGAACGGCGTCCCATTCTGCTACTATACCTCAACGATTGAGGGAGGTACCTCAAAATTTGAGGTGGGGGTACCTCAAAATTTGAGGGAGGGTACCTCAAAATCTGAGGATAGATTATTAAAGGGATATATAGATAATAGAGAGAGTGTAGAAGAGAAGAAGTCCCGCTCGCCTCGTTTCGTCAAGCCTTCCGTCGAGGAGGTGCGCGAGTACTGCGAGAGCCGCGGAAACTCCGTCGATCCGGAGGAGTTCGTCGACTTCTACGAGTCGAAGGGATGGATGATCGGCAAGTCGCCGATGAAGAGCTGGCAGGCCGCAGTCCGTACATGGGAGAAATCCAAGAACAACGGCCGGTCTTCCGCGCGTCCGTCCCGCGCTCCTCGCCCTGCCTCCGATGTCTATTCACGCAACGCCGCCGCCCTGGAGGAAGTCCACCGCCGGCTCGGCTTCTACAACAACCCGACCGCAGATGAACAATAGCATCACCATATTCGCACCGAAGACCGAGGTCTCCCTCGTCGACATCCGGATGGACTCGAAGGCGTATCCGCGCATCAAGTCCATGCCTGAGCCGGTCGCCGTGGACGGACTCGCCTCCGTCATCGCGATGGCGTTCGTCTACACCGGCCGCGAATACACTCCCGAATCCCTCGTCCTCATCGCGTCCGCGCTCTACAAGGAGCTGATGGCCGACAGCCGCGGGATCGGAACCGGAAACATCTCCGTCGAGGAGATAGGCCGCGCAGTCAACCGCGCCGTCCTCGGAGAGACCGAGATGTTCGGTATCAATGTTTCCTCACTCTACAAGGTGATATGCTCCTACTGCACCGGCGAAGGCCATGACGCCCAGAAGGCGGCGAACCTACGCAGGGCCGACGAGAGGGCGAAGGCCCTCAAGGGAACGGCCGTAGGTGCCATGATGGACGCATTCGCCGGACGAATGATTAAAGCATCCAAGAAATGAAAGCAGTCCTCGCAATCATCCTCGTAGCCTTCCTCGTCCTCGCGGCCATCGTCGCCGGATGTTGGCTCACCGGCTACATCATCAAGCACGAATCAAGTCAAACCGATAAATCCAAGTAGTTATGGCATTCCTTACTGAAACCGGCAAGATCCGCCAGAGAGGCGAGATCAAGCAAGGCACCGCGCAGAGCGGTCGCGACTGGGCGTTCCAGGAAATCCTCCTTGAGGTGACCACCGGCAACAACCAGTACAAGAACCTGGCCGTCAAGGCCGACATCCACACCATCGGAGACCTGCAGAAAGTCGCGGACGGCACCGCAATCGAGGTGACCTACTATGTAGACTCCCGCGAGTACAACGGCCGCTGGTACACCGAGGCGCACCTCTATTCCTTCAAGGTGGCGTCGGAGCAGCCGGAGCGGCATGTGGGCGGCAGTCCATTCCCGAAGAAGGAGTACAACGCCGCGCCGGCACCGGACGCACAGCCTGCGGTGAACCAGGACACTGACCTTCCGTTCTAACCGACCCGAGCCATGCAGAAGCTGTTATACATCGACCTTTTCTGCGGCGCGGGCGGAACCAGCACCGGCGTGGAAGCTGCAACCCTCGGAGGGCAGAAGTGCGCCCATGTGATCGCGTGTGTCAACCATGACCCTCACGCCATCGCGTCGCACCTCGCGAACCATCCGGAGGCGAAGCACTACACCGAGGACATCAGGACTCTCGACCTCACCACCCTCATAGAACACACCGAACGGCAGCGGGCAGCGAACCCCGGCTCGCTGCTCGTCCTCTGGGCGAGTCTCGAATGCACGAACTTCTCCAAAGCGAAGGGAGGCCAGCCGCGAGACGCGGACAGCCGCACCCTCGCCGAACACCTCTTCCGCTATGTCGACGCGCTCAAGCCGGAATTCATCCAGATCGAGAATGTCCGCGAGTTCATGATGTGGGGAGACCTGGACGAGAACGGAAAGCCGGTGAGCCGTGACGCGGGCCGACTCTATCTCCGCTGGGTGCGCAACATGTGCGGCCGCGGTTATCACTTCCAGCACCGCATCCTCAACTCCGCCGACTTCGGCGCATACACATCGCGCGAGCGGTTCTTCGGAATCTTCGCCGCGAAGGGCCTGCCGATCGTGTTCCCTGAGCCGACGCACAGCCGCGAGGCAGGACACACCCTCTTCGGAGAGGACATGAAGCCTTGGAAGCCGGTGCGCGATGTCCTCGACCTCGATGACTGCGGGCGCAATCACCACGAAAGACCACCACGCCTTCATCACGGCGTACTACGGAAACGGCGGGAATTCCTCGGTAGACCAGCCGTCTCCGACCATCACCACGAAAGACCGCCTCGGCTTCGTGCAGATGCAGTTCGTCGACCAGCAGTACGGAACCGGACGCCCTGCTTCCATCGACAAGCCGGCAGGCACCATCACCACAAACCCGAAACTCAACCTCGTCTCGGTCAAGCCGTGGGTGATGGACACCAGCTTCGATAATATAGGCAAGTCGGTGGACGAGCCGATGGGCGTGATCACCGCGAACCGCAAGTGGCACTACCTCGTCAATCCGCAGTTCGCATCCGCCGGCGCATCCGTGGACAAGCCTTGCTTCACCCTCATCGCGAGGATGGACAAACGGCCTCCGTATATCGTTACCGCCGAGACCGGCCCCGCCGTCCTGGTGTACGAGGACGATTCGCCGATGACCATCAAGATCAAGGAGTTCATGTCCATCTACAACATCCGCGACATCTACATGCGGATGCTCAAGATCAACGAACTCAAGCGGATTATGGGATTCCCGAGCGACTATGTCCTCGTCGGTACGCAGACGGAGCAGAAGAAATACATCGGGAACGCGGTGGAGACGCACATGGCCTGCGCGCTCTGCGCCTGCCTCTCGAGGGAAATCAACCGGATAAACTCATAGCACCATGAACAAGAAATTCATCCATACATTCTGCCGCAGATGCGAGCATCGCCTGGAGAACCTCGCCGGAGACACCCAAGTCTGCTTCATGGCAGGAGGGCCTACGGCAGACAAGCCGTATACCGATATAGAGAACCTCAAGTCCTGCCCTCGCGGCCTGGGCCTCGTCTCCATCTTCAAGAATGACCGCAAGCCTCGCGCTCCGCGCAAGCCGATGAATCCGGAGACCGAGCGCATCCTGCACGATTGCCTCGCCGGATTCGTGGCGGGAATCATCGCGGCCGCTCTCATCATCCTCTTCCTATACACCATCAATTCCAAGTAACCATAACACCTCACAACAATGCCTACCATCAAGATTGAAATCAAGTCCATCATCGGAAACATCCTTTTCGAGTACGAGAAGGAAGACAACACCATCAAGGACACCCTTGTAGAAGCCGCCAAGCAGGGCGCAGACCTCAGCGGCGCATACCTCCGCAGCGCAGACCTCCGCGGCGCATACCTCAGCGGCGCATACCTCAGCGGCGCAGACCTCAGCGGCGCAGACCTCCGCAGCGCAGACCTCCGCGGCGCATACCTCCGCGGCGCAGACCTCAGCGGCGCAGACCTCAGCGGCGCAGACCTCCGCAGCGCACACCTCCGCGGCGCAGACCTCAGCGGCGCAGACCTCCGCGGCGCAGACCTCAGCGGCGCAGACCTCCGCAGCGCATACCTCCGCAGCGCACACCTCAGCGGCGCAGACCTCCGCAGCGCAAAGGAAGTCCCTTACATTCCGTTCGCCTGCCCTTCGGACGGCGCGTTCATCGGCTGGAAGAAGGTACACGGCAAGCTGGTGCAGCTCCAGATCCCGGAGGACGCGCGCCGCTGCTCCGCCACCACGCAGAAATGCCGCTGCGAAAAGGCCCTCGTCCTCGCCATCACAGACCTGGACGGCACCAACCCCATCACGGAAATCGAGAACACCGCGCTGGAGCATCATGTCACCTACAAGGTCGGAGAAGTGGTGCTGCCTGATTCCTTCGACGAAGACCGCTGGAACGAATACTCGCACGGCATCCACTTCTTCATCAACAAGCAGGACGCAATCGACTACTAATTCTTTATACCATGTCAAGCAAGTCAATGAAACCCTCCTCACCGGTCGCCAGGCGTCCGAAGGAACTCTCCGAAGAGGAGAAGATGGACATCATCACCCGCAAGATGGGCCAGGTCAAGGCCTCCGTCTCCCAGCAGCTCCTCGTCTCACTCTCACGCGGCCGCGGAAGCCTCTCCGCCCGCAACGCCTCCAAGATCGTCGACACCGCCCTGAGCATGGCCGACGAATACATCAAGAAACTCTATGTCACCGAATAAACCCTAACCCTATGACCAGGCACGAGATCGTGGAGGAATTGGCAAAGGCGCATGTTGTCGAGGATATGGTGCGCCGTATCTACAAGACTCCCATCACTTTCGACCTCTGCGATCTCTGCCAGATGGTCTACATCATCCTCCTGGAGTATGACGAGGACAAGGTCAGGGAGCTGTACGAGAAGAACGAGATCCGCTTCTTCATCTACCGCATCATCCGGAACAATGTCGAGAGCCGCAACTCGCGCTACTACTACATCATCCGCAAGTTCGGCGAGATGACCGACGAGATTGACTACAAGACCGAAGACCAATGAACCACGCCACTAAGACCGCACGAACCTTCACCGAGATAAAGTCGGACTACGCCTTCGACCCTTCCGTCTTCAATGAGGACGAGGAGAGGGTGAGCAAGGTCAAGTACATCATCGACACCTACCTCAACCAGGTCGACAAGACCATCATCCTGCTCTACGCCGACCTCGGCTCATATCGGGAACTCGGCAAACTCATGGGACTCTCCCACACCACCATCCGAAAGGAGGTATTAAGAATCAAGAACAACATCCTACAAATCTACAAGACATTATGACACCTATCGAAACCATCTTGAAATTCACGAACGAGCTGCTCGCCGGCATCCGCGACTCGGAAGGCATGTACTTCGTCGGGCAGCGCATCGGCCTGATTGCCGTCCAGCAGGTCGCCCAGAAACTCGTTGACAACGGAGCCACCGCGGAGATCCGCGAGGAGGCCGCGCAGGAATTGACCTTCATCCAGGCAGAGACCGCGTGTAAGCGCATCATAGAATCTGCCGGCGTGGAAGTCAAAAAAGACACGGATGCTCAGATCGCGCTGAATATCGGCGGACACGATGGTGCGGTCGGATTCATGGGGCAAGGCGCATCCTACTTCTCCGCCCTCGTCGACCTGCTCTCTGCGGTCAGAGGTTACTCGGAAAGATTTGCAAAAAAATGATGGACGGACATGACCTCCGGAGGTGCGTTGGCGAATCAATGCCATCCGGCGTAGTATTCTTCAAGGACAAAGATGGAGGAATTCATCCGGTCGAGTCCTTCATGCGTTGTCATACGGAATGCGGAACAATCAACCTATTTCTCGAAGATGGTGCCATGGTTGCCGACTTCGGAGAACTGACGCCGAGCAAACCTCCGAAGGAGTTGACCGACTATCTCAACATGTTGTATGACGAACAAATGACAAAACATGGAAGCACCCGATAAACTCACACTCAACGAATGCACCTTCTCCGACATCGGCCTCCTCAATGTGGAGGCCGGCGAGGAGGGCGTCGAATACATCCGCAAGGATGCAGTCATCACCTGGGCGCACAAAAACCTCTGGGCCTTTCCCGAGGCTCTCGCGCTCATCGAGAACTCAATCAAATCAATGTAGCCATGAATGGAATTGAACTCATCGCCGCCGAACGAGAGCGGCAGATCAAGAAGAAAGGGTGGACGCCCGAACACGATAGCGCACATGTCCACGACGAGCTGATATGCGCCGCTGTTGCTTATGCCGCCCAGGACAGCACATGGTGGCCTTTCAAACCGGAAGAGTTCAAGCCGTCCACGAATCCGGATGACAAGCAAGGCCGTGTCCGCGACCTCGCAAAGGCGGGTGCGCTGATTGCTGCAGAAATCGACCGGCTGCAGCGGGAAATCGGAGAGGAAGAAAGAATGATCCATGAATCCGCGGAACTCCTCCACGAGACCGGCACAGCCTGCGTGTCAGGAGCGGGCGGCATCACCTTCATCGGCTACTTCCACGGAACGCCGGAGGAGGCGGAAGAAATCATCAGGAACGCATACAAGAGAGTTGAAAAGCCATGATAGACTACATCCTCCTCACCCTCATCATCGTCTTCATCGTAGACCTCTCCGGCTTCGACCAGACGATCATCGACTTCGCCTCCAGGATCACCCGCCGGCGCGTGACCGATGTCATGCCGTTCACCTGCTCCCTCTGCATGAGCTGGTGGTGCGGCCTGGCTCTCGCTCTCATCCGAAACGAATTCACCTTCGAGACCATCGCGCTCGTCGCACTGCTCTCCTTCCTTTCGTTTCCGATTTCTCGACTTTTGATATTTATCTATGACAGCATCATCAAGATCATCAACATCCTCTCACGATGGACGAATTGAAACACATGGTCAGGAGCCTCTCCGTTCCACAACGGAGAGAGCTTCTCTCCTTCATGCTCGACATCATTGCCGCGGAGCATCAAGGCCGCTCGCTCTCCAGCGAAGGTGACCCGGTCATCGTCGGCGCGGAGTATGTCCGCACCATGAACGGCCTCCTCGGAATCAACATCCTCGAGGAAGACCGCCACCGCAAATTCCTCTGGGGACGCAACTGCGTCATCTGGAAGATGGTCTCCGACGGCTTCACCGAGAAGCAGATCCGCGAGGTCATACCGCTCTCGCACTCCACCATCTGCCATTCCCGCGCAAAGATGAGGGACGCGTTCTGCTACCCGAACTCGTTCCCCTTCGCCGTAGAACTATACCACAAATTCACCTCACTGATATGAAACTCACCGACAACGAATTCATCACCCTCTCCGCCTATGAGGAACAATTCGCGATCGCGATGCGCTCGCACTACGCCCGCGGCATCGGCAAGTCCGCCGCAGCCGCCATCCATGCAGTCCTCACAAGAGTCACCGGCCGCTCCATCCGGCTCAACACCTCCTGCGCTCACTGCGTCTACAACCTCCTGCTCGACGCAGGCAAGATATACTTCGCCGACAAGGCCGAACGCGAGGCCCAGAACGCCGCGCATAAGGTCGAGGTGGAGGAGAAGGCCGTCAAGCCTCGCAAGGCAGAAATCAAGACCGCTTCCTCCGCCGCAGAGGCAGAAACGAAACCGGCACGAAAGAGAACAACCAAGAAATAGTTGAACCATGGCAAAGCAGAGCAAACCGACCAAGGCCCAGGCCGCGAAGACGAAGGACGGCAGGAGGAACATCTCCTACTATCCTCCATTCGTTGTAGGCCGGCCGCTCAAGTTCCAACCCGATGAGCTGCTTGAGGAATTCAAGAAGTATGTGCAGTGGTGTCATGACAACCCCATCATCATCCGCAGCACTCACAAGGGCGAGAATGACCGCGGAAGCTGGTCTTCCGAAGATGTAGACGAGAAGCCTCGTCTCATCTCCATCGGCGGCTTCCTCTGCTTCATAGGCGGAAACGATGTGTGGTGGTGCCAGCTCTCCGACGGCAGGCTCGGCGAAGATTTTTCAAAGGTCAAGGCCCAGATCAAAAACTTCTGCGAGTCATACCAGAAGGAAATGGCCTCTTCGGGCGTGTTCAAGGAGAACATCATCAGCCGCCTGCTCGGCCTGGCCGACAAGAAGGCACTCGACAACGCCGACTCCGTCACCATCGTGGTGAAGTCCGGCGAGGAGGCCGAGAAGGTCAAGAACATCGGAAACCTCGGCGTGTGATGGAGCGGCGGTTCAGCAAGGTCTTCTGGATGATATATGACGCGGCGGCGCAACGGCCGCGCTATATCTCCAACCGGGGCGGCACTCGTTCCGGCAAGACCTTCTCCACCCTGCAGTTCCTCAACGAACTCATCCCTCAGGCGGACAAGGCCGGCGATGTGACCTCCGTGGTCTCCGAGACCATGCCGCACCTCCGCAAGGGTGCCATCCGCGACTTCGAGTCCATCCTCGGCCACTCGCTCAAGGATGACCCGAATTGGAACACCACCGATTCCATCTACACCTATGCGAACGGAGCGAAGCTGGAGTTCTTCTCCGCCGACTCCTCCGACAAGGTTCTCGGCCCTGCGCGAAAGCGGCTCTTCGTGAACGAGTGCAACCACATCTCCTGGGAGACCTTCCGCCAGCTCGCCGTCCGTACCACCGGCCTCATCATCCTCGACTACAACCCGGCCGCATCCTTCTGGGCCATCGAGAAGATAGAGACCCGCAAGAACTGCGTGACCACCAAGTCCACCTACCTCGACAACATCGAATTCCTCTCCTCCGGCCAGATTGACGAGATCGAGGCGAACAAGGATGACGCGACATGGTGGAAGGTGTACGGCAAGGGCGAGGTCGGTTCGCTCGACGGCCTCGTCTACGAGTTCGAGCAGATTGACGCCATGCCGGAAGGCGTGGAGGCATCCTCGCTCAAGGAGTTCTACGGCATGGACTTCGGATTCACCAACGATCCCACCGCCATCGTCCGCGAACTCGCCGACACCAAGCGCAAGATTCTCTACCTCGACCAGCGCAAGTACAAGAAGGGGATGGACAACCAGGCTATCGCGGAGTTCTTCAAGGAGGACGGCGTGAAGGGCCGCACTCCCATATATGCCGACTGCGCCGAGCCGAAGTCCATCTCGGAGATCAAGAAGGAAGGCTTCAACATCAACGCCTGCTCCAAGGACGCGCCGACCAAGTCCGACAAATTGCAGTGGCAGCTCCTTTGGATGAAGGGATGGAAGCTGAAGGTCACGAAGGCCTCCACCGAGATGATCGAGGAACTCCGGAACTACACCTGGGCGAAGGACAAGGACGGCCATACCCTCAACTACCCCATTGACAAGTGGAACCACGCCCTCGACGCGATGCGCTACGGCGCCTGGACGCACCTCGGCCTCAACGCCGAGAAGGGCAAGTACTCAATAATAATGCTATGACACACATCATCGACTCCTATTCCAAGCTGCCGGTCGGCAAGTACATCGAGATACTCGACCTCTGCGACGATGACTCCATGGAGGAGATCGTCCGCCAGGCGGAAATCAACGCCATCCTCGCCGACATGACCGCCGACGAGGTCATGCGCCTCCCCATCGTCGAGTTCAAGGCCATGACGCAGGCCTCGCATTTCCTCGAGGAGGAATGCCCAACCATCCGGCGCAGCATCCCGAAGACCTACAATCTTGCAGGGACGATTCTTGAGGCCAGGCTCGACATCGCGCGCATCTCCACCGCGCAGTATGTCGACTTCAAGACCTTCTGCTTCGACCGCCGGCACAACCTTCCGCAGATACTATCCTGCTTCCTCATCCCGAAGGGCATGGAGTACAACGAAGGCTATGACATCACCGAGGTGCATGACCTCATCCGCGAGCATCTCTCGGTGGCGGACGCCATGAACTTGTCGGCTTTTTTTTTGACAAGGTCAAGGAATTTGACCGCGGTCATGCTAATCTACTTGAGATTGATGACGAAGAAGGTGAAGGACAAGGAGAGGAGGGCGCAGATGCTCAGGCAGATCAGGGAGCAGTGGACGAGTTTAGCGCAAAATGGGGGTGGATCGACATGGTGCGCCGAGTTTCCGAGACCACGAACGAACCTTGGTCGGCTGTTTGGAAGATGACCATCGGCGAGACCCTCAACATAGCGACCTACATCAAGGACAAGGACGAACGCGACCGCCAGGCCGCAGAACGATGGAAACGCGAGAACTGACATGGAACTGCTGACATTCGACAACCTCCGGCAAGTGCTGGAGGAGTACGCCGCGAAGGCCGAGGAGGTGTACAAGTACCAGATCGCCCTCGGCAACCACAACGCATCGCGCGACCTCGTCAACTCCGTCAAGACCGAGGTGGTCATCAATGACCGCGGCTTCGAGGTGACGATGGATCTCGCCTACTATTGGAAGTACCTGGAAGGAGGCTCGCGTGGCGAGGAGTCCTCACCGGCCGGTGCCGCCTATCCGCCGCACTTCCCTCCTCCGCGTGCCATCGAGGAGTGGATCAATGTCAAGCCGGTCATCCCTCGTCCGCGTGACGGCGTCATCCCTTCGCCGCGTCAACTCTCATGGATGATTGCGCGCAAGATACAGCGCGAAGGCACCGAGCCGTATCCTGCGCTGCAGACCACGATGGAGGAGCTGAACCGAGACTTCGCAGACCGCTTCGCCATAGCCTTGCAGAAGGACACCGCCGACTACATCGCGAAGATATATGTCGGCCTGGACTTCGGCTCGGTCTCGCAGTCCGTCCGCTAAATACGCAACGCGGGCGGATTATATCTTGAATAAACGGAATTGCTATGGCCATCCCCATCTGGAAAGATAAGTTCGTGAACCTCGGCTCGTCCTCCTACGAGGACTTCGAGATCCGCCTCGATGACTCCGCCGGAGCGGTCATCTACTCCGGCCGTGCCTACCTCCGTCCGGGCGAGACGGACATCCTCGTCCGCATCAATGACATCTGCGCCGACTACCTCGCCTCCGTGCTGCCGACCCTCGCGCTCGCCGGATTCACCTCCTTCGCCGTGGCGCAGGAGTTCGTGGTCATCGCAGACCCGAACGGAACTCCGTCCCAGGTGGCCGATGTCACCTTCTACAACGATTGGAGCTATGACGAGGATTGGAACGCAGCGGTGATGGGCCTCGCTGACCCCATCGACGGCCTCGTCGACCCGAACCAGTACATCCTCCAGTCGCAGCTCCCCGCGTCCTCGGTGACCGCCACCCTCCACTACACCGACGGCACCACCTCTACCATCGTCATCAACATCGCAGGCTCCGCGGACTTCAACGATGACTTCAACGAGGACTTCTCGACCATCGACGCCTCCGTCAACGGCGGCGCGGCCGTCCTCGACCTATCCGCCTTCTCCGGCCTCGACTATGTGGAGATGGGCGGCAAGACCTACAAGGTGAAGGACATGTGTCCGAAGTACATCGCGTACTATGTCAACGCCTACGGCGGCTGGGACTCCTTCATCCTCCAGGGCAATGACCGCGAGGCCGACAGCCTCGTCCGGCACACCACACACCGCGACTATGACAACGCCGTCCTCTCCGAGCGCGGCGTCAAGGACTACGCCATCGAGGTGACGAAGGGATGGACTCTCAACACCGGCTGGCTGACCGACAACCAGTCCGCGAAGATGCACCACCTCCTCAACTCCACCGAGGTCTACCTCTACGATGTCGCCGCCGGCAAGATGTTCCCGGTGGTGCTGACCGACACCGAGAACGAAGTGAAGACATACAAGGGCAGCGGACGCGTACTGAACCGCTACGCCTTCAACGCCGCCCTCGCTAAAGAGATGGTGAGACGATGAGACGCAGGATTTCACTATACATCGCAGGCAACCGCGCCGACCTCAACGATGACGGCCTGGTGCTGATGAACTACGCCGTGACGGATCTCACGAATCCATCGGTGATGAAGAACTCCTACTCGCAGTCGGTGGAGCTGCCGCGGACGGCGGTGAACAACATCATCTTCGGCGAGTCCTTCCGCCTCGACCGCAGGGCGGGCATCGGCGGCGCGGCCGCTGACTTCAACGCCTCGCGGAAGACGCCGTTCGCCATCTACAACGAGATGGACGAGGTGCTGGTCTCCGGCTACTGCAAGCTGACCTCCGTGACGAAGGACGCCTACAAGGTGAGCCTCTTCGGAGGCATGGGCGAACTGCTGCACAACCTCTCCTTCGGTGATGACGGCGAGCAGCTCTCCCTCGCCTCGCTGGACTTCGGCGGAGGTGATACCGAGCTGGACTTCTCTATCACGGCGGCAAAGGTGCAGGCGGCGTGGGGTTGCCTGAGTACTCCTTACGGAACGCAGATAACCAAGAAGTCCACTCTCACCGACAAGATACTGAAGGAGAACGGCGTCACGCAGAGCGTCGGCGCATCCTACGGCTACTATATCGACGTGTATGACGTCCTCCCCGGCGAATCCTACGATGTGCTGGGGAGGAGATTCAATGTCGCAGACCGCGCAGTGGTCGCCCTTTTCGACAAGGACGGCGTGTTTGTGAAGCAGTTCGGAACGACGGACACGTACGGCTGGCGCACCTACAATGTGGCGGTTCCGGACAATGCCGTAACGATGTATGTGCAAGGCGCGGGAGATACTCCCGGTGCCACATCCGTCAAGCGCGTGGAGGGGAAGTGGGACATCATCAACTTCGCACCCTGCTACAACGGCATTCCGGAGAACTTCGACGCGGGCAAGGCCCTCGCCGACCCTTCCGATATAGGCCTTCCGGCCTCCATCACCGAGGGCGGCATCACCTACGGCCCCTCGGTCGCGGGCCACACACTCATCACCCTTCCTGAGGCTATCGACGAATGGGCGGCGAAAGACCTCCGCTCATACCTCCAGCGGCCGGTCATCAAGTTCTGGAAGATACTCGAGGCCATAGCGAATCCTGCCAACAACGGCGGCTGGTCTATCGACCTCTCCGACATAGACAACACCACCAAGTTCCCTTACAAGGAGGTGTGGCTCACACGGCCGCTGCTCCCCTCGCTGGGCGGATTCAAGCGCATAGATAGCGCGGTTGCGGTGACGCAGCAGGCAATCGGATGGACATTGAACCCTCTCGTCGCCGAATTCGACATCGATCCGGTCGCACCCGGCACCGATGTCCTCGCGAAACTCGCGCTCAAGCCGCAGATGAAACTCAACAGCACGCCGTCCGAGTCCGTCCTCTACTCCTACAACCGAGGCGCCGATTCGGAAGGATATGCCGGCTGGTGGCAGGTGGTCACCTTCATCCAGGCAGTCGGCTACGATGCGAACAACACGAAGGTGGCGGCAAGCAAGACGCGCATCCTCACCTATGACACGAACATCAGTCCGGAGAGCTACGCCTCGTACCTCGGCTACACGCCGGATCCGATGAACACCGCATACAACAACCCCATCCGCGACACCGCCTACAACAAGGTGTCCGGCAACATCTTCGAGCGGGACTCCGCGGTGGACATCGAGATAGAGGGCATCAACATGGAGCGCATCGTGGTCAACATGGTCGCCTACTCCTTGTTCGTCGGAGACCTCGGACGCATCCACCGCGGGATCGATTCGGGGACGCCGGCCATCTCGCTGCAGCCTATCGACCTCTCGAACCTCTATGTGGTCACGGATGTAGACCTGGACGGCATGACCGCCTCGGCTTCCATCCGCGGTGCGGAGACACTCCGCTCCGGCGCGGCCATCACCAAGCAATTGCTGCTCTCCGGATCGCAGACGCCTGCCGCCTACCTCATCAGCTTCTGCCGGATGTTCGGCCTCTACATCCTCGCCGACTCCCACGCGAAGACCGCGAAGATACTGCGCCGCTCCTCGTTCTACCTCAACGAGACCATCGACCTCACGCGCCGCGTGGACACCTCCGCCGACATGGAGATACAGCCGGTCGGATTCGACGCGCGGTGGTATGACTTCAAGCTGGCCATTGCCGGAGGCGCGTTCGCCGACGAGTACAAGCGGATGACCGGACGGCAGTACGGCTCGATGCGCGTGGACACGAACTACGAGTTCGACTCCGATGACAAGGATGTCCTCGACAAGGCCGTCTTCCGCCAGGTGGTGCCGGTGTGCGACCATGGGCCGTACTGGAACTACATCGTCAACGGCGGCGTCTTCTCGCCGTCTCCGTTCCTCACGCCGGGCGGTCAGTTCACCCTCTGGGACTCCGCAGGCAACAACCTGGAGAGCAGCCTGCCGCAGCCGGACACCACCGGCCTCGTATGGTATAACTCGTCCAACAACGGCTATGACATCGTGAGGAGCCGTCCGGAGTTCCGCAACAAGGACAACAAGCCGGTCGACGGCTCGGATGTGCTGCTCTTCTACAACGGCTCGTACAACATGAAGCACTTCCGCGTGACGGACGATGTGGCCGACATGGACACCATCAACGGCGGCGTCCCCTGCTGGCTGCTCGGCCCTGACGATGACGGCGTCGATGTGCCGGAGTTCAACAACTACGCGCACCTCGGCCAGGACGCCGACCTCTCGCTCGACTTCGCGCGCTCGCGTCAGTATGACATGCCGGTGGATGTACTCGACATCAACGAGTTCCTCTACTACCTCGCGTGGAGTACCTACATCAGCGACCGGCTCTCCGTCCACGGCAAGGTGCTTCGCTGCCGCGTCGACCTAGACGGCCTGCGCGTAGGGCCGGAGCTGCTGCGCCGCTTCTTCTGGTACCGCGGATCGATATGGGCGTTGAACTCCATCAAGAACTACTCGCTCACCACCTTCGACCTCGCCGAGTGCGAGTTCGTCCAGGTGCAGAGCATCGCGTCATATAGGACTCAATTCATCTAGACCATGGCAGAGAACCGCATTGAAACCATCAGCCTCATCAGCTTCCAGGTGGAAGGCGCGCAGAGTGTCGCCGACCTCCGGTCGAACATCGCGGCCCTCAAGGGCATCGTCAACGAAGCGAAGATAGGCTCGGACGAATACAAGCAGGCACTCGCCCTGCTGCGCGAGAACCAGAACGCAGTCAAGGACGCGGCCTATGCCGAGAAGGCAGGACTGGAGGCGGTCATCTCCTCCGCGAAGGGCGCGACCAACTCCTACAACGGCCTCGTCAACAAGATGGGCGAACTCAAGCGCGAGTTCCGCGCCACCTCCGACGAGGCGCGCCGCATGGAACTCGGCGTGGAGATCAAGAAGGTCAATGACCAGCTCAAGGAGATGGACGCGCTGCAGGGCAACTTCCAGCGCAATGTCGGCAACTACGCCTCCGCGGCGCAGGGATTCGCCGACACCCTCAGGGCGTTCCCTCCGACCCTCGGCAAGACTTCCGAAGGCATCAAGAAGGTCGGCACAACCCTCGGCCTCCTCGGCAAGCAGCCAATCCTCGCCACCATCGGCCTCGTCGCGCCCATCCTGCTCAAGATTGCGGGCGCGCTCAAGGAGAATGACACCGCGCTCCTCGCCATCGAGAAGGTGATGAAGGCCCTGGAGCCTATCCTCAACCTCGTCTCCGGCGTGGTGCAGAAACTCGCCGAGTACCTCTCCATGGCCGTCGACTGGTTCGTCCGCCTCGGCGGCGAGGGCGGCGAGACCTTCAAGAAGATAGTCTCCGGCGCGGCCGGCGTCGGCAACGCCATCCTGCAGTTCGTCCTCACTCCCATCCGGACTACCATCAACGCCTTCAAGGGCCTCGGCAACATCATCCGCGATGTCTTCACCGGCAACTTCAAGCAGATAAAGGAGGACGCCTCCGCCGCCTTCGACGGCATCAAGGACGCGTTCACGAAGGGATTCTCGTTCAAGCAGAACTTCGAGGTCGGCAAGAAGGTCGGCGAGGAGTTCGCCGAAGGCCTCCGTTCCGCGCCCTCCAAGAAGGCGGTGCAGTCCGCCGCGAAGGAGATCAAGGATGTGGTCGAGAAGACACTCAAGGATGTCGACCTCTCGAAACTGGACAGCTTCATCGACCCTGCCATCAAGGCGCGCGTCGAGGCGGAGAAGGCCGCGGCGGCGCAGGAGGCCGCGATGCTCGACTTCATCGTCGGCCAGGAGCGCGAGGCCCTCGACGAGATAGATGACATGTGGGATGACTACATGGACAACCTCCTCGAACGGCAGAAGGACGAGGCGCGCATCCATCAGCAGCGTATCGACGCGCTCTTCGCCGCAGCCGACTCCATCTCCTCCATCTTCTCGTCCCTGGCGGACATCTATGAGCTGGACGCGGAGAACAACGAGAAGGCGCAGAAGCAGGCGAAGAACCTCCGCATCGCGAGCGCGGTCATCGACACCATCTCCGGCGCGATAGGCGCGTACATGCAGGCGGTGAAGTCCGTGCCTCCTCCGGCCGGCATCGTCCTCGGCGCAGTCCAGGCGGCGGCGGTCACCGCGGCAGGCTACGCCCAGATAGCGAAGATCCGCTCGACGAATGTCTCGCGCACGGCGTCCTCCACCGCCACGCCGTCCATGGCGCAGGCTCCGGTGTTCGCTCCGTCCGTGCCGCAGACCGCCATCCTCAACTCCGCCTCCGACGAGGTGCGCCTCAACCAGATGGCCAGCAAGCAGAAGGTCTACATGGTGGTATCCGAGCTGGAGGCGAAGCAGGAAGACATCAAGGTGCAGATCCAGGAATCCACCTTCGAATAGAAACTGACACCACATAATTATGTTATATCTTTGTGGGAAAGGGCGCGGCCGTGATGGTTCCGCCCTTTTATGTTTACGATTTCCGTGCAATGTATATCTCTTGTAAAACGGAAATCTATGATAGTAACGATAGACGGCATCCCGGTCTTCAACGCGGTCATCACCGATGACGGCACCGGCATGCAGCGCATCAGCCTCGTCGATTCCCCGGCCGTGGAGTCGGACTTCGTCGCCTTCGACAAGCAGAAGAAGGCCGTCCTCTACCGCGTGGCCGACGAGGAGAAGCGCATCATCTTCGGCGTGGTCATGCGCGCCGACTTCCCCATCTACCGCTATGACCCGAAGGACGGCGAGTACTACATCGTCTACAAGGCGGACACCATCCGCAAGATGGCCGAGAAGTACCTCCTCGAGAGCAGGCAGAACGATGTGAACCTCATGCACAAGGAAGGCAGTGATGTCGACGGAGTCCAGATGGTGCAGTACTTCATCAAGGACACCGCCGCAGGAATCGCGCCGGCAGGGTTCGAGGACATCGCGGACGGCTCGCTCTTCGCCTCCTTCCATGTGGTCAATGACGAGGTGTGGAAGGCCGTCAAGGACGGCACCTACAAGGGGTTCTCCCTCGAGGGCGTGTTCGCCCTGGAGCCGGAGCAGGATGCCGACGCGGTGCAGGACATAGTCGACCGCCTGGCCGGTCAGTTCAGTGAAATCTTCAATCCGAAAGATATGAGCAAAGTACAGAAATTCTTCAATGCCCTCCTCACCGCACTGGTGAAGGTGGCATTCGGCAGCACCACCACTGACAAGGGTGTGCTGCATTGGGACGGAGACGAGGATCTCCGTGCAGACATGGCCGTCTTCGTCGAGGACGAGAACGGCAACCGCACCCCTGCGGCCGACGGCGACTATGTGACCGAGGACGGCAAGGTCATCCGCGTGGCGGACGGCAAGGTCTCCGAGATCGTGGACAACGCCGCCGAGGTGGCCGAGGAGTTCGGCCGCGTGAACACTGACAAGGGCGTCATCACCTGGGAAGGCGAGGAAGACCTCAAGGCCGGTGACCGCGTGTTCGCCGAGGACGGCTCTGCAGCCGCGGACGGCGAGTACAAGGTCGAGGACGGCAAGACCATCGTGGTGGTCGACGGCGTGGTCGCCGAGATCCGCGATTCGGAGGCCGAGGTGGAAGCCGCCGAGCAGGAGCCGGAAGCCGAGGAGGCGAAGGAAGGCGAGGACGAGCTGCGCCGCCGCGTCGACGCGTTGGAGGCACTCGTCTCCAAGATCGCCGAGTGGATGGGAATCATGGTCATCGGCGAGGACGGCGAGATGGTCTTCAGCAAGGAGACCATGCCGGAGCAGCTCAAGGCCATCACCGAGAGGCTCGCCAAGGTCGAGAAGACTCCCGCAGGCAAGCCGGCACCGAAGGAGTTCAAGCAGACCTTCTCTGCGGAGAAGACCGGCGACAGCGGCCTGGACAACTTCATCCGCATCGCGACCGCGCAGAAAAAGTAAAAATTTTACACTCCGCGCGGAATTTATATTTCAAAGCAGAAGCAAACACTCAAAATTCATTGAATTATGCCTAACTATGTGACTACCTCCCTGCCTGACTATGTGCAGACCAACCGGGACATGATCATCAAGGGCCTCGTCCTTGGTGGTGACACCATCCGCCGGATGGTGAAGCAGACCGGCGTCAAGAAGGACGCCTTCATCAACCTTCTCGACCTCGACCCGACCTTCCAGGACGGCGCAGGATGCGGCTTCTCCGCCGACGGCGACGCCACCATCTCCCAGCGCGAGATCGAGACCGGCCTCGTCAAGATCAACATGGAGATCTGCGAGGAGACCCTCCGCGGCAAGTATGCCGAATACGCCATCAACACCGCCGCCACGAAGGACGGCCAGGCCATGCCCTTCGAGGAGTACTTCGTCGAGGAGCTGCTCCGCGCCATCGCGGAGAAGATGGAGCTGGCAGTGTGGCAGTGGGATTCCAGCCAGTCCGGCGAGTACTTCGACGGCCTGCTCACCATCCTCGCCGCCGATTCCGATGTGCTGACGGAGTCCATCTCCGCCGGCGCCACCGCCTACGAAGGCATCAAGCAGGTGATGTTCGCCATCCCCGGCTATGCCAAGAAGAAGGGCGCGAAGATTTTCGTCGCACCGGAGATCTATGACCTCTTCATCCAGGAGCTGGTCGACAAGAACCTCTACCACTTCAACCCCGCCGACCAGGAAGGCGAATATCTCTTCCCCGGCTCGAAGGTGGTGGTGGTCAGCACCGACGGCCTCGCCAACAGCCTGAACATCGTTGCGACCTTCGACCGCAACATGTACTACGGCTGCGACCTCGAGTCCGACAAGGAAGAGGTGAAGATCTGGTGGAGCGACGATGACGATGTGTGGAAAGTCAAGGTGAAGTGGAACGCCGGTGTCCAGGTCGCCTTCCCTGACCAGGTTGTCCTCGGCACCTTCGCCTCCGCTCCGGTTCCCGGAACCGCCGTCAACTCCAGCCTCGCCGCGATTGCCGCCGCCGCCGATAAGCTCGCCGGTGCCGTCAACTCCAGCGACCAGATCGAGACCCACCCGAACTCCTAGGAGTGAAGGATGCAAGATAGAAGCATGGGGGTGGGGTGCTGCCCCGCCCCTTGCTTTTTTAACTTGAAAGTTAAATCTTAAACATCAATCGATATGTCTTGCCCTCAAACCCTCACCGGAATCGCAAGGGACTGCGCGCCTTCCATGGGCGGCATTAAGAACGCCTACATCGCGAACCATGCGGATGTGGCCTCGGTGACTATCACCGATGACATGGTTTCCGCCATCACGATGAACAATGACGGCGCGACTCCTCCGGTTCCGTACAAGTTCCACAAATACGCCTTCCGCAAGAACACCGGCAACTTCACCTCGACTCTCAATGTCGACCCTGCCGCCGGTTCCAACTTCGTCTCGACCGACATCGTCCTGCTGTTCTCCCGCATGGAGACCGCGAAGCGCGTCGAGATAGCCGCCCTGAGCCTCGGCGAACTCGCCATCATCATCGAGGACATGAACGGCAAGTTCTGGTACTTCGGCTATGACGAGCCGGTGACCGCCTCCGCCGGTGACGGCCAGACCGGCACCGCGCGCGCCGACGGCAACCGCTACCAGATCACCCTCCAGGACAACGCGAAGGTGTGGCCCTACGAAGTCGACTCCGCTGTCATCACCGACACCCTCATCGACAACCTCTAATCGGAGACACTCCGAGATTGCTGCCCCGGTCTTCATTTACAAGATCGGGGCAATTTATATCTCAATTTGAACGGATTCAACGAGATTTCACGATGATTTATATCAAAAAGACCAGCGAAAAGCAGGAAATCCACTTCCCTCTCCTGCGGACACCCATGCCGGACAAGGATGTCTTCCTCGACTTCCGCGGCCAAGTGAGCAAGGTGTGGTACGATGGGATGCTCGGAGAGCTGCCGGTGAGCGCAGGCGGTCAGTACATGACCATGGAGATAGAGATAGCAGATCCCTCGGTTGTGGATGACCTGGAGACCGGAGACTACAACTACATCCTCTATCAGGACATCCTCCAGCCGCCAGGACCGGACGGAGTCATACACGCGCGCCCTTACATCCTCTCGCAGGGCGTGATGCAGTACGGCGACTTCGAGCCGGATGTGAAGCAACATGAAGAAACACTAGAGATAAAGCAATATGACCCAGCAGCACAAACCGCAGAATGACGCGAAGGCCGCGAAGTATGTGCGCTTCGCCGCCAT
>Ga0310786_10002106_pt1 | contig 31164 bp, 22 predicted proteins | sample AusTroGonzalo_MG_FD_203881 | JGI IMG/M metagenome (GOLD analysis project Ga0310786, IMG submission 203881) | Bovine rumen microbial communities from tropical cattle in Woodstock, Queensland, Australia - Gonzalo_03 (v2) (version 2) | ecosystem: Host-associated > Mammals > Digestive system >...
CTGGTAGGCCTTGGCTTCTTTGCGCAGTATAGAGGCTATCTTGTTGCGGGCACGGGCGGTAGCTACAATGTTGAGCCACTCAGCTTGTACGTGCTGTGAGCGTGAGGTCAGCACTTCCACCTGGTCGCCGCTTTGGAGCTGGTGGCTCAAGGGCACCAGCTTATGATTCACTTTGGCACCTATGCAGTGGCTTCCTATCTCAGTGTGTAGCATGAAGGCAAAGTCCAGGGCGGTGGAGTTTTGGGGCAGGGTGCGCAGTTCTCCCTTAGGGGTGAAAACAAATATTTCCTGAGCAAAGAGGTTCAGTTTGATGGTGTCGAGAAAATCGATGGCATCGGGCTGAGGGTCGTCCAGTATTTCCTTGATGGTATTGAGCCACTTCTCCAGTTCGCCCTCGTCCTCGCCGCCGCTTCCTTCCTTATATTTCCAGTGAGCAGCAAACCCCTGCTCGGCAATGTCGTTCATACGCTCACTGCGTATCTGCACCTCTATCCATTGTCCGTTGTTGGCCATCAGGGTCACGTGAAGAGCTTGGTAGCCATTCGATTTTGGATGACTCACCCAGTCGCGTATGCGGTCGGGATGTGCCTTGTATATCTTGGAGATGGCCACGTAGATGTCGAAACAGTCGTTCACTTCCACCTCTCTCGATTTGGGCTCGAAGATAATACGCACAGCCAGTATGTCATACACTTCCTCAAAGGGCACATTCTTGGCCTGCATCTTGTTCCAGATGGAATAGACAGTCTTCACACGGGCCATGATGCGGTATTTTAGTCCCATCTTGTCCAGTGCCTCACGGATAGGAGCGGTAAACTCCTTGAACACCTTGTCACGTTCTTTGGAGGTAGCCTGTACTTTCTTCTCTATGGCGGCATATTCCTCTGGATGCTCATACTTGAAACTCAGGTCTTCCAACTCGTTCTTTATCTTGTTGAGTCCCAGTCTATAGGCCAGTGGCGCATAGAGGTAGAGTGTTTCACCTGCTATCTTATACTGTTTGTTGGGCGCTTGCGAAGCCAGCGTGCGCATGTTGTGCAGACGGTCGGCTATCTTGATCAGAATCACACGGATGTCGTTGCTCATGGTGAGCAACAGTTTCTTGAAGTTCTCTGCCTGGGCAGAGGCGTGGTCGCCGAAGATGCCACCCGATATTTTGGTCAGACCATCCACTATCTGGGCTACCTTTTCTCCAAAGATGTTCTCAATGTCTTCGGTAGTAAAGTCGGTATCCTCGACTACATCGTGGAGCAGGGCTGCACAGATGGAGGTGGAACCTAAACCTATTTCATTACAGACTATCTTTGCAACGGCGAGCGGGTGCATGATATAAGGCTCGCCTGAGAGACGCTTCACCCCACGGTGAGCCTGGTTGGCAAAGTTGAAAGCCTTGGTGATAATTTCCACTCGCTTCCGATGGTTGGTCGCAAGATAGTCGTTCAACAGCTCTTGAAAGGCCTGTTGAATCATCTCTTCTTCTGCTTTCGCTTTATCTTTGGCTATCTCGTCCATCGTTTCGCGTATTAAATTTTCTGTAAAGTTAGGAAAAAATTTTTAAATAGCCACTATTTCACACGCAGGCTTTTACCTGCAGTGATGTTAGAGCCGGTGATTCCGTTGAGGCTTCGTAGCTTGGCCACCGTAGTACCATAGCGTTGGGCAATGCCTCCGAGGGTTTCTCCACGTTGTATCTTATGATAGGTAGGCCCGTTGCTTGTTGTGGCTGCTGTGCTCGTGCTGCTGCTCCTTGAGGTAGTGCTGCTGCGTGAGGCAGTAGTGCGTGTGGCGGGCACGGCAGCTGTGCGGCGGTTTCTGAAGAACTGGTTGCTCTTATACGCCATGATGCTGTCTTGCTGCTCTATGAAGGCTGTCACATAGCTTTGAGGCAGACGCAAGGTCTGCAGTTTCGTATCGCCGGGTATGATGTTCTGCTTGTATTGTGGGTTGAGGCTTTTCAAGGCACTCAGCTCTATGCCACACACCTCGGCTATCTGCTGCAGGTGTATGCGGTTGTTCACCTGTATGGTATCCGATGCCACGGGCAGGGTAGTTTCCTTGGGGCAAATGTTGTGCTTGCAATAATAGGTCATCACATAGTTGGCGGCTATGAATGAGGGCACATAGCCCTGGGTCTCCTTGCGCAGGTAGTTGTATATTTCCCAGTAGTCTTTCTTGCCCCCTGCACGGCTTATGGCCTTGTTGATATTGCCAGGCCCAGTGTTGTAGGCGGCTATCACCAGCGTCCAGTCGTTGTAGATATTGTAGAGGTCTTTCAGGTAGCGCACGGCAGCCCAGGTAGATTTGATGGGGTCGCGTCGCTCATCAATGAGGCTGTTGTTCTCCAGTCCGTAGAGCTTACCTGTGCCTACCATAAACTGCCACAAGCCGGCTGCACCTGCACGTGAGGTGGCGTTGGGATCCAGGGCCGATTCTATGATGGGCAGGTACTTCAGTTCTATGGGCAGGCCGTAGGCTTCCAGGGCTTCCTCGAAGATAGGCATGTAGAAGTTGGCTGCACTCACCATATAGGCCACGCGTTCGCGCAGGTTGCCCGTATAGAGGTCTATGTATTTGCGCACCACTTCGTTGAAAGGCATCTCCATCACGGTGGGCATGCGCTGCAGGCGGTCTATAATCACAGAGTCGCTCACTTGGGGGTTGATGTTCTCCATGTCGCAATCGGTGGCAGGCCCTATGAAGTTCTTCACTTGCCAGTCGGCCAACAGGCTGTCGAGCGGATAGGTGATGCCCAAAGGCAGGTCTTGTTCCTCCTGGGCATGAGCCGTCAGGCTGCCTGTGAGGAAACAGCCTATGATCAGGGTCTGGATGATGGTCTTAACTTTCATATAGTGTCTTTTTTTAGTATCAGAATGTTATGCTGCATTGCACGCCTACCCCCTGCTTCGACTTCAGGCCCGTGCCATTGTTGAAAATCACTGGCTCCACTCTCATGCTCAGGTCGGGCGATATGTCGAAGTTCGAAAGCTCAGCATCCACGTAGGCATCTATTACCGACAGGGCATACACCCCTATGAAGGCAAAGATGCTTATGTCGCGGTAGCGGCGGTACATGTCCTTGCGTTTGCGCAGCGTCTCGGTGATTTGCGACTTCGACGTGCGTTTCAGGTAGCTGGCGGGCAGCAGATCCGTTACGCTCGTAGCGTCCCAATTATTGTTCACAGCATCTTTGTAGGCATCGGCATAGTCCTTGTACATACGGTTGTTCCATCCCAAGGCGTAGGCACAGCCCACAAATCCGCCGTAGAAGATGGGCAGCTTCCAGTACTTGCGGTTGTATATCTGCCCTCCGCCCGGTATCACCAGGGCCATCCAAGTGGCTTTCGTCGGATTGGGTATCCATACGTTGCTCTTCAGGGTGGTGGCCTGTTTCAGACTGTCTTCCATCGCTTTGGCACTCAGGGTCAGGTCTTCGGGCATGGTCACTAAGAGGCTGTCGCTCTGGGGTCCTAAGCGTCGGCGGCGTTCAGCCCTGGGTATGTCCTGTCCATAGGCGGTTAGTGCCCATCCTTCGGCCAGACAGAAAACCAGCACCAGCAGCCACCTGTATGTCAGCCCTGTTCCCCTCATTGCTTCTTCATCTCATCAAATAGTACCATGATGTGTTCCAACTCTTCCTCGTTGCTGAAGGGGATGGTTATTTTGCCCTTTCCCTTGTCTGAGCAGGTAAGTTGCACCTTGGTGTGGAAAAAGCTGGAGAGTTGTTGGCGCAGCAGGTTAAACACCTCTGGCGTACGGGCTTTCTGCTTGTCGCCTGTTCCTCCGCCGGCCTGTAGTTCTTTCACCAGTTCCTCCACTTTTCGCACGGAGTAGTGCTTGGTCAATATGTCATCATAGAACTTCATCTGCAGTTTGGGGTCGTCTAAGGCCAGCAAGGCTCGGGCGTGTCCCATGTCTATCTCTTTGTTCTGCAATCCCAGTTGGATGGGGGCGGGGAGTTTCAGCAGGCGCAGGTAGTTGGCTATCGTGGCGCGTTTCTTACCCACGCGCTCGCTCAGCCGTTCCTGTGTCAGCCCATATTGGTCCAGCAGATGCTGGTAGGCCAGGGCTATCTCCACCGAATTCAGGTCTTCGCGCTGTATATTCTCTATCAGTGCCATCTCCATCACATTCTCGTCATCAGCCGTGCGTATGTAGGCGGGTATGGTGGTCAGTCCTGCCATCTGCGAGGCACGGAAACGCCGTTCGCCAGCTATGATCTGGTACTCGTCGTCCGACACTTGGCGCAGGGTGATGGGCTGTATGATGCCTATCTCCTTGATCGAGTCGGCCAGTTCCTGCAGGGCTATAGGGTCAAATTCCCGGCGCGGCTGGTTGGGGTTCACCTTTATCTTGCTCAGCTCTATCTCGTTGATGGATGATGAGCCTTCAGTCTGCACATTGTCCATATCGAGCAGGGCATCCAGTCCTCTTCCCAAGGCATTTCTCTGTTGTTTTGCCATAGTTCCTTATTCCTTTCGTTCGTTACGGTTGATTAATTCCTTGGCCAGTGCTAAGTAGTTCTTGGCACCGTTTGAATCTGCATCGTAGAGTATAGCGGGCATACCGTAGCTGGGAGCCTCGCTCAGTTTCACGTTGCGCTGAATGATTGTGTCGAACACCAGTTCCTGGAAATGGCGTTTCACCTCATCGTATATCTGGTTGGCCTGGCGCAGGCGCGAGTCGTACATGGTGAGCAGGAATGCTTCTATTTCCAAGGCCTGATTGAGTCTCGACTTTATGATTTTTATCGTATTCAGCAGTTTGCTGATGCCTTCCAGGGCAAAATACTCTGCCTGCACGGGTATGATGACCGAGTTGGCAGCGGTGAGGCAGTTCACTGTGATGAGCCCCAGTGAAGGTGAGCAGTCTATAAGGATGTAGTCAAAGTCTTCTTTGAGGGGAGCCAGCACATTGCGCATTATTTTCTCCCGTCCCTTCATGTTGAGCAATTCTATCTCGGCTCCCACCAGGTTGACGTGTGAGGGAATCACTTTCAGTGTCTCGATTTCTGTGTCGTGTATGGCCTCTTTCACGTTGGCGTTGTCCACTAGGCACTCGTAGATAGAGCATGTCACTTCCTTGAAGTTCACGCCCAGTCCCGACGAGGCATTGGCCTGTGGATCGGCATCTATCACGAGCACCTTTTTCTCTAAGGTGGCGAGCGATGCGGCCAGGTTGATGGTAGTAGTTGTTTTTCCCACACCACCTTTCTGATTGGCTAATGCAATGATTTTACCCATATCATTTTCTTTAAAACCTATTAAAACCTATAATCAAGGTACCTTAGTACCTAATATTAAGCTACAAAGATAGTGCAAATTTTTGGGTTCATCCTTATAATTGCCCACTTATTTTGATTTTTTTAATTTTCTTTATGCGACAATATGCCTGAACTGCCTCAGTGGGAGGAATTGCACAATCTGTGCCCCAAAACACCAGAATTATAGGCTCTCTGTTGATTAGTACCATTAAGTCAAAGATCATACCGAACCTTACTGGATAAGTACCTTTTAGGATCCGTCTGGCGCCTACCCGTTCCCGATTACGATGCAAAGTTACAAAATGCCCACATCGGTTGTCAAGAGGCTGACGATGTGAATTTTTCAAAAAAGTGCATTTTTAACATTTCAGGGTTGGAAGAATATTCAGATAATCGCGTGTGTATCCATAAGGGGGTCAATAGAGGTACATGAGGTACAACCAACTTCCCCGTGAGGAAAATTTTATGCCCTCACGCGAGCGCCGAAAAAAGCACGCATGACCTATGGTCGTGGAATGGATGGATATTCATTCTCACATTCACATCGTGTGTTTTGATCGCAACGCTCATTCAGTTAATTTCAATTAATTTCAAATAAATATGCACCCCTATTGTTTGAATCTGAGAAAGAATCGCTATCTTCGCTGTTGAGACCGTTGGATTTATAACCTGAAGACACTTGTGACGTAAAATAATAATGACAATGATGGCAACCAGAAGAGATTTTATGAAACGGATGGCGGCGATGGGCGCATTGATCGCTACCTCGAAACTGCCGGTAATAGCAGAGGATAACCCTGCCGTATTTCCACAACGAGGGCAGTATGAACGGCTTTCTATGAGCTATGCTACGGTGGAGCTTGGTTTGGAACATCCCTTCAGCGTGCTACATATATCCGATTCGCACCTCACAGCCGCCTACGACACGGAGGGGGAGAAGAAACTCAAATTGAGGGAACAACGCACTGTGACTTTTGGCGGAAGGCAGGAGGAGGCCCTGCGTGATGCATTGGCATGGGCCAAGCAGCATGTGGACTACATCGTGCATACGGGCGATTTGATAGACTGGCAGAGTGAGGCCAACTTTGACCTGGTGCGTAAATACTTTGGCGAGGATATCATTGGCACGATGGGCAACCATGAGTTCACACCCGACATGTGGCTGAGCGACCCTCCAGAGGAGAAGTCCGAGGTTTTCAAAGACCTGACCCGAGCGAAGCTGCAGGAGGTATATCCATTCGATGTGCGCTTCCAGTCACAGGTGGTGCATGGGGTGAATTTCGTGACACTGGATGATGTGTATGCCTATGTGACAGAAGAACAGGTGGAGCGCTTCAAGCAGGAGGTAGTAAAGGGTCTGCCCATAGTGCTCTGCATGCATGTGCCTTTCTTCACGGACAATATCTGGCGGGCTACAGTGCGCTACTGGAATGACAAGGGGCAGCTGAACTATCAGGGAGTACCTGCCATCACTGGGGAATACCAATTGCAACGAGAGGATCCTGTGACGGCAGGATTTATCGAGTACTTACGTCACGAGCCTCTGCTGCGCTGCATTTTGGCGGGGCATGAGCACCTCACAGTGGAGGATCAGTTCTCACCCTCCTGCCGTGAATACGTGGTAGGTGGCGGTTTCCTCTTCCATGGACGAGAAGTACTGTTTGTTTAATGCTCAATGCTCAATGTTCAATGCTCAATGTTCAATGCTCAATGCATAACGTTTATTATTTAACGTTTAATCATCTCCCATAGTATCCCATAAATACTGGAGTGCCAGTACTGCGTTCGTTGATGGAGTAAAAGAACGGGTGGTCGAAACGGAGCTCACGGGGCTGTGGAGGCTCGTGCATATTGGCACCTGCCCACAGGATGTCGGTCACAGCAGCTGCTTCCACGCCTTCTTCATCCACCTTGATATACGTCTTCTGCAAGATGTCGCCACCCTTAGTGTTGGGCATGTTCTGCAGCATATTCACCCCTAAACCCGCAAAATTCAGCTCTGGGTTGATGTTGTTGAGTGCTCTTGGCAAAGTCTTGATGGTATATTCCGCTTCAAACTTAGGCAGCCATAACTGCAAGTCGTATAGCTCGCCTTTCAGTGGGTCTTTCTTATAGCTTTCGATAGCGTCATCGATGTTGTAGCCCTTTTTGGGCAAGATGAAAGTCATGTTGAACGAGAAGGAGTTGAAGTTAAAGGTGATGCACTCCAAGGCATTGTTCTCGCTCACATACATCTCTGCATGCTTGTACATCATGTCGATATCTTCCTTGCTGCCGCTGGCATAGTTGAAAGGCTCTTTTTTGGTTTTGCTCTTGTCGAATTTCGATTCCCACTTGCCATAGAAATAGACGGCATTGATGAGGTGGAAGAGGTCGAGGCTGCTGGTCTGTTCAAGCAACTTGGGGATGCGCTTGTCGGTCTTGTCGGAGCACCACTGGTTGATGGCCTCCACCGTGCTTTGCTTGCTGAAGTCCACAGGCTTGATTTCGGCCTTATAGAAGTCACCGATAGCCTTGGTGAAGTTCTCCACAGCCTTGTATTGGTTGGCATACCAGAAGGAGTTGGCGCTCTTGAATACAGCGTGCTTGTCGTCTTGGCCCAGTCCGGCCACCATGGTGCTGAAGTAAGTGTTAATGTCGGCAAGCGAATAGTCCTGCAGGTTCATGGTGCTCCGAAGCTTCTTGAATGATTCATCATCGAGCCCGTTGAGCAGCATGGCCAGATCCACATTGAGGCTAAAGGGCGAGATGAGGATATTTTCTCCCTGGTTCTTGAGCCTGAAGGTCTCGTTGAACAGGTCCCAGGAAAATGATTTGAGTTTCTTTCCTATGGCTTGCTGCTGCTCCGTGAGACTGATGGCCTCGAAGCGTGTCCATGCTTCCTCGGGGATGGATGGGTCTGGGTTATTGGGATTCTCCTTGTTCTCCTGATTCTCCGGTTCCAAACCAGGAATGGCAGGTTCTTCATTATTGCAGGCACTCAGGGCGAGGGCGGCCATCAGCAGGGTTAAGGCATATTTTTTCATCATGACAGTATTCCTTTTGTTTTTCTCCTAAAATACAAAAATAGAGAATCCTTGCATGATTTACCGTTAATTGTTGTTAAAATGTATCTCCTCTCCCAAAAGGGGAAGATAATTAAAAAGTTCCTTTCTTGCTTGAAACCTCCTAAAATCTTTGTATCTTTGCAGTTTAAAAGCAAGAATTATGGAAACGAAGAGACCCCTGATACTGATTTCTAACGATGATGGCGTGACGGCCAAAGGCTTGAAGGAACTGATACGGTTCCTACGTCCGATGGGTGACTTGGTGGTGATGGCTCCCGATACTCCACGTTCGGGTTTTGCCTGCTCCATTACCTGCCATAAGCCAGTGCGCTATGAACTGGTACACGAGGAAGAAGGACTGCACGTCTATCAGTGCTCGGGCACTCCCACCGACTGTGTGAAACTGGCGTTCTATTCTGTGCTTGACCGCGACCCCGATGTGGTGGTGGGCGGTATAAACCACGGCGACAACTCGTCGGTGAACGTACACTACTCGGGTACCATGGGCGTGGTGATTGAAGGTTGCCTGCGTGGATTTCCCTCTATAGGCTTCTCGCTGTGCGACCATGATCTGGATGCCGACTTTAGGCCGATGGAGCGCTACGTGCAGCGCATCACGCAGAAAGTAATCAAGGAAGGATTGCCCCCATTGACCTGCCTCAATGTGAACTTCCCCCAGGGTCCTGAATATAAAGGGATAAGAATCTGCCAGCAGGCCAGAGGACTTTGGCTCAAGGAGTGGACAAAACGTCCGCAAGACAATGGACACGCCTTTGACATAGCGGGCGAGTTTCTCGATACTGACCCACAAGAGGAACACAACGACCACTGGGCACTGCGCAACGGCTATGTGGCCATCACGCCCACCAACTGCGATGTCACGGACTACCGTATGATAGAAACAATGAAAAACTGGTTCTGAAACGATGAAGTACTACCTGATAGTAGGCGAGGCCTCGGGCGACCTGCATGCCAGCAATCTGATGCGGGCCCTGAAGAAGGAGGATCCGGAGGCTGAATTCCGCTTTTTCGGAGGCGACCTGATGGCTGCCCAAGGGGGAACGCTGGTGAAGCACTACCGTGAACTGGCCTACATGGGCATCATTCCTGTGCTGTTGCACTTGCGCACCATTTTCGGCAACATGAGGCTGTGCAAGCAGGACATTGTTCTATGGCAACCCGATGTGCTGATACTGGTGGACTATCCTGGTTTTAACCTCAATATTGCCAAATACATACACGCGCATACGCAGATTCCTGTCTTCTATTACATCTCGCCCAAGATATGGGCGTGGAAGGAACATCGTATCAAGAACATCAAGCGCGATGTGGATGAACTGTTCTCCATATTGCCGTTTGAAGTGGCATTTTTCGAAGGAAAGCATCATTATCCCATCCATTATGTAGGCAACCCTACTTTGGATGAGGTGGCTGAGTTCAAGCAAAGCTACCGAGAGTCTTTTACTGACTTTGCAGTTAAAAACGGCTTGGAGACAGGGAAACCTGTCATGGCCCTGCTGGCGGGTAGCCGCAGACAAGAAATCAAGGACAACCTGAAACGTATGGTAGAGGCGGCGCAGAGCTATCCTGACTATCAACTGGTGCTGGCGGGAGCGCCTGGCATCGATAGGGATTTCTATCAGGGTTTCTTGCAGGGTACCGCCGTGAAAGTAGTATTTGGTCAGACCTACCCGTTGCTGAGTCATGCCAGCTTTGCCTTAGTGACCTCGGGTACTGCTACCTTAGAAACAGCCCTGTTTGAGGTGCCCCAAGTGGTATGCTACTACATACGTATGGGCAAGCTCATCTCGTTTATGCGTCGGTTTGTGCTGAAGGTGAAATACGTATCTCTGGTGAATCTCGTGGCGGATAAGCCTGTGGTACAGGAACTGGTGGCCGACGGCATGACGGTGGACAATGTAAAAAAAGAACTTCACCGCCTGACAGGCGATGAAGTTTATCGTAACCATATGCTCGCTGGGTATGAGGAAGTGGCCCGAAAGTTGGGCAAGCCTGGGGCACCCCAGCATTGCGCCTCCTTACTCTTGAATGCACTTAAAACACGCAGCAGTAAAGGTAAATCACAGCGGCTGGAATAGCCACGAACGAACTGTCGAACCTATCGAGTAAGCCGCCATGACCAGGCAGGAAATTTCCTGAGTCTTTCACGCCCAACTGCCGTTTCATCAATGACTCCACCAAATCGCCCCATGTGCCAAACACCACTACCGTGAGTGCCAGGCCTGCCCATTGCAAGTAGCTCATGAAGGGGAAGAAATAGGCCAATGCGGCCGATGCTGCCAAAGCTACCACGCCGCCTCCGATGCTGCCTTCCCACGACTTTTTGGGCGAGATACGCTCAAAGAGGCGATGCTTGCCGATGAGCGAGCCAACGCAGTAAGCACCTGTATCACTGAGCCATAAGAAGATAAATACAGAAAGTGGAAACAGAGGGTTGTAGGCGATGCTTCCAGGGTCAAGGGCATCACCCTGGAAGCCCAGCAGATTGAGCAGAGCAAAGGGCAGTGCGATGTAGAACTGGCTGAGCATAGAATATGCCCAGTTGCCGATGGGGTTCTCCTTCTTCTGGTAAAGCTCCTTAATGAGGATGAACAGCAGGAATGCCAGATAGGGGAGGAAGATGCGCGTGCCATCGACTCCCATGGTGTAGGCCATGAAAGCGAGGAACAAGTAGGCAGCTCCTAACGCAAGAAGGGGACGACTGAGGCTTACCTCACCACTTTGGTTCATCAAGGTACCAAACTCAAACACCGTGAGCAGGCTGATAAGTGCGAAAAGGAAGCCAAACGACAGGGGGCTGTAAAGGATACAACCCACCAGGATGGCTACAAACAAGACACCTGTAATGGTGCGTGTAATGAAATTTTTCATGATTTTTCCTCCTTGTTCTCAGAAGGCTGCTCCTGTGGTTCTTGATTTCCCTGCTTCCCTTCCTTAGCAGCAGCTTCTTGGTATTCTTTGGATATTTCGTTTGCACTCATGATTTCCTCAGAGCGTGACACCCACTTGCGTGGACCAAAGATTTGTTCTACATCCTCGGCGAAGATCACTTCCTTGTCAATTAGTTGCTGAGCCAAACGGTTGTGACCTTCGGCGTTTTCCTGCAAGATTCTCTTCGCGCGGTCGTACTGATCGTCAATCATGCGTTGCACTTCCTGATCAATGAGTTCGGCCGTCTTTTCGCTATAAGGCTTGTTGAAGCTGTATTCCTGGTTGGCATTGTAGTAGCATAGGTTGCGCAACTTGTCGCTCATGCCCATATAGGCTATCATGCCGTAGGCCTGCTGTGTAACTCGTTGCAGGTCGTTCATGGCTCCAGAGGAGATGCGCCCGATAAACAGGTCTTCGGCGGCGCGTCCCCCCAAGGTGGCGCATATCTCGTCGAGCATCTGTTCCTTGGTGGTAATTTGACGCTCTTCTGGCAAATACCAGGCAGCTCCCAAGGCGCGGCCTCGGGGTACTATGGTGACCTTGATGAGCGGGTTGGCATATTCGAGCAGCCACGAGATAGTGGCATGACCAGCCTCGTGGATGGCTATGCTGCGACGTTCCTCTTCAGTAGTGATTTTGGTCTTCTTTTCCAAACCACCCACAATACGGTCAACGGCATCGAGGAAATCCTGCTTCTCCACGGAGTCTTTCTTATGACGGGCGGCTATCAGGGCTGCTTCGTTGCATACGTTGGCAATGTCGGCCCCAGAGAAACCCGGAGTCTGACGCGCCAGCAGGTCGATATCTACATTTTTCGACATCTTGATGGGGCGCAGGTGTACACCGAAGATTTCCTTACGCTCGTTGAGGTCGGGCAAATCTACATGTATCTGTCTGTCGAATCGACCGGCACGAAGCAGTGCTTGGTCGAGCACATCCACACGGTTGGTAGCCGCCAAAGTTATGATACCGCTGTTAGAACCAAAGCCGTCCATCTCGGTCAGCAACTGGTTTAACGTGCTTTCGCGCTCATCGTTGCCTCCCATGGCAGCCGCCTTGGAACGGGCACGGCCTACGGCATCAATCTCGTCGATAAAAACAATGCACGGGGCTTTATCCTTAGCCTGTCGGAAGAGGTCGCGTACACGCGAGGCACCCACGCCAACGAACATTTCTACAAAGTCGGAACCTGCCAAGGAGAAGAACGGCACATCGGCCTCGCCTGCTACAGCCTTTGCCAGCAGTGTCTTACCTGTGCCCGGAGGACCTACCAACAGGGCACCCTTGGGTATCTTTCCTCCTAGTTCGGTAAATTTCTGCGGCTCTTTGAGAAACTCAACAATTTCCTGCACTTCCTGTTTGGCTTCGGCCAATCCTGCTACATCCTTAAATGTCACCTTGGTAGAATTGTCTTTCTCAAACAGCTTGGCTTTCGATTTGCCCACGCTAAAGATATTGCCGCCAATGGCATTGCCTCCACTCATGCGACGAGATATCCAGATGAAAAAAATGATCATCAGTGCCAGTGGCCAAAGCTGGAACAGGATGGCCAGCAGGTAGTTCTGGCGCTTCTCATAGCTGATTGTACCTGTATAGCGACCTTCGTCGGTCTCTTTCTGTAGAAAATCGCCCAGTCCTTCACGCGAAGGGGCTTCGGAAGATATTAGTGGACGGGTCTTGACCTTAGCTGCTTCTTCCTTGAACACTTCCTGCAGGTGTTCCTGCTTGATGTATGCTTCTACCGTATTGTCGTCATAGCCCACAATCTTGCTTACATAGCCGTTGCGAACATATTGCTGGAATTCGTTGTAGGCCACCCTTCTTGAGGCACTGCCTCCCTCGTCGGACAGCCATAGGATGAGAAACATGGTAGCAATAATAATGTACAACCAGCTCAAGTTGAACTTGGGCATGTTGACTTTGTTGTTGGGCTGTTTCCCTTGATTACCCTTGGTATCTTTCTTGTTTGTTTCTTCCATAGTTGCTGTTGATTAGTCTAATTCAGGAATCTCCTGCAGGGTGGCATCGGCCCAAAGGTGCTCCAAATCGTAGAACATTCGCTGCTCAGGCAGGAAGATGTGTACGAGCACATCGGCATAATCCATGGCTACCCATTGAGCGTTTTGCTGCCCTATCACAGCGATAGGCTTGGTTCCTGCACCTTCACGCGCCGTATCTTTGATAGATTCGGTGATGGCCATGATCTGCGTGGGAGAGTTGCCCTGACAGATGATGAAGTAATTACAAATCGTATCGGTAATCTTGGTCAGGTTGGCTACCACGATTTTGCTTCCTTTCTTGTCTTGTATTCCTTTTATAATTTCGTTTATTAGTGTCTTGGTATTATCCATGTTTTTTCTTTTACATTTATTTCCTGCAAAGATACATTAATTATTCTTTGAATACACGTTTGTTGGAGCGAAAGTAGCTTATTTTTTGTATTTTTTTAGGTTATGGATGGGGAAATATATTTTTTTTTGAAAAATTATTGTCAAAATTATTTGCAATTACACTTTTCTTAGTATCTTTGCATCCGCAAATCAGAATTGGAGTATGGTGTAATGGTAACACTACAGATTCTGGTCCTGTCATTCCAGGTTCGAATCCTGGTACTCCAACCAAGTTTTGTCGTGTTTTATTTTGTGTTTGTGTTGGGGTGCCCTGGTCTGACGAGATAGGGGCACTTTTTTATATAAACTTGTTCCAAATAAAAAGGCGTTTCCGATGAAGAAACGCCTTTATTATAGTTTGCATGAAGATTACTCTTCCCTTTCTTGCTGCTGTTCAGCCTGTATGGTCTTGTCAATATCCTTGATCTTTTCCTCGGCCTGATGGATATCCTCTTTCAGTTTTTCCACCTTCTTGTTGAGTTCATCTAATAGTGAACTGCCTTTCTTAGAGGCTGCAGTAAGAAAGCCGAGGTTGTTCTGGTAGGTAATCAGCTCGCTCTTCAGCGTTTCATAGTTGCGCACCAGCTTTTCGCGCTCCTTATAGATAGACTGCGCACCCTTTTCAGCGGCATCCTTCACGGAGTTCTTGAAATTGCCGAACCTGTGTGAAGCATTTGCACTGATGTCCTTGAAGGCATTGTTCACAATGTCGTGGTACTGCTTGTAGATTTTATCCTTGTCTTTGAAAGGCACGTGACCTGTGTCGTTCCATTCCCTCATCAGTTCACGCACTTTCTCCACGGTATCAGACTCTTCTACCTTCTCCTGCAGTTCCTTCAACTGGGTGATAATGCTCTTTTTCTTCTCTAAATTGTTTTGCTCCACACTACGCTGTGAGGTAGTGGCCTTGCCTTTCTGCTCGAAGAAATGGTCGCAGGCACCGATGAATTTCTTCCAAATGACATCAGAATATTTGCGAGCTACTGGACCAATCTCCTTCCACTCTTTTTGCAGCTTTACAAACTCGTCGGTAGCAGCTTTCCAGTCAGTGCTGTCTTTCAGGGCCTCAGCCTTTTCAATCAAGGCACGCTTCTTCTCCAGATTTTGTGACAACTGATCCTTAGCCTGCTTGAAGAATTCGGCTTTCTTCTGGAAGAAAGCGTCGCAAGCCTTGCGGAAACGCTCGAAGATCTTTGTATTCATCTTCTGAGGAGCAAAGCCTATGGTCTTCCACTTATTTTGCAGGGCGATAATCTCCTTGGTCTTGTTGTCCCAGGCTGAGAAGCTGTTCAAGACATTATAGTCGGTGCTTTCCACAATCTCGCAGATGACGGTCTTCTGTTCCAGGTTTTGATGCTCCTGTTCCTTGATATGCTCGAAATGCTCCTGATGACGGCGGTTTACTACCGTAGAGGCAGCCTTGAAACGCTGCCAGATTTCCTCGCGTAGTTCCTTGGCCACAGGACCAGTCTCACGATATTCCTGATGCAGCTTCTGCAACTGATGGAAAGCGGATACCGCGTCTTTCTCATCAGCCAGACGCTCAGCGGCCTCACAAAGATTCAACTTTATTTGCTGATTCTTCTTGAAGTCATATTCACGGAACTCGTTGTTGAGTTTTAGCAGGTCGTAGAACTTCTCCACATTTACCTGATAGCTTCTCCACAGTTCGTTGGCTTTGCCTTGAGGAATCATGGTCACTTCGTTCCACTGCTGTTGCAGGCGCTTGAACTCGGCATAGTTCTTATTGGGGTCTTCGGGACTCTCAATCAGGTCTTTCAGTTCTTCAATGATGGAGAGTTTCACCTGCAGATTCAACTCCTTCTGCTTCTCCTGCTCTACGTTGGTAAGGTTGCGTTTCTCCTTAATGTCAGACATGAGCTGCTTGAATTCCTCCTCCAAAGGGTCGGGGGTAGGGGTAAAGTCAGCCTCGGCGCCACCGTCTGAAATGAATTGCGCCTTGGCAGCCTCCAACTCTGCGGCATGAATCTTGTAGAAAGCCTGTTTTAAGCTGTCTATTTCTACTCTTGACGCGCTTTCCACGTCGTTTTCAATCTCTTTCAGTCGCGCAAGGATTTCTTCTTTGCCCAACTTCTTTACAGGCTCTGCAATAACTTCTGCAGGCTGGCTCTCTACAACATTATCCATGTGTTCTTCAGGGATGCTGTTTTTCTCAATGTCTGTCATCTTTCAATGCTTTAACTTTATAACATATAGTTTGTGTCAAACGCACAATCAGGCACAAATTAAAGAAATAAAAACATTATTTCATACTTTTTTTGCATTTTTTTTTAGTAATGCCCGCTTTTTATGCCGAAAAGCATATTTTCAGGCCAACATCATGGTGATTCCCATGTATATCAACATGCCGATGATATCGTTGATGATGGTTACGAAAGGACCTGTGGCGATGGCTGGGTCTATCTTAAGTTTCTCCATGATCAGAGGTACCATAGCTCCAAAGAGCGAGGCAAACATCACTACACAGAAAAGGCTCAGCGATACGGCGTAGGTCACGGTGGCGGCTCCGCCATAGACCACGAAATTGTATATATATACTAATAAGGTAATGATGGTAGCGTTGAGCAGCGAGACAGTGGTTTCCTTGATGACTTGTTTCCAGGCATCCTTCACGGTGAGTGAGTTGTTGGCAAGACCCTGTACCACGATGGCCGAGGACTGGGTACCCACATTACCACCCGTACCACCAATCAACGGGATGAACAGTGCCATCTCTGGATGTACGGCAAAGGTATCGTCGAAATTCCCCAGAATCAAAGAGTTGCCAATACCGCCGGCTATACCGATGAGCAACCAGGGCAGGCGGGCTGAGGTTTGACGTAATACGCTGTCATCGGTCTCCACGTCGTGAGAGATACCTGATGCCAACTGGTAGTCGCGCTCCTGATGTTCACGCACCTGGTCCATCACATCATCGACCGTGATCTGACCCACCAGTCGGCCAATGCTGTCAATAACGGGTACGGCCACCAAGTCGTATTTCTCAATTACCTGTGCCACATCGTCGAGTGGGTCGTCTGCATGCACGCAAATGGGTTCTTTTTGCATCACATACTTCACTCTGGATACCGAGGGTGAGGTAATCATCTTCTTCAGGGGGAATACACCTTGCAAGCGCTCATCGTCATCGACTACATACACGTAGTAGATCTCGTCCATGTTCTCAGCTTGCTGTCGCATCTCGCGCAGACATTCGGGCATACTCCAGTTTTCGTTCACGGTTACCATTTCCGTCTGCATGATACCACCCGCCGTATCTTCATCGTATTTCAGCAAATCAACGATGTCACCAGCCTGGTCTATGTCTTCCAGATGGGCAAGTACTTCCTCTTGCTTGTCTTCATCCAGGTCGCGAATCATATCCACGGCATCATCGGTCTCCATGTAGTCCACGAAGCGCTTGGCGATGATTTCTGAGGGCAGTTCTTCCAGAAAGTCCTTGCGCTCGTCTTCGTCCATCTCTGCCAAAACATCGGCTGCCGTTTCATTGTCCAATTGTCGGAAAACGAAAATGGCCTCTTCTTTCTCCAACTCATTGCAAATTTCGGCAATGTCGGCAGGGTGCATCTCGATAAGCAGATTTTTGAGCGCCGCCTCGTCTTTCTGATGCGTGAGCGTCTTCACTTGCTCGATGTACTCCTCGATGTCCTTGTACTCATCGTTTTCCATATTCATAACTGTGTTGCGACCATGTTGGTCAGTTCTACAAAGTCCTGAACGCTGAGCTGTTCAGGTCGCTTATTGAAAATAGGATGCTCCGTCAGTGTACATTTCTCGCCCAACAATGGCTTGATGCTGTTGCGCAAGGTCTTGCGACGCTGATTGAAGGTGGTTTTCACCACCTGCTTGAACAGCTTTTCATCGCATCCCAGGTTGGTAATCTCATTGCGTGTCATGCGGATGACGGCACTCTTCACTTTAGGAGGTGGATTGAACACATGCTCATCCACCGTGAAGAGGTATTCCACTTGGTACCAGGCTTGAATTAGCACGCTCAGGATGCCGAAGGCCTTTGTCCCTGGCTGGGCGGCTATACGTTCGGCTACCTCTTTCTGTATCATGCCTGTACAACAGGGAATCAGTTCCTTGTTGTCGAGCATTTTGAAGAAAATCTGGCTGGAAATGTTGTACGGATAATTGCCAGTCAGGACGAAAGGCTTCCCGTCGAATAGCTTTTGGAGGTTCATGCGTAGGAAATCTTCCTCCAGGATATCTTCGTCCAGCTCTGGAAAATGCTCGTGTAGGTAGGCGATGCTCTCAAAATCCACTTCCACTACCTTCAGCGTGCGAGGCTTTTGGGAGAGGAATTGCGTCAGTACCCCCATGCCTGGACCTACTTCCAATACAGGAAGGTCGGGGCAAGCATCCACCGTATCGGCAATGCGGCGGGCTATGTCCAGGTCCTTCAGGAAGTGCTGTCCTAAGAACTTTTTAGGTTTGACTGACTTGTACATTTTGCTGATAGAAAATTAAAAATATAAAATTAAAAATATAAATTTGGTATTTCTCTCGCCTTGCACTATCTTTGTCGAGCATTTATACCACCTTTGCAACCTGCAAAAATAGTATTTTTTGTGAAATATACCGTGCTATAACGAAGAATTTAACGCAAAAACGATGAAGAAACTGCTGAAAAATACCCTGCACTATGTGCTTCCTTTGCTTTTGGGAGCCTTTGTGCTTTATTGGGTGTATCAAGATTTCGACTTCCATCAGGCTTGGGAAGCCATGCTTCATGAGATGGATTGGGGGTGGATGCTCTTCTCGTTGATTTTCGGCATATTGGCCCCCTTGTTTCGTGGACTGCGCTGGAAACAGTTGTTAGAGCCTGTGGGCTCCGTGGTAAGTGCGCGACATTGCATCGATGCCGTTTACATCACCTATGCTGCCAATCTGGTGGTCCCCCGTGCGGGTGAGGTGACTCGTTGTGGGCTTTTGGCCCGTTATGATGATGTCCCTTTCAGTACCTCCGTAGGTACAGTGGTGACGGAACGTGCCATTGATGTATTTACCATGCTGGCATTTTCGCTGTTGGTCTTCTTGTTGCAGATGCCCGTGTTCCTTGATTTCTTTCAGACCACAGGCACCAAGATGCAGAGCATAGAGCACCTGCTTACTACCCCATGGACCTACGTTTCGCTCTTTTGCATAATTGGAGTGCTGGTATTGTTGCGTGTGTTGATTCGCCGTCTCTCTATATATAATAAGGTGAAAGGTGTGATGACCAATATGCGCGAGGGACTGCTTTCTGTGGGTCGTGTACACAATAAGCCGCTGTTCTGGCTTTATACCCTGCTCATCTGGCTGAGTTATTTCCTGCATTTTTACGTGGCATTTTATTGTTTCAGTTTTTCTGCAAATCTGGGCGTAATGGCTGCGCTAGTGATGTTTGTCGCTGGTACCTTTGCCGTGATTGTTCCCACACCCAATGGTGCTGGTCCTTGGCATTTTGCTGTCATTACCATGATGATGCTCTATGGCGTAAGTGCCGTGGATGCCAGCACATTTGCCTTGCTGGTACATGGTGTCCAAACGTTGCTTGTGGTAGTATTGGGTGTATGGGGATGGCTCAGGTTTGTGCAGCCTGTCTGATAAAAAACTTGCGAGGCGCATGAATGCGCCTCGCTATGAACATAAATGCTCTCCGTGAGAGCGTTTAGAACTGCACTTTCCGTTCTGGCTCCGTAAATGAGAAGAAACGTGCTTCACCATCGGCAATGTAAAGCACGGCCATATTGTCATCGGTGGCAGAGTACATGGATTTCAGTTCAGGATAGTGCTTCAGCATTTTCTCTTTCACAGCGATGCTTTCGTCATTGACCAATCGACCGGTGATGCGAATCCATTCAGTGCCAGATGGTTGTGTGCCGCAGATTTCAATCTTAGGATTGGCAGTCAGCTGTTTGAACACATCTTTTACTTTTCCTGTCATAAGATAGAGCTTGCCGTTGATGATTTCCACGGCTCCAAACGGGCGTACATGAGGCTGATCGCCCTCAACGGTGGCCAGATAAAAAATGCCACACTTGGCCAAGAAGGCCTTTACTTCTTTCAGATTCTTTTCCATTGTTGCTCGTTAGTTATTATTTTTGCTACAAAGTAATGAAAAAGGTTGCAAAGTTCCAAAAAGTCGAGCGCAGAAAAAAATAAATTTTTTTATAATGCCGAGACGCAAAGGACTTCAGCGAAGCTAAAGTTCCAAAAAGTCGAGCGCAGAAAATTAATTTTTTTATTATGCCGGGACGCAAAGGACTTCTGCGAAGCTAAAGTTCCCAAAAAAGTTGGCAATACGAATAAAAATAATTATCTTCGCAGGTAGTAAATAATAATTAACCTTTAAATAGAATACTATGAGTACAATTTTAGACCTCGCTCCCAAGGCTGTATGGAAGCATTTCTATGCATTGACGCAGATTCCACGTCCATCTGGACATGTTGAGAAAGTAAGTGAATACCTCGTAAACTGGGCCAAAGACCTCGGACTGGAAGCCTTCATCGACAATGTAGGAAATGTAGTCATGCGCAAGCCTGCCACTCCTGGTATGGAAAACCGTAAGATGGTGACCTTGCAGGCGCACATGGATATGGTACCCCAGAAGATAAAGGAATTGGACCATGATTTTACCAAAGACCCTATACAGACTGAGATAGACGGCGAGTGGGTACATGCCAAGGGTACTACCTTAGGAGCCGATGACGGCATGGGTGTGGCAGCCATCATGGCCGTGATGGAGAGCAAGGACATCAAGCACGGACCCCTTGAGGCGCTGATAACCAAGGATGAAGAAACGGGTATGTATGGCGCTTTCGGACTGAGTGCCGATACCTTGAAGGGCGAAATCCTTTTGAACCTCGACTCAGAGACCGAGGGTGAACTTTATATTGGCTGTGCTGGTGGCATTGACATCGTATCTACGTTGGAATACAAGGAAGAGCCTGCTTCCGAGGGTTTTGTGGGCCGTAAGATTAGTCTGAAGGGACTACGAGGCGGCCATTCAGGCATCGAAATCAATCAGGGGCGCGCCAATGCCGTGAAGTTGCTGGCACGTATTACCCACGACCTTCTCATGGAATTTGACTGCCAGTTGGTGTGCTTCGGAGGCGGCAATATGCGCAATGCCATCCCTCGTGATGCAGAAGTGGTGCTCAACTTCAATCCAGAGGATATAGCCGACTTGGAAACTTACATGGCCGAGTATGAGGCACAGATAGCAGGTGAATACAAGAGCATAGAAAATGGTGTGGCGCTGAAGATAGAGGAAGTGGAAGCCAGTGCAACGGTGGTACCTGAAGAGATACAGGACAACCTGATCGATGCCTTGATGGCTTGCCATGACGGTGTATTGCGTATGATTCCTACCGTTCCAGATACCGTAGAAACTTCTTCCAACCTGGGTATAGTGAACATTGGCGATGGCAAAGCCCGTTTCCAGGTGCTGGCACGCAGTTCTTGCGATACCATGAAAGACTGGTTGGCCGACAGCATCACGGCGGCGTTCAATATGGCTGGCATGAAGACCGAACTGCTGGGTGGCTACAGTGGATGGCAACCCAATGTCGATAGCCCTATCCTGGCAGCCTTGAAGCAGGTGTATAAGGAGAAATTTGGCAAGGATCCTGAGGTAAAGGTGATACATGCAGGCTTGGAATGCGGCATCATAGGTGCCAACTACCCCAAGATGGACATGGTTTCTTTTGGCCCTACCTTGGAAAGCCCTCATACGCCCAGTGAGCGTGTGCAAATTGAGAGTGTAGGTAAGTTCTACGAGCTTATCGAGGCCGTGCTGGAAAAGATTTAACCTATTATTAACCTTGCTTCGTGCAATAAAACCTCCATTCGTTCATTCTTATTATAAAAAAAGAATGCCTATGAAACGAATTGTCAAACTTGCAGTGGCGATGGTTTTCGCCCTGTGCTATGCACCATTTATGCCTATGTTGTCAGCACAATCTTATGACGACCTGTGGAAACAACTGCAGGAAGCCGAGCGTAAGAGTTTGCCACAAACCGTGATAGAGGTGGCCGACCAAATCTATGAAAAAGCCCTGAAAGAGAAAAACGCAGGGCAACTGTTCAAAGCCTATCTGACGAAGGAAAACACACAGGAGAGCCTGACGCCAGACAGCGTTTACGGACGCTATGCACGAATGGAGGACTGGATTAAGTCGGAGCCAGAGGCTCTGAACCGTGCCGTACTCCATTCTCTCCTGGCCGAAGGCTATGCTGTCTATATGGCTGGCAATAGCCGTGGATTGAGAAACCGTACGGATATTGAGGACGAAATCCCCAACGATATCCGGGAATGGACCACTAACATCTTCATAGAGAAGATAGATGCCCATGTGCAGGCTTCGTTAGAAGACGAGTCCCTGCTGCTCAATACCAAGACCGATGCCCTGTTTCCTTTTGTATATCAGAATAAGGGCAGCGACTATTTTGGACATGATTTCTTCCATCTTCTGGTGAAACGAGGATTGAGTTCTTATGGAAGGATGCGTGTGGAACAGGCAGAGAAGCTTCGTGAAGAAAGGGAGGAGGCATTACTCCTTAGGCTGATGAAAGCCTATGAGAAGACCAACCAAGATGCCTTGGTTTTGGCCAAGCTCGACTATTGGAGCTGGTGCAAAAACAATCGCATAGACACGTCTATGGAGGAACTTGACGAACTGATCAAGAACTATGGGCAGAGTCAGCTTTGCTGTGAGGTCTATCTGACCAAGGCCACCAGGCTCAACAGCGAGGGCCGCTATGCGGAGGCCGATGAGGTTTGCGACGAAGGCATTGCACGCTATCCCGACTATCAGCGTGTAAATACGCTGAAGAACCTGAAGAATGAGATGTACAAGCCAAGGGTGGATGTGGACTTCGAGCAGATGATTCATCCAGACGCACCGTTGAAACTCTCCGTAGATTATGCCAATGTACCTGGCGTAACTGTATATCTCTATGATGCAGGGGTGGACCAGATTCCTTTCGACAGAAACCGAGATCATATCCTCTATGACCGTATGCGTCTGCTCAAGTCGGAGCATTTCACATTCGAAGAGGCCAACATCGTAGGTAAGGAACCTTTCAACAGTAAGCAAACGAACCTTACCCTTGCTCCATTGGGCAAACCGGCCGTTTATGTAGTCCGCGTAGTTGCCGATGGGCAGAATGAGATGGAAGATGTAGAGTACCTGGCATCCTCACGCTTGAGGCTGATTACCTTGAAATTGGGTGCTCTTACCTATGAACTGACGACCATCGACGGCATGACGGGCCATCCCGTGGGAGGGGTGGAAGTTCGCCTGTTCTCTGGGGCTTCATCCTATCGCGATCTCATCTATCGGGTAATCACCGATGCCGACGGCAGGGCGCAGGTTACTATCAAGAAAAATGACTACCTGCACAACTACAGTTTGGCCAAGGGGGATGACAAAGCCTACGATGACCAGAGCCTGGTGGGATTCAACAGTTATTTCGACTCTGACTACGTGAAGGACGACAATGAACATACCCATGTGGCACTGCTCACCGACCGCTCCATCTACCGCCCCGGACAGACTATATATATAAAAGGTGTAGTCTATCGTCAGAAAGGCAGGGAGGTACAGGTGAAGACCGATCACAGGGATGAGGTAATCCTGCGTGATGCCAACGGACAGGAAGTAGGTCGCCAGGAGGTGTCGGTCAATGAGTTTGGCTCATTCAACACGGAGATGGTGTTGCCTACCGCTTGCCTTAACGGTAACTTCAGCATCACTCTGATGCGAAGCAATGACTCTACCTACATCCGAGTGGAAGAATACAAGCGTCCGACCTTCGAGATAGGCTTCAATTCCATTTCAGGAGCCTATCGTATAGGTGACGAGGTAGAACTGACAGGTTATGCCCGGATGCTCAATGGCATTTCTTTGCAAGATGTGCCTGTGAACTATACTGTCGTAAGACGTGAACGGGGACGCTCTTGGAGGCCAGACAGGGAGAAACCTTTGCTGGCCGACAGCGTGAAGATAGACAAGAACGGCAACTTTGCCATCAAGCTTCGCCTGCAGCCCGATGAGAAGAACCCGCAGGTGGAAAGCTATGTCTTCAGGGTACAAGTGACGGTAACCGACTTGGCTGGCGAGACACAAGAGGCTGCAACCAATGTGCAGGCGTCTTGGCAGGCATACAACCTCTATTCCGATATTCCCTCGGAAATCGTCAAGGAAGATACGCTGAGCTTTGGCTTCGACGTATATAACAAGGACGGAGAGGAACAGCCGCCGATGAAGGTGCGCTATACCCTGTATCGTATCGACAGCAATACTAAGAACGAGAGTTCAGAAGTGAAAGTGGGTGAGGCCATCGTCAATAGCGGCGAGTCACTGGATTTCTCTTCTTGGAAGAATTATATTTCTGCCCGCTATCGCTTAGAAGCATCCTTGCCCGCTGAGGATAAGATGGAAGAGCGTTGCCGGGCAACACACAGCGAGGAGTTCCTTCTCTATTCTCCTCAGGACAAGCGGCTGAATACCTTTAAAGAAGTATTCTGCCCGAAGAGCTACTCCAACTTTGGCCCAGGGGAGGAAGCCGACATCCTCTTTGGAACATCCTACCAGGATGCCTATGTATTCATGGACATCTTCCAGGGAAACGATCGCTTGGAGAGCAAGGTCTTGAACCTGAACGACGAGTTGATGCACTTGCATATCCCATACAAGGAGGAATACAAAGAAGGCATCAGTGTGCTGCTTTTCTTCGTGAAAGACGGACAGTCATATTCGCAGATGCTGACCTTGCGTAAGAAATATCCGGAGCGCGGACTGAAAATGAAATGGAACGTGTTCCGTGACAAGCTTCTGCCCGGACAGCAGGAAGAATGGCGTCTTACCATCCACGATGCCCAGGGCCATCCGGCTGTAGCCGAAATGTTGGCACTGATGTACGACGAGTCGCTCGACAAGATTTATTCACGCGGTCAGAGTCTGAACGTGTCCATGCCGAGCTATTATCGTTACCTGCGTCGCGGATTCAACTCGCCCGATCTGGTACACCTGTACTTGATTGGTAGCTTGGGTTGGTTCTCACAGTATGACATGCCACGCTACGATGAGTTCATGCAGTTCTTCCGTAAGTACTATGGAGATGACGAATATGAAGTGATGCGTAGTCCAAGGGCATTGGGAGCCCGGGGCGGTCGTGTGTTGGAGAGTGTTCCTATGGTTGAGATGGTAGAAGAAGCTTCCGTGAACGATGCCATGGCCAAATCGGCTTCTCAAGCGGCTGTCTCGATGGAGAGTGAGGAAGATGCGGAAAGAGGTGCTTTGCCTGAGGCTTCAGACAACTTGCGTACCAACTTTGCCGAGACCGCATTCTTCTATCCTGTGTTGCGCACCAACGAGCAAGGAGAGGTAGTCATCAGCTTCACGATACCTGAGAGCCTCACCCGTTGGAAGTTCCAAGGCTATGCCCATACGCAGGACATGCAGACAGGCTATATCGAGGATAATTCCCTGACGCAGAAGGACTTTATGCTCCGTCCTAATATGCCGCGCTTCCTCCGGGTGGGAGATAAAACGCAGATTGCCGCCACTATCCAGAATACCAGCGACAAGAAGGCTGCCGGTGAAGTGAGCTTCATCCTCTTCAATCCAGTGGATGAGAAGATCTATAGTACTCAAAAGGCTGCGTTCTCCGTCAATGCCGACGAGTCGGGCAGCGTGAAGTTTGGCTTTACCGTGCCTGAGAACATCGACCTGATGGGTATCCGTATCATGGCCGAGGCTGCCGACTTCAGCGATGGCGAGCAGCATGTATTGCCTGTACTCAGCAACAAACAATATGTGATTGAGACGGTTTCGATGCCTGTCCGTGGCAATCAGACGCGCACGTTCAGTTTGGAGAACCTGTTCAATCATCACAAGGAAAGTGCTACCCAGCGTCGCCTAACGGTGGAGTTCTCGGGCAATCCTGCCTGGTATGCTGTGCAGGCCTTGCCATCGGTAGGCACACCATTGCGTGACAATGCCATCGACTGGGCCATTGCCTACTATGTGAACTCTTTGGCAAGTCATATTGCCAACAGTCAGCCGCGCATCCAGCAGGTGTTCAACCGCTGGAAGAACACCGATGCTGCCAAGGAAACCTTTATCAGCCAGTTGCAGAAGAACGCCGATTTGAAGGAAATCCTGCTCAATGAGTCTCCTTGGGTGCTTGAGGCCCAGAGCGAAGCCGACCAGCGTCAGCGCATTGCCACCCTGTTCGACCTCAACCAGATGCGTGACAAGCTTAGTTCCTCACTCGTGAAGTTGGCTGAACTTCAGAATGGCGATGGCGGCTGGAGTTGGTATAAGGGCATGAGAAGCAGTTGGTACACCACTGTCTTCATAATGGAGCAGCTGGCTCGCGTGCCTATCCTTACCAAGACAGCATTGCCCGACCGCAGCAAGCGCATGCAGGAGAAGGGCTTCGGATACCTGCACAGCGAGGCTCAGCGTTATTATGAGGATATTCAGCGTTGGATGAAACGGGATAAGTACTATGAGTATAAGTACCTGTCCAGCAGTATGATGGATTACCTCTACATGATTGCCATCACAGGTACGGAAGTGCCCGACAGGTATCGTAAGGAATACGATTTCTTCTTTGAACGTGTGCAAAACAACCTCGTCAACGGCTCGCTCACCATCAAGGCCATGAGTGCCGTGATACTGAACAGAGCCGGAGAAACCAAGAAAGCCAATGAGTTCATCGCTTCACTGAAGGAACACCTGGTGATGGAGGATGAGATGGGCGCACACTTCGCCTTCCTCGATGCTCCTTATGCCTGGGGTATGATGCCTATTCCTTCCCATGTGGCTGTGATGGAAGCCTTTGGTGAGTTTGCCGGCAATGAAACCCTGATAGAGGAAATGAAAATCTGGCTGTTGAAGCAGAAGCAGACCCATGCCTGGAGCAACAGCGTGGCTACGGCCGATGCCGTGTATGCGTTGCTTTGCACAGGTGCCGACCTGCTCCAGAACCAGGGCGATGTGCGTATCACCCTCGGCAATGAGGTGATTGAGACGCTGGAGCCAAGTAAGACCATCATTCCCGACTTGGCCTATGTGAAGCAGACCTATACGGAAGGTAGCAGTGCGGTGGATGCCCGTGAGGCAGTGGTAGAGAAGCGGGATGCAGGCATTGCCTGGGGAGCAGTCTATGCCCACTTCCTCTCTCCGATGACCGATGTGGAACAGCAGGGCGGACCGCTCAATGTGGATCGTAAGTTCTACGTGGAGCGCAAGGATGCTCAGGGACGCAAGTCGTTGGCACAGGTAGGTGACAAGGCCAAGCTTCGTGTGGGCGACATGATCGTTTCGCGCATCACCATCTCGTTGGACCGTAGCATGGACTTCGTGCAGCTCAAGGACCGTCTGGCCGCTTGTTTCGAGCCGCTCAACGCACTCTCGGGCTATCGCTACAGCCAGGGCTTCGGCTACTATGTGGAGAATGAGGATGCTGCCACCAACTTCTTCTTCGATGCCTTGGGCAAGGGAGTCTATGTGTTGGAAAGCCGCTATCGCATCAGCCGCGCTGGTACTTATCAAGTGGGCTTGGCTTTGATGCAGTGTGCCTATGCGCCTGAGTTTACTTCCCACTCATCGGGCCTGACCATTGTAGTGGAGGAGTAGTAATTTACGAAATTGCGAAATTGCGAAAATGTCGCGGAAGCTAATGCAAAGACAAACTTGTTTGAACTTTGCTGAGGCGCCCCCGATTTTCACGGAATCTTTCCGTAAGAAGTCGCGGAAAATTAAAATAAAAACCGTACATTTGTAGCAAGAAATGAATAGCTAATGAATTTGAAACGTGTTTTATCTGGGATATGCGTATGCGTAGGGGCTGTGATTTCAGCCTCTGCGCAGCCGCGTTTCTCTCCTACGCTCAGCGATATCGATATGGGCAGGGTTCAATGGAAGTCGCCCACAAAACTGCAGTTCAAGTTTACCAATACGGGCGATGTTCCGCTGGTTCTGTCTGAGGTTGAGCCCGATTGTTCCTGTACAGTAGCCGATTGGACGGAGGTTCCCATCGCCCCAGGCGAACAAGGTGTGATTAACCTCACCTTTGAAGCGGAAACCTTGGGACATTTCCAGAAATCGGTGGTCGTGTGGACTAATACCAACCCGCAGATATCCTACCTCACGTTTCATGGACAGGTGTTGCCCGTAGTGCGTGACTATACGGCCTCGCATCCCTACCAGATAGGCGACATACGTCTCGATACGCTTTCCATTGATTTCCCTCAGGTCTATCTGGGTGAACAGCCTGTGTTCCACCTGAGCATGGCCAATGTTTCAACCACCGAAAGCCACGAGCCGGTCTTGATGCACCTGCCTTCATACCTCTCGATGAAGACCTCGCAAGAGGTGATGGAACCGGAGGAGAAATGCGACATAGACTTGACGCTCGACACCCGCCTGTTGCCCGACTATGGCCTCACTCAGGCTTCGGTTTATGTTTCCCGTTTTCCGGGCGATAAAGTGAGCGAAGAGACGGAAATACCGGTGAATATTGTGCTGTTGCCCGACTTTTCCAACTTGACGGAAACCGAACGTATCAATGCGCCGCATATCCTTTTATCTTCCACTGAGATAGACCTGCGTGATGTGTTGGCTGCAAAACCCAAGGCCCGTCAGGACTTGACGATTACCAATACGGGTAACAGTCCGCTGAAAATCAGTAAGTTGCAGGTATTCAGCCGTTCCATCAATGCCGACATCAAGAGCAGTACCATCGCTCCTGGCCAGTCGGTTCGTCTGCGTGTGACGGTAAACAAGAAAGATATTCGTCCCAACAGCCGTATGCGTCTGCTGCTCATCTGCAACGACCCCTCACAGCCGTTGGTGACATTTAACATAAAACATTAATTCTCAATTCTCAATTATAATTATGATGATCGACCATCCGGAAAATAGCGAAGAATATAAAGGCTTGCAAGTGAATGAAGGTGTGGAAGGAGGAGTATCTATCGTCAACCCTTACCGCAAGAGGAATCCGCGCAAGCCCCAACCCACTGTGAGTGAGTTTGTTGAAGGTATTGTCAAGGGGGATATTACCATGCTGAGTAGGGCGGTGACACTGGTGGAAAGTGTGAAGCCTGAACATCAGGTGATAGCACAAGAAGTGATTGAGAAATGCCTTCCCTACGCGTGCAACTCCATCCGTGTGGGTATCAGCGGTGTGCCTGGAGCCGGCAAGAGTACCTCCATCGATGTGTTCGGTACCTATGTGCTGGAGAAGAAAGGCGGCAAGTTGGCAGTGCTGGCCATCGACCCCAGCAGCGAGCGAACCAAGGGCAGTATCTTGGGCGACAAGACACGCATGGAGCATCTGGCTGTACATCCCAAGGCTTTCATCCGTCCCAGTCCATCGGCTGGCTCGTTGGGTGGTGTGGCCCGCAAGACGCGTGAGACCATCATCTTGTGCGAGGCAGCTGGCTTCGACAAGATTTTCGTGGAAACCGTGGGCGTGGGACAGAGCGAGACGGCTTGCCACTCTATGGTCGATTTCTTCCTGGTGATACAGCTTGCCGGAACGGGCGATGAACTGCAGGGCATCAAGCGAGGCATCATGGAAATGGCCGACGGCATCGTCATCAACAAGTGCGATGGCGACAATGTGGAACGTGCCAAACTGGCTGCCAGTCAGTTCCGTACAGCCTTGCACATGTTCCCGGAACCCGAATCACACTGGACTCCGGAGGTGCATACCTATTCCGGTTTCTTCGGCACGGGCATCGACAAGATTTGGGACATGATATACCGTTACATCGATTTTGTGAAACTTAACGGTTATTTTGAATACCGCCGCAGTGAGCAGAGCAAGTACTGGATGTATGAAACCATCAATGAGCAATTGCGCAACAGCTTCTATCAGAATGCCATCATCGAGCCTATGATGGCCAATGAGGAAGCCCGCGTGCTTCAGGGCAAGGTTACCTCGTTTGTGGCAGCCAAACATTTGATTGACACCTATTTTGCTGAAATGAAGAAATAGCTTATGGAAAAACAAGCCAGTTACATCAAACGCATAGAGATTCCCAACCTGTGGAACCGCTATAGCATAGCCTGGGACCTCCGACCGGATGTCAACATCCTGGGAGGTATCAATGGAGTGGGGAAGACTACCATCATCAACCGCTCTGTGGAGTACCTGGAACAAATGTCCGGGCACATGAAAAACGATGAGGCACGGGGAGTGCGTATTTTCTTCGACGACCCAGAGGCCACCTTCATCCCCTACGATGTGATGCGTAGCTATGACCGTCCGTTGGTGCAGGGCGACTTTACCGCTCGCATGGCCGATCCTCAGGTGCGTTCCGAACTCGACTGGCAGATATACCTGTTGCAGCGCAGGTACCTCAACTATCAGGTGAACATCGGCAACCGCATGATAGCCTTGTTGGGCGGAAGCGATGAGGACCGCATGAAGGCGGCTACCGTGTCGGTGCCCAAGCTGAAGTTCCAGGACCTGATGGACGACCTCTTCAGCTACACGGGCAAGAAGATTGACCGCTCGAGCAACGACATCATTTTCCTGCAGGGCAACCAGCGGCTCACACCCTACCAGTTGTCAGCCGGTGAGAAGCATATTTTGGTGATTCTGCTCACGGTGCTGGTACGCGAGGGGGAACATAGTGTGCTTTTCATGGACGAGCCTGAAGCTTCCCTGCACATAGAATGGCAGCAACGGCTCATCAACATGATACGTGAGCTTAACCCCAATATGCAGCTGATTCTCACCACCCATTCCCCTGCAGTCATTATGGACGGTTGGCTGGATACCGTGACCGAGGTCAGCGAGATAGCCACGGAGCTGAAGGGCTAATTTTGGGTTAATCTCGGGCTAATTTCGTGTGTTTTTGCTTTTGACCAAGATAAACAGTAATAGGATTAATACTTTGTCTCTCTCGCTTCGAAATAACCTCAGTTCCCGCTACTTGGAGGCTGCCGAAAAGCTCAGCCCCAAGAAGAAAAGGCAGCGCATCGTGGCATACGTGGAAAGCTACGATGACATCTTCTTTTGGCGCTCCATATTGTCGGAGTTTGAGAACGATGAGGTCTATTTCCGCGTGATGCTCCCGTCCAATTCCACCCTTTCCAAAGGCAAAAAGATGGTGCTCTCCAGCTGTCTCAGGAGTACGCAGTTGGGCAAAAATCTCATTGCCTGTATCGACAGCGACTATGATTACCTCTTGCAGGACACGCAGGATGTGTCGCGCGAAATCAATACCAATCCCTACATCTTCCAGACATACGCCTACGCCATCGAAAACTACCAGTGCTATGCCGAAAACCTGCACGATATCTGTGTAGAAGCGACCCTGAACGACCATAATGTCTTCGATTTTGCCGACTATATGCACCGCTATTCGGAGATAGTCTATCCGCTTTTCGTGTGGAACATCATGCTCTACCGCAAGAAAATGAACAACAGCTTCCCCATGAATGTGTTCTGCAACGTCACCATTTTGCAGGATGT
>Ga0310786_10002107_pt1 | contig 31158 bp, 21 predicted proteins | sample AusTroGonzalo_MG_FD_203881 | JGI IMG/M metagenome (GOLD analysis project Ga0310786, IMG submission 203881) | Bovine rumen microbial communities from tropical cattle in Woodstock, Queensland, Australia - Gonzalo_03 (v2) (version 2) | ecosystem: Host-associated > Mammals > Digestive system >...
CGTACAAGACGTTCACGATCACTTCTCCCGACTATACCAATGCCTTCAACAAGAAAGTCTGGGAGTTCAGTTACTCAGGAACGGGTCAACAGTGGGTGGCACCGACAACAGGTTCGTACGTACTGGAATGCTGGGGCGCACAGGGAGGTACCGAGACCAGAGCCGGTTACACGGCATATGGAGGGAAAGGTGCCTACGTAAGAGGAACCATCAGTCTGAGTTCCGGGAGTACTCTTTATGCTTATGTTGGCCAGCAACCGTCTGGTTATCAGGGTGGATGGAATGGTGGTGGTACCAACCTTAATGCGCGGCCCTCTGGAGGTGGTGGCGCAACAGATATCTCCGTCAGAAATGGTAACTGGGATTCCGACACACACTTGTATTCAAGAATCCTTGTTGCTGGCGGCGGAGGCGGATCCGGAATGGAATATGCAACGGCATCAACTGCCTGGGGAGGCGGAGCCGGAGGCGCTTGGGAGGGAAGCAATGGCCTAGGCACTGCTCCAGGATATGGGGGAAAGCTAAATGCTGGAGGAGATAACGGCGGTGGCGTTTCTGGCAGTTACACGTTATCTTCTTTTGGGAAAGGGGGGTCTAACTATTGGGCCGGCAATGAATCTCTTGGCGGAGGCGGCGGAGGTTGGTATGGTGGAGGTGCCGCAGGTGGTAATGGAAACAACGGTGGCGGTGGCGGTGGATCATCCTATGCATGGTCTACAACATCAAGTCTGCATACATATTACCCGGCATCCTCATACAAACCGAGCACATCATACTATCTTACAGGCATATCTGCAGTCGCGGGTGAGCATAGCAGCCATGGTGTCGCTAAAATAACCTACACGAAGCCATAATTTGTGCTTCAATAAACGCGGATGGGGCGCTTTATGGTCGAATGATGGTTATGCGCGCGAAGCCATTGCCAGAGTTCCCCGTCATGTTCCCGCTACTGTTATAATTGGGCATGCTATGGTCTCCATCTATCATGTTGCCATTCGTAAACACCATTCCGGAGTAATGGTTTGGACTGCCGGTATGATATGTTGTTCCGCCATCGGCGCTGGTGGCCCCCTGTTTGATAGCATTGCACCCAGAATAACCTGAGATAAAAGAGGACCCTCCAGGAGCGGGATATCCGGAGTTGCTTGCTAACCCAGGAGAATCCTGATGCGCCTGTCCACCATAATACCCGCCACCTCCACCAGCAGAGGTATTATTAATTTGCTTCGGGTTGTTTCTTCCATCCTGTCCCTGACCAAATTTATACCCAGAGGTCTGGGTCCCAGGATTAATGGTTGTTACTGTTGTTTTCTGTCCTCCTGACTCTTGATACCATGCAACTCCTCCTGTAGTATTTCCGCCACAACCACCATGCTGGACTCGGTATCCGCCGCCACCACCTCCTCCGGCCACCATGATACGTGATTTCAGGGAACTGAATGTATTCCACATCGCTCCACCTCCTGCTGATTCCAGCCGGATGTCCGTAGCGCCGCCACCTGCTCCGTCTCCATCGTTATCTTTCCTATCATAAGCGCCCAAGCCACCGCCATTCCATCCACCAGCAGCATCTTGATATGTTCTATTTGTGGACGAGTTGTAAAGCATATCCTCGCCTCGACCTCCTACATAAACGAATAATCCGGCATCTGTGGATAATGAAATCTCCCCATATGTATATCCTCCTTTGCCCGGACCATCAGTAAAACTTACACCCTCTACCAATCCCGCTCCGCCACTGGCGCCCCAGCACTCCATCTTATATGTCCCTGTTGTCGGTGCCACCCACTGTTGACCCGTTCCTGAGTAACTGAACTCCCAGACTTTCTTGTTGAAGGCATTGGTATAGTCGGGAGAAGTGATCGTGAACGTCTTGTACGCGTTGGCTGTACCCACTGTGGTTGCGGCACCGCTTACAGACCAGGCATAGAGATGAGTGCCCGATGACGCGGAGATAGATATCGTGTTATCGTTCGGTTTGGCGATGTAGTATAGCGTTGAGCCACTTTTATAAGGTTTGTTAGTACTTGAGGTAAATGTCGTCGAGGCGTTCCAGGTGGTTGTTGTGCATTTGGCTGTTAGTCTGGTCCACTTCTCACCAAAGGACCGCGTTCCAACAGGGAGCAGCGGAAGTCAATGGATCTGGAGCGCTTCCGCCACCAATCCCACAACCTCAAATAATAGCTCAACGGCGCGTGATGGCATTAACAAATATATCACGCCCATCATCAATGCCGGATATACAACATCAAACACTTCGCCCAAAAACATGAACATCAATTCCGAAGCCATCGCTGTTAGAAAGATTCCATATATCTCTCGTCCGGAATCAAGCACAAACCTCTATGATAATACTTACAAGACATCTTCAGAGACCGGAACTAGTACAATATCAGTGATTTTGTTTGGTGCTCAACCCGATCTATGTATCACCCTAAATCGAACCGGAGATGCCTATGTAAAAACGTCAAGTACCAATCGCGACTCCATGCGCCCGATCATAGGATTCTGATAATACCGCCACGTCAGTAGAGATCGTTTTCCGTCTTTTGGAGATACAATTTTCAGTTGGTTACATTTTGTAACCAACTCATTCCCCTCTTGACGCAACGCGTTGCTTGTGATGTTTGTTTCGTTCCGGCGGATTACTTCAAGGACGTGACTTGCTCTTCAGAGAGACCGGTGAGCTCAACGATCTCAGCAATGTCCTTTTTCTTTGCCAGCATCCGCCGGGCGATGGCGAGCGCTTCTTTCTCCATGCCTTTCTCCATGCCATCATCGAAACCGTCCTTGTAGTTGGCGGTTGCGATGCTCTCTTTTTCGATGTCTGAAATCATGGCTCTGAAGTATTTGATTCGTTCCTGATCCGGCAGGGAGTTCGTGCGCGCGGCCTCCAGCACGGGCCGCATCCGCTCCGGGATCCCCTTGGGCTTCAGCGCAAAGTTATGTATTTTTTTCTAAAGCGCCCCGGTGTCCTGCTCGCTTCGAACGGCGAATCCGTTACAAAAATATTTCATTTTCTGTTACAGAATCGGGCATTCGTAATTCTGTGACTGAATAGGACCGATATCTATTACGGATACGACCCTTTGACAAATTCAGTGCTTCGCCAGCCGTGCGCGCAGGCCTTCATTCGAATGACCGGCAACTCTTACATATCACGTAAACCTTTTTCAATTTCCTCCGGGGACGGCAGCGATTTTTTCAAATCATCAGGAAGTTGTTGTCGCGCGATCTCATATTCGGAGATTCCTATCGGTCGATTAATGGTCGATAACGCATATCGGGCCAAGACGGTATTCTTCTCCTTGCAAATCAGCAGACCGATAGCCGGCTTCTCGACTTCCGTGTTGAGAAGATCATCCACCATGGCGACATATCCAGCCAATTGCCCCAAATCCGGGAAATCGAACTCCGTAACCTTGACCTCAATTACGCAATAACGATGCAGCGGAATGATGTAGAAGAGTAAATCGATGAACTTTTCCTTCCCTCCTGCAACGAGGCGGTACTCCTTACCAACATATGAGAAGCCCTTGCCTAATTCGACCAGAAACCGGGTGATGTGATCAATCAGAGCATCTTTTAATTCAGTTTCCTGGTACCTCTCCTTTCCCGGCAGAAATGTGAAATCATACGGGCTCTTCAGAAGTTCCTGGGCAAGGTCGCTTTCCGGCGCCGGTATGGTGAGCGCGAAGTTGGTTTGGGCTGCGCCCTGGCGCTCGTAGAGATCACTACCAATATAGTTCAGCAGAACAGCATAACCCCAATTGTTTTCAATAGTCTTCTTTACAAAGAACATAGCTTTGTGTGGTTCTTTCTTGAACTTGTCGATAATAAGAACATGCAGGGACCAAGGAATCCTGAAGATGCAGTCAAAATCGTCAATAACCTCTTGACGATTTGCGACGGAAGAATCGTCAGCATCTTGCTGACAAATTCCAACAAGCTGACTATAAAGACAATAGAAGTAATGAGTGTACTTGATTGTCGTTGTGGATAAACCTTGGGTTAAACCCAATTCTTTCCTCAAATCCCGGCTGACATTCTCGTAGAAATGACTGCCGTAGCGGTTCTCATACTGGCGTTTCTCGATATCTTCGCCCACGGACCAGTAGAAGCGAAGCATCTCGTCATTTACTTTTACCGCTGCTTTGATCTGGCTGGAGCGATATCGCCGCGCAAGATCTACAATCCACCGGACGTATTCTTTATCCGCGATGTTTTTCTTAGTAGTATTCATGGTGGTGCTCATCATTACGATTCGGAGCCGAATATAGATAGATAATACATACGGGTTAGTAAGAAACGTATATTTTATATTTTTACCCCCTTGAAGTTGACGCAAGAGTGAAAATCTGAATCAAATGCGACACATGACCTGCTGGGGAATTTCTATCAATTTTTGCACAGAAAAAGAAGAAATATTTCCTTTTCTATGCAAAATTTGATATATTTGCCACAACAAATACAAAGACGTATGTTCATGGCCAATCCGCTTATCCAGTTTGCCGGGGTGCCGGTATCGGGGGCAGAGGTGCGTTCCTGCTTTGCAGGGATGGCTTCGCCCCAGAAGAAGGTGCAGGCTCTTGAACACAGCGGAGAACTCATCCGCCTCAAGCGCAACCTTTTCATCGTGAATAAGGAGCTGACGGGAAAGGATCCGGACGCCAGGCTGTGCGCAAACCATCTTTACGGCCCCTCCTACGTGTCGCTGCAGTGGGCGTTGCGTTATTATGACATGATTCCGGAACAGGTATTCACCATGACCTCCGTCACCCCCAAGCGTTCCCGATCCTTCAGCACCCCAATCGGATACTTCTCCTACATGCAGGTCCCCATCCCGTATTTCCCCATTGGTGTAAGGAGCATGGAGGAAGGCGGTGTGCGTTTTCTCATGGCCAGCAGGGAGAAGGCTCTCTGCGACACTATTCTGTACGACAGCTTCGTTCCGCACCAGTCTTTGAAGGCGCTGGGGACATATCTGGAAGAAGACATGCGACTGGATATGGATGTCCTGCCGGATCTGGACGCTTCAATCATCGAGCAGTGCGCCGGCGCCGGACGCAAGGCTGGAATATTGTTAAACTTGGTAAAACTGATCAGACAATGACCCTATACGAATCAATGCTGGCAGACTATATTCAGGCCGGTGGCGGTACGGCCACCCCGAATGCTGAACAAGAGATTTGCCAAAAGATTGCCTTGGCCGGGCTTCGGAGGGGCGGCTTCTTCGAGCATGCGGCATTTTACGGCGGCACATGCCTAAGGCTCTTCCACGGGTTGCCCAGATTCTCGGAGGACATGGATTTCTCCCTCACGGAGAAGCGCAGCGACATTCATCTGGATAATTACTTTGATGCCATCCGGGAGGAGTTCCTTCTCGCTGGGTTCGACGTCATCATCACCAAGAAGGACAAAAAAACTTTCGGTCGCGAGGAATCGGCTTTCCTGAAGGAGAATACGGAAGCCTACGACATCAAGTTCCAGACAAAGAAGACGGCAAAGGTGAAGATAGAGTTGGACACGGACCCACCGCTGCTGTTCGACACGGAGCAGAAGTTGCTCCTTCAGCCCTACTCCTTCATGACCAGATGCTTCACGCTTCCAGATCTCTTCGCCGGCAAGATGCATGCGTTGGTTTACCGGACATGGCAACGCCGCGTCAAAGGTCGCGACTGGTTCGATTTTGAATGGTACGTGCGTCGGGGCATCCCGCTAAGTTGGACTCACCTGCAGGCTCGCATCAAAGAGTTTAGCGGCGAGGATGTGAGCCATGATGCGTTCGTGCAATTGCTTCGTCAGAAGATAGTTTCCACGGACATAGAATCCGTCAGGAAAGATGTCCTTCCCTTTATTGATGAGCGGCAGGCCGACCTGCTGGAGATTTGGACCACGGAATACTTCCTGCAACTGGTAGACCTCGTGAAATTCAGCCGATAACTGCCGTCACATCATGTGGGAATGTGTCAGACCGTGACCCTGCCGTGGTACGACAGCTATAAGATGGAGTGCTGGGGAGGGAAGGGATCGAACTGTACCTACGGTGGCATCGGTGGGCTGGGTGGATATGCGACCGGGGCCATCACGCTGGCAAAGGACATGAATTTGTATGTATTTGTGGGTGGCGGCGTAGCTTTTGACTCCACGACGGGGGGCTGGAATGGTGGCGGCGATGGTTATATCGGGCCTACACAGTTTGGCTATGGGGGCGGAGGCAGTACGGATATCAGGGTATTTGTTAATGCTTCTAAAAACTGGAATAACAGTGATTCTATCCTATCCCGAATAATTGTTGCCGGAGCCGGAGGAGGCTCTGGCCAATATAACCAAACGCCAAGTGTTGGCGGCGCCGGTGGCGGTCTGAATGGTTCGGGCGGTTATCAGGTCCCTGGTTACACATGGTCCGGGACGGGTTACTCTGGAACTGGCGGAACGCAGACTGATGGCGGAAGTGTCGGCCTCGGCGATGGACAAGCTGCCGTCAACATCAATAACGAGAAGCTCAATAGTGGTGGACTAGGTTATGGAGGCTACCATTACGGAAAAAAGTACGCTAATTTTGGCGCTCCCGGTGGCGGATCCGGATACTGGGGAGGAGCGGCGGCCAATCGCGGCCACGGTGGCGGCGGTGGGGGTTCCTCTTTTGTTTCGGGAATGTCCGGCTGTATAGCGCCAAGCGGCTATAGAGGCGACAACAATTCGATCCTGAAATACAACAATGTGCAGTATGTCTTTACCAGTGCTAGCACGATTGCGGGAGACAGCGCCAGCCTGCCGTCTAATCCTGGCTATGTGAATGCGAACCAGACCAATGGTTACGCCAAGATCACATCACTGTGAGGTGATTTTGGCGTAGCCATGGCCCGTGTGGCCGGTATTCAGGGCCTCCTGCCCGCCGCTGGTCGTTGGCATGCGTTCCGCCGAGCCGCCCGTAGTCTGGCCAGCGGTCGTCCACAAAAGCCCCTTCCCGTCGATCATTTTGGTGGACGTAAAAGTATAGCCGGTAATGGTCGCACACCCCGGATGCCCGGAGATGAAGGAGGAGCCGCCTGCGCCAGAGCTAACCATTGATCCAATAACGCCGCCGGAACCACCGCCATACATTCCAGATCCGCCGCCACCCTCTCTAATCGCGTTGTTCTTGCTCCCGATGCTTCCACCATATCCCAATCCCCCTGCAGAGCCATTCCATATAACTGGATCTGAGCCTTTCCATTGCCATCCCGCACCGCCAGCACTTTGCGATCCGCCCTGTGCATCTGTATAAGTTTTATTCACGTATGCGCTTTGTTTGCTTGATTTATATGTGGACAAGCCAGGATATCCTTTCAATCCTCCGGCAGCGCCGCCACTACCATCTCCTGTAGCCGTGTCCCCAGCACTAACGGTTCCGTAGGTTGTACAACCACCGCCACCTCCTGCAACAATGAGACGGGTATTCAATGAAGATACTCCTCCCCAACCATTTGATCCAGAATGCTTAGTCGTCCTTATGTCGGTAGCGCCTCCCCCACGTGAGCCTGAACCATCCACAGTACCTGTTTCGGAGGCTCCTTCTCCACCACCATTAAAAGTAACAATTCGGCTGGTGTTGTTGTATCCGCCTTGCTCGCCAACATATACATATAGTGTTTTGCTTTTGGGTAATGTAATTTGCCCGCGGACATATGCACCTCTTCCACCATATGGATCAGGACCCGTTCCCGCGCCACTAGAATAGTTGGTTCTAGCCTGATCTCCCCCTTGCGCTCCCCAGCACTCCATCTTATAGCTGTCGTACCACGGCAGGGTCACGGTCTGACACGTTCCCACATAACTAAACAGCGCCTCAAAGTTGGCGGCGGTGCGGTCACTCTGGATGTCGATGACCTTGTATTTCCCGTAGCCGACGTCGGTCCCGGAGGACTTCGCCGACCAGTAGTCCTTCTGGTTGGTGTTGCACGTAAAAGACATCGCCGTGTTGACGGATGCGCCGGTGGCTTTCACGATATGCCAGTACTGGCTACTGACGGTGTAGGGCTTGTTGCCCGTGAAGTCGTTCGACGCGGTGATAGTCGCCGAGCCGGAGGTGCTTGACGTGTAGGAGCCGTTCGCCTGGTTGTAGGTGTAGGTCAGCTTGTTAGCCACGCTCTTCGTCGTGGGGTTCAGCCGCACCAGCCCCATCTTGTGCGTCATCGTGACCGTGGGCGTCGCCCCGGCCGAGATCATGCCCAGTTGCAGGTCGCTGCCTTTGTAAGCGGTCGCCGTCTGCTGATCGTTCTCCACCGTCCACCCGGCCGACAAGTTCGCGAAGAACGTGTCGGCGTCGGTTGCGGAGGTCGTCTGGCCGGCGGCCAGGGCCGGGTATGTTGTGGTCAGCGTGGACTGGTAGGGGTAGTATATGTAGTAGGTATATTGCTGAGAGTAGAGTGGCCCGGAGGGCAGGGTGATGGTCTGAGAGGCCGCGTTGGCCGTCGGGGCCGTGATCTGCAGGTTGCTGATCACGATCTTCTTGTCCTTATCGACGGCGAAGAGGCCGAAGCTGTCGGTCGTGGTGTAGGTCGTCACCGGGCCGGTGATGGTCGTGGTGCCGCTGGTCGGGGACCAACTCGCCGGGTAAGTGACGGTCACGGACGTGATTGCGCTCGGGCTGATGGTGTAGGTGACGGTCTGGCCGGCGCCCCAGGTGTTGTTGTTCAGGGTCGCTATGAGGGTAGATTGATAGCTCTCGCCGCTCTTTTGCAGGGTGACGGTCATCACGCAGCTGCTCAAGGTCTGGGGGACCATCATCAGGTACACGGCGACGCCGCCGCTGGCGGAAGAGGTCTCCGTGATGCCGGTGGGCGTGTATGCGCCCGCGGCGCCCAGGGACGACCAGCTCCCGTCCGCGAGGCTGACCGTGCCGCTCTTGACGACGCTGCTGAAGCTGACACCCCTGATGGTGTAGCTGGTGTTCCAACCGGCAGCGAGCTGAATCTTGACGGCGCAGAGGCGGTGCCCGAAAGCGAGGGCGACGCCGTTGCTGTTATAGGTGGACGACGCGTGGGCCGTCATGAGGTCTTGCTGGTTCGCCACCGAGACGCTCGTGCAGTCGTAGGTGATGGTCTTATTGCCCGACTGGAGCGTGAGGCCGTTCGAGGCCGTTCCGGTCGTGAGCGTGGGGCTGTAGGCGTAGAACTGGTAAGCGTTGGACGCGGCGTCGCTCTCCCAGGTCTTGCCGGAATTGACGGTCTGGGCCGAAGAAGGCTGGGCTGAGGTGCCGGAGAATTGCACATTTTGGAAGTTGGTCACGGCTGTGGTGCCGTTACTGGCGTACTCCGATACGCCGAAGGCGAACGTGCTGCCCGTGCCGGTCTGCGCACCGCGCGTGGCGGGCTGCATGGGCAGGTTGATGCCGTCCTCGATGGTCGTCATCAGCACGAGGTCCTCGTCGAGATTGGACTCGAGCGGCAGGACGGCGGGTGCCTCCGCGACGGCTCGGGTGGCCACCTCGGGCGCGGGGAGATAATCCTCGTCGCTCACGCGGAAGGTGATGTAGTTCGTCTCAAGGTTCTCCGTGCAGGCCGCGAGGAGCAGCACGAGGCAGGGGAGTATATGTGGTATTCTCATGGCATTCAATGATTTGTCAGCGCTTAACTGCTGAAGGTGACGTCCTGGCTGTTGGTCGAGTCGTCGACCCAGGCTGAGACCGTGACTTTGAGGTCGATCTGGTTCAAGTCGGTGATGTTGAAGGTGTACTGGCTGCCAGGCGCGAAGGTGGTGCTGGCAGCGATGCTGTAAGCGTAGGTGCCGTTTGAAGTTGTGATGACGATAAATTTCTGTGAGGATGTGAAGGTGTACGGCAGGATGACCGCCGAGTAGGTGGCGGTGTAGCCGGAGGTGGCGGTCTCTGACTTGGCCGTAATGGTGCCGTTTCCGCTGTGGCCGCTCCAGGTGCCGTAGTTGGTGGAGGTGGGCGCCGCGAAGGTAGCGGAGGTAGGGATGTTGCCAGCGCCGATGCTCACCCCCGTGATGGTGATCGTGGAGCCGCTGGTAGCGGTGCCGAGCGTGCCCTTGATGTTCACGACCACGCGGGAGAGCTGGTGGTAGAGGATGATGTTCTGCGCGGAGGCGCTATAGGAATAGTTGACCTCTTTTGCGTAGAGCAGCTCCTGGGTCGGCGAGGTGGCCTGGTTGGTGGCCAGGGTGAAGGTGGCGCCGACCGGGTCAGTCGCAGGGGTGGTGGGGTTGCCGTAGCTCCAGGCGCGCAGCGTGATGGTTTCCGATGTGCCCATCCAGTCGAAGGCGTAGGTGGTGTTGCCGTCCGCGTCTTTGGAATAGGTGAGGGCCTGCGTGCCCGTGCCGGCAGCGACGGCGTACTGTTTGATGACTTCCGTCGTGCTGCGGCTGCTTGTGGAGCCGTCGCCCTTGATTCCGATACTGACGAGGTCTCCGGTCTGGAAGGTGTAGCCGGAGGTCGCGGCGGAGCCCGTCGTGTAGCCTTTGGTGGAGGCTGACACGTTGCCGCCCGATGTGTTGACGTTGAAGGAGATGGGCGTCTTGTGGTCTCCATCGAACGCGGCAACGAACTCGTCGCCCCGGAAGCATGAGGTGGTCATGCTTCCGAGAGCTGCGAGTGCCGCTATGATTATGAACAGACGGTGTTTCATCCTTGCGTCATGTTGGGTTGCTGTTTTGGTTGTGTTTAAGTCTTTTTATAGTTCGCGGTCAGGTTACTGGAGCGTGGCGCTGCCGGTTGCAGGGGAAGTCGCAGTGCCCCAGGTATCTTCCGTCCAATCCGTGACCGTTGTCGTGACATGGAAACCGGATGCTGTGACGGTGATATTATACGTGTAAACCTTTCCGGGAAGAAGCTCCGTAATGCCGGATTTCTTGTACTTGTAGCTTGTGGTGCTGTCAATATACAATTCAATCAGGTCTGCACTCGATCCAGGCGTAGCATTATCTGCACCGGCATTAATTTTTTGAGGCAGAACTACGGCACAGCAGGTATAACCTGTAAGCGATGTTCCGTCACTAGAATATGCGCCCGTGTCGGTTGCTGTGGTTACGCCATTTCCCAAGTTGCTGGTCAACGTGATTGCCTGACCTGCGTCGTAATTAGAGGCACTTGCTCCATAGGTCCGGATTTCACCTGTTGCCAGATTTAAATCTCCCTTTGTATAATCAACAAAGTATTTGACCGTTTTGCCTTGAAGCTGTGTCAACGCCATACCGCTTGGTATCAGGTTGATAATGACCTTACTGGCGACATGCTGCATGGGAATCAGAATCTTCGGGTCCGAGCTGGCACCGGTTCCGATGTATGCTCCGGAAGTAACACCGGCAGCGGGCGCTGCGGTTTTAGCCGTTGCAAAAGCGGCGGCACTGACTTTATTCGTAGAGGTACCTTGACTTCCCCAGATAATATCGTTCTTTAAATAATCGGCGTCTGCCGTTTGATCTCTATCTGAAGACAGGTCTATGTCGAACGTGCTGATGGTCGTCGGTGCCAGTCCAATCGTATTGGGGGCATAGGCATAAAGGCATATTTCCGTCGACTTTACGTCAGGGTAGTAAAGTGCGGTTGAAGTCGTAAAATCGGCACAATCGGTAGAGCCGTAGGTAATATTTGTCAAACTCGTAGGAGTAAGGGCGTCCTGCTCATACGTAGCAGTTTTTGCACCTGTATTACTAGCAGTCCGGATGAAAAGGTTCATCGTGTTCGATGCAATTAATTGCGTGGACTGGTATGCGGTATTGATACCGCGGGTAGCCGGGTGCACTTCCCCGTTGGACAGACTGATGCTCAGCGGGATCCGTTCGTTGTCCGGTCCGGTGTTGACGAGACTTTTCTCGGTGCAGGCAGCGAACATGGCCACTGCGGCTGCGAGGATAAATAACCGTTTCATAATCATAGATTTTTTAGTTAGTAAATTATACGTTTTCTGTGTGTGTGCTTGCGCCGTCAGGCGGGCGGGGGGCTTTACTCGGCCGTGCCGGTGATGGGCGTACCACCCGTGCCGTCGGTCCAGTCCGTCAGCGTGGCCGTGAGCTGGAGGCCCGTCCGGTTGACGATAATGAAATACTTGTAGCATTTGCCGGCATCGAAGGCCTGGGCCACCTTGGCGACCAGCGCGCCGCCGCCGGCGAGGTTGATGCTGATGAAGTTCGCCGCGGTCGGCGTAACGGTGTCGCCGATGGTCTGCGGGATGATGATGGCTTGGCCGAAGGCGTAGGCGTTATAATCCGGCGCAGTCGGCGCGCCGGCCGGAGCGAACGCGGGCGCCAGCGGGCTCGCCTCCGCGGTCATGTCTTCGCCCGTGGAGTTGGTCTGCAGGCGCATCGTGATGTCAGCCTTGTTCGGCGTCGAAGGGACAGCGACCGACGCGATATTCGTGATGGGCGTTACCTTCGTCAGGGTCACGTCGCCCGTGAGCTCCACGTCCTTGAGCGTGATGGACGTGATGCCGGCCAGGTCGGCGCCCGTGACGCCCTCGCCCCGGAAGAGGTACACCTCCACCTTCGCGAGTACGTGCTTGAAGGGCAGCTGGAGGGCGCTCGTCGTCTTGGCCTGGTCCAGCAGGTGGGCGCAGAAGAGGTCGGACTTCTCATAGTTGCCGGCCGTCTGCTGGTTCGCTTCCACGCTGTGGGTCAGCGCGGTGCTGAAGGTCGCCCAGGTGGTCGTCCCTTCCGTGACCGCCGTGCCGAAGTTGCCGTGCAGGGCATAGACGTTGATATTTCTTCCCGAGTCCGGGAAATAATAGGTCGTCGTGCCCGTGCTGTTCAGCGCTTGCGGGTCGCCCGGGTTGACGGGGGCGGCCGCCGTCAGCGTCCAGCCCTTGACCTCCTCCGAGGCGGCGATGGGCGTCGGAGTGGCTGCAGGATCGCCTACGTCGTCGATCCAGGCATACACGGTCTCGCCCGTGGCTATCACATCGCCCTGCGTGGGGGTAAAGGCACGCGTGACGGCATTCAGGCTGCTTCCCAGTTTGATCTCCACCCGTTCCAAAGACGGGGAGAGCGGGTTGACTTGAAGCGCATTCTCGCGGGTGCAGGCCATCATGGTCAGGCCGGCGGTCGCGATGAGGATAAGTCTTTTCATTTTCATAGGAACTATTCTAGTTTTCTTGTTTTTGTTTCGTTATTATTTCGCATTGACCACCTGAGTGCCGCCGTCGCCCCACGCCGTAATGGTGGTCGAGAGGGAGATGCCGGCCTTGTTGACCACCACATAGTAGGAGTAGCGGTTGCCGGCAGCGAAGGTGGTGTTGACCTTGGCGGTGTAGTAGGCCGTGGCGCCGAGGGAGACTTTGATGAAGTCGTTATTGACCGCCTGCGGCACGATGACGGCCTCGGCGAAGCGGTGCGCGGGCTGCGGAACGCCGCCGATGGTGACTGTCTGGTCGGTCTCGGTCTGCGCGAAGCAGGTGATGTCCGACACCGGGTCGGTGGTCACGGCCACGGTCGGCGCGGCGCTCTTGGAGAGGGTCACGGTGGCCGTGGGGATGGTGTTCTGGATCGTGACGGTGGCACTCTCCAGCTCGGTGTCCGTGGTGCCCGTGCCCGCGACGAGATAGACCTCGATCTTGGCGAGCAAGTGGCTGAACGTCAGCGGATGAGCGGCCGTCTGCCGGACCAGGCCCGTGCCCGAGGCCCAGAGCAGGTCGCTCTTCGCGAGGGCGGCTTGGGTGCCCTGGTTCGTGCCTACGCTGTGCGTGAGGGCCGCGGTGGGGAAGGTCGTCGTGCCGGCCGTGATGGCCGAGCCGAAGTCGCCGTGCAGGGCGTACGCGTTGACCGGGTAGCCGCTGTTCGGGTAGTTCTGGCGCGTGCCGTTGAGGGCGCCGGAGCCGTCGGCGGTCAGTTCCCAGGCGTGGACGTATTCGACGGGGGTGCCCGGAGACGGGACGGCTTCGTCCACCCACGCGTACACCTTCTCGCCCGAGACGATCTGGGTGTTCTGGGTGCTGACGTAAGCGGCACGCGTCTGCATTTGCAGGCCGCTCGTGAACCGGAGTTCGACCGGCTCGCTGGTCTGCAGGCGGTCGCCGCAGGCCGCAAGGGCGAGCAGTGCCGTCAGGGCAGTGATGGTTCGTATGTTATTCTTCTTCATAGGCATCTGGGTTTAGTCGGCTGAAATGTCGGAGGTTCCAGAGTCGGTCCAGTCGGTGATGGTGCTTTCGAGCAGGAGGCTCTTGGCGTTGACGGTCACGTTGTAGCCGTAGCGCTTGCCCTTCTCGAAGGTGTAGGTGCCGAGTGCCGTGGTGAGCACGATGCCGGTGTTCGGCAGGGTGATCTCCAACAGGCTGACGGGGGTGGAAACGACCTGCGGCACGACGATGGCCTCGGCAAAGGCGTAGGCGTGCTCCGTGCCAACCATCACGTCATCCTTGTAGGTCATGCGGCACTGGATGTCGGTGGGCGTGCCGGAGGGGACGACGGTGGCATCGGGCTGGCCGCGCTTGTTCAGCGTGATGGTGGCCGTGGGCATGAGGCCGCGGACCTTGACCGTGGCGCCGGTGATGTCGGTTCCAACCAGGCCGGTACCCGCGATGAGGTGGATCTCAATCTTGGAAAGGATATGCTTGAAATCCAGCACCTTGGGGTTGTTGTCGCGGACGATGGTCGTGTCGCGGGCGAAGAGGAAGTCGGACTTCTCATAGCCGCCCGCGGCGCTCTGGTCCGCCTCGATGTTGTGCGTGACCGGGGTGAAGGCGCTCCAGCCCGTCGTGCCCTCGATGGGCGCGGTGAAGTTGCCGTGGACGGCGTAAACGTCCACCGTGCGGCCGGAAGCCGGGAAGTAGTATTTGTTCGCGCCCGTGAGCGAACCGCCCGCGTTGTTGATCAGCGCCCAGGCTTCCACGTGGGGAGCAGGGGCGTGGGTGGCATCGCCGGCGTCGTCAACCCAGGCGTACACGTTTTCGCCGGTGGCGAGGGCCGTGCTCTGGGTGGGCGTGTAGTCGGCGCGCGTGCTCATGCCGACCCCGCTCGTCAGGCGCAGCTCGATCCGGTTCTCCGGGATGGGTTCGCGCCCGCAAGCGATCAGCACAGCGGCCGCCGCGGCAAGTGTCAGTATTTTCTCCTTATGCATCATAGCTTATCGTGGGCGTTTAGAATCCAATGTCGGTGTTGTCGGTGCCGTGGTTCACCCAGTCGGTGATTTCCACCGTGAAGGTGATCGGGCTGTTCACGACGATATCTCCTCCCTGGCGGCTGCCGCCCGGGGTCGGGTCGATGTCGGGGTCGTTAGGATCGTCAGGGCTGAGCGGATAGGGGTCGAGGACGCCCGCTGAGCCGCCGTTGGCGAAGAAGTTGAGCGTGTAGACGTAGCGGTGGCCGGGCTCCCAGATGGTGTCGATGGGCACGGCGGTGAAGCCGTACAGACCTTCTTCGTCCGGGAAGAGCAGGCGGCCGCTGCCGTCGTGGATCGTACAGAGCACGGCGAGGTAGGCGCCGTCGGCCACGGGACCCGCGCCCCAGGGGATCAGGACCTGCGGGAGCAGGAGCCAGCCTTCCTCGCCGAACATCAGGCTATGCACCTCCGTGGAGTTCATCATCGTCACGATCGCGCGCGGATCGCCGTCCGGGGCGTTCCGGTCGCCCTTGATGAAGAAGTCTTTCGTGCTGCTGGCGGTCACGGACCAGGCCGGGTAGGCATCGATCGACTGAGGCATATACATGTTGCCCGTGGAGGGGATGTGGCAGATCTTCACGCCCAGCACTTCCACCTTGGTGTCGCTGGGGTTGCTGGCGCGGACCTCAATCTGCGCGAGCGCGTGGCGGAAGTTCAGCGAGACGGGGCCATTGACAGCCGGCGGCGTGGCGCGTACGCCCTGCCCCCAGGCCGTGATGATATCTTTCTGGTCGGCCGGCTTGCTGGCCACGGTGAAACCGTTCAGCTGCTGCGCCGTCGCCGTGATGTACACCGGCAGGTCGCCAGGCGCGAAGGCGTAGAACTTGAGCGGCTTCGGGGGCCAGTAGTAGGTGATGGTGTTCTTCCACGTGCCGTCGGGCTCGTGGGTCACCTCCATCGGCGTGAAGTACACCTCGGGGGCCGACTCGTTGGTCAGCGCGCCTACCTTGAAGGCGTTCAGGTTCGACAGGTCTGTCTTGTAGGCGGCACGCGTCATGCCCTGGACCGATGTGTGGAACCGGATGGGCGACACGTTCTCCGCCTGCTCCTGCTTGAGGGTGTCGATGGAGCAGGAAGCCAACAGTAGCGTCGGCAATGCCAGAAGTATAAAGCGATGAGGCTTCATATCTCGTATTATTAGTTAGTTAGTTCTATATATACTACATCTTGATCTCAATGGATGTGGTGTTCCATTCGTCAAGATTGATGTCAAATCCGCCTTCGGCCGGTTCAGGGGTCGGCAGGGGTAGTACGGGTATTATTACTTCGTGGTTCTTGTCTTTTTCTTTGCCTTCGCCCGGGTGCATCTGCTCCGTGATGTCATAGATGTTGGCCTGCTTGGAGGTGTCTATGAGCATGGTGTAGATGGCCAGGGAGTGAGGCAGCTCGGTGGTCGGGCAGTGGCCGAAGTAGTTCAGCCAGCCTTCCAGGTGTCCGTCTTCGGTGAGCGTGAGGTTCACGGGCATCGTGCAGTGGTCGTCGCTGGGCTTCAGCGTGGTCAGAGACAACGAGCTCGACAGGCCGGTGACGACGCCAGAGAGGGTCTCGAGGAATCGGGCGTTCTCGACAGCCTCGACGCGGACGTAGATCTGCCCGAGCGGCATCTGCGGGGCGAGCCGCAGGATCTGCTGCGTATCTTCGGCGGCCTTCACGTAGAAGTTCATGCGCGTGGCGGTGTAGAGCAGCGGCGGTTCGCGCAGGACGGGCTCCTCCTCGCTGCCTTGGGCACGCGGGATGTCGGACTTGGTGTTGTTGAACGCCGCACGGGCCACGAGACCGGTTTCGCCCGTGGTCACGCTGACGGTCTCCCAGCTCTCTTCTCCCTGCAGGTGCAGGAGCTCGTCGTCGTTGACGCAGAGAGCGTTGTAGGTGCCGGAAGTGACGCTGATTGTGCCGCCCTGGATGTCGGCGAACGGGAAGCGCAGCGGCGCAGAGCCGTCCTCGGGGTAGAGCAGCAGGGTCATGCCGTGCACGGTCGTAGGATCCAGTTCGCCCCAGTCGAAGATGACTTGGAGGTGCTGGCCGGCGTGGTGGTGGTCGTAGCAGATCTCCTTGTGGCAGGAGACCAGCAGCAGGGCGGCCGCCATTATAAATATGGTACGCGCGCGAACTACCATTGCTCACCTCCTTTCTTTTTCAGTTCGATGTGCCAGACCAGCGTGATCTCCGCCTTGATGGGACCGAAGTAGTTTCGGTTCCAGGTGCCTTGCCAGACGTAGTGCGAGTCAATGGGGACGTATTCCAGGTACTTGCCGCCGATGTAGCCGAGCACGATGCCGAAGTCGAGGCTGAGCTGGCGTCCGATGGGCGTGGAGTAACCGTAGGAGATGCCTCCGCCGTAATTGATGTCGGCCATCTGGCCACGATCTCCGAATTCGAAGTCGTAGCGGAACGCAGCGGCGTAGAGGCCAATGTGGTGGCCACGGTGCAAGGTGGCGGCCAGCGACCGGACCGGCCAGTAGCGGAACTCGAGGCCGGCGGTGCTTCCGCGCCAGTAGCGGTGCGTGGAGTTGCTACCCAGCCACATACAGGTCCCTTCCGCAAGGAAGGACCAGTGGCGGGCAAAGGAGTATTCGATGCCAATGCTAGGCAACAGGGCGGCGTCGTAGAGAAGGTTCGTGCGGAGGTGAAGCGTCTTGGGGACACCCACGTCTGACGAAATATAGGCAAAATTGTCACGTTCGATGTCTTGCTCAGAAGTACCGATCCTCTCTGTGGTGGTCTCAGTGTTCTGGGCAAGTGCCATCGACGGTATACAAGCCGCCAATAATGCGGTTATTATCCATTTTCGCGACATGGGGGAATCGCGCGTTAGTAGTTGGTTAGTTAGTTCCTAATATATGTGGTTGGTGCTTGTTTAGTACAAGATGGTGGCCAGCACCTGGCCCGCCTCGCTTGCGCCGGCGGCCTTAGCCATCATCAGGTAAACTTCTGCCTTGGAGGTGTCTCCCTGCAGCAGGTAGTACACGCCATAGTTGTTGTAGGCGCGCGGATCAGTCTCATAACCCTTCAGGTAGGAGGCGGCCGTGTTCAGGTCGCCACGCATGAGGGCCACGCCGGCGGCGTTGATGCACGCCTCGGCGAAGTTAGGGTACAGGCGGGCCGAGAGGTCAATCAAGTCGTTGAACTCGCGGGAGCCCTTGGTGAAGCGGCTTGCGGTCTCGTACATGCTGCGCAGCGAGATGGACCGCTCGGAGTGGATCGAGGAACCGACGGCCTCGCGGCGGAGGGTAGCGGTGTACTCGACACGGCAGACCTCCGGGAAGACGTTGTTCGTCAGGATGGAGTAGAAGGATCCGCCACCGAGCATACGCAGCTGGGCCTCACGGCCGGCGGACACGTCCACGCTACGGATAATGTCGAGGGCGGCGTCGCGCAGGCGCATGTTGCTGTCCTCAATCAGGGTGCGGATGCCGTCCCAGTCCTCAGCAACCCAGGAAACGTTCAGGCTGTTGGGGGCGTCGCCTTCGCGGTCAAGAATGTAGCTCTTGAGCTCGAGCGCACGGGCGGCACAGCGCGTCTCGTTCTGGCGATAGTTGCCAATCGGGGCGCCGAAGCCGGTAATGGACAAGGTGTTGAGCGAGGTGCCTGCCACGGAGAGCTTCTCGCTCAGGGCGTTACGCAACTCGCGGTAAACCGCCTCGTTGAACTGGCGGGTGTTCATGGCGCCGATCTTGCGGGCGTCGGCCAGGGGAATAACTCCCTTGACGATGAGTCCGTCATCCTCCAGCTCTGCGGGTTCGATGATCTGAATCCACTCGGGTAGGGCCTGCGGGGCCGTGAAAGCGGCACGCTGGATCGGGTTGTAGCTCGTGCCACCTGCGTTTGCGGGCGCGGGCTCGTAGCCAATCCCGGAGGCGGCGGCGAACTGACCGGTCAGGATGGGTTCGCTAGTGGATGCCGGGGAGCGGCCGATGCGGAGGTTATCGAAAATCAGGTCTTCGTATATGTGCGACTCGCCCTTACGCGTGCGCTCGTCACTTTCAATAAAAAAAGCAGCGCCGTCCATCCACGGTTCGTAGGGGATGGTGGTGTCATATTCGAAGCTGCGGCGGCCCTTGTAGAACTGGTCGCGGAGCACGACGGGGATATTGGCGCGGAGACGGGTGGTATCGGCTCCCTTCCCCAGGATCACGACGGACGAGAGCGCCTGGTGGTGGTAGTCGTTCTTAAGCATCGGCGTGAAGTTCAGAGACTCTCCACGATTCAGCAGGTTGTCATCGTAGTTGACGTGCATCTTGACGCGCAGCAGCGATCCCTGCAGGGAGAAAGACTCCCCGCTGATATGGAGCTGGCCCTTGAAGGCCGACTGCGAAAAAGCAGGCACTGCAACGAGCAGGGCAGCCAGCACTACGATCTTGATTTTAGTGAAATACATGTAATTCTGCAGTTATTTAACGGCAAATATACATATTTTGATTTAATAAAAACAAATTTTGAAGGTATTTTATCGTGTTTTTTTGCCTTTGGAGGCGTTTTTATGCCATTTTCTGGTCATTTTACCCCTCGATTTTGCCCCACGCGAGAGGCAAAAATGGTTTGCCGGGCACAAAATTGGGGGCTGGCAGGCGCGGAGCGGGTAAGACTGGAAAACCGCCCTTTTCAGTCACGTGTTCTCTCCCCGGGCGTTCGTCCCTGAAAACACTCCGTTTCCCCGCCGACCTGTAAAATTTCACAATTTCTCGCGTACGAATCTTACAGGTTCTTGTACTTTTCAATTCCATCTTCCATCTTCGCGACCAAACATTTTTAGCTATGAAGAATCTGGAAGAACCCCGTATCAAGTACATCTCCCATAAAGCGAAGGGAGTGTACGCCAACATCCTGCTTGACGACTGGTTCAAGCGCACCTTCGAAGAGCTGCCCAGCAGCAAGCGTCTGCTCACCCTGCTCCTGCAGGAACTCATCCCCGAGCGTCGGATCGTCGATATCAAGTACGCACCGCAGGAGCACACCAATCCTAATCCCGATAAGCGCGGTATCCGCGTCGATGTCGAGGCGACCGACGCCGACGGCGCCCGCTTCCTCGTGGAGATGCAACGCGAGCCGCAGGATTACTTCTATGAACGCGCGGTTTACAATGCCTCCCACTGCGTTATCCGACAGCTGGAGAAGGGCGACGAGGAGTACGAATTCCCGCCAGTCTATTTTATCGGCCTGGTGGACTTCCCGCTGCATAACGACCCAAACCGGGTCCTTTACCGCTACTCTTTGTATGAAGATACTGACAAAGAGCCGATGACCGACTCGATGCACTTCATCTTTCTGGAACTGCCCAACTGCGGCAAGGCCCTGACACTGGACGCGACCATCCTGGACAACTTCTGCTTCTCGATGCACAACATGCAGTTTCTAGAAGAACGCCCGGCGGATCTGCGGCAGGAAATCTTTGAACTATTGTTTGATGCGGCAAATATTGCTACATTTGCTCCCGAGGACAAGATCAAATACGAATACGCCATGACCACGGAACGAGACATACGCAACCAGATCCGCTATGCGGAGAAGAAAGGGATCGAGAAAGGAATGGAGAAAGAAGCCGAGAAGATCGCCCGGCGAATGCTGGCGGACAACGAGCCTATTGAAAAAATTGTCAAGTATTCCGGCTTGACGGAGGAGCAGGTTGCGGCTTTGCGATGAAGGTATCCGTCTCTTTCTCTGTTACTTTGTAATACATTGAGGTAACGTTAGTTGCGCGGCGTCCTGGGCGCTTTTCGACGGGACTTTTGTTACCTGTTCGTTACCCCCGTGTGACTAATACGCTCAGTATCTGTGCATCAGACACATCGGGCGGCAACGTGTCGGGAATGGAGGGTACGAAGGGCTACACCACCAGTTCAGCCACGAGCGGATATACCTTCGTCGGGGGCGAATACATCACCCTCGCCGTCACGGGCAAGGGTGTCACCAGCCGACCCACGACGGAGATCATGAAGCAATACACCGTGGCCTCCGGCAGCAGCGGAAGCAATGCCCTGACCTATGCAAAAGACGCCGACGGCTCCACCACGACCTATGCCTTCGACTGGCTCGATACCAGCGAGACCATCTCCTTGCGCGCGTGGAGCGACGGCAAGACCACGACCCCTGCGGCCCCCGCCACGGACCCGGACGGCCAGCTGTTTACCATCGAGACCACGCAGACGGGCAGCGTCAGGGAGCTGCTCTATTCCCCGGCCACGGACTACAGCTACGCGACCGCCTCCGGCGCCATTAACATCCCCCTCTACCACCAGCTCGCGCGCATCGTCGTGAACATCCGGGACGACGCCACGGGCACGCCGACCCTCGCCGCCGTGACGCTCGGCAGCGCAACCGACAAGGTGCCCGTCAGCGGCACCTTCACCAAGCCGACCTCCGGCAACAACTTCGGCTCCTGGGCGGTGGCCTCAGAAGCCACGCAGTCAACGCACTGGGGCGTCATCACCCCCAAGGCCGAGACGGCCGCCACCGGCTACGACTACACCTACAGCGCCGTGGCCATCCCGGGCGGCCCCACGGAATACGCCGCCGGCGGGAAACTCATCAACATCACCATCGGCAGCGAAACGTTCTCTTACGAAGTTCCGGCCGGCGGCATCACGCTCGCCGCGGGCAAACAGTACAACTACGACATCACCGTCAAGAACCAGACTATCAACGTCGAGACCGTCATCACCGACTGGAATGACGTCGCCGACGCACACACATCATACATGCCGCCCGTCGACATCCGGAAGAACCCGCTGTGGTACATGGCGGAGAGCAACGTGAAGTCCTTCAACGCCGCCGGCAGACACGTCACGCTCGAGCCCGACCCCACCACCACCGGCAGCAGCTTCTGCTTCAGCTGGGCCGACGCGATGAGCTACTTCGCCCGGCAGAGCTCCTCGTACAACGTGTACTGGGAGGGCGACATCACCGACGACAGTGCCCGCTTCCACTACCACCTGCCCGTGCAGAAGGAGTGGCTCAGCGTGCTGCCGACAACCAGCAACGTATTCAGCACAACGGACTTCCTGTCCGGCGGCGGCCTCGTCGGATCGGCCGCGAGCTGCCTCTTCGGATACGACAGCACCACGCAGGCCGGCCTGGACGACTGGTCCTACTGGAGCGCGTACACGGCCGACGCGAACGTCCGCTATGCCATCCGCTTCCTCGGCACCGATTACTGCTCGGTGTGGAAATACCAATTCAGCGGCAGCGTGATGACCATCACCGCGAAACTGATCGACTGCATTCAGAAAGACGACGCCGCGCTCGCCACCCGGCTCAGCGACTACATCGCCCGGGACGCCGCGTGGTGGGACGACAACACCGACGCGAACGGCGGCGTGCAGCGGAAGTTCAGCCTGGTGGGATATTATTACAATGGAGGCACGGGCGGCAGCGGTGTCGCAGACGTCAATACCGGTTCAAATGGTTACCACTGGTCTGCGACGGCTGCTACCAGCTCGAATTCCATCGCGATGATCTTTGGGGGCGATGATTACCTTATTATTCGTGGGACCTCCACGATATCAGGTCTTAGCGTCCGCCTCTTCCGGAACAACATCACCGCCACCAACTCCGACTTCATCTACCGATTCACGGTCAACGGAAGCGGTACGACCGTCACGTTCTCTTCGGGGAATCTGCAGGCAAAGATCGCCAGCGGCCCGACGAACACGTACAACTACACCGCGAGCGAGTGGAAATTCGCCGCCAACCCGTGGGAGCACCTCGACAATCCGCTGGACGCCGCCGCCGTCACGAACAAAGAGTGGGTGGACCACTTCTCCTGGATCGGCGCTTCCGCTACAAACGGGGATTCTTACGGCTTGTGTACCAGTACCGATTATAACGAGACTAGTGGCGATGCCTACCACGGCACCTCGGCTTCAGACGCGCTGAAGACCGACTGGGGCAGCATCCCGGGCGTGATTGCTGCCGTGGGCACTGGCTGGCGGACACTGACAAACGACGAATGGGGCTATGTCTTCAATACGCGTGAGACGGGCACCGTGGTAGGTACCACAACCCATGCTCGCTACACCGAAGCCACCATCCGCACGGATGTCTCCGGCGGCGTCAACGGCATCATCCTGTTCCCGGACGGAGTGACCTTCGCTGCGAGCGAGTTCGCGACGCTGGGTACCCTCAATGCCGCGTCCGACTGGACGACGAAATGCACGGCAGCGCAATGGACCGCCCTGAATGCGAAGGGCTGTGTCTTTCTCCCTGCCGCGGGCTACCGCGACGGCGCGGGCGTGTACGATGGCGGCCGCTACGGCTGCTACTGGTCTGCCTCTCCTCTCGGAGCCGGTAACGCTCGCCGCGTGGACTTCGGCAGTGGCGGCGTCGATCCCCAGAGCAACAACTCCCGCAAGTACGGCTTCTCCGTCCGCCTCGTGCGCGACATCGACTCGAACATCGGGCAGCCGCCCGTGACCACGGTCGACAACATCCTCGGCGGCTTCAGCACGGACTACCAGGTCGGCGACGTGGTCTGCCAGGACGGCAGCATCTACCGCTACAATGGCGCCCAGTCCGCCCGCCAGCAGGCGGAGCTGTCCGGCCGCAAGCCCGTCGGCGTCATCGTCTACACCTGCGCCGCCACGCCCACGCAGACCGACCTGCTGGTTACCGAGGGCCGGGGCCACGCCCTGGTCATGGGCATCGCCGACATCGGCATTTACTCCTACGCCTGCGAAACTGGGGAGAGCGGCTCGCACGTGACCGCGAACGGCTGGATGGACGAAGTGTACGGTGGCCTCTTCCCGAATGTGTTGCAGCTGGACCAGCGCTGGAACGATTTTCATGGCCTGGAAAAGACCGAGGTTCTGGGCAACCTCCGCTGCGACGCCGGCCACCTGCACGAGGGCTTCACGCAGATCCTCTCCTGGCGCGGCACCCACGGCGTGGGCTTCGGCGCCTCGCCCTGGTTCATCGCCAGCTCCGGGCAGTGGATGGCCGCCTTCCAGCAGATCATCGCCTCCCGGGGACACACCTACACGGCCGCCAAGGAATGGAACGCCGTCGTGCAGGACTGGACGGACATCAAGGCAGTGGTCAACACCCGCGCGGGCAGCGACCTCTCGGCCGGCGGCTTCTGGACCAGTTCGGAATACGGCCCGAACGACTCCGACTTCCTCGGCCTCTTCATTGACTTCAGCGACTCGCAGGGCATCCGCCTTGCCGGCGGCAACAAATTCGTTGCCCGCAAGATCCGCCCCTTCCTTGCCTTCTAACGACACTCCGAACGCGTATGAGAACACACGCCAAACATATAATTTCACTAATAACCATTCTGGTTATGCTCCCCAGCTGCACCTCCAACGTGGAGCTGCAGTCGGGGCGTATGCCCATCCGCCTGACCACCAGCATCGCCCTCACGCGCGCCACCACCCAGGACACGCAACTCGCGAGCGGCGAGAAGGTCACGGTCTGGGCCTTCGAGCAGAGCGGCACGGGCGCGGCGGAGTACAGCGACGCCTACATCCAGGCGTGGGCGCTGACCGCCGACGGCAGCGGCAACCTGACCAGCGACAACACGACTCACTATTATTACCCCGCCCGGGCGCTCACCCTCGTGGGCGTGCACGGCAACTTCTCCGCGGGCGCATTCACCGAAGGAACCACCGCGATGCCCGCCACGCTCACCCACAGCATCGCCACCGACCAGCACCTGCTGGCCGACTACGTCAAGGGCGACCTGCTGCGCTGGGAGACCCACGACCGGACCGCGACGGCCACCGCCATCGCCGCGAGCTTCGAGCACCAGCTCTCGAAAATCGTCATCGAGCTGACGAGCAGCGAGTACAGCGATGCCGAGCTGGACAAGGCCATCGTGCGCATCGGGGGCATCCAGCCCACCATCACCCTGAACACGCAGACCGCCGCCTTGTCGGGGCTGACGGGCGCCGCCTCCATCCTCATCCCGTACAAGACGGGGCAGGTGACCTACGAGGCCATCGTGCCGCCGCAGGCCAAGGCCGCCGACCTGATCAGCATCTCGCTGAACGGCTGGACCACCTTGGTCACGCCCGCCGAGCCGGCCAGCAGCTTCGCCGCAGGCACGAAGTACACCTACACCGTCACGGTCAGCCGCACCGCCGTCTCCGTGCAGACGCAGATCACCCCCTGGACCGACGTCGCCGGCGCCGCAGAGACGACCATCGGGCCCAACGTGGACGCCCGCTTCTCCGTGGCACCCGGCCGCGCTGTCCAGTTCTCCCCGGGGAACCTGCAGGCGCACATCTCTGCCGGCCCGACGGACACGTACAACTACACCGCGAGCGAGTGGAAATTCGCCGCCACCCCGTGGGAGTACCTCTTCAATCCGCTGGACGCCGACGCCGTCACGAACAAAGAGTGGGTGGACCACTTCGGCTGGGTCGGCACCACGGCCAACTGGGACACCTACGGCCTGTGCACGAGCGTCGCCATGGGCAACAGTACCTACTACGGCACCGACGGGGACGGCGACGCGCTGAAGACCGACTGGGGCAGCATCCCGGGCGTGATTGCTGCCTGCGGCCCCGGCTGGCGGACACTGACAAACGACGAATGGGGCTATGTCTTCGATACGCGTGAGACGGGCACCGTGGTAGATGCCACAACCCATGCTCGCTACACCCTAGCAACCATCCGCACGGATGTCTCCGGCGGCGTCAACGGCATCATCCTGTTCCCGGACGGAGTGACCTTCGCTGCGAGCGAGTTCGCGACGCTGGGTACCCTCAATGCCGGGTCCGCCTGGACGACGAAATGCACGGCAGCGCAATGGGCCGCCCTGAATGCGAAGGGCTGTGTCTTTCTCCCTGCCGCGGGCTACCGCTACGGCGCGGGCTTGGACGTTGGCGGCAGCTACGGCTACTACTGGTCTGCCTCTCCTGGCGGAGCCGGTTACGCTCGCCTCGTGTTCTTCTACAGTGGCGTCGTCAATCCCCATTACAACGACGTCCGCAGGAACGGCTTCGCCGTCCGCCTCGTCCGCGACGTCCCCCCGGCGGCGACGAGCCGCAAGACGACCATCGCCGAAGCCACGACCGCCGACCTGGCCGTGGGCGACATCGTCTGCAGCGACGGCAGCATTTTCGCGGCAGCGAACGCCGCCGCCGTGGCCGCCGAAGGCCGCACCCCCGTCGGCGTCATCGCCTTCGTCAACGACGGCACCTCCATCGGTAACGCTGCCACCGAGAACGGCCGGGGGCGCAACACCGTCAAGAGCCTGGGCCGCGCGCTGGTTATTGGCGCCATGAACGTGGGCGGCACGGCCGGCAACGCCACCCTGGGGACGAACTTCGCCTACAGCACCGGCACGGCGCCGTTCACGAACGGACTTTACTGCGGGGACACCGACGAGCACAAAAAGATGAATACGCCCGAATTCTACTGGGGCTTTGACCGCACGGCCGCCATGAACAGCAGCACCTGGCCCGCGGCCCAGGCGGCGTACAATTTCAACGCGCTGCCCGCCCCGGCGCTCTCCACGGGCTGGTTCCTGCCCAGCGCCGGGCAGTGGAAAAAGATCCTGATCCACATGGCAGAAATGCCCAGCAACGATTACCGGCCGGTTGTCGGGGATTGGTACGGGCAGAATACGACGCTGTACCCCACCTACGTGGGGAACCTCAACAACAAGCTCAATGTCCTGTCGGACGCCGGCGCGGAGATCGTCAACACGATCCCCGTCGATGCCACCAACTGGTACTGGACCCATACGGAGTTTTCTGCAACGTATGTTACCCTGCTGGTCTGGGTACCCTATAACGGAACTGCAAGTACGGGGATCAAGTTTATCAATAACAGCAGGAACTCCGTCAATCCGTACGTCCGCCCGGTCTTCGCCTTCTAATACCCTACGACAATGAACAACAGACCCACGATACTTCTCCTCCTGGCAGCGGCGCTGCTCCTGACGGCCTGCATCGACAAGCCGCTCGCAGACCCCGACGGCAGCCGCGTGCCCATCCGGCTGACCACCGCCATCACCCCCACCCGTGCGGCCAGCGCCGCCACGCAGGACGAGCAGATGCTCGCCGGAGAGCGGCTCTACGTCTGGGGAACGGTGGCGGGCGACCCCTACCTGACCGCCTGGCGCCTGACTGCCGACGGCGCCGGCTCCTGGAGCGGCCAGAGCAGCACCCCCTTCTGGCCCGGCAGCCCGATGACCCTGTGGTGCGTTCACGGCAACTTCCAGCCCGCGCCGGCCGAAGAGCTCACGCCCCAGCCCGCCTCGCTCTCGCACGTCGTGCGAATCGACCAGAGCACTGCGGCCGGCTATGCCGCCAGCGACCTGCTCTACTGCTACGAGACCGGTGTCACGCCGCCCGCCGCGCCCGCCACGGCGCACTCCATCACCCTCACGCATAAGCTCAGCAAGATCATCGTGAAGCTGGTCGACGCCGCCGGCGGGGCCGACTACACCGACGCCGAGCTCGCCCGCGCCGAGGTGCGCATTTGCGGCATCCTGCCGCAGATCACCCTCAACCTCGACGCCGCCGGCACGCTGGACGCCCCCACCGGCGGCGCCGCGCCCGTCACGATCACGCCCTATCAGGAGTCCGCCGCCGATCCTTCCTACGAGGCCATCATCCCCGCCGGGCAAGTCAAGCCCGCCGGGCTGATCACCGTGAGCCTGAACGGCCAGCTCGCGACCCTCAACCCCACGGCGCCCGCGGATGCTGCCAGCTTCGAGGCCGGCAAGAAATACACCTACACCGTCACCGTCAGCAAGACGGAGATGGCCGTCGCCGTCAGCAGCATCACCAATTGGACTGACTACGCCGGCGCCACGCCGCTCAACCCCGAGGCCCTCAAGACCATCGACGTGCGCCGCAATCCGCTGTGGTACGTGGCGAAGACGAATCTGGAGACCGGCGGCACCGCCTTTGCCACGCTGAACGGCACCAGTCAGGGCTACCTGTGGACCTGGACGAACGCCATGACGCTAGGCTATACCGCCAGCACCACCAGCTACGACGGCTATGCCCTGCCCGCCACGCCCAAAGTCGTGACGAACGGCGAGAAAGGAAGCACCTGGCATCTGCCCACGCACATGGAATGGGTGAGCATCGTGCCGGGAACGGCCGATTTCGATATCTTCTCCACGAGCAACTACAGCGGCGGGACGGTCGTGACCGAGCCGGCCTGCACCTTCGGCTACAACACCGACACGAAATACGGGAAGGGTAACACTACGAACCCGTCAACGCCCGTCGGGACACAGTTCAAGTCCTTCTGGAGCACCTACGTCAGCAACACGACGCTGCGCTACGCCATTCGCTTCCTCGGCACACCGTACTGCTCGGTATGGCGATACAGCTACGTCGATTACGGCACCACGCAGGGCCGCCTCATCATCAACGCGAAGCTGATTGACCAGATCAACCCCGACGAGACCGCCAAACTGAGCGCCATGATGACGACCATCACGAACGCGAGCTACGACTGGAGCGAGAACGAAGCCGCCGGGTCCGTGGAGCGTGTGTTTTATGCCACGGGCTACGCGTCCTCCACCCAACAGCACGCACCGGGAACCACGTTCCCGAACAACTACGGCGGCTGGTGGGCAGCCACCTCGTATAGCGACACGCAAGGCTGGCGCCTCGATGCAAATCCGATGAGCCAGACTCACAACTTGAATGTTGGAGCCAGCGCCAAGGCCGGCCCCCGTACCGTCCGCCTCTTCCGCGACGGCTCCGCGCGCTTCTCCGTCGGCCCCGGCACCACCGTCCAGTTCTCCCCGGGGAACCTCCAGGCGTACATCTCCTCCGGCCCGACGAATACATACGTCTATGCGGCGAACAACTGGCGCTTCGCGCCGAATCCGTGGGACTACTGCGACCAGAATCTTGCCACAGGCCAGTGGGAGGACCATTTCAGCTGGGTGGGTAAAAGCGCGACCTACAATAGCTATGGCCTCCTCTCGATCGGCGAGACGAACGCCACGTACTTCGGCAACGACGCCACCGAACTCTTGAAAACCGACTGGGGCGCCGTTCCGGGCGTCGTCTCCGCGCTGGGCGCCGGCTGGCGTACGCTCACTATGGGCGAGTGGCGTTATTTGGTCAACAGGCGGACGACCCCTTCCGGCATCCGCTACGCCGGGGCCACCGTGAATGGCGTCTACGGCATCATCCTCCTGCCCGACGACTGGAGCGCCTCTTATTACCCGCTGGCCAGCACGAACACGGCGTCCGTCGGCTCCACGGACAACATCATCAGCGCATCTGTCTGGAACGCCAGCCTGGCACCCTACGGCGCCGTCTTCCTGCCCGCTGCGGGCTATCGCTTCGGCACCTATGGTGGCCATTCTAAGGGGGAGCGCGGCCTCTACTGGTCAAGTACCGTCGCTCCTAATAAAACCGACCCTATCACCTACACTGCGTACTACTTGAACTTCGGAAACGGTGTCCATCCCAGCTCTAGTCATTCTCGGTACTACGGCTGCTCCGTCCGTCTCGTCCGCTGACGACTCGAGGAACCCCCTGGAGCCCTGGCTCCACCCCATACACGCGCTCTTTGACATACTGACACACGCCGCAAGAAGCTGATCTCAGCCTCTGGTTTTATATCCCTTGCGGCGCCCCGACCCCAAAAGAGTCGGGGCGTTGTGTGTCATTATGATGTCAATATGAAAAGATAAAATAGATATGAAAAGAACCCACATACTGCTCCTGCTGGCCGCGACGCTCGCGGCCGGAGCCTGCGCACCTGACCAGCCCGCCCAGACCGGGCGGCAGCCCATCCGCCTGACCTCCGTCATCTCACCCACGCGCGGCGTGCAGGACAGCCAGATCGCCACGGGACAGACCGTCTATGTCTGGGCCCAGGAGGGCTCGGACTGGGGCACCCCCGACGGCTTTATCCAGGGGTGGGAGCTGACGGCCGGCAGCGGCGGCGCCCTGACGCCGTCGAACGGCCTGACGTATTATTATCCCCCGCAGCCGCTTTCGCTCATCGCGCTGCACGGCAATTTCTCATTCGCCGACGGGCAGACGCCCTTCCCCGGCATCGTCAGCCACAGCGTGCTCTCCGACCAGAGCACGGCTGGCAATCTGGAGAAGTCGGACCTGCTGCACTGCCGCCTGGACGACGTCTCCGCGAGCGCGAGTCCCGTGGGCGTCGCCTTCGCCCACAAGCTCTCGAAAATCGAAATCACGCTCTCGAGCAGCCTCTATTCCGCGGCGGAGCTCGACGCGATGACCGTCACGCTGAACAACGTCCTGCCCACCGTGGACCTGGTCCTGTCGTCGGGCGCCGTCGGCGTGGCCCACGGCAACACCATCGCCGTGCACCCGCGCAAGACGGCCACCGCCGCCAACTCCGGCAGCGCCGTCTTCGAGGCCGTCATTCCCGCCCAGCCGCGCCCGGCCGACTTCATCACCGTCCGGCTTGACGGCGGCGTGGTCAACGTCGACGCGCAAGTCTCCGAGTTCGAGGCCAATACGCGCTATCCCTATGACCTCGACCTGGCCTACCTTGACGTCCGCCTCAACCCCCTCTGGTACGTTGCCGAGTACAACGTCAACTACGACGGCTCCAGCTCCTACTCCTGGGCCAGCACCCTCGACGAGGGGTACTACTTCAGCTGGAACGATGCGCAGAAGGCGTTCACCACCGCCGGCAACGCCGCCGCGGCCACGCCCGCCAGCATCTCCGGCTACTACGGCGACTCCGGGAGCAAATTCGCCGGATGGCATCTCCCGACGCTGACCGAGTGGCTCAGCATCGTGCCCGGCAACCAGGAGAACATCTGGGAATTCGATACCGGCAGCGGCACGTACAAGGCCACCAACACGACCGTCTCGTTCGGGTACAACAAGGACACGCAGGCCGGTATGGCCGAGGCGTCGTACTGGAAGCGGGCGAGCAGCACCGAGATGCACGCGCTGCGCTATCTCGGCACACCGTACTGCTCCGCCTGGCGCTACGTCTGGGCGAACAACATGCTCACCATCTACGCCACCTTGGTAGGAAACGTGTCGGCGAGCGCGGCCGCGGCGTCGGCATGGTACACCGCCAACTGGAGCGGTGTCTTCTGGGGCAACAACGCCGCCGCCGGCGCGGTGCAGCGGAGCCTTTATCTCTCCGGCTGC
>Ga0310786_10002108_pt1 | contig 31140 bp, 26 predicted proteins | sample AusTroGonzalo_MG_FD_203881 | JGI IMG/M metagenome (GOLD analysis project Ga0310786, IMG submission 203881) | Bovine rumen microbial communities from tropical cattle in Woodstock, Queensland, Australia - Gonzalo_03 (v2) (version 2) | ecosystem: Host-associated > Mammals > Digestive system >...
CAGTTTGGACATCGGCTCCGCCGCTTACGGCGAAGCGATCAGCGGGACCGGCACCGCCTACGACGGCTGGGGCTTCACGCTCGAAAACGACGTGCTGAAGTTCAAGAACTTGGCGTAAATACAATAAGTGCTGCAACCCCGACCGCCTCGCCGCGGTCGGGGTTTTTTACGCTCCGTAAACCGGCGTTTACCGGTGCTTTTTTAGTTTTGCCACCGCGTTGCGGATTTGCTTTTTCAGCTCCCGCGCGGTATGTTATACGAGTTTTATAATGATGTTACCACATGTGGTAATATTGTAAAAAAGGAGTTATCATGAAAGACTTTTGCATCGCCGGTTTCGGCGAAGTCATGCTGCGGCTCTGTCCTCCGGGGAAAAAGCGTTTTGCTCAGACGCTTCCCGGTACGCTGGATGCAACTTACGGGGGAGGGGAGGCAAATGTCTGCGCCTCCGTCGCCATGCTCGGCGGTCGCAGTCGTTATCTGACCGCGCTTCCGGACAACCCCGTCGCCCGCGCTTTTGCCGCCCAGCTCTCCGGAATGGGCTGCGACGTTTCGCACATCCACTACGACAAGCAGGGGCGTATGGGCGTCTACTATGCCGAACACGGTTCCAACATGCGCGGCTCCAATGTCGTCTACGATCGTGAAGGTTCGACCATTTCGCTGCTTCCGGCTTCGGCATACGACTTCGCCTCCATGCTTCAGGGGGTGACCAATCTACACATCACCGGCATTACACCGTCGCTGACGCGCAATGCTTACGAGGCAACGCTCGCCATCGCCCGAAAAGCGGCTGAATCGGGAGTTTCCGTTTCGGTGGACCTCAACTACCGCAAGAAACTCTGGAACTGGGAGCCGGGAACGACGAAAAATCAGCTCGCCGCCCGCTGTATGGCAGAGATCGTTCCCTTCGCCGACGTGATCATCGGCAACGAGGAAGACGCCTCCGACGTCTTCGGCATCAGCGCCAGCAACACCTCCATCGAGTCCGGTAAGCTGAACATCGCCGGATACAAGGAGGTCGCCGCCAAGCTCTCCGAAAAGTTCCCGCGCGCCAAGTTTGTCGCGATCACGCTGCGCGAAAGCATCTCCGCCGACCACAACAACTGGGGCGGCATGCTCTACGACTGCGCGACGAAACAGGCGCACTTCGCCCCGCTCGACGCGGCTGGCAACTACTCTCCCTATGAGATCCGCAACATCGTCGACCGTTTCGGTGGCGGCGACTCGTTCTGCGCCGGCTTGCTGTACGCACTCAACAGCGAGAAGTTCTCCGCTCCGGCGACGGCGATCCGCTTCGCGGTCGCCGCCAGTGCGCTCAAACACACCATAAGCGGCGACTACAACTACTCGTCCGCCGCCGAGGTTGAATCGCTGATGAACGGTTCCACTTCCGGGAGGGTCAAGAGATGAAGGAACGGTTTGAAAAATTCATGACCGAGTGTCCGCTGGTGGCGATCCTGCGCGGGATCACCACCCCGGAGGTCCCTGCCGTCTGTGACGTGCTGTACAAGGCGGGCATAAAACTATTGGAGATACCGCTCAACTCGCCCAATGCCATTGAGAGCATCGCCGTGGCCGTAAAACACTGCGGCGACCGGCAGATGGTCGGCGCGGGCACCGTGCTCACTCCGGAAAACGTCCGCGATGTCAAGGGTGCGGGCGGGCTGTTCATCATCTCGCCCAACACCGACGTCGACGTGATCCGCGAAACCAAGAAGCAGGGAATGCTGTCGATACCCGGATTTTTCACTGCCAGCGAGGGCTTCACCGCGCTCAAGGCGGGGGCGGATTACCTCAAGCTCTTCCCCGGCATCCTCGGTCCCGGCTACGTCAAGGATCTCAAGGCGGTCATCAAGGCGCCGATCATGGCGGTCGGCGGCGTCAACGCCAAAAATCTCGGCGACTTCATGAAGGTATGCTGCGGCGCCGGTATCGGCAGCGCGCTCTACAAGGCGGGCAAGTCGCTCGAAGATCTGGCGCGCGACTCCGCCGAATTCGTGAAAATCGTCAAAGGCAACTGACCTGAACAAACAATTTTTGCACAGGATGGAAATATGAAAATCACATCACTGGAACTCTTCAAAGTCGCTCCGCGCTGGCTCTTCCTCAAGACCAACACCGACGAGGGGATAAGCGGTTGGGGCGAACCCGTGATCGAAGGACGCGCCGAGACCGTCGCCGCCGCCGTGCGGGAACTTTCGACCTATCTGATCGGGCGCGACCCCTTCGCCATCGAAGACGTCTTTCAGACGCTTTACCGCGGCGGCTTCTACCGCGGCGGTCCGGTGCTGTCGAGCGCGATTTCCGGCATCGAACAGTCGCTGTGGGACATCAAGGGCAAGGCGCTCAATCTGCCGATCTACGAACTTCTGGGCGGCGCGGTCCGCGACCAAATCCAGGTCTACTGCTGGATCGGCGGGGACCGCCCCGACGACACCGCCGCCGCCGCCAGGGAAAAAGCCGAGCAGGGCTATCGCGCCGTCAAGATGAACGGCACCGCCGAGCTGGATTACATCGACTCGTGGTCGAAGGTCGAAGCGGCGGTGAACCGCGTGGCGGCGATCCGCGACGCGCTGGGCAAGGAGTTCGGGATCGCGGTGGACTTCCACGGTCGCGTCCATCAGGCGATGGCGCGCGTACTGATGCACGAGCTGGAACCCTATCATCTCATGTTCATCGAAGAGCCGGTGCTGATCGAAAACATCGAGGCGTTCGCCGAACTGCGCCGCCACACGACCACTCCGATCGCCACCGGCGAACGCAACTTCACCCGCTGGGGCTTCAAGGATATCCTGACGCGCGGGATCGCCGATATCATCCAGCCCGATCTGTGCCACGCCGGCGGCATCTTCGAAGTCCGCAAGATCGCCGCGATGGCGGAGTGTTTCGACGTCGCGGTCGCGCCGCACTGTCCGCTGGGACCGATCGCGCTGGCAGCAAGTCTGCAGCTCGACTGGTGTACGCCGAACTCGGTCATCCAGGAGCAGAGCCTCGGCATCCACTACAATCAGGGCGCCGATCTGCTCGACTATCTGGCGGATCGTTCGGTCTTCGAGTACCGCAACGGCAACGTCTACCGCAACGCCCTGCCGGGTCTGGGCATTTCGGTCAACGAGGAGGTGGTTCGCGCCGCCGCCGCCAAGGGGCACGACTGGAAGAATCCCGTCTGGCGTACTGCGGACGGTGTGGTCGCCGAGTGGTGACCGCGGCTTTGTCCGAAAAGCAAAAAAATCCCCGGGATGACCTCCCGGGGATTTTTTTATGTCCGATTGGCGTTTGACGCGACGGAGTTCAAATGCCGATCGCGTTTTCCAAGTAGCTGCGGAGCTGGGTCACGTTGACGCGCTCCTGCTGCATGGTGTCGCGGTTGCGGACGGTCACGGCGTTGTCGTCGCATGAGTCGAAGTCGAAGGTCACGCAGTACGGCGTACCGATCTCGTCCTGACGGCGGTAGCGCTTGCCGATGCTGCCGGTATCGTCGTACTCGGAACGGAAGAAGCGGTCGATGTCCTTGTAAAGCGCGTATGCCTGCTCCTTGAGTTTTTTCGACTGCGGCAGCACCGCCACTTGGATCGGCGCGACGAGCGGCGGCAGATGCAGCACGACGCGGACGTCTTCTTCCATGCCTTCCTTCTTGGTTGCCGCCTTTTCTTCGTCGTAGGCGCGTCCGAGCAGCGCGAGGATGGTGCGGTCCAAGCCGACGCTGGTTTCGATGCAGGTCGGCATCAGTTTGCGCTGGTTGTCGTGGTCGACGTACTGCAGATCGACGCCCGAAAATTCGCTGTGGCGGCTCAGATCCCACGTTCCGCGGTGGTGGACGCCTTCCAGTTCGCCCCAGCCGAAGGGGAACTTGACTTCGATGTCGATCGCCGCCTTGGCGTAGTGGGCGAGCTTTTCGTGCTCGTAGATACGCATGAAGTCGTCGGTGAAACCGAGTTTTTCATGGTAGTACTTGATACGCTGCGCCTTCCAGTATTCGAACCACTCCATGCCCTCCTCGCCGTCGCAGAAGAACTCCATTTCCATCTGGGTGAACTCGCGGCTGCGGAAGGTGAAGTTGCGCGGGTTGATTTCGTTGCGGAACGCCTTGCCGATCTGGGCGATGCCGAAGGGGAGCTTCTGGCGGGTCGCCACGCGGACGCTCTGGAAGTCGACGAAAATCGGCTGGCAGGTCTCGGCGCGCAAATACGCCACATGTTCGTCGTCGAATACGGGACCGACGAAGGTCTTCATCATCAGATTGAATTCGCGCGGTTCGGTCAGGTCCTTGGAGCCGCAGTTCGGGCAGGTAGTGGGATCCTCCATCTGGTCGACGCGGTAACGCGACTTGCACTTTTTGCAGTCGGTCATGAGGTCGCTGAACTGGTCGAGGTGCCCGGACGCCTTCCAGATCGTCGGGTTGGCGATGATCGTGGAATCGAGACCTTCGACGTTGTCGCGGGTCTCGACCATCTCGTGCCACCACAGATTTTCGATCGCGCGCTTCATCCGCGAGCCGTAGGGACCGTAGTCCCAGAAGCCGTTGAAGCCGCCGTAGATCTCCGAGCTGGGGAAGACGAAGCCGCGGCGTTTGCACAAACTAACGAGTTTGTCCATCAATTCGGTATTTCCGGTGTATTCCGACATTTTTGCTCCTCGTGAAAAGGTTGTTGCATCAGGCGATAAACATATACTTAATATACCTCTTTGGGGCGCTTTTTACAACCGCGGCGGCTGGCGGGACTTGTATTTTGCCCGTCAGCGGGATATGTTAGCCGGGAACAGTTCGTAAAAAACGATAGTGGACCTGATGGGTATTCCGGTATACTTTGCCGCCGCGGCGGATTACCGCGACGAAAACCTGCTTCCCGCGCTGGATGCGATACTGTCGCAACTGGCGGGCGGCATCGGCGGCGCGGCGGGCAAAAAATTCATGCTGAAGCCGAATCTGCTTTCGTATCGCAAGGCGGAGGACGTAGCGTGTACCCATCCGCGGGTGATCGTCGGCTGCGCGAGGTGGATGGTCGAACATGGGGCGGCGCGGGTCTCGCTGATCGAAAATCCGGGCACGCAGGATGCGCCGTCGATCATCAAAGCGATGGGGATATACGACGAGCTGGCAACTCTGGGTGTGACGGTCGCCAACTGTGCGCACTACGAGATGATCGACCTCGCGCCCGAGGCGAAGTGCCGCCGCATGGAGCTGGCGACCGAATTCCGGGATTTCGACGCGGTGGTGAACCTCGCCAAGGCGAAGACCCACGCGATGATGACCATTACCTTGAGCGTCAAAAACCTCTTCGGGCTGATCCGGGGGAGCGAACGGCTGGCGTGGCATCTCGCCGCCGGCAAAAGCTATCCGCGTTTCGCGGACATGCTGATCGACATCGCGCTGACCGTGAAGCCGCGGATCAATATCGTCGACGCCGTGGAGTGCATGGAGGGCAACGGACCCGGCAGCGGCGACCCTACGCACCGCGGATTTTTAGCCGGGGCGGAGTCGCCGTTCGCGCTCGATGCGGTGCTGGCGCCGCTGCTCGGGGCTCCGGAGTGTCCGCAGCTGTGCGAAATGCGGGAGCGCGGATTGCTCCCCGAGACCGAACTCTGCGGCGAATTCCCGGAGTGTCCGCCGCTTCGGCTGCCGGAGCGGGAAAACGCCCTCGACTTGAGCCGCTATCTGCCGCGTCTGATCGCCCGCGGGTTGCACCGGGCGCTCGTGTCGCATCCCGAGGTCAACGCGCGACGCTGCATCGGTTGCGGGCTTTGCGCGCGCGTCTGCCCGCCGCAGACGCTGAAAATAAGCGATAAACTGCCGCACTTCGACCTGAAGAGCTGCATCCGCTGTTACTGCTGTCAGGAGCACTGCCCGCAGGGGGCGATCGTCGTTCACCGGACGCTGGCGATGAAGATATCCGGGCGTCTGGAAAGAGTGCTGCGCCGCCTCGCCGGATGGTTCAACCGGCGGCGGAGAAAATGATTTCAACCTGAATTCATCATGGAGGATCGAAAAATGAAATTCAAGATGGTTCACAACAACTTCAACGTATTCGACCTCGAAAAGAGCCTCAAGTTTTACGAGGAGGCGTTCGATATGAAGGAGGTCCGCCGGATCGACGCCAAGGACGGCAGCTTCATCATCGTATACCTCGAGGACGGCAACAGCGCCCACCAGCTGGAGCTGACGTGGATGCGCGACATGGACCGCCCGTACAATTTGGGCGACAACGAATTTCACCTCGCGTTCCGGGTGGACGATTACGAAGCCGCCCACGCGCGGCACGAGAAGATGGGCTGCATCAGCTACGAAAATCCCAAGATGGGCATCTACTTCGTGACCGACCCCGACGGCTACTGGCTGGAAGTGCTGCCGGAGAGACGCTGACTGGGCAAGGATAAATCGGGCATTTTGTTTGCAAAATATGTAAAAACGGGTTATAGTAACTGGCAGTACGCTTCGCGCAACGTCAAATCGAAAGGAGTCTTATCATGGCTGAAGCATCGAACAACGTTTGTCCCAATCATCCCAACACTCCGGCGGTCGCCCGTTGCACCACCTGCGGCAAGCCCGTCTGCGCCAAGTGCGTCGTGAACAAAAACGGTTTCCAGTATTGTTCCACTCGCTGCGCCTCTTTGGCGGAAAGCACCAAGGACAACGTCGACACCGTGCTGACCGCCAAGAAAAAAACCGACTCGAAGAGCAAGGTCCGCACCGTCATCATTTTGATAATCCTGGTTGCGGCGGTCGCGGCGGGTTATTTCTTCTATCAGCGCAACCGGAACGACGTCAAGCGCTTCATCCGCAAGACGGAAAATCAGGTCACCAGCAGCGCCAGGGGCGCGAAAAATTCGATCGACAAGGGAATCCCGAAGAGTTCCAAATACAAACGGGACCGGGAAGATCTGGTCAAGTGATTTTTTCGCGGCAAACCGGTCCGGAGCCGTCATTGAGGGGCGGTAAACGATGAAGGTCATCAACTTCGGCTCGCTGAACATCGACCTCGTGTACCATGTGCGTGAGTTCGCCCGCCCCGGCGAGACGATAAGCGCCACGGGCTTTGCCCGCTTTGCTGGCGGCAAGGGGCTGAACCAGTCCGTTGCGCTGGCGCGCGCCGGAGCTGAGGTTTTCCACGCCGGAGCGGTCGGCGCGGACGGCGGTTTTCTTTTGGACGTTCTGCGCGAGAGCGGGGCGGATTGCTCCGCCGTCGCCGTCGATCCCGAGGTCCCGACCGGTCACGCCGTGATACAGGTCGCCGATTCGGGCGAAAACCTGATCGTGCTGTATCCCGGGGCGAATCACCGGATCACCCCCGAGCTGACGGAGCGCGCGCTGGCGAATGCCGAAGTCGGCGACATCTTGCTGCTGCAAAACGAAATTTCCTCGATCCCCGGAATAATGCGCGCCGCGTCGAAGCGCGGAATGCGCATATTCTTCAATCCCGCACCGATGACTTCCGCAGTCGCGGAGTATCCGCTGGAGCTGGTTGATACGCTGATCGTCAACGAGACCGAATGGGAGGCGGTGGCGGGGTGCCAACTGCCGTCGGCGTTGAACATTCTCAAGACTCTCGGCGCCCGGGGCGCCGTCTACAACGACGACATCCGGGTCCCGGCAGACCACGTCGACCGAGTGGTCGACACGACCGCAGCGGGGGATACGTTCATTGGATATTTCATCGCGGAACTGTTGCGCGGAGCGGGTGTCTCCGCGGCGATGACCACCGCTGCCGCTGCATCCGCATGGTGCATCCAGCGCCCCGGAGCCTCGCCGTCCATACCGTGGCGTAAAGACTTGGCGTAAAATTTTCCTCGTGATTATCGCCGCGACCTTCTTCGGGTTGTCATACATCGCCCGGGTGATGTATTTGCGCCCGACCGGCACGCCGACCTTGCGCTGCTTTTCCTGGCTGTTGCGCCCGAGCCGGTACTGATTCTCGTGCATGGCGATCGCATACTGCGCCCCGGGAGAGTTCTCCGGAACGTAGATCACCGCCGCCACGCCGTGCGCGTGGCTGACGATCTCGCGCCGGATGCAGGCGGTCAGCATGCCGGTGTCGACCGGGACGCGGAGTTTGGCTTCGCGTTCGACCATCATCCCGACGTCGTTCATCGCCGCCCGGGCGAGGTGCGGCATCTCGCGCAGACGCCGCCGCACCGCCATCTGCAGCTGTACCGAGTTGAATGTGAACGTCGCCTTCGCCATACTTCCGCCTCCTGCGGGGAGCGGATTTGTCAAGGTGCCGACCGGCACAAAGCAAAACGCGAAAAGCGCGGTTTTGAGCCCGTTCAAGGGCGGGGACGATAAAACACCCGGGCGCGGGGATGTCTCACGCCCCAGACGGCAACGGAAGCTTTTTTCGCCGGTCGGCGGGGCGGTGAATCAGATCAGAGCGTTGGCAAGCGCCTCGATCTTGACGTCAAGCCCGAAATCCTCGGGCTTGGAACATTGGGAGACTCCGTAGAACTTGATCGGCTTTTTTATCTCGGCGTTCGTGATCGTTTCGCGGAAATCGCGCCACGCCTCGCGCAAGCGCCGATTCGCTCCTGGTCGGTACCATCGCGAGCGGCAATACTCTTCCACCCGCAAATCGGTCTCGAACAGCAGCGCCCTCAAGTCGGCGGAGAGCCCGCCCGCGGGGATGTCCGCGAGCATCAGGCGGTCGATGTTCATGACATTCGATATGAGTTTGTCCTTCACTTCCTTCTCCCGCTGATCGCGCCGCTGCTTTTTTACGGCGAGATAGGCTCCGATCGCGCCGATCAGGGCGCATATCACGTTGACAAAAATGCTCATGGTGTACGCTCTTGGTTGTGGTCGTCGATGTGGCAGTTGATAACATAGCCCGGAGCGTTCGCCTTTTCAAGGGCACAAAAAAGCCCCGGATGTTACTCCGGGGCGTCGGGCGAGTGGGTAAAACCCACAAAAGGGCTATGCGATCATTGGCAGGCGAGCGAGACTTCTTTGCCGGTGCGGGGATCAATCGAAATGACGCGAACGTCATAATCACCGGGGATCGTGAAGCCGTATAAATCGCCAAATCCAACTTGAACGAGATCCTTTTGATCTACGCCCAATATTTCAGCAGCGATTTTTTTGCATTCTTCGACGGTTCTCATGATTTCCTCGCTTCGCAGGTTTCTGCCAATAATTTAACATCGAATTTCAGATTGTCAATCCGGGAAAACACAAAAGCCCCGTTTTTCTTGGCGCGATCAAGATAATCAGAGGCGTCTTTGCCGGTCTGCGGGTCGATTAACAATATTTTGCCGTTCATCTTCTCGGCGATGAAGGCGTGCCCGTAACTCTGTCCTCCCCACTCGACCCTTATGACCGCCCTTTCCCCATCTGACATATTAGCAATGCGATCCATGATACCTTGTGCGGATACAAAAGTATCATGCCGCTGCCCTTGCATTACTTTAAGATACTTCTGCACGAACTTATCTTTGGAAACATCCAAATCCAACGCCGGTTTGGCGACAACATCCAACCCGCGGCGCCGCGCCTCATACGCATAGATTGCCCGCTGGCAGTTCACAGAATACAGGTCGGTCGCCGGATCGCCCTTATAATGCGGATTGACCTCCTTGAGCACTTCGCTGATGGTCGTGTCCCGCGAAATGGCATTGCATCCCAGTTCCCGACTCAATTCTTGTATTTCCCGCGATACGCCGATGTGGATGCGGTCGCCGCCATTCTTGGCCAGATCGTCCAAAGAGGTGAATTGTCCGGCATACTTCGTGCCGCTTCCGGCGTTCGCTCCGGGCGCTGCCGCGACATTGTCGTGGTCGTCCTCCCCGCTGTTGAGCCCGGTCTTCGGGGTGCCGTCCGGATTGTACTCCTCCTCCCGGGTGTAGTCGTCGACTTCGGTCAGGCTGTGGGTGCAGTTCGGATGAAACAGCCCCTCCGCGATCGCATCGTCCACGGTGGGGAGTCCCTTGGTCGCGCCGCTGATCGACAAGAGGCGATTCTCCCAGACCGCGCACTTGTCGCAGCAGTGCCCGGAGACGGTCACCGCGACCACGTCGGAGCCGTTCTCGGCGCAGGTGTTCAGATACTCCTGGCGCGAGGTGTTGAGGAGCGTCGTCCGCGCCAGCATCTCGCAGTAGGCTTTGCTGTCCCAGACGCGGTTGCCGGCGTCGACGAACTTGAAGCCCTCCGGACGCGATTCCAGCCGCGTCAGCAGCTCCGCCGTGACCTGCCGCGGCGTCATCCCGGTCATCGCCGCCTCGCGCTCCACGCCCGCCACCGTCTCGCGCAGGAAGGCGACGTCCTTCTTCTTCATATTGGCGGTCATTCCCGCAACGTGGGTGTAGGCGTCCTCGAGCGTCAGCTTCACCCGGTCGACGTCGAACTCGCCGCCGCCGAGTTTCAGATCCTGGAGCGCCATGAGGTGTGCGCTTTGGGCGAGATGGAAGGGCAGGGCGTTCCTCGTTGAAAGCCCCAAAATTCGGCAGGCACGGGCTAATTGATGCTCAAATATTTAATATCCACAATATTATGATGTCGTTTCACCGTTTCCGGTTGGCGTGTTCCCCGCAGAAATCTTAAGAGAATTTGTTTGGGCTAACTTTTTTGGATGCGGTATCGCTTTATTTAACCTCAGAGGTAGGAAAAAACCGCAAAGATAGATAAAAAAATATCAAAAGTTTTCTTGATATATCAAGAGACCGCGTATATATTAAAGCAATCCGTAAATGATGCGGTCATTGTGTCCGGGGTCGGGATCATGGGAGAGTTGAAACTGCAGAAGATGCCGTCGGTACGGCGGTTGCCCACATATCTGCACAAACTGATGGAGATGCGCCGGTCCGGTCAGGACATCGTTGCCACTCCGGAGCTCGCCCGTTATATGCAGTGCAGCGAGATCGCCGTCCGCAAGGATCTGGCGATCACGGGTGCCGTCGGGCAGCCCGGTGTCGGTTACCGGATCAAGGATGTCATCGACGCGATCCGCTCCTACCTGAGCTGGGACGTTCAATGCGAAGCGGTACTGGTCGGGGCGGGGTCGCTCGGTACGGCGCTGATGGGATACGACGGTTTCGAGGAGTACGGGCTCAAGATACTCGCCGCCTTCGATGCCGACCCGGCGAAGATCGGCGGTACGCTCCACGGGCGGCAGATATTCGACGTCCGGCGGCTTCCGGAGCTTTGCCGCAAACTTCAGGTCACGCTGGGGATCATCTGCGTACCGTCGCAGTACGCGCAGGAGGTGGCGGATCTGATGATCGAGGGAGGCATCCGCGGCATCTGGAATTTCGCCAATGTGCGGCTGAAGGTGCCGGACGAGGTGGTGGTGCAGCGTGAAGTCATCGCGGGCGGGCTGGCGGAGCTGTCGGTCAAGCTCCAGCGCCACACGGAGAATCAGTTTTTTGGGTGAGGATTGTTGTCAAGCGTGGGAGGCGTCCCGCGGATGAATTTAAATGCGGACGATAAATGTCCCAATAACAAAAGGTGGAAGATTATGAGTTGCAACAATTTGTCGGAAGGTGCGGCGGCAAAGTTCGCCGAACTCGACGCGTTCATCGACAGTCTGAACATCGACCGCGATGACGAACGCCGCCGCGGGCGGCTGATTCAGGTGCTCCATCGGGCGCAGGCTATCTTCGGATACCTGCCGCGCGAGGTGCAGATCCATGTGGCTGGCAAGCTTTTCCTCTCCGAGGCGCAGGTCTCCGGAGTCGTGAGCTTCTACAACTACTTCACCACCGAGCCCAAGGGCAAGTACAAAATCGACGTCTGCCTCGGCACCGCCTGCTACGTCAAGGGCTCCGAAAAGGTGCTCTCCGAAATCGAGCGTGTGCTCGGCATCAAGGCGGACACCAATCCCACTCCCGACGGGTTGTTCTCCATCTCCGCGCTGCGGTGCGTCGGCGCCTGCGGTCTCGCGCCGGTGATGATGGTCAACGGTAAGGTCTACGGCAAGGTCACGCCCGCCAAGGCGGTCGAGATCATCAAACAGTATAAGGAGCTCGGCTGATCATGGATATGATCACTTCCAGGGAATCGTTGATGGCGGCTTACAATGCCGCGAAAGGTGAACTCGCGCTGCGCTGTACCGACCGGCACGACATCAATTCGGCGAAGAAAGACATCCTCTGCTGCGGCGGTACCGGATGTCACGCCTCCAACTCGCAGGAGCTGATCGCGAACCTCCGCAAGCTCATCAAGGAACACGGTCTCGAAAACGACGTCCGCGTGATCCAGACCGGCTGCTTCGGTTTCTGCGCACAGGGTCCGATCGTCAAGGTCATGCCCGACAACGTCTTCTATGTGCAGGTAACTCCCGACGACGCCAAGGAGATCGTCGAGAGCCACATCGTCGGCAAGAAGCTCGTCGAACGGCTGCTCTACGTCGAGCCGCTGCTCAAGGAGCGCATCCACGACTACGCCAAGATGTCGTTCTACGCCAAGCAGATGCGTATTTCGCTGCGCAACTGCGGATTGATCGACCCCGAAAAGATCGAGGAGTACATCGCCGCGGGCGGTTTCCAGGGCCTCGCCAAGGCGCTGACCGAGATGACCCCCGCCGAGGTCGTGCAGGAAGTGCTCGATTCCGGTATCTGCGGTCGCGGCGGCGCGGGCTTCCCGACCGGACTCAAGTGGAAGATCGCCGCCGGCGTCCAGGCGGATGAAAAGTACATCGTCTGCAACGCCGACGAGGGCGACCCCGGCGCGTTCATGGACCGTTCCATCATGGAAGGCGACCCCGCCAGCGTCGTCGAGGCGATGGCGATCGGCGCCTACGCGATCGGCGCCCATCAGGGGCTGGTCTACATCCGCGCCGAGTATCCGCTGGCGGTCAGCCGTCTGCAGATCGCGATCGATCAGGCGCGCGAACTCGGTCTGCTCGGCAAGAACATCCTCGGTACGGACTTCTCGTTCGACATTGAGATCAAGCTCGGCGCGGGCGCCTTCGTCTGCGGCGAGGAGACCGCGCTGATCCACTCGATGGAAGGTATGCGCGGCGAGCCGACCACCAAGCCGCCCTTCCCGGCGAACATCGGCGGCGGCTACTGGGGCTGCTCGACCAACGTCAACAACGTCGAGACCTACGCTTCGATCCCGGTGATCATCTGCAAGGGCGCCGACTGGTACTCCAAGATCGGCAACTGGAATGTCGAACGCGATGAAAAGGGTCACTGGGTCAAGACCATCAGCGGCAACTCCGGCACCAAGGTCTTCGCGCTGGCGGGTCAGATCAACAACGTCGGTCTTGTCGAAGTCCCGATGGGAACGACGCTCCGCGAGATCATCTTTGAGATCGGCGGCGGCATCGCTGGCGGACGCGAGTTCAAGGCGGTGCAGACCGGCGGCCCCTCCGGCGGCTGCATCACCAAGGAGAATCTCGACACCCCGATCGACTACGGCTCGCTGATGCGCATCGGGTCGATGATGGGTTCCGGCGGTATGATCGTCCTCTCCGACAAGGACTGCATGCCCGCGATGGCCAAGTTCTACCTCGGCTTCACCAAGGACGAGTCCTGCGGCAAGTGCACGCCGTGCCGTATCGGCACCCGGCGGATGCTCGAAATGCTCGAGGCGATCTGCGACGGCAAGGCCGATGAGAAGACCCTCGTCGAACTCGAGGACCTCGCCAACACCGTCAAGGATACCGCGCTGTGCGGTCTGGGACAGACCGCCCCGAACCCGATCCTCAGCACGCTGCGTTACTTCCGCGACGAGTACATCGCTCATGTGCGCGACAAGAAGTGCCCCGCCGGCACCTGCACCAAGCTCTATCAGCTCGTCATCACCGACGCTTGCAAAGGCTGCACCAAGTGCGCCCGCAACTGTCCGGTGGGAGCCATCACCGGCACGGTCAAGCAGCAGCATGTGATCGACCAGTCCAAGTGCATCAAGTGCAACGCCTGTATCAATGCGTGCCCGTTCAAGGCCATCGTCAAGAAATAGGAGTTAATCGCCATGGCTAACGTCAAAGTAATCATCAACGGGAAGACCGTCGAGGTCCCCGCCGGCGCAACCATTCTTGACGCCGCAAATAAGATCAACGTCCACATCCCGACGCTGTGCTACTGCCCCGATCTGGGGTGCGGCGTCGCCAACAAGCCCGCCAGCTGCCGCCTCTGCCTCGTCGAGGCGACCGGCATCCGTCCGCGCCCGGTGCTCGTGCCCGCCTGCGCCACCCCGCTGTCGCGTGACGGCGTCGAGGTCTGGACCAACTCGGCGCGCGCCATGAAGGCGCGCCGCACGGTGCTTGAGCTCTTGCTCTCGGACCATCCGCAGAACTGCCTGATCTGCGCCAAGAACCAGGATTGCGAACTCCAGAAGCTCGCCGCCGAATTCGGCATCCGCGAGATCTCCTACCAGGGCGAGCGCAACCGCTATCCCATCGACCAGTCCGCCGCCATCATGCGCGACCTCACCAAGTGCATCATGTGCCGCCGCTGCGAGACGGTCTGCAACAAGGTCCAGACGGTGGGCGTGCTCACCGGCAACGGTCGCGGCTTCCCCGCCAAGGTCGGCACCGCCTCGATGATCCCGCTGGCGGACTCGAACTGCACCTTCTGCGGTCAGTGCGTGAACGTCTGCCCGGTCGGCGCGATCGTCGGCGTCTCCTACACCAATAAGGTCATGGCCGCGATCCACGACCCGAAGAAGACCGTCATCGTCCAGACCGCTCCGGCGGTCCGCGTCGCGATCGGCCAGGAATTCGGCTTCAAGCCCGGCGAACCCGTTACCGGCAAGCTCGTCGCCGCACTGCGCCTCCTCGGCTTCGACAAGGTCTTCGACACCGACTTCTCCGCCGACCTCACGATCATGGAGGAAGGCAACGAGCTCGTCGGTCGCGTCAAGAAGATGATCGAACTCATCAAGGCCGGCAAGAGCCAAGAAGAGGCCCAAAAGGAGTCCAACCTCCCGATCCTCACTTCCTGCTGCCCCGGCTGGATCAACTTCCTCGAACACCACTTCCCGGATCTGCTGGACATCCCGTCGTCGTGCAAGAGCCCGCAGCAGATGTTCGGCGCGATCGCCAAGAGCTACTATGCCGAGAAGATCGGCGTCAAGCCCGAAGACCTGATCGTCGTCTCCATCATGCCCTGTCAGGCGAAGAAGTACGAGGCCGCTCGCCCCGAATTCGCCCCCGGCGGCATCAAGGACGTCGATTACGTCATCACCACCCGCGAACTGGTGCGCCTCCTCCACGAGGCCGGCATCAACCTCGCCAACCGCGAGGATGAAGATTACGACAGCCCGCTCGGCGAATCCACCGGCGCGGGCGTGATCTTCGGCGTGACGGGCGGCGTGCTCGAAGCGGCGCTCCGCAGCGTGCACACGATGCTCACCGGTCAGAACCTCGCCGACGACGCGATCAACTTCCGCGCGGTCCGCGGTCTGGACGGCGTGAAGGAGGCCAAGGTCGAAGTCGCTCCCGGCGTCAGCGTGAACGTCGCCGTCGCGTCGGGTCTCGGCAACACCCGCAGGGTGCTGGACATGGTCCGCAAGGACCGCTCCCGCTTCCAGGCGATCGAGATCATGGCGTGCCCCGGCGGGTGCATCAACGGCGGCGGTCAGCCCTTCATCCACGACGGCAACCGGGCCGAGGTGCTCCGGCGCCGGATGGAAGGTCTCTACGCCGAGGATAACGGCAAGCAGATCCGGCTCTCGCACGAGAACCCGGACATCAAGAAACTCTACGACGAGTATCTGGGCACTCCGGGCAGCGAGAAAGCGCACCATCTGCTCCATACCGTTTACCACAAGAAGTAAGCGGCGTAAAGCAAAAATTCCGGCGGCGTCAGGTTGAATTGACGCCGCCGGAGTGTTATATTAAGAAACCGTAACGCAACAAACAGCCGAAAGGGGGTGAAAAAGTCATGGATACCGAAGTCCGCGTCAAGAAAGGCGAGATTATCGACCGTGCCCTCCGCCGGTTGAAGAAGAAACTCGACAAGGAAGGCACGCTCAAGGAGCTGCGCAACCGCCGGCACTACGAAAAGCCGAGCGAAGTCAAGCGCCGCGAAGCCAAGATGCATCGCCACTAAGTCGAAGACATCGCAAAAAAAAGACCGGGTTTTCTCCCGGTCTTTTTTTGTCCCGTTTAAGGAGAGGCAAAAAAAGCCCCAAGCGATTACCGCAACGTAAGGCTCGTCCAGCGTCACAAAAAAACATTTCAGGGCTGCAGTACCCGGACCGCGAAATCGGTCACTTCGGCGCAGCCGCCTTGTACGATGATCTCCGGTATGACCATTCCCGCCCCCTCCGGCAGCTCGAAGACATGACGGTACTCCCGCTCCTCCGCGTCGAGCTTGAATCCGGGCGAACGGCGTTCGCCCATGTTCCCGACATGCCGGGTGTAGCCGACCGGTTTGACGATCTGCTCCCCCTTGGCATCCAGTTCGTAGGGCGAGTAGCGGATGACTGCCAGCCGGAGTTTGCCCCGTCCCGATGCGCGCACGGTCAGCTCCACCTTGCCGCGCGGAGATACCGCGATCTTCGGGAAGTCGTGGCGGTTGGCGAAGAACGCCTGCACCTGCGAACTGCCTTCGGGTGCGGTCAGAATCATTTTGCCTTTGCCGCCCTGTGCGGCGCTGTCGGCGCTGCTGCCGTTTTCGTGCAGCGGACGCCACATCGAATCGTTGCCCGCGGCGAATTCCTGAAAGTCGGCGGAAACGTCGATGGTGTAGATCTCGGAGATCGCCAGCCAGCCCGCAGCAGGTGAAAGGTTTTTGATCTTCAGCAGATTGTCGCCCTCTTTGAGAAACTCCGGCGGTATGGTGAAGCCCATACGGCTCCACTTGTCGGCGGCAAAGGAGGCGTTGCCGTTATAGATGCTGTTGCCGTTGACGGTGACGGAAATGGGATATGCCGTATTTGCAGTTTGTACCGCGCCTTCGATCCCGAGCGCCAGCGGACGACCGCTGAACTTGCGGAGCGTAATCGTCAGCTCCATTTCCTGCTGCGGTCGAAGCAGCATGTTGTCGCGGGGACGCTCCGAAAACTTGACCTCGGGGCGGGTCTCGTCAGTGCTTTCGAAGCTGCTCCGGAAGAACACGGGCTTGAAATAGATGCCGTGCCCCATGAAGTTTTCTCCGTTCAGCGACAAATACTTTTCAGGTTCATTAATGATATTGCGCAGTATTGGCTCCCGCGCCCAGTTTTTTTTGGTGCGGGGAATAGTGACGCCGGTGACTCCGCTTAAAAACTCCCGCGCGCCCGTCTGGTGCATGAGCGTGTCGAAGGAACCGGGGAACTCCTGACCCATGCGGACGACCGCGGCGAGACGACCGGTGTACTGTTTAAGTTCCGCAGCGGTGCGGCAACTGGACGGGCGGAACTTGCGGAGATCCTCGGAGAGAAAAAAGAGCCAGTCGCGGTAGATATGCCGCCGGGCATTTTTGTCTTTCCCCGCGGCTTTGAGCGCCTTGCGGAAGAGTTCGTGGATTCGGTCGAGCGTAGCCCGGTCGAGCACAGTCTCGGTACCGCCGAAGGTATCCGGCCAGATCGCACAGGACTTTTTCAACTTCAACTCCTCCGGGGAGTGCTTATACTCTTCGGCGAACTTTTCCGTGAGCATGAAGACCTGATGGACGAACGGCGCGCTCTTGCCGTAATACGCTTCTTCGAATTCGTGGAGCAGTTTTTCCGGATCCTCGCCGAGGTTCCAGCGACCGAGCAGAAACGGGATCGACGGATGAAAACTTTTGTAACGCCAGAGAAAATAACAATCGCTGCCGTATTTTTGAAGCGTGCTCATCTGCTTCACCATGTATAGCGGGCGCAGATCATGGTAGTGCATGAACGACATCCGCCGCGGGTCGTCGCCGACCAATTTGCGGAGGCGCTTGACGAGTTCCAGCGCTTCGCGGTTGGCTTCGCACTCCACATGCAGTTTGCAGCGGAAAGTGCCCATACAGTAAAAGAGGCGCGTGTTCGGCGGCAGCTCGGAGACATCATCCGGGAGCTCGATTCTGGAGGCATACGAGTGACGCTCGACCAGGAAATCGGGACGCACCTCGGCGATCCGCTTCGCCAGACGGCGGTGGTATTCGTAGACCACATTTGAACAGCTCGTCCGCCCGTTGTTGAACTTGACGCACTCCGGGCAGAGGCAGTGCTCCTTCGCATCGCCCTCGTCGATGACCAGCCGCTGCGGACCGTACTGCGCCTTGGCGTATTCGACCGCGCTGTCCAGCACCTTTTCCATAACCTCCGGGTTGGTCAGGCAGTGCATGGTGTAGTGCGGGTTTTCGCGAACGCGGCGATGACCGTTGCCGTCATCGGCAAAATATTCCGGGTGAGTCGTGAAATACTGCTCCTGCGGCAGCAGCACGTTGAAGACGTGGTCGCTTTTTGCGGTCGGCAGGTGGTAGTAGTCCACGTCGTCGCGGGTATACATCAGCGTATTGGCGACACCTCCCTGCTGGGCGCAGAGGGCGCTGCAGCTGTTGAAGTAATTGTAGTGCGGCGCGGCGGTAAATTCGATGCCGGGGAGCGCTTTTACCGATCCCATCTCGGGGATCTTCACGCAGTCACGCTGATAGAAGGCGCAGCCAAGTCCCCGCCGCAGGTAGTCGAATATGGAATTGATTATCTCCAGCTCGGTGCCGTAACTTACGACCACGCCGTCCCGGTCGACTTTCAAACTCCAGCGGCCCGGGGGTTCCGGACCCTTCAAGGCGACCAGCGCCCCTTTGACCGGCGCGTCGACACTTTTTGCCGTCTCGATCGGCAGCGCCACACCGGTCAGCCGCCACAGCCAGCCGCGCCACAAGGTGATGCCGAGACGCGTCTCGAAGCTCGCGTTTTCGGGAATCAGGATTTTTTCGAGTCGACCGCCATCCGGCAGCGCGATGAAACCGCCGATCTGCGGATACTCCGCGTACAGATGCGCCTCGGCGAAGTGATACTCCGCACCCTCGCGGGGATTGAACAAGAAGGAGCTGATCGGGGTTTTCAGCGTGAGAACGATATCCTGCCACTCGTCGGATTTGGGGAACGGATGCCCTCCGGTCAAGCCCAAATCGCCGTTTTTGAACTTGACCCGGCATTGGAAGGTGTAATGATCGGCGGGCGGAAGCAGCTCAGCTCCGTCCCCGTTGCGGCTGGTCAACGTGACATACCCCTTCCGGTAGATCGGATTGAGCGGCGATTTGAAGACGATCGAAAACACGCCGTCGGCGAATGACAGTTTGAAGCAATCCTCGCCCGATACATAGACCCGTTCCTTGCGGATGCTGTGCACCCGCGCCTCGTCGTGCATCCTCCAGCCACGAGCGGCGGATACGACACCGTGCATGTACACCGGCTGGAACGAACTTTCCTTAAAAAGCTCGATCGGAGTCTCGGTTGCGGACGCGATGGCGGTCAATGCCGACAGACATACGGCGGAAAGTGCATGGATATTCATGGCAGCAATTCCTTTATTTATTCGAGCTCAAGGAACCAGGTCATCGCTCCGGGCGACTCGAGTGTCAGCACCCCGTCTTCGATCCGGAATATGGTGCCGGTGAAAAGTTCGGTTGCCGCGTTTTTCCCGGGCAGGCGGAGTTTGAAGGTGCCCGCCTTGCCGGTGTGCACCACGAGATGCCGCGAATTCCCCGCCGTGACGACCGTATCCGGTTCCGACATGACCGGGATCCCGAGCTTTTGCCACAGCATACGCCAGAAGTGCGCGGTGATGCCCGGCATGCCGCAGAAGATCGCGACCGAGCCGTCGTCGAGGCGCTTCATCGCGATCGCCGGTTCCGGTTCCTGATCGTAGGTGCCGAGCGTCTCCGCCTGCGGATCGGCGACGAAGCAGCGCGGACTTTCACTCCATGTGATCTTGTTCCAGATGGAAACGAGTTTGGCGCCGTCGATCAGCGTCGCCGCCATCGGCAGTTTTTCGCGGCGCGCCCGGAGCGTGATGCCGCAGAGGTCACTCATCGCCTGTTCGTCATATCCGGCATCGGTGACGAGTCCCGGTGCGTAGTTCCAGATCGCGGTCACGCCGTTGCGCCGCAGTTTCGCCGTCAGCTGCCGCCGCTCCTCCGGCGACGGGCTGAAGACGTTGAGCAGTACGACCGTCTTGTAATCGTGGGACGACGCCAAGAAGCCTTGAAGCGTCATGAAATCGCAGGTCACTCCGGAGCGCAGCAGCGCGTGCGTCGGTTTGTCGATGAGGTTCGGAATACACTGCAGTTGCAGTTCCCGTGTCGGATACCCCTGACGTACCAGCTCCTCGGGGGAGATCACCACCGCGACCTGAGCGGCGGGATCGGGCGCATCGGACATCCACAGTTTTTGCCACGACTCCATCGACTGGCGGAAGGTGCGCCAGATTTCCGGATGATTGAACCAGCACGGTTTGCCGTGGCGGGCGTCGAACTCCAGAAACTGCACGCCGCCGCCGTCGAGAAAGCCCCGCGCAATGTTGTTGCGCAGTACCGACACCGACTCCGCGGCGTCGTGGCACATGCTCGAGCACTGCACGTTCAACCCGGCGATATGGGTGCGGGTGTCCGCTTCGTACATCATGAGTTTCTTGTGGCGCTTGAAGGGATCGCTCACGGAGCGCGGCTGGGCGTCGCCGCCGACATGGCGTGAATACCCGTTGTAGTTGAACGGCGACGACAGGAAATCCACATTCGGGCTCGACAGCACCTTGTCGAAACGCAGCACCTGTCCCTCGGGCGGGAACGCCATGTGATACAGATACCCGTAGTAAACGCCGACGATCAGACGAGGATCGGCATGCTTTACGCAGCCGGTAAAATAAAGCAGCAGATCCGCCACCACGTCCTGCATGCAGTCGTAGTAGTCGAGCACCTGCCGGTCGGGAGAATCGGGGTCGCGCAGGAACCGGTCGCGTCCGAAGCGCTCCTTCGCGCCGGGGACCTGCGCCGTTTCCAGCGTCACGGAGGAGTCGTGCCACGCCTTTTGCAGCGCCTCGTCCGTGGCGTATTTCCTGATCAGGTACTTGCGGAACGCCGCGGTCATCTCGGGACTCGTGTCGGGCATGTCGCGGCTCATCCCGTAGTAGTGCCACTCGGCGGTGACACCGTGAGCCAGCCGGATCATCGTCACACGCTTGTACCACGGACGCGATTTGATGTACTCCATGAACCGGGTCGCGCACAACCCCATTTCATGATAAGTGCGAGGGTCGGCCATGGACGGACTCTTGAAGCGCCCGATCTGACCGCCTCTGCCGTCCGCCGGTCCCGTCGCGTAGCCGATCAGCGCGTCGGGATATGTGTCATGCCAGTTGGTGTAGCCAAAGTAGAAGCTCAGGGACAGGCAGAAGGTCGCGTCCGGCGCCAGCGCCACCGCGCGCCGCATATCCTCGTCGAGGCGGCTGAAGTCGTAACGCCCCGGTCCCAGCATGAAGCGGCTGCAGGTGTTCTGGATCTCGATGAATTTGAACCCGGTGGCGTTGGCCTTGATGATCGCGTCGGCGTTTTCCGGATCCCACGGCGATCCGCCGGCGATATAGAGGAACGGTGCTTCGACCTTGCCGTTGAGTTCGATCCCGGCGCGGTCGTTGCGCCAGACGATCCGTCCCTTGATGTCCGGAGCGGTGCGCAAGGCGTCGACGCCGCCGGACTTGCCGTCCACGAGCTTGTTGTAGGCGGCTCGTTCGTCGTCGTCCAGCATGAACTCGAAAAGCCGGCGGCAGGCGGCACGCCACGGAGAGATCATCACTCCGCCGAGTTCCATTGCATGACCCCAGCGGGAATCGTCGAAATCGGGAGATTTCCAGTCGCCGGGCACCGGGAGTTCCATCGCGCGCCAGTCGCCGTCGCTCACGAGAAGCAGCGTTTTCCCGGAAGCGAAACGCACCTCGCCGCGCAGCATCATCCCGCCCTGCGTCTCGTCGTTGAAGACCTCGGCGGTCAGGGCGTTACGACCCTTTTTCCACAACTCTGCCGGGATGCGATAGGTGCGGACGAAACGGTCGGCGTTGTGCGGGTCCACCGGGTCGTGTTCAAGGCGCGTACCGTTGAAAAAGAGTCTGCCGTTGTCGTCGCAGGCGGCGTGAAAGACCGCCGACTCGACCGGCTCGTTAACAATCAGGGTTTTGCGGAGCGCGGCGGTGGTCTTTTCCGGTATCTTCACGCAGCGGAACCAGATCCAGCGCGCCTTCGACAGCGTGGGGACTTCGGTTTCGGGCAACAGCTCAGCGGACGGGGGTGTCCAGGGCGCTCCGGCGAGCGCGACTGCGCACAGCAAAACGGCAAACAGCATCAGGCGTTTCATCTTTTCACCTCCCGTACCGTTCCGCGATCGAGATACATCCGCAGCGGGACGGACTCATGACGAAGCGGCTTGTTCAAAGTCAGCGGCAAGTAGTATTCGTGCAAATCCTCAGGAGCGGCGGCGGTCACGCTGCCGTCCACGGCGCCGATATTCACGCGACCGGCGTGGGTCAGGTTCAACGCGCCGAAGACTTCGCCGCCTTTGGGATAGGCGGGATGGAAGCCGATGAGCAGCAGCGAAGGGTAGGGCGGTTTCAACAGATTCAGCGAGTCGGCAAACCAGATCCGCTTCGCCCACGGCACCGGACGCCGCCCCTTGCCAGTTCCCGTAAACGCATACTCGGGACTGTATATGTAAAGCCCGCCCTGCGGATCGTAGCTGGAGCCGTTGTTGTAGACGGAACCGTATCCCTGCATAACGTTGTAACGGGGAACGCGCGGAAGCTCCGGACAGGTGATCCCGGTCTCGCGTGCGGTCATCAGCTTCTGCCACGGAGTTTTCAGATACTTGCTCACCGATAACGATCGCACATAAGCGCCGTCCTTGGTATTGCAGGGCGCCATCCACATGCCCCGATGATCGGTGACGTACTGGTGGGCGATTTGGAGCAAATTACGCATCTTGTCGGTGCAGTATGCCGCGCGGGCGGTTTCCCGCGGCGTCATGCCGGCGACCAGCGCGGCTAGCACCGCCAGACAAAGCACCGTAAGTGCCAACTCGACAAGTGTAAAATTCTTTCGCATGAACCCCTCCCATGAACAATGTTTACGGTGAAATATTTCGTTGAAGCCCCCTTGTGATTTAATATAGTTACTGCAAGGGCAAAATACAAATACCGCATTCCGGAGGGCTTTTTCGATTCAGCTGAAAAGATCCGGTGTATTCGGGAAATTCGACAGATCGCCGGAGTTGTCGCGTATCCATTCCGTGATCAGGTCGGATATGTCGGCGATCTCCGCTTCGTCGAGAGCTCGCCCTTCCGGAATGCCGTGCCACTTTTTCAGACAGCCGCGACAGCAGGTCGCGGTCGCGTGCTGCGCCTTGAATACCGCATGACCGCGCATTGGAGTTTGCTTGCCGTCATGGATGGGATGCGCAGGTCCGAGGTGTTCGCGGACGATCCGCTCCGCCTGTGCCCGAATGGCGGGAAAGCCTTTTTCGGCGACGTAAGCACGTTCGGCGAGTGTGAGGAGAAAGCGTGAACGGAATGCGGAAGCGGAGATGCGTTTTTTCAGTTCTTCGTAATTCATGATGATCGTTTCGTAATTCATTTCGCGATTTTGGTTCCGCCGCCTTTTTTTGTCATTTCCGTATTATAAGTCAAAAAATTCGCTACATCAAGCATGAATGCGAAAAAACGACAGGAAATATTCTGAAAACCGACTCGACGCATCAGCCCGCGCCAGTTTATGAAATCGGACGCCACGCCAAACTTGAAAAATTTGGGAAACAGCGATATTTTAATGTGTGATTTGAGTGAAGGGAATATGAAATGACTACCATAGGGGAGAAAAACACCATGAACCGACGGGATTTTCTCAAAGGAGCACTGACGCTTGCGACGTTGGCGCCGCTGGCAAAACTCCATGCCCAAACAGGCGCGAACGGTGAAATTGTTTCCGGGAGCGGCTCGAAAAATCTGCTTTTCACCAATGTGGAACTTTATGACGGAACCGGCAGGGCTTCATTCATGGCGGATGTCGCGGTGCGGGACGATAAGATCGTCGATCTCGCCCCGTCGGGAGAGCTGAAGCGCACCGGCAGCATCGTGATCGACGGTCACGGCAAGGCGCTCGTGCCCGGATTCGTGGACGTGCACACCCACTCCGATTCCGCCGTTTTTCGAGTGCCCGGGGCGGATTCCAAGATCGCGCAGGGCGTGACCACCGACATCTCCGGCAACTGCGGTACTTCCTACTATCTCGGAGGAGCCAAAAACGCGCAGGACGAGTTGAAGGACGTCTACGGTAATTTCGGTGCATATCTCGATCTGGTCGAAAAAGCCTCTCCCGCCGTGAACGTCGCTCATCTCTGCGGACATAACTCACTGCGGGTGTATGTAATGGGCTACGAGGACCGCCGTCCCACACCGGACGAAATGCGCCGCATGAAGGAACTTCTTGCGGATGCCCTTGCCAACGGCGCCGCCGGATTCTCCTCCGGACTCTATTATCTGCCGGGCAAATTCGCCGAGACGGAAGAAGTCAAGGAACTTGCCTCGCTGCTGAAGGGTACCGGCAAACCCTACGCCACCCACATGCGCAGCGAAAGTCACCGTCTTCTGGAAGCGCTCGCCGAGGCGATCGAGATCGCCAGAGCCGGTGACAACAATCTGGAAGTAAGCCACTTCAAGACCGCCGGAGAAAAGAACTGGGGCAAACTCGACCGAGCATTCGCCATGATCGGCGAAGCCCGTAAGTCCGGGATGAACGTCTTGGCGGACCGCTATCCCTATGTTTACAGCAGTACTTCGTTGCGCATGATCGTGCCCGAGCCGTTTGACAAGTTGAATACGACCGAGCTGTGCGGCAGATTGAAGAGGGATCCGGCATGTCGCGCCGAGCTTTTGCACGCGCTGCGTACGAAAACGACGCGGGACATGAACCGGGTGATCGTGGTGAGTTCGCCGATTCCGGACCATCGTCCCTATCGCGGAAAAACGCTGGTCGAGATCGGGCGGATGATGGGCGGTATTTCCCCCGAGGAGGTGGTGGTGGAACTGCTCGCCTCCGGAAAAACTCCGCAAGCGGCTTTCGGCAGCATGAGTGAAGACAACATGTCCCGCATTCTTGCCGATCCCCATGTGGTCTGCTGCAGCGACAGTTCAATTCACGCCAAAAACAGCAACGGTGGGCATCCACGTGGGTTCGGGGCCTTTCCGCGGTTTTTCCGAATCGCATCGGAACGTTGTCCCCGCGCCGACGTAATCCGCCGCATGACCAGTCTCCCCGCCGCCAAGTTCAACATTCGCAACCGGGGCGTGATCGCTCCCGGATATTTCGCCGATCTGGTGCTGCTCGACCTTGATCGCTATGACAGCAAGGCGGATTTTGTCGTCGCCAACCGCACACCGACGGGGGTGGAGGCGGTCTATGTCAACGGTAAACTGGCTTACAGTCCAGATCCCGACATCAAAACGATCCGGGCGGGACGCGTACTTCGCATCAAGTAAACGAAAATCACCATAAGGACACTGTCCTATCGTAGTTCGCTGTCCTTGACCGTCACCGTCGGGTCCGGAGTCCATGTGGCGCCCAGCCAACCGGAAAAACGGTCGGAATAATAGGTGATCGCGCTGAAATCGTAGTGCTTCACCTTGGCACAGTGCCCGTCGGCGAACGAGAGCGTGAATCCGGCATGTCGTTCCTCCGCTCCGGCAACGTCGGGGGAGGTGTTCTGCGTGTAGTTGTCCTGATCGCAGTCCCCGTCGGTGAAGAGGTTGAAGGGACTTTCCTCCACCAGAATGATGTTGCTGGTCCCGGTTTGGGCTTGAGCCAGCTGGGACATGGTCCAGCTGTTCCAATGCAGGACTCTTCTGTAAGGCTCGTGAGTGTTCAACGAGTAGGAAAAATCCCGTTTCGACTCCACCGGACAGCGGAAACTTTTCTTTTCGGCGATCTTGTAGAGCTTGAGCTGGTTGATCCAGCCTATACGCCCGCCCTTTTCTTCATACTCGGCTACGGCACCCGGTACGGGGTACCTGCCTCGGCAATTTTCGGCGTAGAGTTCCAGCATCAGACTGATCTGCTTCTGGTTGCCGAGGCACTGACTGGATTGGGCGGTTTCGCGGGCTTGGTTCAACACCGGCATGAGCATCCCGGCAAGGATGGCGATTATGGCGATCACCACCAGAAGTTCGATCAGCGTAAAATCCGACCCGCGTTTTGCAATCATCGCCCCTATCCCCCCTGTGAAAATTCAGCCCGCGGCGCCGCTTGCGCGCGATATCCATGCGGTGCGGTCTCCCCATTATTATACATCCGGTCGGCAATGTTTTCAAGAGGGAAGATCCGTGAGAACGCCTTTGTCGAAAGGGCAGGGAGTCAATCCGGAGGTTGTTTTGGAGACCTCTGGCGTCAAGCCCCCCCCACTCGCGTATGCGGGAAGGGGGGGAAGAGCCGGATCAACACAAGAGCGGATCAACGCTCCGGCGGAATCAGCGCCGCCTTTATCACATATTCAGGCGGTGCGGGAGCCCAGACCCGCATCCACAAAGGTAATGCCCGGGGAAATTTGAGCTCGCCCAGGTGTATCAGGCGCGAGCCGTATTCATTGATGAGGTGGCGCGGGGTATTTTTGTTCCACAGGATGACCGCACCCCGTTTTTTTATGTCGTGGGGATCGATCCACGGACTCTGACGGATGTCGTGTTCGAAGAACGCCCGCGGGTGATCTGGCGAATAGTAACACATGTTGCAGGCAAGTTTGCGGGGGCCGATCACATAGGGGCATGCCCGATCGAAACGGCGATGCCATTCCAACGTAAGTCTCGCGGCAATTCCCTGTCCGGGGTAGACGTTGTGGTTGCAGTGCTTCTTCTGCAGGTAGGGGTGCCGGTACAAGTGGTCGAAACCGAAAATCAGCGTCATAACCGCTGCAACGGTAACCAGAAATGCTCCGAAAACCTTTGACGATCGCGGTCCTGGGCAGGGGCGGTAAAACATCACCAGCGGCAGGGTGACGAACAGGTAGTACGGCATCGTCCACGGTATCATGACCCGACCGCCAGTCGTCAGCGCGAACAGTGACGAAAGCGCAGTGGGAGCAAACGCGACTGTGAGGATGAACCACCGATCGAAACCGACGGGCTCGGCGTGTTTGCCGCCGCGCCGGAAGATCAGCAGCGCAATCACGGGCAGTATGATGTGAGTTATAAAATTTGCCCAGGTGACGAAGAAGTTTCCCACCCGGACCCCCAAGGTCCGGGGCTCGTCGAGGTCGGCTCGACCAAAAGCATAGGTGAAGGCGATGAAATCGTGCCGGATCAGCCATATGATATTGGGCAAAATCACCAGAAAGCACACCACGGCGCCAAGGTATATCCAAGGTTTCCTTAAGCATTTTCGTCCGTCACCGGTAGCCAGCAGCAGTATCCCCAGCGACAGCGGCAGGATTCCGGCGAGGTATTTGGTCATTATCCCCAGCCCCGCGCACAGACCGAATGCCAGCCAGCTGCCCGGATCGTTTTTCTTCACGCCGTTCAGAAAGAACAATGCGGTCAGACCGTAAAGGGCGATGCACAGGACGTCGTCGTTGAATTCGAAAGCGCAGTTGGAGAAAACCGGTATGAACAAGGCCAGAGGCACCGTGATGAAGGCGGAAAATCTATCCTTGAAGATCTTGCGCGCTATCAGATGGACCGCGAACAGCCCGACCAGCACCGAAAGTTGGCTTACCCAATAAAACACAAACTCGGCGATCGAAATCGGCAACAACCGGAAGATGGCGTAGACAAACCACGCACCGAAATAGGGGTTTTTGTCGTACCCCCAGTCGAAATTCTGCCCCCACGCGACATTTTCCGCCACGTCGACGGAGACGTTGCCGATGCACAGCGACGGCAACAACGACCACAGACACATCCAGCCCACGAGGAGCCACAGCAGCGATCGAGTGGAAAAACGGGTGTTGTCCGGCTCCTGTCCACCGTTGTCGTTTCCGCTGCCGAAGTGTTGCCTGAGAAAAACTTTGATCGCGCTCATATTTATGGTGTCCTCATAATGTCTGATGATGTGGATATAATATATCATGTTTTCGGAATAAGTAAAAGGGAGATGTGGTTGGTTTTCGCCGTCGAAACGGATCAGCGCGGTTCGGAGCCGTCGCGGTATCGATCCGCCGCTTCATTACTGCTGGATTTGCATTTTTACGTCAGAACGTGTATTGTATCGTTCGATGAGCGCCGAATAAAATGACCGGCTTGAGCGTTTTTTTAGTTTTCAGGTCGTCTCAGCACCGGGCGCCCAGCCCGTGGAACCGGTAATGGGATAAAACATAAAGGATTTTCAAGATGTCGAAGAAGTTTTTTGCCGCTGTCGTACTGATTGCCGCGTCCGCAGTCGCGTCTTTCGCGGGGGACTATGTGCGTTTGGATCTCAATTGCAAAAATGGCGTGGTCTTCAAGGTGCTGACCGAAAAACTCCCGGACGGGATGTCGGTCAACGGCAAGAAGAAAAACACGATTTTCATCAATCTCGAGAAGGTTCGGGAATTCGCTTTGGAGCTCGAAGTCGCGGAAACCGGAGGCGACAGCGACCGCGTGGCGATAATCCCCTCCATCGCGCCGACTCGCTACCCCAAGGATGGGCAGAAGGCGGTTGTGGATTGCGAGGAATTCGAGATTGCCGGAGAATCTTCGCCGGCAGTACCGTGCCGGATCGTCAAGTGGCAGAAGATGATCGACGACAAACTCACCGCGGCGAAGGGTGACAAGATCACCATCAAGGCGAAGTTCAAGAATCCGACCGCGGAGTGAGCATCGCCGGTCGCCGGGCGTATATTCTTATGGATAGGTCCGCTTCGCCGCTTCCCCGTCAAGTTCGTTCATGAGCTTGTCCGCCTCGGCGTATTGGTGCATGTAGAGCTCGTTGAGCAATTTGACCGCTTCGTCGGTTTTGCCATCGCGGAGCATTGTGCGCGCCTGTTCGCGGGCGGCGTCGAATTCGGCGAGGAACTTGTCTTCCGGTTCACGCATCCGGGGCAGGGTGGGGTGGTTGCTTCCGACTGCGTCCTGAAGGGCGAAGGCGCGGCGACTCCAACTGCCGTCGGCGAATTTTTCCGGGAACCGCTCCAACGCCATCGGCGTCGGGATGTACACGGTGTGCTGCTGCGGTCCCGAGGCGATGTAGGCGCAGCTCAAATATGCGGGAAACTCGTCGTCGAGCTCGAAACAGACGCTCGACAGCGATTGCACTTTTTCTCCTTTGCGAAACGGATACAACTCGTCGAATTTGGTCCCGCACCGGCGGCGCGAGGTGTCGATGCTGCCGCGGACCGTGTATTTTTCATCGATTTTCGACTGCTGCAATGCGGAACGGGTATTGGCTTCGCGGGCGCGGTCGCCGCGTCCGCCGTTTATGGTTTTGGTCGAGAATTCCTCCCCGCCGGGCAACTGCCAGGTGTTCGTGATCACGACCAAGCCGTCAGTGATCTCCGAGACTTCGGCGTAGCCGCAGTTGATGTTGATCATGAAGGCGCGTTTCGGATCGGCGATGAAGTAGATTCCCCCCTGCACCGCAAGACGGTATCGCCCGATCTCAAGTATCTTCGCCACTCCCTGTTCGGCGGTCGGGCAGCTGGTCATGACCAGACGGTTCATGCCGGCGGGACCGAATCTCTGCTTGACGCTTTCGCCGGGATGGTGTTGGGCGATGCCGTCGCCGTCATTGGTGGTCATCACCACGCCTTTTTCGTTCATGGCGTAGTTGGGATTGCCGATGCACATCCAGCGCCAGCCGTTCGGTGCGACGAGCATTCCGGCTTTGAGTTTGCCGTCGCGCCGGTATTGGTCGAGCACCTTGTGTACGATCATCTTGCCGGACTTGGTGACGCCCCGGTGGATGACCCAACTGGTGCACGCGGCGGCGTCGTTCGCCGCTGCGGCGAACAAGGCAAGAAGCATCACCGCCCCATATCTTTTAAATGAACTGGCCTATCCATGTTCCACCAGGTCTTCCAGCGGCACGTATCCCCGCCAATCCGGAGGCGCCAGGAGCCAGAGCTGCCGGAGCTCTGGCAGCCGTTCTGCGATGGCTACGAGGTCAGCAGTCACGGGCGCGTCCGTTCACAACGCCAGTTCGTGCTAATAAACTGGCAGGCATTTGCCAGTGCGAACCTGGAGAAAAATCGACCGAGAAATTGTCGGACCTCGTTCCTGAAAACGGAGAAAAAGGGGAGAGACGGGCGCTCCTGACAGCGGTTTTTAGGCGTTTGGAGATTCTCCAGGGGAGAGTGCCGATGAGCTCGCAATGTCGCGTAAGTACGCTAAAACAAGCGAGATGCAGAAAAAGTCAAGCCCTCCGAAATCTCTGGACCTCGGAGGGCATTTTTGAACTAATGGTGGAGGTTATTTGCGTTCCTCAAACTGAGCAGGAGAGCACGTTCGTTTTGAAGAACGCGATCCACCCATGGAATTTTCGATCGGCATTTAAGTTTTTTGAGGTCAATTCGGTGGATTGTGGACTTTTCATTCGGTGGATTGTAGAGATTTCGTTCGGTGACTTGAAGCTGCGAACTTTGCCGACGTCAAGCAAATCCCAATGTAAAAGTGCGGAAATTCAAAGTGAATTTTGAAAATTCCGCACTTTTTCACTTGAAAAGCACGAGAAAGTGCGTTATTTTAAGATGAGATTGCAAAATTACGCATAAATGGAGGTGACCATGTACATCAGGCGACATCTGGAAACGCCGTTCCTTAAAGCGAATCGTTTCTTTCCCGCGCTGCTGGTTATCGGCGCACGGCAGGTCGGGAAGACAACGTTCCTCCGGCAGATTGCGGAGCCGGGGCGTCGCTTCGTTTCCCTTGACGTCCCCGATATTCAGGAGATGGCGCGGAAAGATCCGCGTCTCTTTCTCGCGGACAACCCGCCGCCCGTCGCAATCGACGAGATCCAGTATGTGCCGGAACTCCTGCCATATATCAAGGAGCGCATCGACGAGGCCCGTCTCAAGGACCCGGAAAAGGCCGTCGGCATGTACTGGCTGACGGGGTCGCAACAGTTCAAAATGATGATGAAGGTCACCGAATCTCTCGCCGGAAGGATCGGTATTTTCAACCTCCACGGGCTTTCCGTGCGGGAACTTTCCGGTGCGCCCAATGCCATTCCGTATTTGCCGGAGAATCTCGCGGTCGGCGAAGAAGCATGTTCCCCCGACCGGTTCTTCGAGCGGCTGTGGCTGGGCAGTTACCCGAATCTGCTGATGTCTTCAGACCCGCGCGGGAATTGGCTTGATTTCTA
>Ga0310786_10002109_pt1 | contig 31065 bp, 43 predicted proteins | sample AusTroGonzalo_MG_FD_203881 | JGI IMG/M metagenome (GOLD analysis project Ga0310786, IMG submission 203881) | Bovine rumen microbial communities from tropical cattle in Woodstock, Queensland, Australia - Gonzalo_03 (v2) (version 2) | ecosystem: Host-associated > Mammals > Digestive system >...
GTCACGAAGGCGCGCGTGCAAAATTGGAGCGTTTCTGATAGCCGGTATTCGCATTATGCGCGCGTGTGTGTGATTGACACTATTACTGATATTGCGTAATTTCAACTCAAAAGATATATGGCACGAGGACGAAAACCACTGCCGCAAGAGATCAAGAGACTGAGGGGCACGGACCAGCCCTGCCGGGAGCGTCCGAGCAGCGTGATCGGCGAGCCGGTCCGCCTGGAGGAGATCGGCTCCAAGTGCCAGGTCTCCGGACTAAAATCTTCCACTCCACGGGCGCGCGACATCTATTGGGCGACCTGCCGCAAGGTTGCGGCGCAGGGAATGCTGGACCCGACGTTCTGCTCGCAGATCCTTTTTTACGCGATCGAGTATGACATCGTGCTCCGCTGCGAGGAGGACATCAAGAAGAAAGGCCTGTACGTGGAGGTGGAGGGAAAGTTCGGGAAGATGCTTGTTCAGAATCCCTCCGTGAAGCAGCTGCACGCTGCCATGGAGAAGGTGCTGAAGATAGGCAGTAACTTCGGATTCTCGCCCGTGGATCGTCAGCGCCTGAAGATGGAGCTGGGAGATAACAAGCCGAAAGGATTCAAGGCCATTTTCGCAATGGTCTCCGTCGATGAAGAAGGACCCGAAGATCAGTAACCGCCATGTCCCCTTATAGCCTCGTCGAGAATTACGTGTCCGCCATCGAGAGCGGAGAGCAGCCGGCCTGCAAGCCGGTCCGCCTGGCAGTGGCCCGCTGGCGGCGTGATATGGCCCGATGCGAAGAAGGCGGAGACCTGTATTTCGACAGGGCCGCCATCAAGCTGATCGTGCTGTTCATCCGGGGCAATAAGGACATCGGCTACGAAGGGCTGAAGCACTTTAAAGGAGAATGGGCCGGCAAACGGTTCGAGCCGGAGCCGTGGGAGTGGTTTGTGATCCTATCTATCTTCGGATTCAAGTGGAAGGCTACGAAGACGAGAAAATACACCTACGCTGACGTGTATGTCCCGCGTAAGAACGGCAAGACTACCCTGGCGGCGGTTATCGCGCTGATCATGCTGATAATCGACGGCGAGCCCGCGGCCGAAGTCTATTCCTTCGCGGTCGATAAGGAGCAGGCAAAGCTCTGTTTCGATGCGTCCGTCCAGATCGCCACGAAGTCCGGCCTGGTGCCTGACGTCGTGCAGTATTTCCGCAAGGGATCGCTCGTCTTCGAGTCCAGCGCCTACAAGCCGCTTTCAAAGGACACGAAGAATAAGGATGGTCTCAACACGCACTGCGGTATCGGTGACGAGGCCCACGCCTGGAAGTCCTTTGAGATCGTCGAGGTGGTGCAGACCGGTATGGGTGCCCGCAAGCAGCCGCTGCTGTTCCAGATCTCCACCGCCGGTACCGACACGTCGTACCCGTACTTCGGGCACCTCGAATACCTGCGGCAGATCCTGCTCGGCATCCTGGAGAATGAGGACCACTTCGCCCTGCTCTTCGAGCCGGACGAGGGAGACCGATGGGACGACGAGCAGACCTGGAAGAAGGTGAATCCGAACTACGGCGTCTCGCTGAAGCCGAAGTACATGAAGGATTCGTACCAGAAGGCGAAGCAGAAGGGTGGCAGCACCCTCGCCGCCTTCCAGACGAAGAACCTGAACATGTGGGTCGACGCTCCGGAGGTGTGGATCCCGGACGACGACGTGGTAGTCAACAACCGGGATTTCGACGGCGCGCAGCTCGAGGGCGCCGAGTGCTGGGTCGGCATCGACCTTGCACGCAAGACCGACATCGTGGCCGTCGCCTTCTGGTTCCCGAAATTCAAGACATCCCGGTTCCTGTTCCTGGTACCGGAGGAGAAGGTGTCCGAGCCGAAGCGCGCGGAGGACCGCGTGGATTACCGGCTTTGGGTGGAGCAGGGCTGGCTGGAGACGGTGCCCGGCAACGTGATCGACGAAGACTGGTTCGTCGACCGTGTGCTGCAGGAGCTGGACCGCTACGACGTGAAGGCTATCTCATACGACCCGTGGGGAATGTGGAATGTGCTGGGCAAGTTCGGCCGGTACCAGGAGAAGCTGCTGGAGTATCAGCAGAACATCCGGTACATGTCCGTCCCGACGAAGTGGGTGGAGTCCGCAGTCCTGAAACATGAGCTCAATTTCCTCGACAATCCCGTTATCCGGTGGATGTTCAAGAACGTGGTTATCTATACTGACCCCAACGCAAACATCAAGCTCGACAAGGCCCGCTCCCGCAACAAGATAGACGGCGTGGTCGCCCTGGTCGACGCGGTCGGCGGCTGGCTCACGAAGACCGCCGGAAAGACTGGCGAGGTCTACACGAGCCACACCCTCCGCACGGTGAAATTTTAGCCGTGTAAAGTATATGCAACAAGTATATGCAAATTCCTGATTTTTAAGAGATTTCTTTGTCATCTTCGTGAAAACCATTGATGGTGGCAAAGTCTAATCATATCCCGTTACGCAACCGCATCGGTGCTGCCCTCCGTGGCTGGTCCATCGGGGTTATCCCTTCTTCGCCCGTCTTTCACGGAAGCAATGGCATCGACTTCGGAGTCTCCGTTAACGAAGACTCCGCTTTGCGTTTTACTGCGGTGTACGCCGCAATCAAACTGCTTTCCGAAAACATCGCCAGCCTCCCGAAGTCCGTCAAGGTCGTGACCGACGCCGGCTATGAGGACGCGGCCGATCATCCGGCGACCCGGCTTCTTCGGGTAGCACCGAACGGTTACATGGATCCCTTTACCTACTGGTTCCGCAATATCGCCCAGCTGCTCGGCAAGGGCGTATTCTGCGGCCCGATCGAGCGAGACTCCGCCGGTAATCCGGTGGCGCTCCATCCGGTAGACAAGGACTGGGTCACCGTCCTGTTCAACAAGGGCGTAAAGGGGTACCGCGTGAACTGCCCGGATCCCACGTTCAGCTACCTGAACGGCACCTACCTGGAGCATGAGTTCCTGTATGTCATGCTGTTCACCCGTGACGGCCTGACCGGCATCGACCCGATCTCCTACAACGCCGCCGCCATCGGGCGCGGCATCGCCGCAAACAAGTTCAGCGGCGAGTTCTATAAGCGTGGCGGGAATATCAAGGGCGTGCTGGAGATGGAGAACAGCCTGGGCGAAGACCAGTTCGATAAGTTCATGGCGCACTTTAAGGCCAGCTCGCAGAACTACGAAACCCCGTTGCTGGAGTACGGCGTCAAGTATAAGGACGTCGGCATTTCCCCGCTCGCGGCCCAGCTGCTGCAGACGGAGACCTTCAGCATCAGCGACATCGCCAGGATCTTCGGGATTCCGCCGCACCTGCTCGCCGAGCTGAGTCATGCCACGTTCTCCAACATCGAGCAGCAGAACATCTTCTTCGGCGAGTTCTCCCTGCGACCGATCTGCAAGCGCATCGAGGTCCAGTTGGAGAGTAAGCTGTTCCGCGATGACGAGCGCGGGAAGTATTCAGTAAAATTTGACCTGAAGGGCCTGATGCGCGGCGACGCCAAGACCAGGGCCGAGTATTATAATTCCGGTATCAACGCGGGCTGGATGACGCCGAACGAGGCGCGCCGCCTGGAGGAAATGAAATCCCTCCCGGGCCTGGACTTCCCGCGGATGCCTATGAACTATGTGCAGATCGACGAGGACGGCAAGGCCGTGGTCGTCGACAACAGCACGCAAAACGAGTAACACCATGGCAGAAGAAAAGAAAGACAACATCCTGCGCCGGCAGATCTCCGGCCTGCAGCTGCGCGCTCAGGACGAGGAGCAGCGGATGGTGGAGTTTGTTGCTTCCACCAATTCCGTCGATTCCTACGGCACCGTCCTCCCCGTCGACAAGTGGGACCTGAGCAGGTACGAGAAGAACGGCGTGATTGGTTATCAGCACGACATCTACTGGTCCGACGATCCGGACAATGTGATCGGCCGCGGCGAGGCGTTCGTCGACGGCGACGCCCTTGTGGTCCGCATCTTCTTCGAGCCTGCGGACATCAACCCGAAGGCGGAGAAGGTTTTCCGCAAGGTCCTTTTCGGCTCCATCAACGCCGTGTCCGTAGGCTTCAATCCTACGGCCCCTGGCCATTGGGGAGACGAGCGCAAGGGCGAGAATCCGGACGTCTACTACTTCGACGGCCAGGAGTTGCTGGAGGTTTCCGTCGTGAACGTGCCAAGCAATCCGGACGCCGTCAAGCGCAGCATCGCCGAGGAGCGCGCCCTGCATGAGCAGGACCGCAAGCCCGCCGAGCCGAAGAAAGAAATCGAATCCGAGGAGGAGGCGAAAGCCGCCGAACCGGACGACATCAATATCCGTTTAACCATCGCCAGAGCCAAGCGGCAACTGGCAAATTAAAACCCAAAAGCAATGAGAAAATCGTACGAAATTGCTGCTGACCTGAAGGCCAAGAATGACGCCCTGCAGGCAGAGACCGACGCCGCCAAGCGTAAAGCTCTGGCCGCCGAGGTTGAGACTCTCACCGACGAGCTCCGCGATGCTCAGCTGGACGAAGCTGCGAAGCGGGCGCTCCTGAACCAGCGCGTGCTGGGTACTCCCGAACAGAAGGAGCTGAAGCGCTTCTCTCTGGCCAAGTTCATCCGCGAGGCTGCCACGAATCGCGCTCTGACCGGCTTCGAGGCCGAAATGAGCCAGGAGGCCGAGAAGGAGATGCGCTCCGCCGGACAGACGCTTACCGGCTTCGGTATTCCGTCCATCCTCCTGGGTGTCCGGACCTTCGACAACAACAACATCACAACTGCGACCGAGGGCGCCGAGTTCGCCGCGATCACGCAGTGGTCCTACATCGACGCCCTGCGCAACGCTATGCTCGGCGCGAAGCTCGGTGTCCGATACCTCCCCGGCATGCAGGGCGACGCCCGCATTGTCAAGGGGGGCGGCATGACCGCCTACTGGCTCGCTGAGGAGGCTCAGGCTTCCAAGCAGAAGGAGAGCTTCGCTGCTATCGACATGAAGCCTCACGGCCTTCAGGTCCTCGGTGGCTACACCTACGACATGCTGAAGCAGTCCTCCCTCGATGTCGAGCGCATCCTCTGGGACGAGCTCGTCCGCGCCCACGCCCAGGCCGTTGACGCCGCCATCTTCAACGGCTCCGGCTCCAGCGGCCAGCCTCTCGGTATCCTCGCCAACACCGGCATCGGTGATGTGGCTATGGGCACCAACGGCGGCGCCATCACTCACGCCAAGCTCGTCGAGCTGGAGACGGTCGTCGGCAACAACAACGGCCTCTTCGGTCGTCTGGCCTACGTGACCAACAGCAAGGTCGCCGGCGCCATGAAGTCCACCCCGATGGAGACGGGCTACCCGCGCTACATCATGGAGGACGGCCGCGCCAACGGCTTCGACGTCCACGTGACCAACTCCATCCCGAGCACCCTCACCAAGGGCACTGCCTCCGGCATTTGCTCCGCCGCGATCTTCGGTAACTTCGAGGAGATCCTCGTCCCGCAGTGGGGCGGTCTCGACATGATTGTCGACCCGTTCACCCCGAAGGACAAGCGGGTCGTCGAAGTGACGGCCATCGCCTACCACGACGTCTGCGTGCGCCGTCCGGGTTGCTTCGCCGCCATCAAGGACATCAAGGCCTAATCTGAGACGCGATGACTGAGCGCACCTACGGAAATTTCCAGCCCACGCTGGCCGAGTTTAAGAACCATATCCGCCTAACCACGACGGATATGGATTCCGACCTCGAGCTGAAGCTGAAGGCCGCCATCCGTTCCGCCGAGCACTACATCGGCGCGATCATCGCGCAGTCGTCTTTCGTCTATACCGGACCGTTTGCCAAGACCCTCCCGCTGGAGGGACCCGTCAAGGAGATCTCCAGCGTGAAGGTCGACGGCAACACTCTTGAAGCAAGCAAGTACCAGCTGGTCGGCGACGTGCTGAAATTCGCGGACGACGTGACCGGCGAGGCGGTTGAGGTGAACTACACCGCCGGACCGGGCCAGGTCGAGCCCGACATCAAGGCGGCCATCCTGCTCCATGCTGCTGCACTCTTCAATAATCCCGTGGATTCCGTGGAGACGCTGCCGAAGGCATCGACGCGTCTGCTGGATTCGTACAGAACCTGGGGAGTGAAGTGATGGAAGCGAACCGTGTCAACATAGGCGAGCTGGACACGCTGGTGACGTTCTACTCCGTAGAGCGCGGCATCGGCGACCAGGGGCAGAAGACTACGCAAAGGACGCAGCACTGCCGCCTGTACGCAAAGCTGGAGCCGCTTACCGACGAGTATGTCAGCGATGACAACCTGGAGGCGCGGACCAGCCTGTCCGTGACGACCTATAAGGTGGCCGGTATGAACATCCGCTGGCAGCTGGAGATCAACGGCGTAGACTACGAGATCAAGAGCATCGACCCTATCAGCAGGTGGTCGCCGCTCTGTGTAATCACCGCAGCAACGATAGAGAAATGAGCAGGGGCATCACCATATCCGGTCTCGATGACTGCCTGCGCTGCCTCGACGAGGCGCCGCAGAATCTAATGAAGATGTCGCGCCAGGCCCTGAAGGATGCGTCCCGGGTTTCGTCCCGGACCGTCCGCTCCAGGATCCCGAAGCGCTGGAACCGGCTCGTCCGCTATAAGGTGGTGAAGACCAGCAACGGCAAACTGAATGCTGTATTCGGCCTGTTCAACGGGCACCAGGTGCAGGGACACCAGGACCCGAACGGCGCGCAGATCGCGGACTGGTTCAAGGCGTACTGGATCAACTACGGTACCCTGCAGAACCGCGACCCTTCGCACCACTTCCAGAACCCGGTGAGGCACCACAAGACGGCGGCCGCCCGGCGCCGCAGGAACACCGATGGCATCCGCCCGCGGAATTTCTTCGAAGCCGCGATAGCCGGCTGGGAAGGGCCCTTTGTTGAGACATTCCGGAACAGCCTGAAAAAGCAGGAAGCAAAACTCTACGAACGATGACTGAAAGTATCGGCAAGCAACTCACTACGCTCTGTGCGGGAATCGTCCCCTTCTTCCTTGCGGAAGCGGAGACGGAGTCCTATCCTTACGCCGTCTATGACCAGACGACGCAGGAATGGCGCTCGAAGGACGGGGTCTATCAGATTACGGCGGACAGTATCATCCGTGTGTATGACAAGGACTTCGACCGGGCGCAGGTGCGCGCCGACGCAATCAAGGCGGCCCTGGACGGGAATGTCGACGGCCAGTACATCATCCGGCACCGTTCCACGAACAAGGACTGCCAGGAGGGCGTCTGGTCCATCGAAATGAACTATTTCGTTAAACAAACAAGTTAAAACATTAATACCATGGTTGAAGGTTATAACATTGCAGTCCAGATCGGCTCCAAGACTATCCTGGGCCGTACGCAGGACGACCTGAACATCGCGGCCGTGACGAAGACGTCGATCACCAAAGACGACGCCGGCGTGCAGAAGGAGTCCGTGGTCCGCCACGACGTCACCTTGCGCATGGCTGCGCTGCTTTCGCTCAATTCCGGCACCGGCACGTTCACGCAGCTGGACCGCGACGACATCATCGAGCAGTCGCTGAAAACCGGCGCGCAGGCGGAGGTCGCTGTGACTTACGCCTGCACGGGTGGCGACACCTACACCGGCACCGGCATCATCACCGGATACAGCGAGAGCTCCAGCGCTGCCGTCGATAGCGACACCACGCTGAACGTGGATCTGAAGATCATCGGCGCTTTCACTAAGTCCGTTTAGTATGAACCACAGCATCACACTTACGGATGGACGCACGTTTCGGGTGGAGCTCAACTGGAATGCCATTGTGGCTTTTCTTGCGAGCTCCGGCCGGGACGATGTGCGCGAGCTCGCAAGTCTCGGCGCGCTCAAACCTTCGGATCTTGCGGCACTGCTGGCCGCGGGCATTAACGAGGGTGAACGGCTGGAGGGCCATGAGGTGAAATTCTCGGCCGACGAAATCGGCGCCCTCGCGGGCGTCTCTACGATGTCCGAATTCTTCGGGATCGTCTCCGCGCAGATGACGCCGAAGGGTACGACGGCAGAGGTAAAAAAAGGGTAGCTGACGGCGCGGCCCCTGAGCCTGTCAGCATCGGAAAGGTAAGGGGCTGGGCCTTTGGCCTTCTGGGCCTTGGCCGCCAGGAGTTCTATGAAATGCGTCCGGGCGAATTTTGGGAAGCCATGGACGCCTATGAGCAGAAGGTCCTCGCGGATAGACGCCATATCGGCGAGCTGGTCAGGGGGGCATCACTGCGCCTCTTCAACATCCAGCTGGATCCGCGCCACAGGATAACGGACGCCACCAAGTTCTGGCCGATGCCCTGGGACGATCCGGACCGCGAAGCGAATGAATTAAAACGCCTCGAAGACCTCACGGAGGCGGAAAAACAAGTTGAGGTCGATAGATTCTTAAAGAGAGTACGCCATGGCAAACGAACCGAATCTGAAGGTTAACGTCGGCGCCGACACCTCGCAATTCACCAAGGGGATGAAGACGGCGAAGGCCGAACTGCGCGACTTCGCCAAGGTGTCCGACAATGCGCTCGGCTCCATCGGAAACATGCTCGGCGTCGATACCGGGAAGGTGGAGCAGTTCGCCTCCGCTATCCGCGGCATGGGCCGGCAGCTGAGCGAGGCCGGCAGCACTGGCGCCAAGGCGCTGGGCTCGCTGCTCTCCAGCGTCTCCACGCTCGGCGTCGGAATCGCCGCGCTCGGGATCTCCGGGGCGGTTGCCTCCTTCAAGGCGCTCAACTCCGAAGCCGAGGCGTTTAAGAACACCGTGGCCGGTGCGAACCTGGAGATGCAGACAGCGGCCTACATCGAGACATACCAGCAGGTCTTCCACGACTTCAATAAGGAGACCGGGCAGAGCGTGGCGGAGTTCGAGTCTAAATGGAAGAAGACTTTCGCCGTACTCGCCGCGAACTTCAAGCAAAATTTCGTCGGGATCCTGACGGGGAAGCAATTGATTCCCTCGTCCCTTCCCAACATGTTCCTGACCGGCAACGCACAGCAGATGGGCGCCGCTCTCGGCGCGGCCGGCAGGGCCGAGCAGATCTCCGAGGAACTCTATAAGTTGGACCGCCAGCGGTCCGACCTGACGCGCGAGATCGCGGACCTGGACGCCCGGATCGCCGCGAACAAGGAGAAGATGCGCGACGCTACCGTATCGCTGGTGGAGCGTCTCGCTGCCTATGACCAGATCGTCGCGGACATCAATACGAAGGAAAGCCTCCTCGTCCCGATCGAGAAGCGCCGCACGGAACTGATGGACGAGATGGTCTCCCTGACGGCCAGCTCCCCCGCCGCCGTCGACGCGGCGAACCAGCAGTACGTCCGCCAGCAGTCGCTGGTCAAGAGCCTCACGGACGAGAAGGCCGCACAGCTGCGCTACGTCAACGGCTTCCGATCCCAGGCAGAGAAGCAGACGGCCGAGATGGAGAAGCAGCTGGAGCTGCAGAAGCAGATCGCGCAGAGCCGTGCGGATCTGGCCGCCCTGGATCTCTCCGTCTCCTCGTCCCCCTTCGCCATGGCCACCACGTCGATGGGCGGCGGGATCATCCCTCAGAACATCAACACGACTGCGCTGCAGGAGCAGCTGAACGCATCGCTGGGCGGGAAACTCTTTGCGCAGGTCGAGATTCAGATAGACAAGGGCTCCCTGCTCGATATGTCGCGGCAGGTGGAGTCCGTGGTCAGTAGCCTGGCCGTGTCCCTTGGTGACGCCATCGGCGGCCTTGTCGGGGACCTGGTGACGGGCGGATCTGCGTGGGAGAACTTCTCCAACGCGGCCCTGTCCGCTTTCGGGGACATGGCCACCGCCGTGGGTAAGATCGCTATCGAGGCGGGTATAGCCACCCTCGGAATCAAGGCCGCGCTGGAGACCCTTGGCCCGGGCGGCGCAGCCCTCGCCATCGCTGCCGGTACCGCGCTCGTCGCCCTCGGCGCAGCCGTCAAGGCGGGCCTGAGCAATGTGGCCAGCGGAAACTACGGTGCCAGCGCCAACGTGGCATCCGGCGCATATTCCTACGGCTCCGGCGACTACGAGACCCGCGAACTGACCGTGAAGGTTGAGGGTACGCTGAAAGCGGACGGCGACTCCCTTGTCACGGTGCTGAACAATACGAACAAGAAAAACGGTTATACCACCTAATATATGGCATACGCAATCAAATACCTGTTCAAGTTCGAGTCATTGAACCATACGACGCGGGAAATCCGGATCCTTCAGGACGGATATTCCGGCGAGGTCATCCAGCGCCCGCTCGGGCAGGCGCCGGTGCTTAAGAAGCAGCAGAACGGACCGATCCATGGCACGTCGCTGACGATGTACGCGCAGTGCGACGTAGACCGGGAATATATCGAGTTCTACACCTCGGACCCGAAGGAGTACAGGGTTGACATCTACGCGGGAAATACGCTGCTTTGGCAGGGGTGGATTACTCCGGAGCTCTACAGCGAGCCGGACATCGCGCCGCCGTATGACGTCCAGGTGGTGGCCACGGATGGCGTTGGCGAGTTAAAACTCTACGATTTCGCCCCGCAGGGCACCGTAACGCTTCGCTCCCTGCTCTCCTATCTTCTCGGAAATACCGGCCTTTCTACGGACGTCCTGCTTGTCAGCTCGCTGAAAGCGGGAGGAAATGGCGCCGGAGCGCTCTTGAACATGAATGTGAACATGGACTATATGTCAGGGAAGACCTGCTACGATGTCCTGACGTACCTGCTCGACACGCTGCACGCCACCATTAGCTGGTGGAAGGGTGCGTGGATGCTGGTCCGCGAAACAAATGTCACGTTTTCCAACGGGAAGCTCCGCTATTACAATACGTCCGGAAACTCCGCGCTTATGGCGGATTCCGTCCAGGACCTCGGTAGCCTCGGCACAAACAACGCATGGCCGGTGGGGCAACTCACAACCGTGATAGATCCCGCGAAAAACAAGGTGACGGTGCAGGCGCCCTGGCACCCTGTGACGTGCCTGGCAAATCCGGAAATGGCGAGCGACACAGGGTGGGTCAAGGCAAACAATGCCACATATTCTGTCGACGGTTACCTGTTCCCGAACCCGGGTTCTCCGAATCCCGTTGAGCCGGTGATTTACCAGAGTGTAGCGCTGGCCGGCCTTCGCGTCCCGATGACGTTCAAACTAACTGCGACCAATGTCTCTGCTCAGTTCGGCTACCCTCGGCCGAACGGCGGCGTGATCGGCGTCCTGATCACCTATACGGTCGGCTCCACTGTCTACCACCTTCGTAAGGGTGATGACGGGACGCCGGTGTGGCGAGAGGGTGGCGCCGTGGATGTTAGCCCGCAGATTGATGGCAACCTGATTGATTACCAGCAGCCGCTGATGTCTGTAGATGCGGACCGTATAAGCGCTGATTCGCTGGAGGTGCCTAATATCCCCGCGTTCTATGATGACGGCGCATTCCCCGCAGGTACGCTACGCGTATATGTCACTGGCGACTGTGCGAAAGTTTACACGGCATATCTTGACGTAATCCTGCCGAAGGGCTACCAGGACATTCTTCAGATTGATAACGACGCCCGCGGCGAGAGCGACGAGGTAGAGGTAGCATTTGGCCGCGCGTCGGCTGACACAGCATATTACGCGCCGTTCCTGCAGGGCATCCTGCTGGATGGGACCACGCTTATCACGGCCTTCCAGGATGCGACCTTCACGACGAACATGGATTTCCTATCATTCATCTCCAGGGACTATGCTCTGAGCGTGGCATTGCCTCGAGCGCGCTTCAACGGGACCGTGTTCCTGGAGGCCGGTGTCTCCATCCCGCCTCTTGTGTTTTCCAAGGGGAGCGTGAATTATTGGGTCGAAACATTTGCCTGGGACATGTATGAAGACGAGCTACAGATCTCTATCAAGAGCCTCCCTGTGGCTGCGCTGACGGTTGAGGGAGAGGCATTCTCAGAAGCGACCAGCTCCGCGGAATCTTCTTCGCAGTCTTCTGCGGGCGGGTCCTCCTCTGCTATTATTGGCGGAGGCGGCGAGAAATACTTCGAGGGTGACGCGGACTTTGGAGCCGGCGTAGCGTTGAAACCAGCCTATGATGCGCTGCGCGTCCCCGGCATCCGGTTCGGCGCAGGAGAAAGCAATCCGGATCTGTATGTCGATATTGTTGAGGATTCGCAGGGGAATCCGCAGCGCGTGCTGCGCTCCCCGCTTCCGCTCATCACCGACGGCGACCAGATTGTAGAGGACGGAGAGCCTGGCGATGATAGCGGCGGCCTGCTCCGTCTGCTCGATGACGTATACCACGATGACACGAATGTCAAGCGTCTTCCCGGCGGAAACGTCGGAGATACTGACATTCTCGCATACGATTCCGAGAGGGGATGGTATGCTGCTCAGCTCGGCCTGAATCTTTCCATGGAGGATGGCGTGGTAAACGCTTCCGGAAGTGGTGGCGGAACCACCTACACATCTGGAACGGTCGCCGAGCTAAAAGAGGGCTCCGGTACCGTAGACCGCGTGTGGAAGCCGAAGGTTCTCGCGGACTGGCTGAAGGCTCTCGGGTACGTCTTCGGCGGCTATGCCACGCCAGCATCCCCTGCGCGGCCGCAGGAGCCGTCAAGCAATACCGCATATTTGGCCACGGCGCCGGGCGTCTATGCGAATCTGGGAAACATCGAGGTCGTTCAGGGTGAGGTTGCACTGATCCTGTATGACGGGAGTTGGCATAAATTGTCGACGGGCATTGACGGAACGTATTCATTCGATGCCGCTGTAACGGCCGCAACGACATATTGGCAGACAATATACGGGAACTTCAAGGCCGGCGATGTAATCGCGGTCTCTTTCTACGGCACGTCCAATTTCGATACTGGTGGTGTGACCTTGCGCGATGATTCGACCGGAATCGTGGCAACCATAGCAAATGATGCTACGAATCTGCTTGTGACGATCCAGCGCGACACGGCGTACCTATATTTTTATCGTTACTCCACGGCTGTAAGCAGTTCCGGCAACACGCACGGCGAGATCCGAAACTACCACCAGGGGTGCGTATATCTCGGGCAGGCCGCCCCGTCTACTAATCCCGGCACACCTGGACGGCCGGTTTATTATACAACCGCTACTGCGGGCATTTATACTAACTTCGGCGGCATCGTCGTGAATGACGGAGAGGTCGTGCAGCTTGTGTGGTTCAATGGCTGGTCCAAGGTCGACACGGGCGCTGCGACGTCTGCGCAGTTGGCGAGCGTTGCAACAAATGCAAATTTCTTCGTGCTTTCTAATAATCAGGAGTTCAACGCAATCGTCCATGAGCTCTACATCCCTGCGGCCATCGCCGCCGACCTCGCCAATATAACCGAGGCGCGAATTATGAACAACTACGGCGGCCAGAGCGGCCTGATTCTCCGTAACACCAATACGGGGAATTACATTTATCTCTCAGGTCCGATGCTGTTTGGGGACGTTGCCTTTGACAAAGATGCCGGGGATGCTTCCTGTGTGCTGGATGTGAGCCGTCTGGCCGATGGTGAGAGGCGGGTAATAACAGGCATATCGCTTAACGTGAACGTCGGCCAGCTGGACTTCATGCCGCGTTTGGCTGGTTTGTTCGCGGGGCGCGTAAAAGTCAGTAACAGCAACTGGCTGAATTACCTGATAGACGCCTTGTATATTCCTACTTCAGAACTGTCTGACCAGGCCCTTCAGTCCGTTGCCCTGGTTCGGATCTATAAGGGATTCCAGTCCTACTACGGAGTGACCTTGTATGATTCCTCCTCGGCGGTTATTAAGAACTTCCGAATAACTTCTGCCACTGTCCCTTCTGGCGCATTCGCCGCCGGCGGTGCGCTCATGAAGTTCCGTTATGACCTGATTCCTGGTACATATGTGACGTATACGGGGACGCTTCTTAACGTCGTCAGGGACATGAATAACTTCCCGGCGCTTGATACGTTCCGTATCGTCAGCCTGGAAAACGCGAATCTCGGCGGCTGGTTCGAACAATCCAATATCTCGCCGATGGCGGAGCCGGCGGACCGGCCCCTCGTATATGAGGGCGACACGAAAAGTAACAGCAGCCTTAGCTACATCAATAACGCGGTGATTTACCCTGACGGCGTAATCATCGCCGCCAGGACGGATGGTACCGTGGTGCGGATTTCGCTTGCTGGCGTTGAGGCGCAGTTGCTGGCCGTCTCCGGCTCCAAGATAGACTGGCGCGGGCTGTTCATGGACAGCCGGCACAATGTGTTTGCCTCGCCTCATGCGACGTTCGGCAGCCTCACGATGACGGATAGAGGTCTCTATAAGCTCGCACCTGGCGGGAACGCCTTTACTAAAGTGATTTCGCTCTATGACCCGTCCTCACAGGATCCACATGAGGCGGAGCAGAACGACGATACAATTTGGACCATGTGCGAGGATTGCGACGGCTATCTCTATGCCGGTGTCTATGCGCATACGGTCCGCAACTCACCGCGAATCTACCGGTCTGCAGATGGTGGCGATACCTGGGGGGATCTGTTCGATTTCTCCGAGCTGGCGCCTACTGGAAAACATATGCACTGTATCATCTATAACCAGTATAACAACGCGCTCTACGCCATCGTCGGTGAGGTGAATACTATCTTTAAGTCCACTGACCACGGAGAGAGTTGGACGAACCTTGGCGTAGCCTGTGAGGATTCCAAGGGCACCGCTATGATAGCAGTGCCGGACGGCGTCCTCATCGGCTCCGATTCCGCGTATTCTTTCCTCATTTCGAAGATGTACGCGGACGAATCTCATGCTGAAACGAAGGCGCGGTTCTGGGCCAGCACCTGCTTTGGCCTTCGCCGCAGCGATGCGACCGGGTGGCTGTATGCCTTCGGGAAGATGGACAGCTCCATCAATACGAGCAACTACATGCCGCCGATCGAGGCGCTGACAGACCAGGCCGCGCTGAATACCTGGATCGCATCCGGCCCCACGCATCTGGCAGACTGGCAGAAGTACCACAACAACACGAAAGACGTCTATCCTGAGGACTGCATCCGCCCGACGCATTTCGGTATCTACGTCTCGAAGGATAACGGCGAGAGCTGGGAGTGCATCTTCCGTCAGCAGGTCACGTCGCAATACGCGGATGGCATCCTCTGCGTCGGATATTTCCGAAACGGGGAGTGCCTGTGCGCGCGTATGGTGGAGCACCAGTTTGCGAAGCCGCTTGTTATCAGCGAAGGGAAGCACCGATACGGTGCGAACGGGCTGAATCTTGACGGCGAGATCATAATCCGCACGGACACATCGACTGACGTCACGGCACTCAACCAATGATACTATGGCCTGGGACAGCACGACTAATACCCTCACGAAAGGATTCACGAAGATAGCAAAGGACGGGAAGGGAGATCTCCAGACCGCCCTCCAGCGCTATTGGGAGAAATCCCACCTGCGCCTTGTCTGCGACATTACGCGTAGCGGTCTCCGGGCCAATAAGACGAACGCGGCGGCGAGGTATAAGCCGTTCTGCTATGACAGGCGTTGCTTCGCATCAGAAGCCGACAAGAATGCCGCCCGCGTGGCCCGGAACTGCGGCCTTACGATGGAAAGGTTCTCGTCGCTTGCCTCGATGTGGTCCGCCGCGCTGGCTCTCTCCCCCGACGAGTTCTGCTGGAGCTATGAGCCCCCGCGCGTCGGCGTTGCGACGGAGCCGAAGCGGGCGAATGATTTCGTGAATCTGGAGAGCACCGCGCGGGGCTACTGTTCTACGGCTAAATTCCAGTTCGGCTATCGGCTGGTTCCGAATCCCATGACGCGCTGGACGGTACCGCCAAGAGTTCAGCTGCCGAATGATGTCATGCTCTCTCAGGACGCAATCGACCTCTCCGACTTACAAGGCGACGGCGCGAGCGGCTACACGAGCGTCAACCATGCCTACTACAAGCTCGCCGACTTCTACTTCGCCATAGCCATCGCGGAGCGTGGCGCTTCCGGGCCTCAATGGATCATGTGCTTCGAGAGTGCGGACCTCCCGTTGACCGTGGACTATTTCAACTCCGTGACAACGACGAAGGACTACGATGTGGTCTTCTTCTTCTTCAAGCCGGAGGATGGTGGCGCAATCTACAACGGTGGCTCCGCTCCGCTGGCCGGCACTCATGTCCTCGCTCCGCAGCCGTATGTCCAATTCCACTACGACTACTCCCTGGGCATCGACACTACCGCGATAATGAACGCGGCCCGCGATACGATAGACCTGACCATTTCCGCCACGGCCACCGACATCTCCTATCATCATATCTCGCTGATATGGCAGGACGGCCAGACCACGCGCTCCGCATCGTTCACGAATACTGCCGGGACACTCACGCAGACACCCGCCAGTTTCTCGGCGACCTATGCAAGCGGGTGGGCCGCCGGCACGACCTTCCTCATCCGCATATACACATCCTCATCCGCATACAAGGAGCAGGCTTTGCCTGTAATGGAACAATCGTAAACCTTAAATACACACATTATGAACGACGAAAACAAGAAGAGAATGGAAGAATTCGGGAAGGTTCTTCTTCTCGCGGGGCTCATTTCCCTTGCCATCGCGGCATCCTTCGGGTGCTTCAACTACGCCACCCTGGCCAGCAAGTCCGGCGATCCGGATAACATCTTCTGGCTGGTTGGGTTTGTCAACATCGTCTATAACGGCTTCGCCATCTACAAGGTCCGGAAGGCCATGTTCCCGGACAAGACGGACGAATCCGAGAAGTGATTCTATAATCCCCCCGTAGTATGAGCACTAAAAACCAAGCCCGCATCGCTCGCTTCCGCAAGTTCACGCGGAATGTGCGCCCCTGCACCACGATCGGCCTGTTCTTCTGCACGGCGTTCGCCGCCGGCCTGTTCGCCGCCTCCTTCTTCATGCCCCCCACGGGGCAGATCGACCCGTCCGTCATCAAGGCGGCCGGCTACTGCTTCGCCTTCGCCGGACTCTACGAGCTCCGCGAGGCTATTCTCGAAGGCTTCGGTGTGAAGCTCACACACGGGGACACCGTCATCGAAGTGAAAGACCAGGACGGCAAGGAGGAAGAAACCACCGCGCTGGTCAGCGAAGAATAAAGAACACCATGAGGGGTTAATCCTTACATTAGCCGACAGACTTAAGTTCAACCCTATAAAACAAAATCATTATGGCTGCAGCACTTACTATCACTCCCAGCTCCTACAACGGAGAATTTGAGTACGTCACCGATGGCGGTACCGCCACCGTGGCCGGTTCCTTCTGCGTCGACGCCTCCAAGATCGTCAGCTTCGCCGGCGAGATTGCGAACGTCGGCACCTTCAAGGGCTCCTACGACAACGTGGCGGAAGCCCTCCTCTACGATCTCTCCCCCGCGTCCCTCGACACGGCAGACGACCTCGCCGCCCTGGTGGCGGAGGCGGAGGCCGCACTGGAGGAGAATTTCTTCCCTACCCCTACCCCCGACCCTGACCCTACCCCGGATCCGGACGCCCCGGCCGACGGCGAGGGCGGTGAAGGTGGCGGAGGCGGCACCGAGTAGAACCGAACGCCCCGGGGCCGCGATGCTCCGGGGCTTTTAAATTTCGACGCTATGGTACAAATGACACTGAAACGCCGCCGCGGCACCGTGGGCTATACCATCGGCGACCTTTATCTCGAGGAGTGCGGATTCTTCTGCAACACGCTGGAACCGGAGGACCGCGGCTTGACCAAAGACATGCCGCTGGAGAAAATCCAGGCGATCAAGGTCTACGGGAAGACGGCGATCCCCGCCGGCCGCTACGAGATCAAGCTGATGGTCTCCCCGTCGATGAAGGACAAGCCGTACGGGAAGCGCTACGGCGGCCTGTTCCCCTGCCTTCTCGATGTGCCCGGATATTCCGGTGTTGAGATGCACCCCGGCACGACGCCGGAGGACACCAGGGGCTGCCAGCTCCCCGGGGAATACAACCCGAGCCACCCCGGCCGGATCTTCAATTCCAGGAAGGCGTACTACGACCTGATGGACTACTACCTCATGCCGTCCCACAACCGGAAGGACAGGATATTCATAGACATCATATAGGCCATGAACTGGAAAATCCTTTTATTTTCGATTTTAGCCGTGTTTACGGCCTGCGTGGTCTCCTGCTCCATCTGGGGGCGCAAGGCCCGCGAGAAGGGACGGGAGGAGGGCTACACGGAAGGATTCGAGGCGGGCTACGCCGCGCCGCATCCTGCGGACACCGTGTGGCGCATCGACACGCTGCGAGACCCCGTCCCCGTGCCGGTGGCCGTGACGCCCGCCGGCTACGAGCTCGCGCCGATCGGAACCATCGCGGAGCTGCGCGCCCAGGTCGACAGCCTGGCGGCCAGCCATCCGGACACGGTTGAGGTATACCGGCCCGTCCCCATCGAACGCAAGGAATACCGGAAGCCGAACTACTATGCCGTTGTTACGGGATGGCATCCGGAGCTCGCCTACATTGAAACCTACGCCGAGACGGAACAGATCACTACATACATAGACCGCCCGTTCCCGGTGGACCGCCCCGTCCCCTACGCCTGGAAGCTGTCCGCGAAGGCGGACGCGCTGGCGGCGCCGGGCCTGTACGACGCACGCGCCGGCCTGCGCTTCGACAAGCAGGCGCGCGGCCCCTTCCGCTGGAGCGTGGAGGGGGGCTACCACGTCGGAAATACCGGGCACGGCCCGTACGTCCAGGGCGGCATTGAACTGGAGATACTGAAGAAATAGACTATACACCTGCGATCATTTCTTCCCGGGGGGCTGGGGCCGTGACGGTCCGGCCCCCTATCTCTTTCCATGGAGGACGTAGTCGATGACGCGGCGGTTCGCCTCGTCCACCTTCTTCCTCATATCGGTCCGGATGTAGATGGCCGTGACGGAGCGGCCGCGCGAATGCCCGAGCGCCGCGCCTATGGTATCGACAGGGATGTCAAGCTCCGCGGCCACGCTCGCCCAGCTGTAGCGGGCCCAATAGGAAGTTATCCCCGGAAACATCGGCGCGCCCGTCCGCCGCCCGCCGTTGGCCCATTCCGTGCCGAGCGCCTGCAGCCCGTCGTTCATGTGTGCCAGATAGTCGGCGTGGGATCCGTAGCGGTCCAGGATGGAGAGCAGCTGCTTCTTCCCCCGGTACCGCTCGATGATCTCCAGCGCCTCGGGCTGCACGGCCAGCGAGCAGTGGATCCCAGTCTTCGCCCTGTTGTACTCTATCCGGCCGGCGGTGATGCGCTCCAGGTGGGCGAGGTCCTTCATGTTGATTCCGCAGAGGAGGAACACCAGCTTGAACATGTCGACGTATTCCTGCTGCCACGGGTCGCACGGATGCGAGAAGAGGCGGCGCAGGTCCTCGACGGAGAGGGAGCGGTCCGCGGTGGCTTCGGTGCGGATCTGGTATTTCCTGAAGGGGTACGCCTTCGTGTAGCCCTCGTCCAGGGCGTAGTTGAATATCGTCCGTATATTGCGCATGTGGACCGCGATGGAGTTGACCTTCCCGCCGATGTGCGTCTCCAGCCCGGCGAGCCACCTGCAGTCTATGTCCTCCATGAAGACGCGCCCCTGCGCGTACGTCCGCACCTGGCGCACCGTCTGGCGCATCGAGCTGATGGTGCCGGCGGACCTGCGTTTCATGGTGATGCACTCCTCGGCTATCTGCTCGAAGTCCAGCCGGCCGCGGGCCTTCTGCGTCCGCCCCTCCAGCAGCGCGCGGATCTGGGCGGGGAGCATCGTCTGCAGCTGGCCCGTATCGTCCAGCTCCATGGCGCGGTTGATGGTAGAGGTCAGCTTGCCGGCCAGCAGCCGGTTTATAGCTGCGGCGTTTGGCCCAGAATAGAGCTGCGCCCGTTCGGACCACTCCGTCTCCTTGCAGGCCACCCCGGTACCGATGACCAGGGAGGTCCCGAAACCCACCTTAATCTTGATTGGATAGCGGCCGTCCATGAGGGGGCGGCGCTTGTCGAGCGTCAGAACGCTGATCATTGTTTTCTGCAGCGCGCTTGCCGGAAGGATTTGCGTAAAATTTGCAAGAATAAAGGCCCGTTAAAATCACTTTAAAAGCCAGTCCCCTGCCCTTTTTCGTGACTTTTGGGCGGTTTGTCTCCGGTATAGCGCACGAAATTAGCGACAAACCAAACCTTGTAATCAGTTGATTCATCGCTAATTCAGCACATTTGTGACGCCTGCAGGATTCAAACCTGCGACCTTTTGATCCGTAGGGAATCGGCCGCGCTCACAATGCGCCCAAAATCAACTGATTAGGCTATAAGCTACATTTATTTGCAAGGGTGTTTTCTGCCGGTTGAGGCCCGGCTACTTCTTCGTCAGGGTCTCGATGATGCCGAGCAGGCGGTCCGCCTCCCGGGTCTTCCGCGCAAGCGCCTCGCGCAGCTTCAGGATCTCCTCCTGGGCGGAGGCGGAATCCGTGTATATCTTCATGTGCTCGGCGGGCTGTCCGCCGGTCTTCAGCAGCGAGCCTTCGCCGTTTACCAGGAATCCCACGTTGAGGTCCGGGTAGACGTCCGCGAACTTGTGCGCCGTGATGAACCCGAACTTGTCCCGGCCGCTCAGTAAGTTCGATGCGTGGGACTTCGAAATCCCCACGCTCTCCGCTACTTCCCTCTGCCTAAGTCCCTGTCTTTTGAAGTAATTCAGCAGTTCAGCTGCTATCGTTTCCTTTGATGCTGGCATATTTTTCCTGAAAAAAGTTTGGGGAAAGTTTGCTTTTACCAAACTATTGACTATTTTTGTGGCGTAATCAGTGAGCAAAAGTATAAACAATTTTATTATTACACAAAACATATGGCAGATAATAACGAAGTTATGAACAAGTCGGCGGTCTTCTTCCGCGACACGCTGGGCCGCAGGGTTTCCGTGATGTTCATAGACGCGAAGCCTACGGAGGAGGGCTGGGAGTTCTCCATGTCGAGGATCCATACGGGCGTTGAGGCTCGCGGGATCATCGAGACGTGCCCGGACGGGGTGCAGATGCTGCGCTCGGTCTCCGGCCGTTCGGAGCTGGCCGTCACGCCGGCGGTCACAGTCCCCGCCTGCCAGCTGTTCAAGTTCCTGGAGTACGCCGAGGACTACTACTTCAAAGGGAACTCCGCCTACCAGGTCGCAACCGTCAGCTAAACCTTTTTAATCCCAATAAACAATGAACGAAAAAGTAATCATCCGCGCAGACCGCGCCGGCGTCTTCTTCGGCACCCTCGCCGAGAAGGAAGGCGACGAAGTAAAACTCACCAACTGCCGCCGTATCTGGAAGTGGAGCGGCGCCGCCTCCCTCTCCGAGCTGGCGGTCAACGGCGTGACTAATCCGGGCGACTGCAAGTTCTCCGTCCCCGTCAAGTCTATCGTGGTCCTGGGGGTTATCGAGATTATCCCCTGCGAGCAGAAAGCCATCGAATCCATCAACGCGGTCAAGGAATGGAGAATGAGCAGATAATAGCGCGCTTCCTGGCGTTGAGGTTTACCGGCTCCGGCGACGGCTCCGGCGACGGCTCCGGCTACGGCTCCGGCTACGGCTCCGGCTACGGCTCCGGCGACGGCTACGGCTCCGGCGACGGCGACGGCGACGGCGACGGCGACGGCTACGGCTCCGGCTACGGCTCCGGCGACGGCGACGGCTACGGCTCCGGCTACGGCTCCGGCGACGGCGACGGCTACGGCGACGGCTACGGCTCCGGCGACGGCTCCGGCGACGGCTACGGCGACGGCATCAAGGAGATAAACGGCCAGCGCGTCTATATGATCGACGGCGTGCCCACTATCATCGACCGGGTGCGCGGCGACTACGCCAAAGGCTCCATCCTCCACGACGACCTCTCCCTCTCCCCGTGCTACGTCGCCCGCGTCGGCAACTCCTTCGCCCACGGCGACACCTTACACCAGGCCCTCGCAGACGCGACGGCAAAGGAGCTGGAGGACCAGCCTATCGAGGAGCGGAACGCACGCTTCGTGGCGGAGTTCCCGGACCCCGACAAGGCGGTCCCCTTCGCCGATCTCTACAAATGGCACCACATACTCACCGGCTCCTGCAAGATGGGGCGCGACGAGTTCGTGAAGGCCCGCTCTCTCGACACCTCGAAGGACTACACGCCGAGGTACTTTGTGACGATCACCGCGACCTCCTACGGCTCCGCCCAGATCAAGGCGCTTGCGAAGAGGTACGGGATCGAGCTGTAATCCGGACAGGGGGAATTATCCAAAGATTCCCCCTGATTCCCCAAAAACAAACCACATCAAAATGGAAAACACTATTATCGAGAAGCGGCAGGTCATCGACCTGATTAACGAGGAGATCGACCTGCTCCCGCGTGACCATGAGAGCGAGACAGCGCTGAAGGCTCTCTCCAACATCCGCCGGGGCGTTGAGGCGTCTGAGATAAACGCCATAGCAGTCAAGGCGGAGGTAACTGAACTCTACCGAAACGGGCCGATTCAGATGCGGCTTGCCGGTGAGGATTCTGTCCCTGCAATCTTGTCTCGTAGCAGGTTTAAATGCGGCGACCAGCTTGTGGTATTAATCGCTAAAGCGCCCGAGCAATGAGACAGCGAAACAAGACCCGCCGCGTCTACGAGTTCAAGGACGCGACCGTGATAGTGAACCTTCCGCTGACCGCCATCCTGGACGGCATCGTCCGCACGCGCTTTTCCTGCGAGGTGCATCCGGCCAAGGGCGGAGAGATCACGACCGCCGAGGACATCCGGGCGTTTTACAGCTGGCAGGCCGCGAATATCGCCCTGGAGATCTATAGACAAACCATCAAAAAGTAACGAGATATGATACTAATCACTTGCTCGGAAATCCGCCCCGTTTCGGATTACGGACGCCCCGGATGCTGCTTCAACTGCATCGAATGCGAGCATTTCGCGGGACTTTTCGACGGGGAAATACAATGCACGTTAGACGAAGAAACACCGCAAGACAATGAAACAGTTTGAAGAAGCAATAAAGAAGTACCTGGACCAGCGGGCCGCTGAGGATCCGCAGTTCGCGGAGAAGTACGCGAACCCGAAGAAGACCGTGGCGGAGTGCTGTAAGTTCATCGTGGGCGAAGCCTTCGCCAAGAAAGAGAACAACATCAGCTGTCTCCCGGATGCCGAGGTCTACGGCCTGGCCGTCCATTACTACGACGAGGACGACATCAAGATCAAGGCGGTGCCGTCCGGCGTCCGCACGGTCTCCAAGGCTCCCGCGGAGAAGTCCGCCCCGGTCCTGAGCGACGATGATCGCAAGCGGATGCACGACGAGGCCCTGGCGGAGTACAAGGCCAAGGAGCGCGCCGAGATCCAGGCAAAGGCCAAGGAGAAGGCACGCAAGAAGCGCGAGGCGGAGAAGGCAAGGAAGGCCGCGAAGGTTGAGGCGTTCAACCAGCGCCTGGCCGAGGATGGTGACCTGTTCGGAAACATGGGATTATGAGACCGCGCACCGCACAGCAGAAGCAGTTCGCCGGGTGGGCGGCCGAGCTGCCGCCCCTCGGCGAGAAGCAGCAGGAATGGGCGAAGAGTCTGTTCCCGGCAGAGGCTGCCTATTTCTCCCGCCGGGGAAACAACTGCGAATTTCACTGCCAGTGCTGCGGGCATGTCGAGAAGACCCGGGGGAAATGGCTGCTCACGGACTACGGGCTCAACTGGACCTGCCCGGAGTGCGGCGCGGACTGCAAGACGATACCGCAGTATGCCGGCCGATATTACTTTGCAAAATCTGTCATCACCTCCAGATATGTCACCATGGCGGACGTCTTCAAGGGCGTCCAGGTATTCCGTACGTTCGACGTCTGCCGCATCAACCACGTTGACGCCGACGGGCGCGGCGTCCCCACGAAATATGTGGCGCACGAAATATACCAGAACTGGATCCTGGACGACGGCAAGGAGGTCATTACGCACAAGCCCTACAAGAGAGGGTTCAACTTTTTCACCTGGGACTACGGCGGAGAGTGGGGTATCGGCGAGCACAACCACCGCGCCAGCGGATATTTTGAATACGACGACGTCTTCACCGTGAGCGGGAATTGGTTCTTTCCGCGTCCGAAGGTCACTCCCCTGTTGAGGCGGAACGGATTCCGGCCCGCGTGGTTGAGGTCTGCAGATTGGGATGCCGCGAAGCTCGCAACAAAGCTGCTGGTTGACCCGCTGTTCGAGGAGCTTGTGAAATGCAGAAACGAGAAGCTGGCGTTCTATTTCCTGATTGACCGCCGCGGACCCGTCGCAAACTATATATCGTCCGTGCGGATCTGCGTGCGAAACGGCTACAAGATCACGGACCCGTCGACGTGGTGCGACTATGTAGACAACCTGCGGGAGCTGGGGCTCGATCTGCGGAATCCTCACTATGTCTGCCCGGAGAACCTGGTCGACGCACACCGCGCCGCCCTGCGCCGACTGAACAAGCTGCTGGAGAAGAAGCGGCTGGAGGACCGGATCAAGCAGATAGCCGCCGAGGAGGGACCCTACAAGAAGCGGATCCAGCCGTTCATCGGTTTCAGCGCGACCGGATACGGAGTCAAGATCTATGTCCTTGGATCCGTTGAGGCCGTCTTTAAGGAGGGCGAAGCGCTGCATCACTGCATCTACAAGAACGAATACTTCAAGAGGAAAGAATCCCTGCTTCTCGCCGCCGTGGATTCCGTCAGCGGCGACCGGCTGGAATCCATCGAATACAGCCTGACGAGCGGACGCGTGCTCCAGTCCCGCGGCCTGCAGAATCAAAACAGCAAGAAACACAACAAGATTCTCCGACTGATGGAGGAATCATCGCCGAAGATCATGGCGCTTCGCGGTGGTGCCAGGAGCGCTGCCGGCGTGGCGGCCTAAAAAATTTTTCACAAAAAGTTTGGAATATTCAAACAATCGTGTAACTTTGTGAACGAAACTATAACTAATTAAATATGCAAGAGCTTGTATTAACCACGCAGCAGCGCCTGCGAATGCGCCGGGATCGGGAGATCTCCGGATTATACAAGAAGCTGCGAGACGAGAATCCGGACGCTTCCGACCGCCGGATAGTGGACACCATCGCCGCGTCCTGGACCAAGGATCGGCTGACTCCGTCCGGCATCCGCGCCTGCCTCGTCCGCTCTGGCGCTATCACTCCCACTCCGAGAGCCCCGAAGAAATGAAACCCTTCCCCCATTCCGTTGACCCGTCCAGCATCGACGTGCGGCGCAGCTACACCATCACGGAGGCCGCGGACCTTATCGGTCTGTCGCGTTCCAGGATGAAGCACTACGCCATGACGGGCGAGTTGAGGACGGAGCCGAGGGCCGCCGGTGACCCGTACCTGGTGAAGGGCACGAACTTCCGGCTGTTCTACGTCAACCGTGCCGGCAAGTATTGGCCGCATCTGGTGACGGGCGGATCCTTCAGAAACACCAAAAGACCACAGATATGAAACTCACCAAGAAACACCTGGCGGCGGTCTGCGCCGTCGCATTCGTTGCCTCGCTCGTAGCGGGCGCCATCCTACCGGGCATGATAGCCCTCATTCCGACTTTTACGGCCGTCTGTTCCGCCATCGGCTTCATGGAAGCCAGGACGGACTGGATCCGGTCTTACTGACATACGTCCGCCGTTGAGGCGCGCGGCCGGCCTTCCGTCTTTACCCATTGGAATATCTCATATCGTGACTATGTGATTCAGTTCGGTTATACGTTTTTCAACACAATCCAGTCCGGATAATGGCCGGCATCCGGACATCTGGGATAGTAGCTCAGAGGCAGAGCGCCAGCAGCAGCTGGAGGACGGCGGTCCGAATCCACCCTATTCCACAAACGCAGTGATGCGCACCGGAGCCACTTCATAGGCATACACTTTACACTAACGATAGTTTTAGAGCATGAATGGAACTTTTTCATTTTCACCTTCAGACCCCTGCCGTGGGGCTCCGGCGCGGCAGGTTTTTAAGCAGGAAACCATCAAATTTTTAACGGATATGAAACAGAAACACACCAATTCCCGCAAGGGCAACAGAGGCCCGAGCATCACAGCAAGCTACCCCTACAACGCACCGGTTTTCTTACGTCGCGTCAATGACAATCTCGGCGCGGATCATAAGGAGTTCTCCGCAAAGCACCCCGGCCTGGACGATGCCGTCGAAGGCTACAAGACCCGTCGGCGTCTGCAGCAGATCCGCGAGAAAGAGGCGAAGAAGGCACAGGATCAGCTTTAAGTATTCCTGGCATGAAGGATTTCGATTACATCGTACAGCAGGGCTGGATGTATACGCAGCTGCCCAACCTCACGAACAGCGAGCGGGCGGTCTATGCGTTGATCTACAGCTTCTCCAGGGACGGTATGAGCCGGATGCGCGCAAGCGCCCGCTATATCGGCGAATGGATTGGCTGCAAAGAGCGCAACGCGCAGTACATCGTCCGCCGGCTGGAAGACCTGGGACTGATCTGCCATGAGGTGGTCAGGACCAACAAGGGCGTGTGTTCGGAGTTCTGGGCGGTCCTCCCTGATGAGGCTTCCCCGATGCCCGGAATCGTCAAGGACCGCATCGAATGGGCGGGGGGGTTACGCAATACATTGCGTAACCCGGTAACGCAACCGATTGCGTTACCCCCTCACGCAGCCGATTGCGTAACCCCTAAAGCAGTATCAAGGTATTCTGATGATAGTAATAATAATAAATATACTCGTGGTAAATATCGCGCGAGGCTTACGCAAAACGACGACCACGACGACGATTTATTTTCTTCGATGAATGAATCCGGGCTGACGCCCGGAAAGGGACTTACCCTTCCGTTCCAGGAGGACGCCTTCGCCCAGGCGTGGCGCCGCTTGCTCGAGCAGCCCGCATGGGCCGCGAAGGGCCGCGCGACGCTCCAGTTCATCCTGGACGAGCTCGGCGAGAAATGCACCCTTTCCGAGGCGATCTTCTGCGTGAACATGGCGATGCGCAAGGAATGGAGCGACATGAAGCCGGGCGAGATTCTGGCGCGCGAGAATCCGGACAATATCACGCAATACCTTACGGACGCGGAACGCGCCGACCTCCTGCAGGAGCTGGCGGACGCCGGTACCATCGACGAGGCGCAGGCCGCGGAGCTGGAAGTGCTTAACAAGAAATTGGGGAGGGCTCAGCAATGAACGTGGACGAGATCAAGAAGGCCATGAACGGCCGCAGGGTCGCCGGCGTGAACGATACCACCCTGCAGGATTCCATCCGGCTGGAGGTTGCCCGCCTGGCGAACATGCAGGGCAAGCCCATCCCCACCACTGAGGCGGCGCGCGTGGCGTTTGCCGTCCTGCAGGCAGCGGCACGCACGGACCTGTACGAGGACGAGATTATCATCGCACTCCGCGCAGGCATCGCCGGCGAGTTCCACAATGACGACCGCCGGCTGATCCCGACGAACGTCTCCTTCTGGCTCAGCACCTACGCAGCATGCGGGGACCGTCAGGCGGCCATCAACAGCATCAGCGTCAGCGCAGCCATCGCCCGCCGCACCGCGGATTCCGTAGTAGCCGAGGAGAAGAAGCGACAGTTCGAGGAGAATGGCCTGACCCGTGCCTGGGAGACCTTCATGGCAGAGGGGTGGGATTTCTGCGAAGGATATGGCGCAGCGCTCTATGACAAGATCGGCAAGGACGCCGTCATAGCCCTTATCTCCGCCGAATCCGTGAACCACGCAAAGGACGAGGCGCTATACGGAGTTCGTAAAGGCTATCGCGGCAGGTACCGCACGATGCCGGACGACGAGATCAAGGGCACGCCGGTATTCAAGATGCACTGCAAGGCCGAGCTGGCACGCGCCTATTTCGAGACGCTTCTGGCCCGCGGCCTGGATATAACCTTTAACCCGGTAGAAAATGAACGCGCATAATTTCCGTAACATCGCCGGAGAGCGCTTCGAGCGGGTCCGGGTTATCTCCTACGCGGGGCGAACCTTCCACGGCGAAAGCCTCTGGAACTGCGTCTGCGACTGCGGCACCAAGTTCGTCACCAGGGGCGAGAGCCTGGTCCGGGGGGCGACCCGCTCCTGCGGGTGCATCCGCAAGGAGAAGGCGGCCGCCCTGGCCAAGGCGATCAACCATAACACGAAGGCCGTCCGCGTGATCGGCGAAGACGGCATGAAGCACTTCTACTCTTCAGAGGTCGAGGCGGCACGCGCCCTGGGCTGCTCTCACAAGACCGTCTGGAACTGCCTTACTACAGGGCGCAGATTCAGGAACAACTTAATCCAGTTCGCAAAATGAAACCGAACAGCGAAATGAAACCCTATGAAGTGGTCATCGTTCTGGTGGTGGCCCTGGCGCTCGGTTCAGTATGGGGGCTCTATGTCGACAGGAAGAATGAGCGCGCAATGGTTGAGGCGGAACGGCAGGAGGAGATCTGGACGCGTGTGGCAGACCGTGCCGTCCTCGCGGACGAGATTCCCGTCATGCACGATACCGTGGTCGTCTTCGATGCGCTCGACGCCTGGCAGCAGCTGCTCATGGCGATAGCGTACACTGAGAGCCGCTTCAACCCTCAGGCAGTAGGCAAGGCCCACGACAGCGGGGTGCTCCAGCTGACGCCCATCTACATCCGGGAGGTCAACCGCATCGCCGGTACCGACTATCAGCTGGCCGACGCATTCGACATAGACACGGCCATGGAGATCTTTGCCCTGATGCAGGAGCACTACAACCCGGAGCACGACGTCGAGAAGGCTATCCGGCTCCACAATCGGAACCCGTACTACCGGCGCGAAGTGCTCAAGAATCTCGAATTCATCAAGCATATGGAGGATGTGAGGGAGGCGTTGAAGAAATGACATACAAGCGGAGCGGTGTAAGATGCAGCGCAAGGGCCCAACCCCGACAAATTGTTTCAAGTACGCCGGGCGCTATGAGGTTGAGGTTAAACCCTCACGCCGCTATTATAAGAGACAAACACTAATACTATGGACCAGGTTAGAATCAACCACCAGCAGAAGCTGATCATCAACTTCCTGCGCGCTCACAAGAAGGGCGCCACGCGCTTGCAGATTGCAAAGGGCATATTCATCGAGCGCGCCACCATCTGCCGCCGCGTCGCGGAACTCCGCCAGCTCGGTATTCTCCATGTCCATCACGAATGGCTCGACCCTCTCACTAACACTAAAGCTGAATTTCTGTCATTATGAAATCGAACTCAAATGAAATAATCGGAATTGACCGGCTGAACCGCCCGGTGCAGGTCGGCGACCAGATAGTGGACGCCAGCGGAAAGAAGTACACCGTCACCGAGCGCGGCAAGTGCAAGGCCGCCGACGGCAAGGAGGTGAACTTCTCCGACCTTGAAGGCATCGAGCTTGATTTATTCCTCTCCTCGCTGAATAATACTTCCGGGAATGCCGTTGAGGCTCCGAAACCCTCCATGCACGCCTATGACGAGCCGAAGCTCTCCGGCCCCCCGAAGAAGGAGCCGAAGCCCAGGGAACCGCGAAAGGCTTCTGCCGGGCGCAAGAACCGGACCGGGTTCGTGCTGGTCTCGGTGTGCGCGTCAGAGGCTGGATATAGCGGCAAGGGCGCGACGGAGTGTTTGCGTAATTCTGACGTAAAGGTGACCAAGAGAGGCCCGAAGAACTACATCTGTATCGAAGACCGCGAGAAGGCGGTGGAGATCCTTCGGTATAATGTGACGCATCCGGCCGTCAAAGTGTGCTGCGAGGCGCCGGTCGTTCAAACGCTGGAGAAGGTCCGCGTGGAAGCGGAGAAGGTGGAAAAGGCTTTCGTGCTCGCAGGGTACACTGACCAGCAGCTGGCTGACGAGCTCCGCAGGCGTGGATTCGATGTCTCTGCGACAAAGACGGTGACGATAACACTGTAGCCTCATGCGCGCGCGATATAGATAGCTATTAATACCATGTGCGCGGATGCGCAGGTAGTAATTTTAAGAATCCAAAGGCATGAACTTTAACTTAAAAATAGATTTGCTGAAGATAAAGGGCGCAGAGGTCCGCCAGCTAACCACTTGGAACGGAAATGTAAAAGAGTACGTCTGCGTCCCTATACAGAACAGGTACGGCACCGTACAGAACGCTATCGTAGACGAGAATGGAAAGAAGGTTTCATCGTTCAAGGGCGTCTATCTCAATCTGGAGGCCATCGAGACCCGTGTAAAGGAACACGGCACGCATATCCTGCTGCCGTCAGTATCGAAGGAATTTCTGGCAAACCTTACAGAAGAGCAGATACGCCGCCGGCCTATCCTCGGGAATCTCGTCCCGTGGGGATTCAAGCGCCAACAAAACGAAGAGGAGGAGCAACAATGACAATCAAGACGAAAGACCTGACCGGTCGGCGCTTTGGCCGAGTTGTGGTGCTGGAGAAGGTTGGAGCCTCTGCAGGGAGGATTTCGATATACAGGTGCAGGTGCGACTGCGGCGTGGAGTTCAATGTCTATGCCTCCAACCTTACGTCTGGCAGGACGCGGTCCTGCGGCTGCCTGAGGAATGAGCAGAACCGGAAACGCATAACGATAGAGAAAACGATATGAAATTGCCCTGGGACGCACAAGGACGGATAGACAAGCACGACGGCGGCTATCACCGCGAGGCATCCGACCCCCGCTATCATACGCCGCGCTGGACGCGCCTCTCCCAGCGCTTCCGGGCCGCGCATCCGCTGTGCGAGGAGTGCAAGCGCAACGGAATCATTAAGGCGGCGGACTGCGTGGACCATATCGTCCCCGTCCCCATCTGCGAGGACTTCTTCGACGAGAAGAACCTGCAGGCGCTGTGCAATGACTGCAACATGGTCAAGGGAAACCGCGACCGCAAACTGATACAAGAATGGAAAAGAAAACACCAGTGATCCAGAGGATGCGCGCCATGTTCGGCGGCGCGAGAATACACGCCGAAGAAAAAAATTTCCGGCCGGCCCTGGCGAAGTTCAACGCCATGGATGCCGAGGACGGGCGCCGTACGATGTGTGTGCGGCTCTCCTTCCTTGCGTCGTGGCGGGAGACTGACCGAGGACTGCTGCTTGTCTACGCGGACGGTACGCGCGAGGAGCTTGAAATGAGCCGGGAGGAAGCGGCGGAAGCATGCCGCCGTATCACGAACGCGGCCATGCTGCATGTACGCGCGCGGGCCTCCTTGGACATATTGGCGATACACTGGACCCCCGGGGGTGGGTCAAATCTCTCGCCGGCAAAATGAAAAAAC